>ERZ1036435.168-NODE-168-length-53892-cov-25.006018_pt1 | contig 53892 bp, 44 predicted proteins | sample MGYA00514223_ERZ1036435 | MGnify/ENA primary metagenome ERZ1036435 (study PRJEB33795, sample SAMN09464927) | human gut metagenome | host: Homo sapiens | place: USA: Stanford, California | collected 2016-08 | study: EMG produced TPA metagenomics assembly of the... | reverse complement strand
GCCTCCTGTTTCTTGGACTTTATTTTCGTTGTCCAAGAAACGGGAGGCAGTTCACTCTCAGCCCAGGGGCTTTCTGCATACCAGCGGTTACTCACCTGAGCGCCGTCACCACCCGCTGGTGAATGGTCGCCCAGTCTTCACCCGAGCCTTGCGCCAAGTTAACTTTTTAGCCACCTAACCCATAGACCATCAAAGTACTCGACAATTCAACTTGTCAGAGCTTTCAAGCACATAGAGTATCCTTGGGAAAGGTACGCCACCTGCAGGTGGTGCACTTCCGGATATTCACCAACCACATACGAAATGAGGACTTTCATGTCTGAAAACACCCCGCAGCCGGCTGCACCGCAGCAGCCGCAATTCACCCAACAGGCACCCGCCGCGCAGCCCGCATACGGCGCACCCGTCGAGGCACCGAAAAAGAAGTGGGCGGCAGTAACCGCACTGGTCCTGGGCATTATCTCCGCCCTGACCGGTATTTTTGTGATCGGTTCGTTCCTGACCATCCCGACCATTGTTTTCGCGGTGATTGCTCTGGTCATGGTCAAGAATGGCACCGGCAAGGGTAAGGGCATGGCGATTGCCGCTCTCGTGCTGGTTCTGATGGCGTACATTGCTACGTTTGCTTTCTTCCAGATTCGTGCGGCGAACATTGAGAAGTCTAACCGAGAGGCTCGTGAGGTTATCCAGAAGTGCGAGAACCACGAGCCCGGCTACTACATCATCGAGAAGGACGGCAAGCGTTACTGCAACGCTGGCGGCTGGGTCTACGAGATGGATAAGTAAACCGGTCGTCTGGTCTAGTAACCGATGATGCGATGGGTGGGGCGTTCGTGCGTGCGGCGATGACCGTGCCTGCGAGCGCCCCTCAGCCCTATCCTCCGTGGGGTGCTTCAGCATCTGGCGGCGAGTACACCCCGGAGCACCTGCAGCGCATCCTTGATGCGCACTCCACTACCGTTACCGACTCCTACCTGATTGAAGGAGCGAATAGCTAAATGATGTCTCAAGAATCTGCTAATACCTTTTGGGGCGTATGCTCCATCATCACGACTATTTTCACGATTCTCACCCTTGCCGCTTACATCGTCAATCGACGCCGTGACGAGAAGAAGAAGCGTGAAGGCATCTACATTAGTCGTCTGCGAGCGCTACTGGTGTACGTTATTGTCTTTATCCCGGGCTTCCCGATTATCCGCTATTTTTTGTCGCTCAATGGCCCCGAGACTAACCCCTATGCGGAGGGTATTTACATCTTCATGACTGCTTTCCTCTTGTTCTACCTGTGGCATGTCAACGCCACGTACATGAAGATTTCTTCTGAGGATATTAATATGCACACCCCCATTCGCGGGTCGAGGATCTGCCCTATCGGTGCGATTGATAGCGTTGTTTATAGTGAGTCCAAGGATGAAGATACCCCAAGCCGGATGTGGTTCCTCACTAAGTCGCGTGCGCGTATTAACCCGTTGAACCCGAATTATGATGAGTACTATCTCTTGGTCATTACTCGGTTCAGGATTGAGTATGGTCGCTGGCCTGATCTGGATAATCCGGCTGACGTGGATAAGGTGAACCAGCTGGATAACCGTGCTGAAGTCATTCCGTATTTCATGAATAATCAAGAGATTTCGGGTCTTGCCGACGTCGATATGTAGCCTGCCGGTTTGTGGGCTGAAGGCTCCCGGGGATGCGCGGTTCACCCCCGCGCTGCCCCGGGGCTTTCGGGGCTCCTGCGCCCCTCAGTGCCCTAAGAACTCGGTATCCTCATCATGTAGGCACCGCCGCCTAGCCCGGATGGGGCGCGGCAGAGTCCAAATAGTTGAAAGGGAAATAGCATGAACGCTATCTCTGAAACCTTTAGAATCCTATGGCTTATCTTCCTGTGGTTCTGCTTTAGCTTCATAGCTCTTGCATCTCTAGTGATGGCCGTTATTGGGGTATGGCCTTGGGGTGCGCTGTTCTTCGTTTTAAGCCCTCTGAATCTTGCTTACATAGATATGATTAACGCTGAAAATATTGGCTATAAAGCGACCGGAGGCCTCTTCCACCGCTTCTTTATTTTCGTTTACTCCATCAACGCGGTGGGCTTGATTGTTCTGACGGTTCTGACGGCTTTCGGTGTACTCCAGGGGGACCCGGCTCCGTGGACCCCTGAGACGAACTTTGCTTCCTGGTACATGGTTGGCGGGCTAATCATCGTCGCCTTCCTCATCTACCGCATCGAGCCTAATGATGAGATTCCTGACCTGCTGCGCATGGAGCAGATGAATAGGCGCTCAACCCGTGTGGGCGTTGTGTCGGCGGCTATTTTCACGGTTCTGTGCCTCGTGGTTCCTCTGACTAGTTTCATGACTGCAGGTTATGATCCGGTGGCTCTGGCGGTTGCGCTTTTCCTGGCCCCTGGGTTCCTGCGTGTTGTGCGTGAGGGCCTCTTCTACCTGCAGGGCACCCGCTTTGAGGAGGGATCTGAGGGGTACCGTACCCTGCGTGCCGTGTGTATTGGCGTGGCTGGTTTGGCTGGGTGTATTGCGCTCGGGTATGTGGGCTATTCGCTGGTTCGTCTGGAGTTGCTGCCTGCGCTGTTCTTTGCTGCCTCGGTAGCGATGAATGGGTGGTCGGTGAAGAAGTACATCACCGTGGGTATCACCATTCCCGAGGAGGAAGACGAGGATTCCTCTTCCAATGCCGCTGTTCAGGAGGCGGAGTAAAACATGCTAGATACCATCTTTAGTATCTTCTGGGGAATTATTTTGGTGCTGTCCATTGCTTCTATCCCCTACATTATTATTAGGTACGAGATTAATCGACGCCAAGATAAGAAAAAGGAAGCACAGGGAATTTTTAATAAGATTGATTTAAAGAAGTGGGACATTTAATGAGATTACCTTTTTCCACTAAGTTATAAATAGGGGAGCCGATGGAAATTAATTATGCTCGCCGCCAAATAATAGGGTTGACCCTTTTGATAATGCTTGCTGTATACATGTTTTTTGTTGTTCCTCAACATTTACGTGATGACAGTGATGGCATTACCGCAACCTGTACCGTGACTAAGGCATATTCGGTACCGCGCGGAGGAACAGTAAGCGGCATGAACGATATTAGGCCAACAGGAATTTTCGAGACAGAAGAATGCGGTACTCTCACGATGTACGTACCTCCGGAAGGTCGCAAGATTCCCGAGTATGTTGAGGCCGTCAAGCCTGGCAAAAAATATCTATTCCATGTCGCAAACTCATCACCTAAAAAAGAACGAGATTTTGAGACAACCCGCTTTGAAGAAATCAAAGAATAACAATCTCATAAACTAAAAATGAAGCCCCCGCGGCCGAGAGTCATCCTCTCAGCCGTGGGGGCTTTATCGTATCAGCGTGTCCTCACACGGCGAGCGCTACGAAGCGCGGCGGCGAGAACGCAACACCATCGCAGTGCCGGCACCAAGCACCAGTGCGCCACCCACAGCCACAGACACCGCACCAAAACCAGTACGCGCCAGGCCGCCCTGCTGGGAGCTCACGCCACCCGACGCAGCAGACACACCAGACTGACCCAGGGAGCCGCCACCGGTACCACCGCCGGAGATACCACCCGGGTACACGCCGCCAGCAGAACCATCAGCCGAACCCTCAGAGGAGCCCTGCGCGTTCACACCACCGGTGGCACCCGAAGTACCAGCCTGACCGGACTGACCACCCTGCGCGGCACCGGACTGACCCGACTGACCAGCCTGACCGGAACCAGCATTACCGCCAGCACCGCCCGGGGTTGCCGAATCCACACGGCGCACACCACTAAAGTCATCCGACGCAGCGTTCGGGTCCTTCGGCACGGCAGTCTCAAACGAGCACGCATCTGACGCCTTCTTACCCACAGCAACCGCAAGCTGCTGCACCGGGCTGTTCACCTCAGTACCATCAGCCAGGGTCGCGGAATAGTGCACATCAAACATGTACTGGCCGGGCTCAGAGAACACCCAGTTTGCGTGCGCGTGCGTCGCGTAATCAATGTCGATCGTGGTCTTGCCGGTCGTCGAGTCCAGCAGCACATCCGCACCATTCAGCGACTCAGTGAACATTCCGAAGCGTGCACCCTCAGGCATGACCTTCGGAACCACGTGCAGGCGCACCGGGCCGCGCAGCTGCGAGTAGTCGATGTCCTGCGTGTTGTAGCCAGGCCAGGGCAGGCCGCTCTGCTGGGTCTGCGGCAGACCGTAGAAGGCGGTGCCGACCGGGCCCATGAAGTTCAGCTTCTCGTCAGCCATACGTTCGGTGCGCACACGGCGGGCGTTCTCGCTGACAGTCCACACGACCGAATCGAGCGGGCGCACGGTCGAATCAGCGTCAATGATGCCGCTGTCATCGCGCAGACCCACGGACAGCTGGCGGTCCTTCAGGGTCGCCTGAATGTCCAGGTGGCCGTGCGAAATCTTGGTGCGGCCGTCGATCTTGCCGGGCACGCACTGGTTACCGGGGGTTCCGGGGGTGGACGGCTGCGCAGACGGCGCCGGGCTAGTCGGAGCAGGTGCGCTCGGGGTCGGGTTCGCGGGCGCGGGGCTAGACGGTGCCGGAGTGGAGGGCGCCGGAGCAGGTACGCTCGGTTCTGCGGAGGCGGTCGGCACCGCAGGCACGGTCGGAACCTCGCTGGGGGACACCGACGGAACGGTGCTGGGCTCAGCGGAAGGAGCCTCGGAAGGAGCCTCGCTCGGCTCAGCGCTAGGAGCTTCAGTCGGCTCGACGGTGGGCTCAGCACTCGGCGACGGATCCACCGGAGCAGGCTTCGGCGCATCGCTAATGGGTGCGCTATCGGGAGCCAGCGCACCGTGCGCGGTGTACTTGGTGCCCGGCTCGTAGTTCGCTGCAACCTCAGTGGTGGAGGCGGAAGCGTTCATATCCGGGTGGGTCAGCATCTTCACGCGCAGAGCAGTGCCCTTGTAGAAGGACTCATCACGGAAGGTAAAGCGCGCCACGCCATCCTCAACGGAGCCTTCCAGGTCGAGGTACGGGTAGACCGGGTCATCCTGGGCGTAGAAGCCGCCGCGCATGAAGCCGCGCACCTTCGGGTCCTTGAAGCGGACCTCAACGGTGCTGAAGCCGTTGCCGTTCGGGGTGACGGTCACGTTGTAGTCCATGCTGGTCGGCGTGTACTGCTGGGTGCTGAGTACGGTGTTCGCCTGATCCGGGATTTCTTCGGGCCAGGAGCCGTTACCGTCGTCGCTGTACACGCTCTCAGCCTTGCCGGGCTCGTAGGTGAGCTTGTGCGAAATCCAGCGGGACGCCTCCGCGCTATTCTCGTCGGAGGTGTCGGGGGTGAAGACCGCCTGCAGCTGGGAACCCTCGCTACCGAGCATTTCAGACCAGGTGGCGGTACCGTTCACGACCGGCAGGTCGGTCAGGAAGTAGCCGTTGTTGTACAGGGTCAGGGTGCCCTTGAGGTTCTTGTTCGCGGCGGTGAAGGTGATGTCGCTGAGCTTGTCGTCGGCATCCTTGTTCTTAGCCGGGTCGGCATCCAGGCGGTGCGGTGCCACGGACAGCATGTACTTTGCGGCGTCCAGGTCACCGACGGGTGCCGCGTTGTAGCGGTCAACGGTGGGTACGGCGGTGGGGGTGCCGTCACCGAGCACGGGCTGCATGCCGCCAACCTGCCAGACCAGCTTCGACGGCTTGGAGCTAATGATGCGGCCGTCGGTGGAGCGCGCCACGGTGCGGTAGGTGACCACGTAGCGGCCCGGGCGGGTGAAGGTCGTGGTGTTGTGGGTGTGGCTACCCTTGTCAAGCAGCCAGGAGTGCCAGCCGGTCGAGCTGCTGGAAAGCATGCGGTACACGTCGGCGGGGGCGTCGTCCGGGTTGTAGCGGAAGAGCTCCATGCGGCCGGGACCCTCAACGGAGAGAATGTCGGTAGCGAACACGCCGTCACGGAAACGCTCAGTGGGCACCTTCGTGGATGCGCCCAGGCCAGCCCAGATGGGGTCCTGGTTGCCGTAGGTCAGGTGCGGTGCCATGTAGAGGGTCTGGCCGGGTTCGCCGAGGAACGCCAGGGAGGGCGAGTCGCCCAGGGTCATGGTGTACTGCGACTTGCCGTCCCTGGTGCTGTAGCCCTTGCCGACCCAGTTGACGGTCTTGTCCAGTTCGTAGGTGTCTGCGCCGGTCTTGTAGGGGTTCGCCTCGTTCATGAGGACGAAGGTGCCGTTCTGCTCGTCCCAGTATGCCTTGGGGGCGTCAACGTGGCCCTTGGTGGTGACGATTTTGCCGTCGTCGGGGCCTGCTGCGGCGGGCAGGGAGGGGGCAGCGCCGGCGAGCGCGAGCAGCGCTGCGGCGGAAAGGAATGCGGCTGCGCGGCGGAGGGCGGGCTTGCCGCCGGGGATGAAGAGTGCGGGGGTGTGTGTGGTGACCCGTCGTTGGGTCTGCTTCTGAGAGCTCATGACAACCTTTCTCATTTTTCTATTTCCTAGGGTAGCTCTTTTGCAAATAATTGTCATTTAGAACCTAAGTGAGTATAGTGATTCTCAGAAACACGTGTGCGCCGAGGCGCGCCCAAAAACGCACACCACGTACATCCACAAAGAGAAAAACACGGCAGAGCGCACCCCGGACGCAGGGGAGAAACCGGCAACAGGCCGCCGGACCCAGCACCGGGCAAGCCCCGAAAGCAACGGGCCCCGAACACACCGGGCAACGCGCCAGCCAACGAGCAGTCATCCAAGGAGTCACCATGCAAGGACGCACCAAACCCCTGAGCCTACTCAGCGCAACCACCCTCGGATGCACCCTCGCACTCGGGGCGCCCCTCGCCCTGCCCCAGGTCGGCACCTTCACCGCCGCACAGGCACAGGAAAATCAGGCGCAGGAAAACCAGGCTGGCACCCAGGCAGGCACCGAGTCGCGCGCCTACGTCAACTACGAAGGTGACTACGTCATCGCGGGCGTACACACCGAAATGCTCAACGCATTCCTCGATGGCAACCAGTTCACCCTCGCCACCCTCGCAGACACCGGCCCCGGCCAGCAGGGACGATTCAACCCCGCCCGCACCGTCTTCCACCTGCCCGACGTCGAGGATGCACACACCACCGTCACCGCCGGCTACGACTACATTGCCCCCGAAGGCAAGGACATCTTCTACATTCCCTCCACCCGCACCCGCGGCCTGCTCTACCCCGGCCTCGGTGCGGAAGGAATTCGCCCCGGCGCGCTCAAGAACAACACCATCAACCTTGAACTCGTGCGCAGCAGCGTACCCGAAGGCGGCCGCGCCGAAGTCTTCACCGAATCCGGTCGCGACAACCCGCGCGTCTTCAGCACCAACGACCAGCTCGCACCGCACACCATCACCGCTGGCGGCCACGAGCACCTCAGTTGGGCATTCACCCGCGCAGGCATCTACCAGCTGACGTTCCGCGCCACCGCAACCCTTGCCGACGGCACCCCGGTCAGCTCCGAGGCGACCTACACCATCGCCGTGGGCACTAACGCTGAGGACGGCTTCAAGCTCCTGAACGCGCAGAACGCCGCAAAGGAAGCAACCAAGGAAGCCACGAGCGAGGCAACCACTACCCCCGAGGCGAGCGGCACCGCCACCGAGAGCGCCACCAGCAGCCCCAGCGCATCTACCTCCGCAAGTGCTGAGGCGAGCGCTTCTGCTGAGGCGAGCGCATCCACCGGTATTCGCCGCGTGGATGGATCCGTGAACGGTCAGAACGCCGCGCAGGTGACCGACCCGAACGGTGCGAAGGCGGCAGCGAATGGTGAGCAGGCATCCCAGGGTGGATCCGGTGTAACCGCTATCAGCGGCACCGACAACACCAATAACGGCTCTGACAAGGGTGAAAACAAGGACGGCAACGCCACCAGCGCGAAGGGATCCAGTGTGAAGGGCTCCAACGCCCAGAACATCAGCGCCCCCAGCAACGGCGGCGGCATTACCGGCAACGGTGTGCTGTCCTCCGGTCTGCCCGGTAGCCTGAACCAGCAGTGCATCGCCACCGAGGTTCCCGCCGAAGATGCCAAGGACTCTAAGGACTCCAAGGACGCTCAGAAGGACAACAAGCAGAGCAACCAGGCAGCCCAGGCACCGACCAGCATCCCCACCCTCGCCGTGGTCAATACCGCCGAGCACAGCGGCCGTGAAGAAGTCACCCACGGCCACTTTGACGTGGGCCCGATCCTCAACGGCGGCAACCTCACCAGCAGCGTGAAGGACGACCGCACCAGCCCCGCCCGCCACGTCTCCCCCGGCGCCCTCGAGTTCGTACTCAATGACGCCGCGAAGATCAACCTGCCCGCAGGCATGGAGAACATCGCCCCGGCGGGCACCCCCGTGCACATGATCGGTGCAACCCAGCAGCAGGGCGTGCCCTGGCTCGGCTGGAGCACCCAGGACCCCGAACTGCTCAAGCAGCTCGACGGCCCCGTCACCATGAGCCTCAACGGTTTTGAGGGCCCCGGCACCATGTCCACCTTCCTCTCCGGCAACTTCGGTTCCGCCGGTCAGAAGGTCTTCGATTCGCGGAGCGGCGGCTCCTTCCAGGTGCCCGCAAACACCCACCAGCACAGCAACTGGGTGTTCACCGCTGAGGGTCGCTACACCGTGACCATCGGCTGGACTGCACGGCTGAAGAACGGCCAGCAGGTCAGCAGCGAATCGGTTCTGCACTTCACCGTCGGCAACCCCGATAACGCCCCGGCAAGCAACAACGCACAGGGTGCGGCAGAAACCAAGCAGGACGGCGGCAACGCTAACAGCGCTAACGGCGCCAACAACGGCGGTGAGAAGAGCACCGCAAAGAACCCCGTCAACGGCACCGTCGACGAAGCCACCGGCATCGTCACCAAGCCCGACGGATCCAAGGTGCGCATCGTCGGCAAGACCGCCTCCGGTGAGGATTGCGCCCTGACCAGCCAGGAACTCGCGAACGCGCAGAAGGCAGCCGCCGCAGGTAAGCTGCCGAACACCGGTGTGGTCATCGACCCGTTCATGGTCAGCACCTCCATTCTGGCGCTGGCACTCGGTGCCATGATTCTACGTTCGGCACGTCGAAAGGGCCGCAGCGGTGACACCGCATAGCGGGCATACCGGCAACCGCGCACACGCTTATAGTCGGCGAACCGCCCTCACCCTCGCCTCCCGTATTGCGGTGGGTGCGGGGGTGGGGGCTGGTGCCTTCGCACTGAGCGGATGCGCCAGCACCGTGAACGCCTCCTCCGACCGGATGCGCGTGGTCGCCACGACCCCGATCCTGGCGGACTTGGCGCAGCAGATTGCAGGAGAGCGCGCCAGCGTGCACTCCCTCGTGCCTGCCGGTGCTGACCCGCACTCGTATGAGCCGAGCCTGCGCGATATCCGCGATGTCGCCTACGCCCGCTGCGCCCTGACGAACGGTCTGCTGCTGGAGCAGCGTAAGCTCAGCAAAATGGTTGAGGCGAACCTGCCCGCAGGCGTTGTGTCCGTGGCTGTTGCGGAGAAAATCGAGCAGTACGGCGGCAAGCTGGAAGCCATTGTTGAGGATGCCTCCCTGGACTCCATCTGGCTGGGTTTGCGCGTTGAGGAGGGCGGGCAGAACGAGTCTGCCCCCGCCGATTCTTCGGAGGCCGGCATGCGCTTTGAGGTGCACAGCGTGCGGGCGCGTACCGCCACCGATTCGTCGAATGCGCAGTTGGCGGCGTTCATTACGCAGACCTTCGGTGCGGTGGAGATGCTGTGCGATTCGCATGCGCGCGGCGTGAACCTCACCCGTGAGGGGGACACCGCGATCCGCACCGGCGATATGGGTTCGCTGGAGCTTCCGTTGCAGGCGCATACGCACCTGTCGTGGGCGTTTAGTGATGCCGGCGAGTACGCCATTGAGCTGAGCGCCACCGCGGTCAATGCGCCGGAGTCGGTGCGTTCTTCGCGCGGCACCCTGTACTGCGCGGTCGGTCGTGACCCGCAACAGCTGGTGGACCGTCTGGCGAAGGAACAGAACGTTTCTGCCTCGGACATCAAGGTCCTTTCCGCAGGTCACGCCGATATTACGGCACGCACCGGCGACGGCAGGCTCGTGCTTCGCGCGGATTCCTCCCAGGGCGCCGTAGAGTACGAACTGAACCGCACCGTGGTCGCGGTCCCCTCCCGCACCCTGCAGGAGGTGCCCGCCGGCGGTAGCTACCGTTTCCTGCGGTCGGGTGCTTCGGAGCATCGCGGTCAGGTGTACCTGCTGGCGCAGGCCGTTCTGGGCAAGCACGTGCACGGCGAAATTGACCCGCATATTTGGCATTCGGTGCCGAACGCAAAGGCGAGCGTGCAGGTCATCCGTGACGCGCTCACCTCCGCCGACCCGGAAGGTGCGAGCGAGTATGCGACCCGCACCGAGCAGGTCATGAAGGAGCTTGACGCCCTGGACGCTCAGCTGCGTCAGGTGTACGGAGGCCTGCCGGAGTCGGCACGCAACCTGGTCACCACGCACGACGGCTACCGCTACCTGGCGAGCACCTACGGGTTGCACATTGCCGGTTTTGTGAGTGCCAGCGCCAGCGGTGAGCCGAGCATTCAGCAGCGTCAGCGCCTGCGTCGCACGGTCGAGGATTTGAAGGTTCCAGCGATTTATCTGGACAAGTCCACGGCGATGCGTTCACCGGTTCTCACGGAGCTGGCTCGGGAGGCTCAAGTGCGTACCGGGGTGCTCTATTCGGACACTCTGGATGCGCAGGCTCCTCACTACGCGCAGATGATGCTGGCGAATGCTCACACGATTGCGCTGTGCTCCGGGGCTAGTTCTGGCGGCGATTCTTCGGGTGCTAGCTGCTCGGAGGCAAGCACCTCATAACCCGGTTCTGAGCTACCCACAAGCTCATATAGCCGTATTAGCATATAGATAATCTTTCACACACCGTTTCGGTCATGATTCTAGGAAGTCCTCATGATGAACTCAACCACCCCCTCCCGTTCCTCACGTAGCCGCGCCCTGCCCGCTCTGGCTCTGGGCGCCAGCCTCATGCTCGCACCCCTGGGTGTGGCACACGCGGAGACCACCCCGGCAACCGCTGAGGCAACCACCGAGAGTGCCTCAACTCAGCCGAGCGACAGCAACCTCAGCCGCGGCGAGCGCGCCCTCACCCAGACCCTGTCGGCGGAGCAGCCGGTCGCATCCGGCCGCACCGAAATTTCTGCCGGTCACGTGGATATGGGTCCTCGTTTCAACAACGGCAAGTTTGAGCTCATGCTCCACGACGACCACGGCGAAACCCCCGTCTGGCGCAGCCTGGACGAGGTCATCTACCGCGGTAGCGACCAGGCGATCCTTGAGGTGCCGAACGACCCGCGCTATTCCTTCGTGGGTGCGCCCGCCGGCTCTAAGGTGTACGTCATTCCGCAGACCGAAACTAAGGGCGTGATCTGGCCGGGTTGGAACACTCAGGATCCGCAGCTGGTGTCCAAGCTGAACCGCGGCGTGAACCTGACCCTGGAGCAGGTGAGCGGCCCCGGCACGTTCAGCCTGTACCTGGAGAACGGCAACTTCTCGGCGCCGCAGGTGCTGTGGTCCTCGACCAAGAGTGAGCCGCAGAAGCTGTGGGTTGAGAAGAACACTCACACCCACGCGAACTGGGTGTTCACCGCCCCGGGCGAGTACCTGCTGAAGGTCACCGCGAGCGCTGAGCTGTCTGACGGTTCGACCGTGTCTGATACTCGCTACCTGAAGTTTGCGGTGGGTGATTCTGCGAGCGCTGATGCCCTGTACGCGATGGAGGCGCAGGCGCGCGGTTCCTCGGGCTCGGCTTCTTCTGCTTCCTCCGATGCTTCGTCTACCTCTGCTTCTCAGGCGTCCGGTTCTTCTTCTGCCGCCGCAGCGAGTGACCAGAGCGGTTACAAGGCAGAGTCCACTATCCCCTGGGGTGCTATTGCCGCAGGCGTGGCAGCTGTGATTGCCGTGGGCGCGTTCCTTTCGTTCCGTCGCCGCTCCTCCGCGCAGCGTGAGGCGCTGGATGAAGTGCGCGGTGACCGTTCGTGAGCGCGTCGGTAACAGCGGGTACTGAACCCGTCCTAGAGATTTCAAACCTGTACGCCGGCTACGCGCGCCGTTCCATCCTCAAGGATCTGTCCCTGACCCTGGAGCGCGGCGAGTTTGCGGGTCTGATTGGTGCCAATGGTGCCGGTAAGACCACGCTGCTGCGCACCATTTTGGGTCTGATTCGCCCGGCGTCCGGTCAGGTTCGGGTGCTGGGTGAATCGCCGCGTGTGGCGCGTGCGCATATTGGTTATGTGCCGCAGAAGCACCAGTTCCAGTGGGATTTTCCGCTGACCGTTAAGGACACGGTGATGACCGGTCGCGTGCGTGAGATTGGGTTCTTCCGCCGCCCGGCGAAGAAGGATTGGGTTCAGGTTTTTTCGGCGATGGAACGCACCGATGTTCTGCACCTGCAGGATGCTTCCATCGCGGAGCTTTCCGGTGGTCAGCGTCAGAGGGTTCTTTTGGCGCGCGCTTTGGCGGCGAACCCCTCCCTGCTGCTGCTGGATGAGCCGTTTACGGGCGTGGATGCGCCGACTCAGACCACTCTGACTCGCCTGTACCGTGAATTGGCGGGTGAGGGCATCACGATTCTGATGTCTACGCACGACATGCTGGCGGCGCGTGAGTCCTGCTCGCGTCTGTGCGGTGTGCGCGGCAATATTCACCTGGATGGTCCGGCGGACTCCTTTAGCCTGGAGCAGCTGCATACGTGGTTGCACGGTCACGATATTGAGGAGGCGCAGGGTCACGCCCGCACGGGCTTCACCTGTGCCGGTGGTGCGTTGGATGAGTACGGCCACGAGCTACCCGATTCCTGCACTTCTGATCTTTCTCTCTCCCCCGCCCACGCTGATTCTGCTTCTACCGGGGGTGCCCGTTGATTACTCCTATCGATTTTCTTGCCGACCTGTTCAACCCGTCCCTGGCGTTCCTTCCGCGCGCCCTGGCGGCTGTACTGCTCGCGTCGGTGGTCACCGGCGTGGTGGGCTGTCACGTGCTGATGCGCGGCATGGTCTTCATTGGCGATGCGGTGGCGCACTCGGTGTTCCCGGGCCTGGCGGTAGCGTTCGTGCTGGGCGGCAACCTGATGGTGGGCGGCCTGACCGCGGGCGTGGTGACGGCTATTCTGGTGGCTATTTTTAGTCAGAATCAGCGGCTGCGCGAGGATTCGGTCATCGGCATTTTCTTTGCCGCGTCCTTTGCGTTGGGTATTGTGATTATTTCTTTGGCGCCGGGCTATTCGGGGTCGGTGCAGGATTTCTTGTTCGGCTCGATTGTGGGTGTCTCGAATGAGGACATTACCAACGCCGCGATTATGGGTGCCGTTATCCTGCTGGTACTGTGGCTGTTCCACCGCCAGATTGTGACGGTCAGCCTGGACCGCGAGAGTGCCCGCGCAATGGGCCTGCCGGTGCTTGCCCTGGATATTGTGCTGTACGTTCTGGTGACCATTTCTGTGGTGCTGGGCCTGCAGACGCTCGGTAATGTGCTGGTGTTGGCGCTTCTGGTGATTCCGGCGTCGGCTGCCCGCCTGGCGTGCCGCCGTCTGGGGTCGATGATGGTGTTCTCGCCGGTGTTTGGCGGTATCTGCTCGATTGTTGGCCTGTACCTGTCGTGGGCGTTTAACTTGCCGACCGGTGGCACGATTGTGCTGTCGATGGTGGCGGCTTTTGTGCTGGTGTGGGCGGTGACGGCGGTTCGTTCGCGAGCGCGTGCCCAGCTGAAGAGCTAAATCCAGTTGAAGAGCTAGGCACAGCTCAACCCAACTTTTCTCGATTAAACGCACGAGGCGCATCCCTATTTTCAGGGGTGCGCCTCATGCGTTTTTTACAGGTTTTAAATACCCAAAGTGAATCATGTTCATGTTTAAAGAACCAAAAGATACACTCCGCGTAATAAAAGCGCATAATTCAACACGTCGGGTTTAATGAAAATACAACCTATCAAATATTTCTTATGGGTTGATACATGTAGTGATAAAGCAGTCACTGCACCCTCATTAGAGCTTCAAAGAAGGAGTCATCATGAAGGCATATGTATACCACGGCCCCGACCAGAAGGGCGCCTGGGAGGAAGTCCCGAACCCCACCATTCTTGAGCCCACGGACGTTATCGCCCGTGTCGACACCACCACCATTTGCGGTACTGACCTGCACATCCTGAAGGGCGACTGCCCCGAGGTGGACCACGGACGCATCCTGGGCCACGAGGCTGTCGGTACCATTACCGAGGTTGGCTCCGCGGTGACTGACCTGAAGGTCGGCGACCGCATCATCATTCCCGCCGTGACCAGCTGCGGTAAGTGCTCCTACTGTAAGGCGAACCAGCCTTCGCACTGCCAGACCGTTGGTGGTGTCGGCTGGATTTTCGGTTACATGATTGACGGCACCCAGGCAGAGTACGTGCGTGTTCCCTACGCAGAGACCTCGGTTCACCTGGTTCCGGAGGGTCTGACCGATGAGGACGTCCTCTTCCTCACCGACGCACTGCCCACCGGCTTCGAGATCGGTATTCTGAACGGCAACACCAAGCCCGGCGACACCGTCGCTGTCGTGGGTGCAGGCCCCGTGGGTCTGGGTGCAATCATGACCGCTAACCTCTGCGGTGCCGGCCGCGTCATCACCGTCGACTTCGACGAGAACCGCATGAACAAGGCACTGGAGCTGGGCGCAACCGATAAGGTCAACGCGGGCGACCCGGACTTCATCGAGAAGATTAAGGCTCTCTCCCCCGACGGCCTGGGCGTGGACGTGGCAATTGAGGCTGTGGGCGTTCCGCAGACCTTCGAGACCTGCACCAAGATTGTTCGCCCCTACGGCAATATCGCTAACGCTGGCGTGCACGGCAAGCCCGTTGAGTTGCCCCTGAACACCATGTGGATTTCGAACGTTCGCATCAACATGGGTCTGGTCAACTGCAACACCGTCGGTAACCTGCTGAACATGGTCCGCTCCGGCCGCCTGAACGCTAAGGCGATGGCAACCCACCGCTTCACGTTCGACCAGTTCGAGGAAGCCTACGACCTGTTCACCCACGCTGCTGAGCACAACGTGGTGAAGGTTGTTATCTCCCGCGACCCGGAGGTTGCGGCATAGACTGCGGTAGGCTCATATACCGCTCATACTGAAACCCCGAACGTTTGTGAGGGATTTCGGTGGGATGTATTCATGACACTGCGAACATCCCTAGGATTCGCCTCCGGGTGGGAGTGGGTAGGTCCCGCCCGGAGCGCGAATCGTCCTCCCCTACCCCGAGATGTAGTTATTTTCTGATGATGTAGACGATGCGCCAGCTCGGGGTTTTCTGTTCCCTCAGCCCGTTCTTTGGCGGGTTTGGGGCGGTTCCTCAAGCGTGATGCACCCTCTACCGGGCGCTCTGCCGACCCGCTTCGGCGGGTTCTTCTGCCAGGCAACCTCTACCGGTGGAGGGGCGCATCATATGACTCTTCTTGGTCGGGCGGTACCTCCGATTCTGCTCGACCTTGAAGGGAAAGGAAAAGGGTCGCATGCTTACGGTTCAATGGCGAATTCGTAGGCTGCGACCCTTTTCTCATGCCCGGTTTTTCGGTGCCCCCGGGCGGGCTATTTAGTTTTTGGGCTTCTCAGTACCGGGTTTCTCACCGGCGTTCTTTTCACCGGCGCTCTCATGGTCGACGGCATCTTCTGGGATGCGGGTGAACGCCTCCGTGGGGTCGTCTGCCCCAGCTGCGGCGGATACCCCAGCTGCGGCAGAAGAGTCAGTGGCGCCTCCGATGACGGGTTCGGTGGGCGCATCAGCCAGATTCTCGGCAGGAGCCTCGACGGGCACCTCCGCGACAATAGGTTCTTCTGAGGCGGGTACTTCCGCGGCCTTCTGCTCATCCTGAGCATCCACAGACTGCTCAGAAACAGGCTGCTCAGTAGCTACCGGCTCACCGTGCGCGGATTCCTTCTGCTCATCCTTGTGCGCGTCCTTATGTTCGAGCGTGTAAATGATGCGCGGTTCCAGACGCTCAAAACCAATCTTGGAACGCACCCAGTTCACGGTCCGGTCGATACGGTCCTCACCCTCGGTGGTTTCCACGACCCGGTAGTTGCGCGGCAGCATCACGCTGTCGCTGAGCACGCGCGGGTACTCGTCAATCTCCTGAATGCCCGCCATGTACATGTTCTGCCGGAACTGGTGGGCGAACTCCTGCTGGCCGAGGAACAGCTGGTCGGCGTAGGTTTTAGCCGCCAGGCGCTCGCTGTAGGCGTCCTTGGAGTCGCGAGCGCCCTTCTTGGAGCCGTAAATATCCCAGAAGTAGAAGTACACATTGTTCGCGATAATGGCGGAGATAATGCGGTTCTGCAGGTACACGAGGGCACCGACGGCGACCGCACCAACAATCAGGAGCACCACGGCGAGCGGGGAGAGTGCAAAGTCAGACAGATTGCCGCGGTGGTTCGTGAACAGGCCAATCAGGTAGGCGATGGTGACCACGATGATGGGCACGCCGATGAAAATCACGGCCAGCGGAACCCAAATGTACAGCAGGGCACGTAGAATCAGGCGGTAGTAGCTAATCGAGTCGCCAATGGGGATGGGCGTAGGCTTCACGGAAGAGTGCGCACGCTTCATGAGCAGGCTGAAGATACGGTTGCTGTCGATGCCAACTTTACGCAGCTTCGATTCGAGGGACGCACGTTTGAGGAAGACCCGGTAGTTTTCGAGGACGACGCGCTGGTCGGAGGTGAGCTTTTCGGGGTCGGGTAGGGCGTTGAGGTCCAAGCCGGCTTCGGTGAGGAGTTTGCTCCACAGTTCCAGTCGCGCCAGTTCGGAGGGTTTTGCTGCAGCCTGCGCCTGGTAGTTCTTGTAGGAGATGAAGATGGTGCTGGCACCGATGAGTAGCGTAATAAAGGGTGCTATCCAGTCTTTGAGTCCCATGGTGGCGTTCTTCCTTGATTGTGTGGAGCCGCTGGTTCCTCTGCGGTCGGGGCTGATGCCCGCTGTTTTACCGTACCACCGGCACCTGTGCTGAACCTTTAAATGCGCAGGTGGGTGCGTAAAAATAGCCCCACCTCCTCACGCGTAGAGCGTCAGGAGGCGAGGCTTACGTATGCGTATTAGTGCGCTGGTTTAGTGTTCAGCGGGCTTCATTTCGCGCGGCGCCTTGCGGATCATGAGGTAGCTGATAACAGCCATAACACCCATGAGCACGGCGCTGAACGCGGAGCTCAGCACCACGCCGGAGTCGAAGGCGGCAAATGCGGAGGAGAGCAGCTGGTTCGCCTGCTCGCCACCCACCTGGCTTGCGACCGTCACGGCACCGCCGAGGGTTTCGTGGGCGTGGTCGGCGAGAGTCTCATCCAGGCCGTCGGGTACAACCACATTTGCGCGGTAGACGGCGGTGAGCATGCCACCAATGATGACGGTGCCGAGCACCGTACCTGTCTCGTAGGAGGTCTCCGAGATCGCGGATGCCGCACCAGCCTTACGCGGCGGCACGCTGGAGAGCATCAGGTCGTTCGAAATGGTCTGCGCAATACCGATGCCGGTACCGAGCACAATGAAGATCAGGATAATCACCAAGTCGTTGTGCGCACCCAGGAAGGCGAGCACCGCGAACGCGGCAGCGTGCAGCGCCAGGCCGAAGGACACCACCTGCGCCGGGTGGAAGTGCACCGCCACGCGCGCAATCACCAGACCGGCGATAATGATCGCCAGGGTACCGGGAATCAGCAGCATACCGGCGTACATGGGCGGCAGACCGGAGACCAACTGCAGGTGCTGGGAGGCGAAGTAGATGAAGCCAACGTCCACCATCATGGAGATGAGGTTTGCGGTAATCGCGCCGGTGAACACGGTGTTGCGGAAGAGGCGCACATCCAGCATGGGCTGAATATCGTTCTTCTCGCGGTTGAGCTGACGCAGCACGAACAGGACAATGAAGCACAGGCCGGCAAGGATGGTGCTAATAGCCACCGCATCGAACCCGGTTTCGGAGGTGTGAGTCAGACCGAAGGTAATGCCGGTCATGCCGGTCATAATCAGCAGGATGCTCAGCGGATCCACCGGGCTGGGATTCGGATCCTTAGACTCGGGCACCATGATCGGGGCAAGAATCAGCAGAGGAATCAGAATCGGCACAGCGAGCAGGAACACCGAACCCCAGTCGAAGTGCTCCAGCAGGAAACCACCCACAATCGGGCCCAGCGCCGCACCCGCCGAGAAGCCCGAAGCCCACACGGCAATAGCGATGCGGCGCTCGGTTGCGTCCACAAAGATATTGCGGATAATCGACAGGGTTGCCGGCATGAGCATGGCGCCAAAAATGCCAAGCAGGGCGCGGGCAACCACGAGCATCAGCGCGGAGGGCGCGAATGCCGCGAGCGCAGAGATTGCCGCGAAGCCGGTCGAACCGATGAGCAGCAGCTTGCGGCGACCGATGCGGTCACCGATAGCGCCCATGGGCACGAGCAGGGCGGAGAGCACCAGGGAGTAGGAGTCAACGATCCACAGCTGCTCCGCGGAGGAGGGGCTCAGCGCCTTAGCGATTGCGGGCACCGCGAAGGCAAGCACTGTGTTGTCGATGGAGACCAGGAGCACCGGGAGCATGAGCACACCGAGTGCCGCCCAGCGCTTGGTCTTCTGGTCGGGGGCGTGAATGGGCAGAGCCGTGGTGTGCGGATTGTGATTCGTCATGGGTTGTTTTCGTGCGTCTATAAGGTGTCGGCTGATGCGGCGGACGCGGCGGCATCAGCTCGGCCTGTCTTTTGGGCTAGGTCTTTTAGTGAGGTTTTCGGGGCTTACCCGGAGTTTTTAGGGGTCCGGACGGGGCCATAAACCAAGATTAACTATACCAACTGGACGGTATAGTTTCAAGCGGTTAGACTGGTACCCATGACCACCCCCAACCACCGCAAACAGCGCGCCAACAACTCCCGCGAACACATCCTCGACACCTACGTCGACCTGCTGATTCGCTCGGGAGAACGCGCCGCAACCCTCGACGCCGTCGCCACCGCCGCCAAGGTTTCCAAGGGCGGGCTACTCTACCACTTCTCATCCAAGAAGGCGCTGCTTGAGGCGCTCGCAGAACGCACCCTCACCCTGGCTGAAGAGGACTTCGCGGCGATGGAGCAGGCACCCGGGGGGGCAAGCGCCTACTACATCAATTCCTCCACGCCGGATAACACCCCGTTCGACCGTGCCCTCATTGCCCTCAGCCGCCTGGCGCAGAACAATAATGAGCTCGCCCAGCAGACCATGAGCCGCATACAGGATGGCTGGCATGCGCTCGTCCTCGCTGAGCTGGGTGATGAACAGATTGCCCGCACCGTACTGCTTTTGGGCGACGGCATGTACTACAACGTGGCGCTCGGAGGTGACTCCGCCAGCCCGCAGAGGGCTGCAGCCATCGCGGCAGACCGTGCGGCACTCGAACGCGCCCTGCAGGTTCTCAAGGCGGCGGCTCATTAAACCCACAAAAGCCACCCGATACAGCGGTTAAAGCCACAAGCTAAAACCGCTACCTCAAACCCTATTCTTCAGCGCCGGCGAGCACTCGGGGCTTAAACTGAAAGGGTACGTATCTACTCTTCAACCAAGGAGTTCCGATGATTTTCATTGCTGTAAAGTTCCCCGTCAAGCCCGAATACGCTGACCAGTGGATCGAGAAGACCCGCGCTTTCACCGAGGCAACCCGCGCCGAGGAAGGCAACAAGTTCTTCGAGTGGTCCCGCAGCATCGAGGACCCGAACGAGTTCGTTCTGCTCGAGGCTTTCAACGACGACGCAGCCGGCCCGCACGTGAACTCTGACCACTTCCAGCAGGCTCTGAAGGACATGCGCCCCATGCTGACCGCAACCCCGAAGATTGTTTCTCGCCTGGTTGACGGCGACGGCTGGGACGCTATGGGCGAGCTACAGATCGACTAGTCTGCACCCCCGACATGCACCCTAGAATTGCATAGTTAGACTCTGGGCGCCCCTTCTGCCTGTTCTATTGGACAGGCAGGAGGGGCGCTTTGGTGTGTCCGGTACCTGAACTTTTCCCCTTGACACGACGCGGATGGTACCGGTTTTCGACTCAGCGGGTGCCTTGCGTGCATTTTTACCCTATTAACCCCTTAAAATGGGTAGAGTATGCACACCTATCGATACCCATTCGCACAGGAGGTCTGAATGAGCATCGCATCCCAGCCTCTTCCCGGCGCAGTCGCCGTTGAAGAGCACAACGACGTGGACCACACCTCTGTATCCCTCGCCGTCTCGACCGTTATTCTGGCACTGCGCCCCAAGGAAAACGAAACCCACCCTACCCTGTGGCTGCCGCTGGTTCGCCGCCTCCGCGAGCCTTATAAGGGCCAGTGGGCGCTTCCTGGCGGTCCGCTCAACCCGAATCTTTCCCTCGAAGAGGCAGCCGCTTCGACCCTGAAGCGCGCAACTAACCTGCAGCCCGGCTACCTGGAGCAGCTCTACGCATTCGGTGACGTTCTGCGCACCCCCGAGGCGCGCGCCGCCCGCGTTGTGGGCGAGCCCGACCCGGCACCCGGCACTGATCACGAGCGCGTGGTTTCCGTGGTGTACTGGGCGTCGATTCCCGCCACCGAGGTCGCGAACACTCGCGTGCACGAGAACATCCGCTGGTTCCCGGTGGATGAGCTGCCCGAGCTCGCCTTCGACCACAACGAAATCATTGAGTACGCGCTCTACCGCCTGCAGAACAAGGTCGAGTACTCGCGTATTGCGCACTCTTTCTTGGGCGAGGAGTTCACCCTGGCGCAGCTGCGTGAGGTGTACGAGGCGATTCTGGGTCGCACCCTGGATCCGGCGAACTTCCGCCGCCAGATTGCGGCATCGAAGTCGATTATTGACACCGGCCGCCGCGTGGAGGGCACCCGTCACCGCCCGCCGCGCCTGTACCGTTACAACGACGCTCAGGCGTACGCGGATGCGGGCCCGCTGGGCATGTACCGCGAGCGCCACGAGGCGTAATAGCCTTTCGCGCGTTGTACGAGCGCAGATTTAATGCCTAAAAGGAGGGGCGGCACCGTGCGGTGTCGCCCCTCTTTTTGCGTTCTCTAGGGGGTATCGGCACTTGTCAGGCGGTTTTTCGGGAGGGTGTTTGACTCAGCACCCACACAGTTTCTATGCTTGAGCCATCAGCTCTCTATCCGCGCTACCCCACCGTGGGGGGGGTAGCCTAAGGGACTGAACATATCGATTGACCGAAGCCACCCAAGGCACGACCGGGGTGCCCTTCGGAATCTAGGAGGCATCAAAGAAATGACCCACCGAGCATAAGCCCGGACTCAGAAGAATTTTTCGTGCGCTCACGTAGCAGCTCTACGGACACGTTTCCTACGTGTTCCAATCAGCGCGCACGCACCCGGGCACAGGTACATCCACCGTTACGCTCGGGTTTTTTCATGCCTTCACACCTTCACGTGCGCTGGCAGGAATCCGAGCACCTACTCGAAGGAACTCGGCCCATGCCACACCACATTACACTCGACCATATTTCGTACGCACACCCGAGCCAGCCCCCACTGTTTGTGGACCTTTCGGCAGTATTTTCTGCGCCACTCACCGGGCTTATCGGCGATAACGGCGCCGGAAAAACTACCCTCTTCAGACTTATTCATGGCGACATAAACCCTAGTCAAGGCACAATCAGCACCCCACCGCACATAGCGTACCTACCGCAAGATTTAGGGTTGAGTGGGCATCAGCATCTTGCCGATATTTTTGGAATTACAAAAATACTGCAGGCGCTTGATGCACTGGAATCGGGCGACTATTCCCCCTGCCTTTACGACACCATAGGCGACGCCTGGGATATTGAAGAACGTACCCTCGCAGCCCTTGCCGAACATGGTTTTGGTCCTGCCCTCACTACGACCGATACACAGGCCCGTCGCAACCTTCTGATGCGTCCTCTTAGCACCTTTTCAGGTGGTCAGACGGTCACAGCCGCACTCACCGCGCTTCTATATTCAAACCCCGAGTTCATTCTGCTGGATGAGCCCACAAATAATCTGGATTCTTCGGCGAAGAATCGGCTTTATACGGCTCTTGAAACCCTCACCTGCCCGGCACTCATCATTAGCCACGACCGCGATCTGCTGGAGCACGTGAACGTGATTGCCGAGCTTCACGCCGACCGCCAGGGGCTGGCGCATCTGCGCCTCTTCGAGGGTAACTACAGCACATACCGGCAGGCGCTGGAGACCGAGCAGCAGGCGGCTCAGCGTCGCGTGACCGAGGCGAAGAATGAGGCGCGTAAGGCTGTGCGTGAGCGCACCGAGAACCAGATTAAGCTCGATCGCAACGCCCGCCGAGGCCGCGAATTTGAACGGTCAAAGCGGAAACCTGGCATGGCTATGGGCCTGGATAAAAACAGTTCAGAGCGCTCTGCCGGGAAACTTCACACAGCCCACGAAAGCATGGTGGCGGATGCACGTGCAGCAGTTGGAGAAGCCCAAGAGAACCTGCGCGTGCAGGAGCGTATCTATCTGGAACTTGTTCAGGATGCACTCCCATTGGGGCGGAAAGTACTGGAATTACATCGGGTGAAGAACGACTCTTGCGCATCTACACTGCAGAGCGCCGACCTTAAGAATGCATACACCCAAAACACCGTTTCACGTGAAACACAACCATATAAAGTTGATTATCTGCTTCAAATCCAAGATTTTCCCGAGGTTCTTATCCTGACCGGACCCGAACACCTGCGCATCACGGGAGCAAACGGCAGTGGCAAGACTGTGCTTCTCAATGCGATAGCGCACGCAAATGACCCTGATTACCGTTCCCCAGTGCCGCCTGCATACCAAGTGCTCTACCGCCTGGACAACACCGCATACCTGCCGCAGCGCATCATCCTCGACCCGGAGCTCACCCTCCTTGAAACCGTACAGAGGGCGAATCCCGGTGCGAGCGAACAGCATCTGCGTGACCAGCTGGCGCGCCTGCTCTTCCGTCGCGAAAGCGTACATCAGCGCATTGGGGATTTATCCGGAGGTGAGCGCTTCCGTGCCGCGGTGGCGCAGGTGCTTCTGGCCAACCCGGTGCCGCAGCTACTCATATTGGATGAGCCGACGAATAACCTCGATATTTCCTCGGTGGATTGGCTGGTGCAGGCACTCGAAGCATACACCGGCGCGCTCATCGTGGTGAGCCACGATGAGGATTTCTGCCGCCGTATCCGCATTGACCGCACACTCAACCTTTCAACAAAAACTCTCGGGAAGGAACCATTCGGGGAATCAGCACGCTGAATCTTCTCCTACATGGGAGGGTGTTTGACTCAGCACCCACACAGTTTCTATGCTTGAGCCATCAGCTCTCTATCCGCGCTACCCCACCGTGGGGGGGGTAGCCTAAGGGACTGAACATATCGATTGACCGAAGCCACCCAAGGCACGACCGGGGTGCCCTTCGGAATCTAGGAGGCATCAAAGAAATGACCCACCGAGCATAAGCCCGGACTCAGAAGAATTTTTTGCGCGCTCACGCAGCTTTTTGCACAGACACATTCTCCCTGCGCACTTCCATTTTTCTGCGTGTCTCCATCAGCGCGCACGCACCCGGGCACAGGTACATCCACCGTTACGCTCGGGTTTTTTCGCGCTCTTTTTGGGGCGATCCTCTTACCGCCACGCGCTCAGCATAGGCACCCCCAAACCGCCGGCACACTACTGCAACGCACCACCGTCGGAGTTTGAGAGCACCCGAGCATCCATACCTCAAGGAGCTCGTATGACACACGTACTTCAGCCGCAGGCGACCTTTCCCCGTTCCGCTTCTTCCCGCGATGCCCGCTCGCACGCCACTTCCCACATGGTTTCCCATGCAGCGGCGCACGTTAGTATCGCCCATCTACACTTTGCGCACCCGAGCCAACCTTCACTGTTTGTGGACCTTTCGGCGGTGTTTTCGGCACCTCTGACCGGGCTCATTGGCGATAATGGTTGCGGAAAAACAACCCTCATGAGGTTGATTTTGGGCGATTTGACCCCGAGTTCCGGTTCTTTGGCGGCGCCGGAACACATGGCGTATCTACCTCAAGATTTGGGCCTGGACCGGGAGCAGACCCTCGCCGAGCTCTGCGGAATCTCCGAGATTCTGCGGGCGCTACAGGCGGTGGAATCCGGCGAGTACTCCCCCGAACTCTATGAGACCATCGGGGATAACTGGGACGTTGAGGAGCGCACCCTGGCGGCTCTTGCGACCTACGGTTTCACCCCGGCGGCACTGATTGATCGAGACAACCCGGAGGCGATTCGGGCACTCTTTGCCCGCAGCATGCGCAGCTTCTCCGGTGGCGAAGCGGTTATTGCTGCACTTGCCTCGCTGATGATTTCTGACCCCGAGTTCATTCTGCTCGACGAGCCGACGAACAACCTGGACTCCGCGGCGAAGGCTCAGCTCTTCGCCGCGTTGGAGGCGCTACCCTGCCCGGCGCTCATCATTAGCCACGACCGCGATCTGCTGGAGCGTGTAAACGTGATTGCCGAGCTTCATGCTGACCGTCAGGGGCTGGCGCATCTGCGCCTCTTCGAGGGTAACTACAGCACCTACCGGCAGGCACTGGACACCGAGCAGCAGGCGGCTCAGCGTCGCGTGAGCGAGGCGAAGAACCGGGTGCGTTCGGCGCATCACGAGTGGGTGCAGGCGCAGGAGATTATCTCGAAGAACATGGCGCAGGTGTGGAAGGACGACCAGCCGGATACGATTCTTGCCCTCGCCAAGGACGCCTCACGTCAGGCGGCGGCAAAGCTTCGAGTTCTGCGCATCGGCAAGCAGGAGCAGGCTCAGGAGGAATACCAGAACGCCCAGGATGAGGTGCGCGTGCAGGAGAAAATCTATGCCGAGCTGAGCCAGCAGCCCCTACCCGCGGGGCGCAAGGTACTGGAGCTGCACAGGGTTGATTCTCGTGGGACTAACCCTCAGCAGGTTTCACGTGAAACATTTACCACTCAGCAACCCACTAAGGTTGATTCTCTGCATTTTTCACCCGTTGAGGCAGATGGCGAGAGCCGGCAGGGAACCCCTGCGGAGCACCCCGAACACCTGATTCTCAGCGGCCCCGAGCATCTGCGCATCACCGGTGCGAACGGCAGCGGCAAGACCACCCTCCTTGAGGCAATTGCCCACGCAAAAGACCCGGAGTACCGCTCCCCCGTGCAGCCCGCCTACCGGGTCGACTATTGCATCGAGGGGGCGTATATTCCGCAGCGCATTAGCTTGGATCCACAGCTGACTCTCCTGCAGAGCGTGCAGCGGGCAAACCCCGGGGTGAGCGAACAGCACCTTCGTGATCAGCTGGCGCGGTTACTTTTCCGTCGCGAGAGCGTGCACCATAAGACCGGTGAGCTCTCCGGCGGTGAGCGTTTCCGCGCAGCGGTGGCGCAGGTGCTTCTGGCTGATCCGGTACCGCAGCTACTCATGCTGGATGAGCCGACGAACAACCTCGATATTTCTTCGGTGGATTGGTTGGTGCAGGCACTCGAAGCCTACACCGGTGCGCTCATCGTGGTGAGCCATGATGAGGATTTCTGCCGCCGCATCCGCATTGACCGCACGCTGGCACTCTAGGGTTCCCTGCTGTGCATCTAAGGCAGGGAATAAACATCCAGTACAGCTAGGACGAAGTTACATAGCAATCATGTATGTACTCCGGTGTGAACTTTACATTTTGAGTGACAAAATCTGCTGAAGAGTTACATTTTGTCACTCAAAATCTCCATATTTGTAAATTTCACATCCCAGTTGTTACATCAGCACGCTCAAACTACGGGCGCATCCCGATTAAGCCGTTAAACGAATGGGTGCCCGGCACCTCCGAATATGGAGGCGCCGGGCACCCGTTTCAGTTATCTCACCGCGGCTACGTCACCGCGCTGACGAAAACCTAGATTAGAGGACCAGGCCCTTGGTCTGGGACACTGCGCGCTCGAAGCGAGCCTGAACGTCAGCCCAGTTCACAATGTTCCAGAATGCCTTGACGTAGTCGCCCTTAACGTTCTGGTAGTCCAGGTAGAATGCGTGCTCCCACATGTCCAGCTGCAGAACGGGGATCAGTGCAACGGAGATGTTGCCCTGCTGATCGTAAAGCTGCTCGATGATGAGGCGCTTGCCAACGGTGTCCCACGCGAGGATTGCCCAGCCGGAGCCCTGAATGGTCAGTGCAACGTTGGTGAAGTGCTCGCGGAACTTGTCGAAGGAGCCGAAGAACTCGTCGATTGCTGCTGCCAGCTCGCCGGTGGGCTTGTCGCCGCCCTCGGGGGACAGGTTGTTCCAGAAGATGGAGTGGTTGGTGTGGCCACCCAGGTTGAACGCCAGGTCCTTGGAGAGCTTGGAGACGTTGCCGTATGCACCGTTCTCGCGTGCCTCTTCAAGCTGCTCGAGAGCTGCGTTAGCGCCTGCAACGTATGCTGCGTGGTGCTTGTCGTGGTGCAGCTCCATGATCTTTGCGGAGATGTGGGGCTCGAGCGCCGCGTAGTCGTAGGGGAGCTCGGGGAGGGTGTACTTTTCAGCCATGATGATGCCTTTCATTAGAAAACTTGGCTTGTATTAAAGATTACCACCGTAGCGTTTACTTTACTTTTCATGAGTTGGGGAGCGTCACATTTATGTAAGACCTCGCTCGAGCCTGTGGATTTTAGGCGGAGACTTTTCCCCACAGCTGTGGAAAACCGTGTGTATCAACAGGCTATTTAAGGCTTACACCCCTTTCTGCCGCGAAATACCGGGGTATGCACTCATGTGAATAACAGTACTGTAAGTTCTCCACACTGTGGATAACTGCTGTGGATAACATCCTATTTTGGGGATGCGCGGGGGATAAACTGCAGAATTTTCGCCCTCATCCGGGGCGTTTTTCCTTCTACTAGCCAAAATATTGAGTGCCAACAGAGCCGCCGAGCGATCTTACGCGCCTCCTTACGCCGGATGCGGTGGATTAAGTGCACAGGGTTATCCACAGCTGTGGAAATTTTCGGGTTCCGCGGATTTAAAGATAAAAAGGTCTTCTGTTTAAGAACTTACCCTCGGTTTTAATGGTCGTGAAAGCCTGTAATTACAAGAATTTTTCTGTAGCACTCTTAAATTAAACCTGGGGAGGACCTCGATTCTGCTCTGCCAAATCACATGCGTGTAAGTTCTCCACACTGTGGATAACCCCTGTGGATAACACTTCTGACGCGATACGGCGCAACAATACCGCGGACACACGGCACCACCACACAACACAAACCACACCGTGCAGCTACACCCCACAGCTACACAGGGCAGATACACAGCACAGGTGTTTACGCTTCCTCCCCCGACTCTGCCCCGGCTCGTACAGCGCTCTTGCGGCGCCGATATGAAGGCAAAGAAAAAGAGCACCCGACCATTGGATGCTCTTAGAGTGAGTTGATAGAAATTTGAGTTAAAAAGATACGGTACGGAATGCAGCCCAACCACGAACTGCACCCGCACCGCACATCCGTCGGTAGAAATACGAGTTACTCGTACACCGACGACAATCACCGATAAATAGAGAGTCGAACCTATCGAAGCGAGCTTCCGGTCTCGCCTCGGAGGCTTCCTTCGACCCCGTTATGTAATTAGTGTACACGGTTTCATTACGGTTGCAAAGCCAAAACCAAGATTTTTTTAAAAATTTTGTTATCGTTTCGTTATTTTTCACCCTTGGCAAGCTCTTTACACTCCCTAGAATTTTCACTCAACCCCCTAAAAACCTTGATATTCCGCGGAAGTTAGCATTATGCACGGAAGTGCTTCTTGGTACGGTCTTGTCTATACTTGTACCGGAAATCTTTTTGAATATGTCGTATTTCACTTGCTTACCCCGGGTATTTGCAGTCACTGCGTGCAAAAAGATACCCCTGGCGCCCCTCAAAAAATTAGCACCAAAGTGTCAAGCATTACTTGACCGTACCAATTTTGAGTCACCTAGTCAGACCTTTCGCTACAATGGGTGCCAACACGCCACTTCTCTCTTTAATAAGAGAGCTCCATATCCGATAAAAGAGGAATCAATCCCGTGTCCACACCAACCACGTCTGCGCAGCGGTCTGACAATACCGCACACAGCGAATCCATCCAGTGGCTCTCCCAGCAAGAGCGAGAAGGCTGGCTCTTTATCAGCTCCATCATCTTCAGCCTCACCCGCAAACTGGAAAACCAGCTGCAGAGCGAAGCTGGCATTAGTTTTGTCGAATACATGGTGCTCGCGATGCTCTCCGAGTCCAAGGATCATTCCCTCACCATGACCGAGCTGGCAATTACTACCAATACCCTCCCGGCACGCCTCTCCCGCGTTGTGGCACGCCTGGAGAAGGACGGCTACGTCCGCCGTTCCCTCAGTGCAGAAGACCGCCGAGTCAGCATCTGCCACCTGCTCCCCGCAGGCGAGCAGAAGGTGCAGGAGGTCGCACCTGGCCACGTAAGCGAAGTACGCCGCCAAATTTTCGACCACCTGACTACCGAACAGGTTGAGCATCTCGCAGAAATCGGCGAGGCAGTCCTCGGCAACACCCCCTCAAACATCATCTCGATTGATGCACTGCAGCGTGGGGACTACCCCGCACACTAACCTCCTCCACCCCACAGAGGGATGAGAGTTGAGAGAACCAGAGATAAGGCACATTCCCATTGGGAACGTGCCTTATCTCTTTAAAGGCGCGCGCAGAACAACCTTTACGGAGGTGGTTGGGGGCGCATCGGGGTTCTGACCACATCAGTTTCGCCGCATTTTCGAGAGATTTTTAAGATTTTTTTGCGCCCTCTAGCCCCGTGCGCAGGCACCCAACATGGTGTCTCTATGTTTACCTTGAGCTGTAGGGGTTGTGGTTTTTAAACCCGCTGTCTATCCCTGTTAAACCGCGAAATCTCAAGGAAACACACCCAATACCACACAATCCAAAGAAAATATTCAGGCTATCCACACTAAGGGTTGTGGTGACAATATGTCAGGGGTACCTTATCTGATTCACCGATTAGCCTTTTCTCTCTGTACATGGCGCACCCCACCCCTTACGATAAATATCAACAGGTTGCACCGCGCCATCCCGGCACCCAAAAGCAACCACCAGATAAGGAGAAACCATATGTCTAAGTCTTTCTACGACCTTCTGAACGAGCAGATCGGCCACGAGTTCGCTGCATCCCACCAGTACCTGTCCATGGCTATCTGGCTCGACGGTGAGGACCTTCCCCAGCTGGCTAAGTTCTTCTACCAGCAGTCCCTCGAAGAGCGCGAGCACGCACTCATGATGGTTCAGTACAAGCTGGACCGCGGCCACAAGGTCGAGATCCCCGCTGTTCCCGCTGTCAAGAACGACTTCGAGAACGTTCAGGAAATCGTTGACATGTCCCTGGCACAGGAGAAGGCTGTCACCGGTCAGATCGAGGCCCTGTTCTCCGCAGCACGCGCTGAGAACTACGCACTGGGCGAGCAGTTCATCCTCTGGTTCCTGAAGGAACAGGTTGAGGAAGTTGCAACCATGGAGACCCTGGTGACCATCGTGAAGCGCGCAAACGGCAACCTCTTCGACCTGGAGAACTACGTTGCACGCGAGCTGGCACACGACCACGGTCAGGAGTCCGGCGCACCCGCAATCGCTGGTTCCTAATCTTGCGTTCAGGCGGCTAGACACCTAGTCGACCACGCAGAATACCTGCAGAAATACTAAAACGTTCCGCCCTCACCGCACCACGCGGCGAGGGCGGAACGTTTATGCATATACGCCATAAAAGCACACCGCGGTGCACCGTCCAGGAGCTAAAAGCCGCCAGCCGGTACTCGAATACTCATACAGTGCAGAGTAAACTTAAAAGCCTTAGATGCCGCATAATATCGCGGCAGAAAGAGGAGAGAATGACTCACACCAACCCAGATACCCTCAGCCGCGGCTCATATAGCAACTCACGCCGCGTAGCCGACATTCTGCGTGCAGAATCAGTCGGCGGTACCGTACTTCTGATTGCGACGGTGCTGGCAGTAGTACTCGCCAACACCCCCGCATCCACCTTCTACTTTGGTCTGCGAGACACCGTTGTTGGTCCGGTCATCCCCGGCTTCAACCACCTGCAGATGAGCATCGGAACCTGGGCAGCAGACGGTCTGCTCGTCGTTTTCTTCTTCCTCACCGGCCTGGAGCTGAAGAAGGAATTCGTGATTGGTGACCTCAAGTCGCCCTCCACCGCTATTGTGCCGATTGCGGCCGCCTTCGGTGGCGTGGCAGTGCCCGCGATTATCTACACGGCGCTGAACTTCACCAGCCCCACCGCTCTGCACGGCTGGGCGATCCCCACCGCAACCGATATTGCGTTCGCGGTGTCTGTTCTCGCCGCCGTGGGTACTTTCCTCCCCTCGGCGATGCGTGTCTTCCTGCTGACCCTGGCAGTGGTCGATGACCTGATTGCGATCTGCATTATCGCGATCTTCTACACCAATAACTTCCACGGCGAGTACCTGCTCTTCGCGCTCATTCCCCTCGCTCTTTTTGCGTTCATTGCCTACCGCGGTGAGACCATGCTGCACCTGAAGCCGCTGGCTGCCTGGCTGCTACTTCTGCCCCTGGGTATTATCACCTGGGCGCTCTTCCTCGAGTCCGGTATTCACGCGACCATTTCCGGTGTGGTTCTCGGCTTCCTGGTGCCCGTGAAGATGTCCGCTCGCTCTGAGGCGGCACAGGCTGAACACGGTCTTGCAGAGGTGCTGGAGCACCGATTCCGTCCCCTCTCTACCGGCATCTGCGTGCCGATTTTCGCATTCTTCAGCGCGGGTGTGGCTGTGGGCGGTTTTGAAGGCCTCGGACGCGCCCTCACCGACTCGGTGGCGGTCGGCATTATGGTCGCACTGGTTGCCGGTAAAACCATCGGTATTTTCGGCACCACCTGGCTCGTGACTCGCTTCAAGAACGCTAACCTCGATCCGGACATCGCATGGATTGACGTGATCGGTCTGGCTGCAACCGGCGGTATCGGCTTCACCGTGTCCCTGCTGGTCGCTGAGCTGTCCTTCCCGCACGGCTCTCCGCACACCGAAGACGCAAAGATTGCGATTCTCGTTGGCTCTGTTCTGGCTGCCATTGTGGGCGCGGCTATCCTGTCTCGCCGTAACAAGCACTACCGTGCCCTGGCTGAGAAGGAAAGCGTGGACGCTGACGACAACGGCATCCCCGACGTCTTCGAGGGCACCTACCGTGACCCGAAGGCTGAAGCCTAGCCAGAACCTCTAAGGTCTACTACCTTCTCTACACCCCGATTCCTCGCTGATAATGATGTCTCACCGCACTACCTCACGTCGCCGTACAGCACGAGCAAGACAGGCGCCTGCGCCTCCCTCAAGGTATGCAGAGATATCAGCACGCGTGGTGATCGGGGTGTATTCTTTTGCCGCGCTACTGACCACGTTCGCGTGGATTATCTCTCCTCTGCGGCACGGTCGCGGCTTCACTTGGTGGGAAGTCACCGCTGACCTGCTGAATATTCCCTCCACGCACACGCTACCCAGCGCCATTACGATGATTGTGCTTGTGTCCGGGCTGATTGTGCGCAAGCGTGCCGCTCTCATTGCCGCCATCGTTTTTCAGGTGCTTGGCGCGCTGATTGCGACCCATAGCGCCTTCACGCTGGTGTTCCCCGCGGGGATTATGCCGAAGGACCGTATTTTCTCCTCGACGGTCGATACGCTCTCCATCGTGTTTGCGTGTGCGCTGGTGCCTTTCCTTTTCTCGATTCGTTCGGCGTTCCCGGCACGCATTGGTCGCCTCTCGTGGGCGGGTGCGGCGGCTACGGCTGTTGGCGGCATCCTGCTGACTACTCTGGTGCTCTGGTACCTCTGCCACATCGGCGTGTGGGAGCCGTTGCGTTCGGTGACCCCGTGGGAGTTGCTGATGCACGGCATGGGTATTGAGCGTACCCATCCTGGCGTGTGGTCTGCTGATGTGGTGGCTTTCTTGGCGTCTTTTGGTTACGGTGCCTCGCTGGTTGCGGCGCTGTATCTGTTGGCTCGCGGTTATCGTGCCCCGGATGCGTGGACCGGCGAGAAGGAGCTGAAGATCCGCGCCCTGCTGCAGCAGTACGGTGCCAATGATTCGCTCTCATATTTTGCGACGCGTCGCGATAAGCAGGTGATTTTCTCTCCGGATCAGAGGGCGGCGATTACGTACCGTTCGGTGGGTTCGGTGTGTTTGGCGTCGAGCGACCCGGTGGGTGACCCGGATTCGTGGGATGCCGCGATTGAGCAGTGGATGTTGCAGGCGCGTAGTTACGGTTGGGTTCCTGCGGCGCTGAGCGTGAGTGAGGCGGGTGCGCGCGCCTATAACCGTGCGGGTCTGTCGATTATTCAGATGGGTGAGGAGGCGGTCCTTGAGGCGGACCGTTTCACGCTCAATGACACGTCGATGCTACCGGTGCGTCAGGCGGTTCAGCGTGTGCGTCGCGGCGGGTACACGGCGCAGATGCGTCGCTTTGCGGAGTTGGATGAGCAGCAGCGTCAGCAGGTTGCGGAGAATATTTCGGCGTGGCGTCATGGGCGTGTGGAACGCGGCTTCTCGATGGCGCTGAATCGTGTGAATGATCCGGCGGATTCTTCGTCTGTTCTGGTGTCGGCTCATGATGAGGCTGATCAGATGGTGGCTCTGCTGTCGTTCGTCCCGTGGGGTCCTACGGGGCTGTCTTTGGATGTGATGCGCCGCTCCCCTGAGGCACCTAATGGTGTGGTGGAGTTTATGGTGGCCTCGCTGATGGAGCAGGCGGCGTCTTTGGGTGTGCGTCGGGTGTCGCTGAATTTTGCGATGTTCGGCCATATTTTTGAGGCTGCTGATCAGGTGGGTGCGTCGGCATGGAACCGTTTCGCGTCCCGCTCTTTGGGTGTGCTGGATCGTTTTCTGCAGTTGCGCCGCCTGTATCGTTTCAATCTGAAGTTTGCCCCGCTGTGGGTTCCTCGTTTTTTGGCGACGGAGCCGACGTTGGCGATGGCAAATGTTGTGGTTGCGGCGGGTATGGCGGAGGGCTTTTTGCCGAATCTGTCGGCGCGCCGTTTGCAGAATCAGGAGCAGGTTCTTTCTGCAGATGAGCTGGAGGCTCTTCACCAGATGCAGCTCGCTACTATGGAAGAGCTTCCTGAGGTGTCGCGTAGCGATCAGACTCAGCACCGTCTGCGCCATCTGGAGGCGCTGCGTGCGGCGGGCATGGAGCCGTATCCGCTGGGTGGTTCTTTGGGCAGTACCAGTGCTCCTGTACTGGGCGTGAAGGATGCCCTGCGTATATTCTCTTCTGAAAATATTCCAAATTCGGAATTCATGGTTTCGGGGCGTATTCGCGCGCTTCGCAACCATGGTGGAGTCCTCTTTGCAACTCTGATTGAAGGGGGTGAAACCCTGCAGGTCGTCATGGAGCGCAGCCTGGTGGGCGAGCGCCCGCTGAGCCTCGCCTCCCGCAACCTGGATACCGGTGACATCATCACCGTGCGGGGCACCTACGGGGCGAGCCGTAACGGTACCCAATCGCTGATTGCCACCTCCTGGCACATGGCGTCGAAGAGCCTGCACCCCATCCCCTTCGACTCCTTTACTGACCCGGAGGCGCGTCTGCGTCGCCGTTCCACGGACCTGTTGGTGCATCCGGATCAGATGCAGAATCTGCGTCTGCGTACCGCGGTCATTAAGGCATTGCGTGCCCGGCTGGATGCGGAGGGTTTCCTTGAGGTGGAGACCCCGATTCTGCATACGGTGCACGGTGGCGCGAGCGCGCGCCCGTTCCGCACGTATATCAATGCCTATGGCGAGGATTTGACGCTGCGTATTGCGCCGGAGCTGTATTTGAAGCGTCTGGTGGTGGGCGGTAGCGGTCCGGTGTATGAGCTGGGTCGTGATTTCCGCAATGAGGGCGCTGATGCGACCCATAATCCGGAGTTTACGGTGCTTGAGGCGTATCGTCCGTATGCGGATTATGTGCAGATGCGCGAGTTGACGGAGCGTCTGATTAAGGATGCCGCTCAGGCGGTGTTTGGTTCGGTGTCGTTGCCGCTGGGTCGTAGGGCTTCGAGCGAGCGCACGGTATCTGATGTGTCGGGTCCGTGGCGTGTGGTGTCGGTGTGTGATGCTCTGTCGGAGGCGCTGGGTCGCCGCGTGGATGTGCAGACGGATTTTGAGGAGCTGCTGGCTTTGGCGCAGCAGTACGGTGTGCGTGTTCATGAGGGTATGGGTCCGGGTGCCATCGTTGAGGAGTTGTATGGTGAGCTGGTTGAGGCGCATACGGTGGAGCCGACGTTCTATACGGATTTCCCTGCGGAGACGAGTCCGCTTGCGGCGCCGCATCGTAGTGTTCCGGGTTTGGCGGAGCGTTGGGATTTGGTGATTAACGGCATGGAGATGGGCTGTGCTTATTCTGAGCTGGCGGACCCGCTGGTGCAGCGTGAGCGTCTGACGGAGCAGTCGTTGAAGGCGGCTTCGGGTGATCTGGAGGCGATGGAGGTGGATGAGGATTTCCTTTACGCCTTGGAGACGGGTATGCCGCCGACGGGTGGTTTGGGTCTGGGTGTGGACCGTTTGGTGATGCTGTTGGCTCAGACGCAGATTCGTGGGGTGTTGTCGTTCCCGTTTGTGAAGCCTGAGCGTTCGTAGCCCGACTGATACCCCCGCTTCTCCGCTAAGCCCGGTGCGAGGTTTTGTACCTTGTGCCGGGCTTTTTGTGCCCGCCCTGCCGGTGCCGTCAACACCTCCACGGAGTCTATATTTACTCTGCCCATATATTAAGTATTCGTTACATTTTGACTTGGGCCCCTTATTTAAGTTGCCGAGCGGGGGGCGTACCCGACACAATGAGGTGACTAATCATACGGAGCGTATGTGCCTCCGTTACGCGGCTTTGAGTCCGCGCCACCCAGCAATGTAGCCCCCACGCTGTCCGTCTTTCGGGTTTGAGCGTGCGGGCTTTTTGCTTTCAAGATTGGAGTGCCGAGTGGATTTTCTTCTGAATATCATCGGGGACATTAATACGCAGACTGCGGAACTGACTTCCTCCGTGGATGCCGTGCAGAACTGGATGTGGAGTAATTTCCTCTACTACGCTCTGATTGCGGCTGGTCTGTACATTACGATCCGTACTCGCGGTGTGCAGTGGCGTTCCATTAAGGAAATGGTCCGTGTCCTGGGTGACCCGGTTGCTCGTGAGGCTGACGGTAAGAAGAGCATTTCTTCGTTCCGTGCGTTTACTGTTTCGGCGGCTTCTCGTGTGGGTACCGGTACTGTTGCGGGTGTTGCTTTGGCTATTGCTATGGGTGGCCCGGGTGCTGTGTTCTGGATGTGGGTTATTGCTGCTGTTGGTGCGGCTTCTGCTTTTGCGGAGTCCCTTCTGGGTCAGCTGTATAAGGAGCGCGGTAAGGATTCCTATATTGGTGGTCCGGCGTACTACATGAAGCGCGGCCTGAATGCTCCGTGGATGGGTTACATCTTCGTGGCGTTCATTGTGGTCACTTATGCGTTTGTATTTGTGGCGGTTCAGACGAATGCTGTGGTGGATGCTGCGGCGAACTCGTTCAGCATTGATGTTTCGGGTACTAACTCGATGGGCTTCCGCATCACTATTGGTCTGATTATGGTGGCGCTGACTGCGGCTATTATTTTCGGTGGTATTCGCGCGATTTCTTCGGTGACTGAGTGGCTGGTGCCGATTATGGCGGTACTGTATCTGCTGTTGGGTCTGCTGGTTGTTCTGCTGAACATTACCGAGGTTCCGAATATGCTGCTGATGATTTTCCAGGGCGCTTTTGGCATTAAGGAGTTTGTGACCGGCGGTACCATGGGTGCCGTGATTTGGGGTATGAAGCGTGGCCTGCTGACTAATGAGGCGGGTATGGGTACTGCTCCGAACGCTGGTGCGACCGCTACTATTTCTCACCCGGCTAAGCAGGGTTACGTGCAGACTTTGGGTGTTTATTTTGACACGATGATGGCGTGTACTGTGACTGCGTTTATTGTTCTGCTGTCGAACCCGACTTATGGTGATCGTTCTCGCGGTGCGTCGCTGACTCAGTCGGCGTTGGCTATGCAGCTGGGCGATTGGGCGGTTCACTTCCTGACTATCGCGATTTTCATGTTTGCGTTCTCGACTGTGATTGGTAACTACTACTACGGCGAGTCGAATATGCGTTTTGTGACTGAGCGTAAGCTGCCGATGAATATTTTCCGTGCGCTGGTTCTGGTATTCGTGTTCTTCGGCGCGATTTCTTCGCTGGATCTGGTGTGGACTACCGCGGATATGTTGAATGCCGGCATGGTGATTGTGAACTTGACGGCGGTTCTGTTGATGACTCCGCAGGTTGTTGCGGTGTTGAGGAACTATGAGGCTCAGCGTAAGGCTGGTTTGGAGCCGATTTTCAAGGCTTCGGATATGCCTGAGTTGAAGAATCTTGCGGCGTGGGATGGTACTGATGCGGTGACTACCCGTGAGTTCTGGGCTGAGTATGATGCGAAGGCTGCTGAGCGTCGTGCTGCGAAGAAGGCTAAGAAAGTTAGCCGCTAGTTTGTGAGCTACACGCAGGTTTCTGTGTAAGGCTTTGTGGAGGGTCCGTCCTGCTGTGTTGCGGGGCGGGCCCTTTTGCGTGCTTGAGGGGCGTATGGGGCTGCCCATCGGGGTAGGCTCTGAACACCTCCTTGAACTACCCTGAGGGCTTGTGGATTCCTCCGGGTCTGTATGCTTAGGAAGGATATTAGGAGGGCTTATGGATTGGCGTGCCGTACTGGAGCTGGTGGTCACGGTTGTATTTCTGGCAGGTATTGCGTTGGCGCTATTGTGCTTGGTGACGATTCATCGGAACCCGCATTTTTCGGAGGTACAGAAGCTGAAGTGGCTTCTGCTGGTGCTGTGCCTGCCGTATGTGGGTCCGGTGACGTGGTTGTTGCGTGCGCGTTTGGAGCGTATTGACCGGGAGCGTGCTGAACAGGAGCGTATGGCGCGGGAGCGGGGTTCCGCGGTTGCGTCCGATGCGGCTGCTTCCGGTGGAGTGTCCGGTAGTGCCCCCGATAGCGCCTCGGAGGCTCTTTCTGAACCCTTCACCACCTCTAAGTAACGAAGGTCACACACTCTCGATTGGACAGCACCGCATGCAGTCCGTATAGTTTTATGTGTTGCCTGCGGTGATACACCGTAAGACACATGCGCGAGTGGCGGAATAGGCAGACGCGCACGGTTCAGGTCCGTGTGCCCGTGAGGGCGTGGGGGTTCAACTCCCCCCTCGCGCACCAACGATCCCCGGTTCGAAAGAACCGGGGATTTTTTCATATCCATAACCAATTCCCCGCTAAATGACGGGGTTCCAGAGCGATGGCGAGTGCATCACCTAAAATAGAACCGGGTGTGTTCATTCACAGGACACACAGCTAACGCACAGACACGCTCGTTAAACTGAGCCTTTCGGATAAAGACCGTTTGCGCGGTCTGTTGCTCGGAATGGTCGTTGAGAAGGAGGCGGCATGAAGTTTTTCGACAAGCTGGGCAAGCTGGAGCAAGGCATCGGCCGCACTGTCGGCCTTTCCAAGGGCTTCGGCACCTTTGCGAAGGCGGATGTCGCTAACCGCGTCCGCATCATGATGGATGACGAGTCCTATGTGGACGGCAGTGGCCGCACTATGGCTCCTAATGTCTATACTCTCCGTTTTGCGCCGGTTGATTTCCCTCGCGTGCGCGAGTGGGGCAACCCGTTCGCTGTTGAGCTGTGCGATTTGGCGATTTCGCACGCCCGCGCGCAGGGTTACACCCTCATTGGTGCGGTTCGCGTGACGTTCAACGTTCTTGATTCTCTCTCTGAGGGCGAGTTTGAGGTTGTTGCGACTTTCGAGCCGTTCTCTGTGCCGGAGGCTCCGGCGTCCCCATCTCTGCGCGGTGCTACTAACTACGCGCCGGTGCGTCCGCCGCGTGAGTCTTCTTTGCCGACCCGCATTACGAAGCCGGCTGCCCAGCCGACTCAGCCTGCACCCAGCCCTGCGCCTCAGCAGGCTCCTGCGCCTCGCCTGAACATGCCTGTAGCGTCCCCCGCGGCGGGTGCTCCCCGTTTCTTCTTGGAGATTGAGGGTCGCATGCACCCGGTGAACCACCTGCCGTTTGTGCTGGGTCGCGGTTCTGATGCTGATTTTCGTCTGGACGATAAGGGTGTTTCTCGCCGTCACCTGCAGCTTTCGATGCAGGGTGGTGCGGTGGTCGCCACCGATATGGGTTCTACCAACGGCACGTTGATTAATGGTGCGCCTCTGCGTGCGCCGGTGGTGCTGGCGAACGGTTCGCTGCTTCGCATGGGTAATACCCGCATCATCTTCCATAGTTCGACCGGAGGTGTCCGTTAATGGCGTCTGAATTGACCGTTACTATCCTTCGTTACGCTTTTCTGGCTCTGATTTGGTTCTTTGTTTTCCTGGTGGTTTCGGCGGCTCGCCGTGACCTTGGTTTGGGTAAGAACTATCGTGCGGCACCGGTTGATGCGGTTCCGGAGGCTACCCATATTGCACCTCCGCCGACTCGCCCTTCGCAGCTTGTGATTACTGCCGGTGCGCAGGCTGGCGCGATGATGCAGCTGGGGGACCACCCGATTACTATTGGCCGCGCTAATGACATTGAGGTGTCCCTGCAGGATGATTACGCCTCGGGCCGCCATGCGCGTCTGTTCCCTCAGGGTTCCCGTTGGTTCCTTGAGGATTTGAATTCTACTAATGGTACGTTCGTCAATGGCGAGCGTCTGACTCGTGCGACCCCGATTGAGCCCGGTGATGATTTCCGCGTTGGCGGTACCACCATGCAGTTGAGGGGCTAGTGTATGAAGATTGCTTTTCGTTTTGAGGCCCGCTCTGATACGGGTCTGAAACGCTCGAAGAATGATGACTCCGGCTACGGTGGTCGTTTCCTTGCTGTCGTTGCTGATGGCATGGGCGGCCACGTGGGCGGCGATGTCGCGTCGGCTACGACGGTTCTGAATCTGACTCCGCTCGATCACCCCGATTTTGAAGATGGTGCTGGCGGCGTCTATCTGGCTGATGAGATTCAGAGCGCAAACCTGATCATTAATGAGCTGGCGGCCAATGATCCGCAGCTGGCGGGCATGGGTACGACCTGTACTGCCCTGCTGATTGATGGTGATTGCATTGAGTTCGCCCATATTGGTGACTCACGTGCGTATCGTCTGCGTCCGGGTGCTGATGGTGAGTTTGAGCAGATTTCTACTGACCATACGTTTGTGCAGCGTCTGCTCAATGAGGGTCGTATTACCCCGCAGGAGGCGGAGAACCACCCCCATAAGAACGTGATTATGCGCGTTCTGGGTGATGTTGATGCGTCCCCCGAGCTGGAGTTGAAGACTCTGGACGCTGTTCCCGGCGAGCGCTGGGTGCTCTCTTCGGACGGTTTGGATGCTGTGGTGTCCCTATCGGAGATTGAGCAGGTGATGCGTTCTACCGATGATCTGTCTGAGATTGCTGACACCCTGATTGCGATGACTTTGGAGCGTGGCGCTCCGGATAACGTGACGGTTGTGTCCTTGCAGGTGATTGACCGTGAGGTTCTGCCGGTGGATGAGCCGGTGGGTCCTTCGAGTCTGCCTGATTCTGCTCTACCTGATTCGATTGTGACGGAGCAGGAGGTCAGCACGAACACTCAGAAGCTTCCCGAGGTTGCTGCCACGGCTGAGGCTGCTGAGGCTATTTTGGGTGCGCACCATGATGAGGATCCTGAGGAGCATTATCGTCGGTCGCTGCGCCGTTTCCGTCGTGCTCGTGACTTCTCTGGAACCCTGTTGCACAGTGGTTCTGGGGCGGTGCGTCACCATATCGGTACGTACGATAACGCCGTGGATGCGGCTCTTACGAATGCTGCGATTTTGCGTAGCGAATTGGGTTCCCGCCCGCATCAGCTGGTTGGTGCCGCTTCGGTGGCTACTGAGACCGGCATGATTCCGGCGGTTACTTCTCGTACCCTGGAGCATCGTGCGACGGTGGCTCAGCGTGTGCCTTTGAAGGTTGAGTCTGATGAGGCGACCCTGCCGGCTGAGCTGGAGGAGCTGATCGCTGAGGATACTGTTGAGCGTTCGCGCCCGCGGTCGTGGTCGATTCGCCTGTTCATTACTCTGCTGGTTGCGGCTATTTTGACGCTGGTTGCGTGGACCGGTCTGCGCTATGTGGAGCGTAGCTACTATGTGGGTGAGAGTGACGGCACAGTTGCGGTGTACAACGGTATTCCGCATGCGTTGGGTCCGATTCGCCTTTCTCACGTGGTGGAGAATACCGATATTCCTACGAGTGAGCTGAGCGATCATACTCGTTCTTTGTTGCGTAATGCGATTACGGCGAAGGACCTGGATGATGCGCACCAGATTGTGTCTCGTTTGAAGACTCAGGCGGATCAGACGCGTGAGAAGGCTGAGCAGGCTGCAGCGTCTGCCTCGGCTTCCGCTTCCGCTTCCCCGAGCTCTGCGGCACCCAGTGAGGCTCCGAGCTCTGAAGCACCGGGCTCTGATTCGGCATCCCCGGCTCCTGAGCAGGCTTCTTCGGAGGCTCCTGCTGCGGTAGGCGGTGAGAATAATGGCTAAGTTCTCGTTCCGTCGTGAGTCGGATGCGCCTCGTGCACGCCGTTTCACGGAGCTTTTCCTGCTGGTTTTGGCGGTGGGTATCAGCTCGTTCGGCATGTATCTGATTGATCCGGAGCATGCTTTTGATACGTCGAAGAGCCAGTGGTTGCCGTGCACGGTGGTGCTGGGTGCCGGTGCTCTTCTGATTCACCTAGTCATGCAGTTCCGCGCACGTTATGCTGATCCGTTTATTCTGCCGCTGGTGGTGGCGCTGAACGGTATTGGTTTGACCATGATTTATCGTCTGGACCCGCAGATTGCGGCGCCGGTGGGTGATGGTCAGCTGATGTGGACCGGCGTGTCTATGGTGCTGTGCGCGATTATCGTGTTCGTGCTCAGGGATTACCGTCTGCTACGTAAGGTCACGTACACCTCGCTGGTGTTGTCGATGATTCTGCTCATCATGCCGCTGGTTCCGGGTCTGGGTATGGAGCTTAATGGTGCTCGTATTTGGATTCATATCGGTAACCGCACGTTCCAGCCGGGTGAGGTCGCGAAGATTACTTTGGCGATTTTCTTCGCCGGCTATTTGGCGACGCACCGTGACCTGATTCTGGTGGCTGGCCGCCGTATTGGTCCGATTAATCTGCCGCGTCTGCGTGATTTGGCGCCGGTGTTCTTGGCGTGGATTGTGAGCCTGGGTGTTCTGGTGTTCCAGAAGGACCTTGGTTCGGCAATCATGTTCTTTGGTCTGTTCATGGCGATGCTGTACCTGTCGACCGGTCGTATTTCGTGGCTGGTGGTTGCGGGTATCGGTATGGCTGTGGGTGGCTATTTCGCGTACCACTATGTCTCGCACGTGCACGCCCGTATTTATGCGTGGGTGCATGCTTTTGATCCGGAGATTTACCAGGCGTCTCCTGGCGGTTCGGGTCAGATTCTGCAGGGCGTTTTCGGCCTGGCTTATGGCGGTCTTTTTGGCCGCGGTTGGGGTCAGGGCCGCGCGAACCTCGTCCCGTACGCTAACTCGGACATGATTATTTCCTCGTTGGGTGAGGAGCTGGGCCTGGTTGGTCTGGGCGCGATCCTGATGATGTTCATGCTCCTGGTTTCGCGCGGTTACCGTGCGGCGTTGGGTACTCGTGATGGTTTCGGTAAGCTGCTGGCTGCTGGCCTGTCTACGGTCATGGTTCTGCAGCTGTTCGTGGTGATTGGCGGCGTGACTCGTTTGATTCCGCTGACTGGTCTGACGACTCCTTTCATGTCTGCCGGTGGCTCCTCGTTGGTGGCTAACTGGATTATTGTGGCGCTGTGGTTGTCTATTTCTCATAGCGCCCGCGCACCTCACCTGGTGGCTGGTTATGATGCTCCGCAGGGTATTGACCATGCGGACACTAGCTACGAGCCGGAGGGTGCTACTAGCGTTCTGGCGCGTATTACGGCTAAGGATTCTGGAGGTGAGAAGAATGGATAGGGCTATTCGCCGCATGTGGATGTCTGCCGCGTGCGTGTTTGTCCTGCTGATGGGCACCCTCAGCTATATTCAGTTCTTCGATTCGAAGACTCTGATGAACAATCAGTGGAATTCCCGAGCTCTCTACGATAATTACGGTTCGGCACGTGGTTCGATTGTGGTTGATGGTACGGAGATTGCTTCGTCGGTGAAGTCCGATGATGAGTACAACTACCAGCGTGTGTATAACCACCCGCTCAAGTATGCGGCTCTGACGGGTTACTTCTCCACGATTTATGGCGCGACCGGTTTGGAAGCTGCTATGGATAAGGAGCTTGCGGGCACGAGCGATAGCCAGTTCTATGACCGTGTGGCGCAGCTGTTCAGTGGTTCTTCCGCGCAGGGCGCTAGCGTGGAGCTGACGATCAATTCGAAGCTTCAGGATATTGCGTATAGCGCTCTGCGGGGCCGTAAGGGTGCTGTGGTGGCGATGAACCCGAAGACCGGTGAGATTCTGGCGATGGCTTCTTCGCCGTCCTATGACCCGAATCTTCTGTCGGCTCATACGAGCTCTTCGGTTTTGGCGAATTATCAGGCGCTGACTTCTGATGAGGACAGCCCCCTGTTTAACCGTGCGATTGCCGGTAATACTTATTCGCCGGGTTCGACCTTCAAGATTATTGATGCGGTGGCGGCGCTGGAATCCGGCAAGTACAACGCGTCTTCGGTCATTGCGAATCCCGCCCAATTGCCTCTGCCGGGTACGAACATTAGCCTGCCGAACTATACTGGCGGCCAGTGTGGAACCCGCACTCAGGCGACAATTGAGTGGGCTTTGGCTCAGTCCTGTAATACGCCGTTTGCGCAGATTGCGATGGACTTGGGTCAGGAGCGTATCGCGAAGACCGCTGAGAATTTTGGTTACGGCCAGGATTTGAAGATTCCTTTGACAGTTTCTAAGTCGTCTTTCCCGTCGAATCTGACGCAGAGCCAGCTGGCTCAGTCGGCGATTGGTCAGTACGACGTGAAGACCACTCCGCTGCAGGTGGCGATGACTTCTGCGGCGATTGCGAATGGCGGCGTGCAGATGAAGCCGAACCTGATTCGTTCGGTGAAGACCAGCAACCTGAGCACTTTGCAGGAGTTCTCTCCTGAGAAGCTGCGTACCTCCACTAGCCCTGAAATTGCTAACCAGGTAAAGCAGTGGATGGTGAATGCGGTTGATAATGGTATTGCACGTAATGCTGGTGTCTCCGGTGTGAAGGTGGCGGGTAAGACCGGTACCGCGGAGACCACCGCAGGTTTGAATAATTCTTGGTTTACCGGTTTCGCGCCGGCTGATGATCCTCAGATTGCGATTGCTGTGGTTTATGAGGATATTGACGTGGCGACCGGTGCCCAGTTGGCAACCAGTACTAGTAAGCAACTCTTTGAGGCGGTGTTGAACAAGTGAGGCCTGCGGCTGATATCACTTTGGGCGGGCGCTACACCCTAACCGAACGTATCGCGATTGGCGGTATGGGCGAGGTGTGGAAAGCTCGCGACAAGGTGCTTGGGCGCATCGTTGCGGTCAAGATCCTCAAGGAGGAGTACACCGGTGACCCGGGCTTCTTGGAGCGTTTCCGCGCTGAGGCCCGTAATACGGCGCTGTTGAACCACCCCGGCGTAGCGAATGTTTTTGACTACGGCGAGGAGGACAACTCCGCGTACCTGGTCATGGAGCTGGTGCCGGGTAATCCGCTCTCGAGCATTATCGAGCACGAGACTACCCTGCCGCCGGACCGTGTTCTGAACTTCATTGCTCAGACCGCTCGCGCGTTGGCTGCGGCTCATTCGCAGGGTCTGGTGCACCGTGACGTGAAGCCGGGTAACCTTATCATCACCCCGGATGATCGCGTGAAGGTGACTGATTTCGGTATTGCTCGTCTGGCTAATCAGGTGCCGTTGACGGCTACCGGCCAGGTGATGGGCACCGCCCAGTATTTGGCGCCGGAGCAGGCAACCGGTCAGGCTGCTACCGCATCTTCGGATATGTACTCGTTGGGCATTATTGGTTATGAGTGCCTGGTGGGTCGTCGTCCGTTTACGGGTGAGTCGCAGATTGCGATTGCGTTGGCTCAGGTGAATGATCCGCCGCCGCCGCTTCCGGAGACCATCCCGGCTCCTGCTCGTGCGCTGATTATGTGCTTGTTGGCGAAGGACCCGGCTCAGCGTCCTAAGGATGCGACCGCTCTGGCTTCTGCGGTGGATGCGATTCGTCGCCGCGATCTGAAGGCAGCGGTGAAGGCTGTTCCTTCTTTGGCTCAGTTCTTGGCTGAGGAGAATGCTGACGACGGTACTGTCGCTATGACTGCGATGGATGTGGCGGCGGAGCCGATTAGCGCTTCTGCTACTCCGCGTTTTGGTTCTGGTGGTCGTTTCTCGCCGGAGCCGACGACGGCGCCTATTCCTCGTACGGGTGCGCAGACCATGCGTCCGGCTTCGGGTCGTGTGAAGGCTGCTGTTGCCCCTCCGGCTAAGCGTGGCCCGAACGTGTGGATGTGGGTTGCTCTGCTTCTGGCAATCGTGCTGATCGCTGGCGGTATTTGGACAGTCCTCTCCTCCAATAATGGTGGCGGTTCGACTGATCCGGTTCCGAGCGCTTCTTCGTCTGTTGTTCCGACGAACACGGGTACCGTTTCTACGGTGGAGCCGACTGAGTCTGCTTCTGCCCGTGCTGCAAAGCAGAAGGTGACCATCAACGCGATTAACTATGAGGGTCGCGAGCTGCAGGACGCAGTGAACGAGCTGAAGAACCTTGGTCTGTCCCCCAAGACTGAGGGTGTTGAGTCTACTCAGCCGGAGAACACGGTGATTTCGGTTTCTCCGACGGGTACTTTGGAGCAGGGTAATAGCGTGACTGTTCGCTATTCGACCGGTCCGAAGTCGGTGACTTTGCCGTCGAATCTTGAGGGTAAGAACGTTGATGAGGCGTCGAAGGCTGTTGCCGCTTTGGGTGTGAATGTTTCTCTGCATTATGAGAATTCGGACACTGCGGCCCCCGGTACGGTGCTTCGTACTACCCCCTCATCTGGCACCAAGGTTACGGTTGGTAGTAATGTAGACATGTATGTGGCCTCTTCCAGTTCGGGTAGGGGTTCGAGTGCGAGCGCTTCTGCTGCACCGTCTGCGTCGGCTTCTGCTTCCGCTTCTGCGTCGGCGCGTTAGCCCCTACATTTTGATTTAGTTTTAGTCTTAGTGATCCAGGAGAACTTATGGACCTGTCGGTTCCCGACACGGTTGATAACCGTTACAAGGTACTCGAGGTAATCGGTACCGGTGCGATGGCAACCGTTTATGCTGCTGAGGATACTCGCCTCGGCCGCAAGGTTGCGCTTAAGATTCTGCGCCCGGAGCAGGCCCAGGACGATACGTTCCGCGCACGCTTTAAGCGTGAGGCGGAGGCTGTGGCGTCTCTGAACAATCCTGCGATTGTTGCTGTCTATGACACCGGTTCGTATAACCCTTCGCAGGATGGTGGGGAGTCTGCTTCTTCGGAAGAGGGCACCGCTATTCCTTATATCGTGATGGAGTACGTGGAGGGTCATACTCTGCGTTCCATCCTGTCCCGTGGCGGCCACCTGCCGGTCCGTGATGCTTTGGGTTATTCCGAGCAGCTGCTGGGTGCTTTGCAGTACAGCCACTCGATGGGCATCATTCACCGCGATATTAAGCCGGCGAATATTATGGTGCTGGAGCGTACCAGCGAGGATATCGCTAAGGGTCAGCCGGGCCAGATCAAGGTCATGGATTTCGGTATTTCCCGTGCCATTGAGGAAGCTGGCGAGGCGCTGACCAAGGCTAATGTGGTGATGGGTAGCGCACGCTACATGTCCCCTGAGCAAGTGAGCGGCAAGGAAGTTGACGCCCGTAGCGACCTGTACTCTGCTGCTTGCGTGATTTACGAGATGATTGCTGGTCGTTCTCCGTTTGACGCTGAGTCGAATGTTGATCTCGCGGCTAAGCATCTTTCGGATGCCCCTGAGCCTCCGAGCAAGTTCACCCCGCTTGAGGTTCCTGCTGGTCTGGATGCTGTGATTCTGAAGGGTCTGGCGAAGAACCCGGATGAGCGTTATCAGAGCGCGGCTGAGTTCGCTCAGGCTCTGGTGTCGGTTGTTCGCCCGGGTGAAGAGACCGTGGTGCAGGATGCAGCGATGACTACTGCTTTTGTTCCTTCGGCGACTACTGCTTCCCTGGGTGAGGATTACGCCCCGTACACCACCTCGATTACTGAGGCTTCGGTGGAGGATGGCGGCCTCAACGGCTTCTTCGAGTATGAAGACGATGAGGAACTGTACGACGATGAGGAGTACGCAGAGTACGATGAGTCTTCGCCGCGTAAGCGTGCGTGGGTTCGTTTCCTTGTGGGTACTCTGATTGTGGCTCTGCTGGTTTTCAGTGTCGGCTCGGTTCTGTACTACCAGAACAAGCTCAATGAGGTTCCGCAGGTTCAGGTTCCGGCTGTGGTGAATGTTTCCCGCGATGATGCCGATAACCAGCTGCGTAACCGAGGCTTCGTGGTGGAGTACCGTCAGGGCTACTCGGACAACATCAAGAAGGGCGACGTTATCAACGTTGAGCCGGGTGTCGGTTCTACGGTTAATAAGGGCTCGACCGTGGTTGTGACTGTTTCGAGCGGTCCGGAGAAGGTCAAGTTGCCGGATAACCTGCAGGGTCAGAGTGAGGCGTATGTCCGTAACGCTCTGAAGGACCTGGGTCTGGTGGATGGCCGCGTCTCCACTGTGGAGAGCGCTTCCGTTCCTGCCGGTATGGTTGTGGAGCTGTCCCCGGAGAAGGGCTCGACCGACGATAAGGGCGCTCAGACCGTTGAGGCTGGTAGCACCGTGAACATTGTCCTGTCCTCCGGTAAGGTAAAGGTCCCCTCGCTGGTGGGTCTGACCAAGGATCAGGCGATTGCTGCTCTGACCGCTCAGGATGTTCTGCTGAACACCAACATTGAGACTGTTCAGACTAACGAGCGTCCTGCGGGCACTGTGCTTTCGCAGAGCTCTGCGGCGGGTACTCTGGTGGCTCAGAACAGCACTGTGACGATCCGTGTGGCTGCTACTCCGACTCAGACGACCGCTCCGACTACTGCGGCTACTCAGCCTGCGGCGGCGACCGGTAACCAGAACGCTACTACTGGTAACCAGAACCAGCAGCGTTCTACCGCGGCTAACCAGCAGGCTACTCAGCCTGCGGCGGCGACCGGTAACCAGAACGCTACCACTGGTAACCAGAACCAGCAGCGTTCTACCGCTACGGCTACTCCGGCACCGGCTGCGTCCGCTACTGCGGGTACCCGTACGATTCAGGGTACTAACGCGAATACCAATGCGAACAACGCTAATAATGCAAACGCTAACGCCCGCTAAGGGGTTCTAGCGGTTAGCAAAAGGGGCGGCGCTCCACACCGTTGGGTGTGGGGTGCCGCCCCTTTTCGCGTATCTGGGCTTGTTCGTGTATCTGGGTTTGCTCGTAGCTAGGGGTCCAGATATAGCTATCGCCTCCAGTTTCCCTGTAGCGTGTCTGCTACGGGGCTTCTGGAGGCGATATAAGCCGTTGAGGGCTTCTTAGGCTAGAAGTACTAGGCCATGAGGGGCGAGAGGCTCTTAGCGCGCTCTGCGGCTCCCTGCAGGCCGGTTTCTTCGAGCCAGTTGCCGAGCATGAGGTATCCGCTTTCGGTCAGGACCGATTCGGGGTGGAACTGCACGCCGTGCATGGGGGCCTCGCGGTGGCGCAGGCCCATGATGATGCCGTTGTCGGTGGTGGAGGTGGTTTCCAGGACCTCGGGCATGGTTTCGGGTATAACCGCCAGGGAGTGGTAGCGGGTCGCGGTGAAGGGGCAGGGCACGTCCTTGAACACGGAGACGTTCTCGTGCACGAGGCGGGAGGTCTTGCCGTGCATCAGCTCGGGGGCGTGGGTGACGGTGCCGCCGAATGCCTCCGCGATGGCCTGGTGGCCGAGGCAGACACCCAGTAGCGGCTTCTTCGCTTCGGCTGCCCAGCGGATGGTGTCAATGATGACGCCTGCCTCTGCGGGGGCACCGGGGCCGGGAGAGACAAGCACGCCATCGTGTTCTTCGGCGAGCTTGATGACTTCGGCGAGCTCGTATTCGTCGTTACGGATGACGGTGGTTTCAGCGCCGAGCTGCTGGATGTAGCCGACGAGGGTGAAGACGAAGCTGTCGTAGTTGTCGATAACAAGGATGCGGGTCATGGCACGTCCTTAGCGCTAATGGTTGATGGTGACGTTCAGGTTAAAGGGGCCGTACTCTGCGAAGTGGGGGAAGACGAATTCCATGAGCAGGTAGACTACGGCGAGTATCAGCGCGATGGCGATGATGATGCGAACCCACAGGGGGCCGGGGAGGTGGCGGAAAATCCATGCGTACATCTTGCTTTTCCTCTCTGATTTAGGATCCTGCTACGGAGGCGGCAATTTCTGCGGGCGCTCCGGCTGCGGCGGGCCGCCAGGATTCGAGGCGGGCGTGGACAATGTATCGTTCGGTGTCGCCGTAGCGCGGGTGGCAGGTGGTGAGCGTCAGGAGGCGCTCGGTGGGTGCTACGCCGGGCTGTCCGGGGACGGGTTCGATGACTTCTACCTGGTCGGGCTGCACGATTTCGTGGCTGTAGACGGTGTAGGTGTAGTAGCCGTCTTTGGTGCGCACGTAGATGTGGTCGCCTTCGGTGAGCAGGTCGATGTCGTTGAGGACTTTACCGCGGGTTTGGCGGTGGCCTGCGAGGGAGAAGTTGCCGACCTGTCCGGGCATGGCGCTTCCTTCGTAGTGGCCGAGTCCGAGGGAGTCGAGCACGTCGGAGCTGGTGCCTTGGGTGGCGGGGCGCTGGTAGTCGGATCCGAACTTGGGGATGTAGACGACGCCGAAGACTTCACCGTGGCCGGGTTCGCTCAGACCTGCGGGAGGGGTGTTGGGGTTCCAGTCGGGGAGGGGTTCGGCGGGGTTGGAGTCGAATTCCTGGACGAGGGTGCTGACGGCTTGGGATTGGGTGCGGTCGGCGTCGATGTTGGTCCACCAGAGCTGCCATGCGACGAAGAGCAGTAGCAGGAGGCCGACGGTGATAAGGAGTTCGCCTGTAATCTGGATAATCCAGTGCAGCACGGTGCGGGGGCGGCGCTCTGCGGTGGGTGCCGTTCCTTGGCTCATGCGTTCTCCTTTGTCCTTTGGGTTGTGTATGTTCTTGGGCGCCGGGTGGCGTTCCTTATCTTTCAACGCACGGAGAAGGTGAAATCATCCCGTAAGTCTGCAAAGATAGGTGTGAACATATATTTTTAGGTTACCCATACAACAATAAGCGGAGGAAGTATGTCGACCAACTCGGCTAAGGCATCGTCCAAGAAGAAGTCTCAGAAGTCTGCTAAGTCTGAGGTGGAGGATGCGAGCGAGCTGCGTCTGCGTGAGATTGCTCGTGAGATGGAGAGCGGCACGCAGCTGAAGGAGCAGACTCCGTTGTGGTACCGCGTGATTATGTTCTCGCTGTTGGCGGTGGGCATTCTGTGGATTATTGTTTTCTACATTACGCAGGGCCTATTCCCGATTCCTGATTTGGGTATGTGGAATGTGAGTGTTGGTGTGGGCGCCATGATGGTGAGCATGCTGATGATGACTCGTTGGCGCTAGAGTTTAGGCGTTAGAGCTTATAGAGAGGCGGCCGTCCCGTGTGGGGCGGCCGCCTCTCTATGTGTGGTGGGTATCGAGAGGTTTTATTACCCGGTTCTTATATGCTTATATAAGCATATAATCTAGTCAAGTATATATTTTTAATATTTTAGGTTAAGTTTAGAATCTTGACACAAGGAACTCTTTAGTAGATCAGGTCGCCTCGCGCCGCTTCGTGGACGCGGCGGGTTACGGTCTCCATAACGGGCGAGTTGATATTCCAGCGCTGCCAGTAGAGGGGGAATTCTACCGGAGTTGCGGCGAGCTTCACGAGGTACCCATTTTCGAGCTCTTCGGCGCATTGCGCCTCAGGAATGAGGCCCCAGGCAATACCCGAGCTGACGGCGCGCGCATAGTCTGGAGATGAGGGAATGTAGATGGTGGGGCTTTGGATGAAGGTTTCTTCAGCCTCCAGACCTACCTCTTTTTCAATGAGGGCTCGTGCTATATCCTGCACAAAATCTTTACGGTCGTATTCGACAACGGGGGCATGATTGAGCTCTTCGTGGCTCATGGTCTTGGGCCAGCCGGGCAGGTACCGCTGTACGTAGTCAGGGGTGGCAACGCACCAGTAGCGTGCCACGCCGAGGGTTTCGACGGAGCAGCCGGGGATTTTTTCGGGTTTGGAGGTGATGACTGCCATGACTTCTCCGGATCGGAGCATGGCGGAGGAGTGGAATTCGCCTTCTCGTCGCAGGTCGCAGAAGATGCTGTCTTCGCGGCTGAGGGTTCCTACCGCATCGATGAACCAGGTGGCGAGTGAGTCGGCGTTGACGGCAACGGAGACGCTCTGGAAGCCGCCGGCGCCCATGAGTTCGCGTTCCATTTCTTGCTGCAGGAATTCGCTCTGTCGGGCGATGCGCAGTACGCTTTGTCCGGCGTCGGTGGGGGTGACGGGGTTGCTTCGGCGTACCAGGACTTTTCCGGCGATCTGTTCCATGGCTTTGATGCGCTGGGAGATGGCGGAGGGGCTCACTCGCAGGATATCTGCTGCCGCGTCGAAGGTGCCGTATTCGATGACGGTGGCGAAGGTGGTGAGCTGGTCGGTACTGAAACGTGTCATAAGAATATCTTACGCAGTGTGAAAATATTTAGATAGATTTAGGGTCCTTTTTCCCGTATTCTCGTCTCTGGCACTTTACACTTCCGCTAACGCAGGCTTTATCCCTGCATCACGAGCTTTTGCCTGGCAAGCTGGTAGTAAGAGAGTCGTTACCCGCCACTACGCACGCGGGCTCATACCCCGTTTGAGCAACATAGAAAGTTTCACGATGTCCGCATCCCTGTCCCTGCTGTTTCTGGGTGCTACCACCACGATTTCTTTGGTGGCGGCTATTGGCGCCCAGGGAACTTTTGTGCTGCGTCAGGGTATTTTGGGTCGGCATATTACCCCGATTATTATTTTCTGCATTCTGTCGGATGCTCTGATGATTGGCTTGGGTGTTGTGGGCCTGGGTGCCCTATTGGATGCGGCGCCGTGGTTTATTGAGGTGTTCCGCTACGTGGGTGCGGCGTTTTTGGCGTGGTTTGGTTTTGAGTCTGGCCGCCGCGTGTTTACTCCGCACTCCATCGTGGTTGATGAAGCGGATGGTGATTCTCAGTCGCTGAAGGCGGCTCTGCTGACCACGGCAGCGGTGACGTATTTGAATCCGCTGGCGTGGTTGGATACGACTATTCTTTTGGGTTCGCTGGCGAACGCCCAGGGCGATCCGGGCCGTTGGTGGTACTACCTGGGCTGCTGCTGCGGTAGCTTGGTCTGGTTTTTGATGTTGGGCTATGGTTCGCGCCTGTTGCGTCCGCTCTTTGCGCGCCCTTCAGCGTGGCGTGTTTTGGATGGTGCGACGGCTCTTCTGATGGCGTACCTGGTGTTCAACCTGCTGACGATGAACCTGTCGACTCACTAGCTTTTATCCCCCCTGACTTGGCTCTTTACGCTTTGTCAGTCTCTTTTTCAGTGCTCTTCTCCTCTTCGAGGGGTATGAGCACTTCATTTTTGGGCATGGCGAGTAGGCCCAGGTAGATATCGCGAATGATCAGGATGTGCTTGATCCGCTCAATCATGGGCTTGAGGAAGCTTCGGGCGTATTTTTCGTCGCTACTGGTGGTTGCAACGAAACTGAGCCCGGAGAACACGGCAACAATCATGGACACCTTGATGACGACGGCGTTGATGTTGGTGTCTACGCCGAGAATTTTGAGGTGTTCGGGTTTGATGCTCATCCAGGATTCAATGGTGGTGTCGCTAATGGCGATGGACGAGAAGCCATGAAGAATCCGAAGACGAGCAGCATGAAGAGGGTCGCCTGAATGATCTGCCCGATCATGGGGATGATGATGAGGTTGCTCCAGGGCGCGATTTTGAGGGGTCGGTGTTCGAGGATTTTCTTCTCATCGACCCAGTCTTGGGCGGTGTTCCAGATTCCGCCTTCGAGGGCTGCGGCGTGCTCGTAGTCGTTGTCACTAAAGCGTGCGATGTCGTCGCCTCTGGAGCGCCCCAGCAGGCGCGCTGTGCGCTCTAGGGAGGTTGTGACGACCACGAACACGGCGAGTAGCCCCATGAGGCCCAGAACCGCCCAGGCGCGCGGGAAGCTGAGTCCGTTGGCGAGCTTCCAGAGGTCTGCGTTCACGAAGATAAAGAGTACGGACACCATGAGTACGGGTAGTACTTTCGCAATCATGGGCGGCAGGGAGGCGAGCTGGTGGATGGCGTGCTTGAGGGACCACCCCAGGATGGTGTCTACGCCAAGGAAGATGGCAAGGTAGATTCCGATAACGATGAGCGGGAATACTTGGCCTCCGTTGTAGACGAAGTCGAGGCCGTCGAGGGTGTTGGATGCAAAGACACCGGCGGTGAAGAGCATTCCGGCAAAAAGTACGGTAAGAATACCCGTGGTGATTTGAACCCACCGCGGGGCGCGGACCATCAGCACGTGGGCAAGAGTAATGAACACACCGGAGATGATGGGCATGACGAGGAAAATCCCACCGAGTACGAGCACTGGGAGTACTTCGTTGCTGAGGGTGCTATCGCTTGTGAGAGTTTTGATGTAGTCCGGTAGGGAGCCTTTCACGTCCTCTACGACGAAGAGGAGAAGGTCGCGCAGGAAGATATAGCAGATATGCATGATGCCAGCCCACAGGATCCACGGTACAGAGCGTGGGAACGCATCGAGAGCACGTTGACGTGCAGGAATGATGAGGGGCACACCCTGTTTACGGAACCAGATATTGCTCTGCTTTAGCATGTCAGCCTTGCTGTAGTGCTGAGTGGTGTAATGCTGAGGTTGCACCGCTTCTGTAGTGGCTTTAGTACGCAGCCGCGCCCAGATGGGGCGTGCGTCCTTCTGCTACGGGGTGTTCTGGTCCTGTGCGCTCATGACATACCACTCTACAGGGGTTGAGAACCTCTTTTATCCGAAGGCCCCTATAGTTCTTCTCGCTGGAGTTCAGCTCCGATAAAGCGGCTGTATGCGCCCATAAGGAGGGCAGCTGCTTCTTCTTGTGCCGCGTAGATGCCCAGTTCTTCGTCTTCAAGACCAGTGTAGGTGCCGCTACTGATTTCGAGCAGGGATAACGGTCCTTCTGCAGTCTCCGGTGCCAGGGCATCCAGGATGAGGCTCAGGCTTTCTTCTGATTCTTCAGCTACGCCCATGAGCCGCCCCAGGCGTGTACCTGGGTAGGGTGCGATGGTGAGCACGTCTTCGTTCTCGCATTGGATAATGCGTGCTACAGGAATAATGTCCCCGTCTGCGGTCTCTTCGAGCAGTAGCTCGGTGGAGAGGTCGATATGGCTTTCTTCGCTCTGTAGGAGCTGCCTGGGCCACCAGAGGTGAATGTATTCGGTCAGTGCTGCCCAGGTTTCGTGAGGCTCCAGTGTGCTCTCTGCGTAGAGTGCTACCGTTCGTTCTTCACCGTTGTGTTGGCGCTGCTGATCGACTGGCTCTGGTGCGTGGGAAAACATGGGGTAGTGCATGGTTCTACTCTATCCCAGTGTGTCTGTGAAGAGCATTCTCCTTGTAGACAAAGCATCATAGACAAGGGTCTGAGGGCACAAAAAAAGGGGCAGACCCGTATGGGTCTGCCCCTTTCTAGCTTTAGCTGTTAAAGCAAAAGAGCCCGCGCAAGCGGGCTCTTTTTATTGCCTATTGGATTGTTATCCAAAAACCATACAGTGAACGCAAACAACAAACAACTTCTTGAAA
>ERZ1036435.166-NODE-166-length-54216-cov-11.660808_pt1 | contig 54216 bp, 60 predicted proteins | sample MGYA00514223_ERZ1036435 | MGnify/ENA primary metagenome ERZ1036435 (study PRJEB33795, sample SAMN09464927) | human gut metagenome | host: Homo sapiens | place: USA: Stanford, California | collected 2016-08 | study: EMG produced TPA metagenomics assembly of the... | reverse complement strand
GGAAGATACGTGATCTGATCCTTCAACTCAGCAAAAGTTCGATTTATTCAACAAAGCCTGTTAAGATCCTCCATCAATTTCTAAGGTTTCCAAGGATTATGACACGCCTGCTTATTATCGAAGATAATCCCGAATTAGTAGCTAATCTCTACGCGTTTTTTGAGCCACTAGGCTATGTACTTGATGATGCCCGGGACGGAGTTATCGGGCTGAAAATGGCAACGCAAAATGATTATGATGCGATTTTGCTTGACCTTATGTTACCCCGTCTGGATGGCCTGTCTCTATGCCGAAAACTACGCCAGGAGTTCCAGAACCCGGTACCGGTGTTGATGCTAACTGCCCGCGACCCTGTTTGCGATCGTGTGCAAGGACTGGCCATCGGCGCTGATGATTATCTGATTAAACCGTTTTCATTAATTGAGTTGGATGCCCGAATAAAATCTCTGGTTAGACGAGCACAGGGGAGACAGGTCCAGGGCACGCTCGTATGGGAAGACTTGCGAGTAGATTCTCGGATCCCTCAGGCATGGCGACAGGGACAATCAATTATTTTAACCCCTACCTCACATAAATTGCTGATGTGTCTTGTACGTGCCGCTCCCGCTGTCGTCAAAAAAAAAGAAATGGAGTATCTGATCTGGGGAGACGATCCTCCTGAAAGCGGCGCCTTGCGAACACATATCCATGATTTACGTCTGAGAATTGACAAGAACTTCACATTCTCACTGATAGAAACGGTACGTGGGGTAGGTGTACGCTTACAGAAAACCGTACCATCTGCCGTTAAGTAAAAATAATGTGAACGGACCGCCATGAAATCTATATTCCAGCAGTTAACACTCCGCACGCGGATCACTGTCTCATTTGTATTACTAATGATCACTACCATGGTGATTATCATAGTGGCAGAGCAGCTTGATTATGATGACCTACGAGCATATGCGGCATCAGAAAGCTTGCGCAGTGATGTATCCAGAATTGAGACGGAACTTGCAAGAGGACTATCTCCGGTAATACCAGAAAATAGCCAATTCTATGATTCACAGACCGTACCTGACAGATTACGATTGTTGGGACCAGGCTACCACAGTTTAACAACGTCTGAAAACAAGCACTTGTATGTTTTTGAGTCTCAAAATCAACGCTATTATTTGCTGCAAGCTTATAAAAAACTGTGGTACATAGACGTTATCATTGATGGTTTTGGCCCACTCATCATTATCATATGTATTCTTTGCGCCTTCTGGATTGGTAGACTAACTTCAGCACGAGTAACCATCCCCATAATGCAACTGGCTGAGATAGTTCAACGCAAGGAAAAACCGTTACCTTTCCTTGATGCAAAAGATGAGATTGGTATTCTTTCTCGAGCATTTGACAAGCACAGTGAAGACCTGGAGCGCTTTCTTCAGCGTGAACGCTGTTTTGCCGGAGATGCAAGTCATGAATTGCGAACCCCTCTTGCGATTATATCCGGAGCGGCTGAGATAATTGCTCACCAACTACCTTGTGATAGCCATCTAATCACAAGTGCCGAACGGATCCTCCGAACAACACAAGAAATGCAACAACAACTAAGTTGTCTGTTATTGCTCTCTCGAGATCCGCATAAACTGCCACGGTCAAAAGTACCTTTACGTCCCATTATAGAGGAGTGTGCTGCACGATGCCGTCCCTGGTTAGAACAAAAACCCATAAGATTAATGATTGATGTACCGTATTCACCTCATGTCATGAGTAACGCAGAGTTGGTACGTAGCGTTATCTGGAACCTTCTGCGTAATGCATGCCAGTACACTAATGAAGGTGAGGTTTCTCTAGTGATTAATGGCACAAATATAGTTATTTCTGATACAGGCCCCGGTTTACCGACGGACATAGATGAGAATAATTTCAAACGTTTTCAACACAGTGCAAAAAACAATGGAGAAGGCCTTGGCTTATCCATTGTTCAGCGGATTGTGGAGCATCTGAACTGGATTATGACAGTCGAAAGTTCGGAGAACGGTTGCCGCTTTACACTTGAAACATGCAATGACTGATAGGTATACACTGGTTTACTGATTGTATTGAGAAATAATTAGTTGAGATCTTAACAAGATCCTGACATTCACTCAGTGATAATCTTAAAGTCAATTCTAATAAGGAGGTATAAATGCAACAAATACAGCAGGGAAGAAACAGGAAATTTCCTCATTCCAAGACAGGGGTGAAGCGGATTATCGGTACTGCTATTTATTCGTGGGATGGTTTTATTGCTGCATTTCGGAGTGAAGCCGCATTTCGTCAGTTGCTTATTATACATGGCATACTTATCATTGCGTCTTTTTTCTTAAATGTTAATTCCGTAGAACAAGCATTAATGCTGGCAGTTTGTTTAATCAGTCTGCTAGTTGAATTACTTAACTCTGCTATAGAAGCTACAATTGACCGAATCTCTCTGGAGATTCATCCTCTGTCTAAAAAAGCTAAGGATATGGGAAGTGCTGCGCAAACATTTGCGCTGATAACCGTTGCGATTGTTTGGGGAGTACTATTATATTAATGATAACATTTTCATCAATAACCTGGGAATGGTGATTTCCCCTTCAGGAGCGTTCTTCTTAACTATTTAAATAAGACACGATGTGAAAGAGTATCATTTAAAGGATGTAATGAGCCTCTAAGAGGCGTAGGCACTGATATTGGCCTGTCTGACGTAAAAATCAAGCAGTGAAGAGACTAATCGATGAAGGCTAAGCATACCGGTTTACAGTACAGTTGAATAATGGCAGTTTTTGTCCTGAACGGCTGCGCCGTCTGCATTTTCTGGATCTAAAATATTAACCATCCGGACGCCAACGACTAGTCTAAAAACTAGTATTAACACTATCACGTAACTTACGTGATACCAACTGGTCTATATTTTCAGTGTATTCAGTTATAAAGGGAAGCGTTGCGGTCAGATGACCTGTTCAGTCCTGACAGGTATATTCTGGTCTCATGGTGTGTGCTATAGGGGAGGGTATCGCCACAAATTTCCAAGCATGATATCCCATTCTGACGGTGTGATTAACAGTTTTCCTCTACGCGGACTAAGGGTGATTTCGCTAAAATAAATCGTATCACTTAACAGCATGAGATCGACTCTGCAGTAATCAATATGGCCATAAAGCTCCTGAGAGGCGGATATGGCCTGAGACAATAACTCAGGCTCCGGGACCTCATAGGGTGTGTCAGGGAACTCCATCGTAAAAGGCTGGCGCTGCCAGTGAATGTCATACACATTGATGTATTCATTTCCTGCGGCGTCCCTGAAGTCTGCTTCAATAAAACGTGCCACACCATGAAAACAATGGAGGCGTAATACTTCTGGTGTCACCTTTCTGTCCCGGCGATAAAACAGGTCGATGTACTCCTCACAAAGAATGACGGGTCTGATATTTTTATACTGCCATTCACGGGTGCTGTAGTACATATTTCTGTTTAACGCCATCGTTAGCCTGACTCCGGCTTCTGAAACATTAAACAATTGTTTGTTGTTGCAGATAATGGTGCTGCCGCTGTCGTGGTTGCATTTCAGCACAAACTGGTCTGGCAGTCTGTTAAAATCTATCTCATCAAAAGAAGAGTAAACACCCAGCAACGGCACTGTTTTTATTTTATCTGTGTGTAAATGAACATAATTCCGCACGGCCAGTTTATCGGAGATAAGTGTATATATCGGATTATGATCATAGATCATGCGATGGCATATTTTTTCATTTAGTGTGACAGGCTTTTCAATGTTGACATGACCTCCATATATTTTACAAAGTCGTCCAGCATGAAAGCAGGCATCACTCACAATATAAGATCTGATTATCTTCACTTTGTATTCTATATATTTTAAGGTGTTTTTTAATGTACACATAACTCACTCCATGGAACGACAAAAATTCCGTCACTGACTAAATGACTGATGGCAGTAATTAATAATTATTAATTTATTATTTGGCTGTCGTGTATTGGCTCTTATTCAGGCTTTTCCCCTGACATAAATGCAGAATGTTAGAGCCCCCTTTAATGGCTGACTCTGACATTCATGGTATTAACCGGGGTAAAGTACCGTTATTCTTTATCTCTGAATTCCAGTATGTCACCGGGCTGGCAGTTCAGGGCTTCACAGATTTTTGACAGGGTTTCAAATCTGATGCCTTTGACTTTCCCTGATTTCAGAAGGGAAAGATTTTGTTCTGTGATCCCGACATACGCTGCCAGTGCTCTGGAGGTGATTTGTCTGTCAACCAGCAACTTGTCCAGGTGAACGATAACAGGCATATCAGATAAACTCCTCGACTTCTTCCTTCGCTTTGATCCCTGTCAGCATTGACTGGAAAGTCACATAAAGCAGGCCTCCGGTCAGTACGCATGCGATGTCGCCAATATCAATGATTATCTGAAAATATTCACTTTCAGCGTATATCAGGACAGGGAACAGGAAGCGGCAGAGCGGTAACATCACCCCGATGGCTGTCATGGCAATGGCAATTTTTTTCACTCTCAGCGCCAATACCCGGTCAAGAAGATGTCCGTCACGGACATGGCTGACGATTTTGATGCCATGCCACAGACAGTACGAGAAAATCAGCACTGGCATATACAACACAACAAGGGCCAGCATCAGGCACCCTGATGACGGGGTGACGTTTATCCTGTCAGCCAGAGGCATCTCGGCAATATCCAGGACCGTCTGGATAAAGACCTGCTCTCCCGAAAGAAAAATCCAGACCGGGGTAACGATCAACAATACCAGCATGACAAAGAGAAGGGCTGACATTAATGTTAACCGGATGTTTGTTCGAACAGTGTGCATGACCGACCTTCCTGAACCTGATTTCAGACAAAAATAATGATCATCAAGCATGACATAAGAATGAGGCAAAGGCTAATGCCCGGGATATTGCCGGACAACCGTCGTCCGTGTTGTTCTGCAAACCATGGATTTGGCCAGGCGCAGTATATACCATACGCCAGTAAGGAAGCCTGTGCCGTATAGGTCATCATATGGAGGATATAGCCGGATGACGACATATGTGTGATGGTCTGTAGCGTTTCTGAAATATAGATAATCAGGGTGCTGAACAGCATATAGTTCAGGATATTTATTTTCTTTATGATCAGGCGACGCCTGACCAGTAAAGAAAATCCGGAGTATAAGGCTAATAACATCCATAACAAATCAATCCAGTTCATTTTATATTCCGGTGTAAAATTATTCGTGAGGCGACTGAATCAGCAATAAACGAATTGCCGGTGTTATCACAGGCCATGCCGTATCAGACAAAATAACCACGGCTGTCTGTTGAGACCGGTTGATGGCGATCACAGAGGCATACCCGGCTGTTTCGCCGTCATGCCAGGTGATATTCTGGCCTCTGAATGTGGTCGTAAACCATCCATAGCCGACACGCGAATCATCATCATCTGTCGACGCCCTGGGGTCCATTGATGAGCTGCCGGGTAACCTGCCACTCAACAAGGCCTGGGTATATTTCACCATATCCGTAATGGTGGATCTCACGCCTCCGGCGGGTGAGAACGCATGCATATACCAGGGGGCTTCACGCAGTCCCGCCGCGGACCAGCCGCCAGTAAAATCCAAATTTCTCCTGTCACGAGGTCCGGCAACATAGGTATTCTTCATCCCTGTCGGTAAGAGCAGTCGTTGTTCAAGCAGTTCGCTGTAAGTCATATGCGTGATTCTTTCCAGAGTCAGGCCGAGCAGGGCATACCCCATATTGGAATATTCAAAGTGCGCCTTATTGTTTATCCCGGCTCTGGCCGACATTTCCGACAGTCCGTATTCGGAAAAATACCAGGGATTCTGCCGCGTCACTATCCGTGACAGCATGACAACGCTCTGTCGCAGTGTGGTTGCCAGCTCCGGGAGACCTCCGTGATGTGAGGCTAATTCCGAGAGACGGACCGATGTCACCGGCCCGGACAGTTCTGGCAGGGCATCACCCACGGTGGTATCCGGCGTCACTTCCCCGCGATGTTCGGCATCAGAGAGCAGGGCCGCCGTCATTGTTTTGCTCAGGCTGCCGACTTCGAACTCAGTATTAAACCCCCCGCCCCACAGGGCATATCGCACGCCATCCGGCTTTATCAGTGCAACCGCGACATGGCTTCTGGCTCCCTGAAGCAGGGGGGTCATTGTCCTGATCAGTCCGGCATCACCGGTCGTGATTTTCGATGGCGAACTGAATCCCGCCTGCATGTAGATCCCCGAAAGCATCACGACGAGGAAGGCAGCGACGCTCAGCACCGTTCTTACCAACATTGTTTTTCTGGCCACAAACATAATGTTTCCTAGAATGAGTACTGGATAAGAGAGCCAACGGAATAGCCGGTACGTTTATCTACCAGCGGACTGCGGGCAGCCTTATCGAAAAGATAATCAGCACGTAAATTCAGACCTGCGATCAGATGATCCGTCAGGCGGTAAGTCAGGTCGGTATAGATCCCTCCGGACTGTAATCCGGAGCCGGGAGTGTATTTATCAAAACGGGTCGTCAGAGCCTGTTGTGCCGAGACGCCAAAATGGCCCTGCTGATATCCGCTGCTTGCCCAGGTGAGATCTGAGCCGACAGAGAGCGCCTCATTCTGCAATTCAAACATCGTGAACTGTCCGCCGGATGCAAATTTATACATCCTGCCTAAGGGGACTCCGCCGTATTCCCGCGTTCTGGTTGCAGCCAGACCTCTGAACCACAGTGCCAGGGCGTCCATTTTATAACTGACAGACACGCCAGCCATGGGGATATCAGGAAGATCACCCATCCCCTTTAATTCATTATTTTCTTTATGCGAAAAAGGGGTACTGATCACCTCATCCCGGCCGTCATCAATGTAAACCAGCAGGGATGCTGAGAATGGCGTGTCAGGGGAAAGATCCCATTCCACACCATCAGAGGATAAAGTCAGGGCCCCCCAGTGTTCGCCCTGTATTGTGCCCCCAGCCTGAAAGCCTGGTTGTACCGAATACTGCCTGGCGCCCGAATACACCGGCGCGTATTCCAGTCCTGTCCCGATAAAACCGTGCAGCTCAGCACAGCTGACCTGGTGACCGTGCAGCAGACCGAGTAAAGGGAGCAGATAAACACTCTTGGTTAACATTTTTGATCCTTCAGATATCTTCCCTCCTGCGATATGCACGGACCGGGAAAGGTATCGCGTATGTTGTGCACAAGATAGCGCCACAATTATCGTAAAACAATAAACATTTATTAAAATAAAATAAATTTACAACACTAAATCTGGTGTGGTAGGGTAGTTGAGTGGACCTGAAATTGGTGAGCATTCTGATTTCAGGGAGCTGTTTGATGCATTACCACCGGTTCTGAAAAATCAGGAAGCCCTTCATCAGAGACGGCTTCCGGCAGCAATGATCACAGCATCGCTGAATGTATCCGGCACGCCATCGACAATCTTTATCTGTCAAAGGCTGATAATACCGCCTCTACGAGTGACTGGTTCTGAGTATGAATATTGACAGAAAAAATCACGGTCTTGTTATCGCTGTGATGTGTTTTTTGTTAGCAGCATGTAGCGTAAGTATTCCGTTGTAAGTGGGGTTCAGGATATTTTTGAGGGCAGGGATGGTAATTGTATATTATAAAGCATACGCTGCTGTTGCATTATCAGTATGCATGGATTTACAGAGCTCCGGAAATATAAGTGCAGTAACTGACCTTGTGACAGGAAGGAGGTTGAGTGAGTTTACGTTTTGAAAATTCGCAGTCCAGAAAAGTGGTATGCCGGCGAGTGAATGGTCCCTGGTACAAAACCGTCCCCCTGGCGTTTCAGGAAATTCTGACCTGGTCTCATGCGAATAACATTGAGTATACGGAAGCGCTGGTGTTTTACTGGGATGACCCTGCTGAAACCGCTGAAGATGAGCAACGGGCTGATGTGGCTCTTACTCTCAATACTGGCAGCAACTACTCCCTCAATATACCGAATCTGCGGGAAGAATATATTCCCGGGGGGATGTATGCAGTCTGGAGTGCTGTTGTAATTGATGGTGCCTTTGCAAAAGCCTGGGATGATCTTTATAAAATGCTGACCACGACAGAGTATAAACCAGCGCGTGGTGTCTGTTTTGAAAAATATCTTTGTGACGGAAAAGATAACAGCTGGAACATTGAGATATGGCAGTCTGTTGAAAAACAGTCTGTGGTCTGATTTTATTGTTACTGAGACAATACAGATGAGCGAATATTTTTGTATTGTCTGGTTGGTGTTGACAGAAATAACCACATCAGACGTCCGTTGTGGTTCTGTTCAGGCGGCACATATATTGTGAATCTGTAATGTGCCTCGCGGAGTCATCCTTTTGTTGTCTGGTTCAGTCTTTCGTACGTTCACATCAGTATGTTTTGACTTTTTGGCCCCGGAACTTCTCCGTTCGGGGCTTTTTTTTATCCTTTAATCCCTAAGCAACCCTGAGTATAACGGTCATCTGTCTGGTTCAGGACTGATTCTTGTTTACTTTTACGGCTGTAAGACATTCTCCATCCTGCGACAGTTCCAGTTGAACGATGCTTCCTTTTTTTTCTGTTCTGAATCGAATATCCGCACCAGCTCCTGGAGAGGTAAATGTGTCATCAGATAATGCCCTGAACCAGATCCTTCCCTGACCTTCAGGACAGAGATACAGACGTTCATTCTGGATGAAGACCCTGAATTTATCGTTGGTCTCAGAATGGTATTCCCCTTCATACATTCTGAGGATCAAAGGGGATACGTTGTGATCACGCGTGGCAGGAGGTGGGGGAAAAAGGGGATTGTTATGGTCCAGCAGATATAATCCAATGTCATCGACGCCTGCAACAGAAGACTGATTTGACAGAGCAACCACACCACGCCCTGTATCGCGACGGAACCCGATCATTGAACTGAATCCGCCAGTCATCCCGTTGTGCCAGATCAGATTATTATCCGTGATAAACCACCCAAGCCCGATTTGGGTATCCGGATCATCCGTTGCACGGGTTCTGTCCAGCATCAGGGTAAATGCATCGGTGAGCGGAGAGGAAGACTGACCACTTGCGGCGAGGATAAACCGGCTAAGGTCGCGGACGGTAGAGCGCCATCCACCGGCAGGGAAATAAATACCGGTATCCCATGGCAAAGTTGTCTCGCCATTGATATCAAACCCCTGAGAAAATCGGTGCTCCTCGCTTTTCGGGAGGTCTGCCCAGGTGTCTGTCATGCCTAAGGGACGGAAAATTCGCTGTCTGACCAGGTTTTTATAGTCTTCACCAGTAATATGTTCAAGAATAATGCCGAGCAAGGTAAAACCGGTATTGGAATATTCAAATTGTGTACCAGGCGGCGTGACGGTCTGGCTGCTTTTCAGATAATCCTTCATCGCGCAGACATCGAAATCGCGGTACGGGTTCTGCAGCAATGCAGAAAGGATTGACGGTGGTACAGATGGTAGTCCGGAGTAATGGCTTGCCAGATCAAAAAGTGTGGCGGTAGCCAGTTCCGTGTCCGGGAATATCAATCCTGCCGGCAGAACATCCCGCACCGGTGTATCGAGTGATACCAGTCCTTCCAGGGACAACAAGGAGAGCAAAAGACCGGTTAAGACCTTCGATACCGAACCGATTTCGTAAACAGTATCGGGCGTTGTCGGTTTAGAGGCCAACGGATCACTGTTTCCATGACAAATAAAATGTGTATCCGAATAAGCTGACAGTGCCAGAGAAATACCAACACTTAATCTGTGTTCATTAATACGTCGGGTAATCAGTCTTCTTGCTGTATTCAGTTCCTCCGTTGTCACCGATGAGGAAGTCACACTGTTGTTATTGTGAAAATGCTCCATGTCGTTCATATCCCTGTATGATAGCGCCCTGAATTGTAGCTCACGAACAAGTCAATACCACCGACTTCCTCGCACTTAGCCGATAATTCTGTTCCTGCACCACCGCCAATGATTGGCTCACCACGAGAAATCATTGTACGAAATTTATTGCTTTCTACTTCTCTGATTCATGCTGTTAGATAAAAAGCTACCTTTTAGCCGAAGAAGCTAAGGATAGAAAAGAGCGATTAAAAAATTTTCGACAGTTTCATAGAAAAGTAATTTTCAGCATCTTCCATGAATAACAAAAAATAATGCAAATCATTGATATTTAACATAAAAAGCATTAAGTGCACTAATGCGGTAACAGCAAAATTGTGATGTTTGCCTATGGCAAAGTTAAGATATACGGCGTGTCCAGGAGACGAACCGGGCATGCGTTATCTGAATCCTGGTCCCTTAAGTGTCTCACACACTGCAGCTGGCAGATCGCGAGATTCATATTTATTCGAACAGTCGTTTTCATTCTTAACAAATTGAACTACAGCCATCAGCATCAGAGATACAATCAGGCCAGGAATTACCCCCTTAAAAGCATCTTTAATTTTTCTTTCTTTTTTATAACCCTGAATGCAAAAGAATATGATGGGAAATGAAAACAGCATCAAATCCATTATATTAAACAAACCGACGATCAATATCGGTAACGCCAGAATGGGACCAAAAATGAATGCAATAATAATTGTGACGATATACCCATTCATAAATGACTCCTTAATTAAATGATGTCGCATACATTATATGTTGTTTTTATTTAGAATGGCAAAATTTATCGGTCAATATCCCTTAATTAATGCATATAAAGCGGCAGGAGTAGTTACGATACATGGCTATTTTAAAGCTAATGTATGCGTACATTAGCTTTAAAACACGGCTCAGCCTCCGACATCTTATTAGCCAACGGGCTCGATGAGCTCTGGTCCCTGATTCTTCACATTGCCAACAGCGCGCGTTACAGGATGCCATATGAAATGATCAGCTGGCACAGCTCCATCTGCAGCAATGTCTTCAGCCTCCTTACCCGAAACGTCCTGTTTCATCCACTCCCGGGCGGCGTCCGGTACCAGGACAAGTGGGCGCCGGTCATGGATATCAACGAGACCTTTATCAGCCGCGGCCGTGACAATCAGAAACCCTTCCGCCTCATCACCACGCTCAAACGGAGTGCTTCCGATCGCTGCCATGAGGATTGGCTGGCCGTCTTTACGGTGGATGAAATAGGGCTGCTTCTTGTCTCCTTCACGCTTCCATTCAAACCAGCCATCAGCAAAGCAGATCGCCCGACCGTGCTGCCAAAGAGGTTTAAACATCCTGCTGCTGGCTGCTGTCTCAACCCGGGCATTAATCAATGGCGGTTTATCCCACCACCCTGGCGCGTAACCCCAGTGAACCGGATCGAGCTGCAGCTGTTCGTCGCGTTCGCTCAGAAGTAACACCCTGGTACCCGGGGCGACGTTATAGCGACCGATGGGTTCCGGGTCGTAGGCAATATTTCGATCGGCTTCATTGGCGAGGAGAGAAAGATACTCTTCCCGCGTCATAGACTGAGAAAAACGTCCGCACATGGTTACCTCCAGTGGCCAGACTTAAAGTATAGATAATGCCGCGTCAGCGGCATGGAGGCGCCAGCTGAAGTTGAATGGAGTACCGCGGGTAAATGGCGCCGTCGCCCGGCGCAGCCGGCTGCTGTTTTGACAGGTTCTGCCTATCCCACCCCCCACCCTGACAAGCCATACCCACTCAAAACGACTCAGGAGCCTCTTTACGCGGTCGGAGTGGACCCGGCAAGGCGACAGCCGCAGTCGGGGCGTATCTCCGCGTTAGCGGGCCGCAGGGCCGCTTACGAGCGTGTACCAAACTACTGACCGCAGCTCCACCCACAGCGATGAAGAAGAATAGTTACAACACCCATCATTAAAAGCGACATCACTCCCGGCCTTCGGCCGGGGGCGGGGGCGCTTTTCAGTGGTGGGGAGGGGCACCTGGCTGGCAAACCGGCGATGGTTTTATGACAAACTTCCTTTTGAATGCTGTAACTAATGTGGTTCTCCGGTCGGGGCCCGTCGCGAAGCGATGGGAGCAACTTTTATCTGAGCGACGCGGACGCGTGCGGCCGCTGTAAGCGAAGGCCTCATTGAGTTATTCACAGAGCCGGCAGAGACAAAAGATCTCCCTGCTGCTTGCAATGCAGGGGATTAAAAAAGTGGGGTAAGACTATTTTGCAGGTTTGCTGTTACCCTTTTGCTAAATTCCCTGTTTATTCATTTGCGGGTTTTTGTGGATAAGTGAAAACCTGGTGCGAACGTCACAGGGTATACGTGCTCAAACCAGCGATGGTCCGACGGCCGGAACGGCAGATGGATAAAAACCAGGCAATTTCATGAATCCGGACAAACGCCAAAAGCCCCGGGCAGGGGCATAGAAAAAATAGCTAAATGATATCCGTCAGGACGGCGGAGCCAGGGCCAGCTCCAGCTGATACAGGTTCTGAATGGCCAGCTGCTGCAGCCGCTCCGTTGTACACCAGTAAGCCTCGTCTGCCGGCATTGTCTTCAGGATATGAAGCGACATTTCGTGAATCTGGCGCTCACGAGAATATCTGGCCAGGCGGTTAGCTCGTTTACGCTCGGCGCCACGCTGCCGACGGAACCTCAGTGCATCGAGAGTTTTTTGACGGTACCAGCGCTCACGTGCTGCACGCGGGGAGATCTCCTCATCTTCACGCAGAATCCCCTCCTCGATAAGACGACGACGCTCTTCGCTTTGCCGGAGCTTTTTTTGTTGTTCCGCATCAAGTTTTTCCAGATCCACTCCCAGCATCTGAAACCCTAACGCGGTGATATAGACGTATTTAGGAAGCCAGGTACGGGATTCCCTGTCCCAGCTATTTTCTTCAGATACCGCCAGGACACCGAAACGGACCTGTTCGTCAATCAACCGGGACAGACGTGAGACTGTTACCTCTGTTTCCGGAATAACTTTTCCATGACTGTCTTTCTGGCTGAGTTCTTTTGCCAGACGAGAAATACACATACCGACCGTCAGCTTGCCGGCATCACAGAAACTGATCAGCACTGGCCAGATAGCATCCAGCAGACGTTGCTTTTCCGGCCGGAAGCCATACCGGCGGCCAGCCCGACGGCGTTCTCTGACGTACAGCGGATGAAGCGATACGTGCATACGCAGTCGCACCTCGCCAGTGGTGCGATCTTTTTGAACAAGGCGGTTATAGGCGTGCCCCAGCTGGCCACCCAGTTTTTTGTAATGCTCCGGTCGAAACCAGGTCGGGTTTTCACATTTGGGTTTTGTGGAGTGCTCGCCGCGCCGGCGACGGGTAGATTTCTTCTCCGGGGAAACCAGAAAAGATGCCACATGGCCGTCCTCTACCCCCTGCCAGAAACGGATCTGTTCTTCCGTATCCAGCTGACTCCAGTGTTGCGGATTGTGCGCATTACTCATCTGCACTCTCCCTGCCGCTATTTTTGGCGGCCAGACACTTCAGTCTGGCTTCGCTCAGTTTCAGCGAGAAAGGCCAGGGAGTGTAGTCCTGGGGAACCGTGAAAACAGGTTCAGAATTGTTTACCTGAACACACTTGCGTGAGCTTTGTTGGTTATGATCAGTCACCGCTTCCTGCGCTTATGTTGCACGGAAGGAGCGAATGACACAGAAACTGATCTTGAAGTTTTCTGAGCATGTACATATACTCCCTGCATAGAGCAACACGTTCTATGCAGTTTATGAAGGCCCCGTTAATCTTTTCGTTCCGCCAAGATTGAAGAAGATTATCGGGGTTTTTGCTTTTCTGGTCCCGGGTAGATACCTCATCATAACCAGTTCCCTGCCACCTTACGGCGTGGCACACCAAAAACTCTACTCTCGCAGCAATTTAACACTCATCGGGTAAAGGTTCAAGAAAGTAAGCCCATTAAGCTATGTTTCTGGCTAATGCTTCGCGGTGGATCAACCGGGACAGTACTTCAGCCTGTGTTAACCCATCGTCATGACACATTTTCATCAATATTTCTTTGAGCTGTGGTTCCAGAAACACTTTAACTTCTTTATGGGTGGCCCTTTTCTTTGCCACTGAAGATCGCTGTTTATCAGCAGCGCTAAGTGGGTTCCCTTTTCGGTAGGGACGTTTCGATGAGGAAGTAACTCCGTTAACGACCTGTGACATCTCTGCCTCCTCAAGCATTTAACAAAATACCTGGACAAAGATACTACATGTCTTTATAGGCAGCGAGTGCACACATTAATTTAATGTAAAATACATTTTTCCTGTTGGCGCAGAAAGAATGTGTTCAATGTGATCGTTAGTACGATGAATACCAGTCAGTACCGCCATTCCAGCGAGACTGCCAGTGCTGCAGATAGCGTTGAGCCAGGACAGGATCATCCCATACAACAAGCACGTTCTCTGAATTGACCCGATCAGCGGCGCGTGTGTAGTTAAAAGACCCGACTTCAATATTGCGGCCATCGGCAATGATGACTTTGTCGTGCATGATTTTGTACTGCGACACTGTGCGAACCGGGATACCGGCATTGACCAGAAGATTCATGGCCGCCAGGCTCGCCTGGTTTTGCTTGCCGGTATTGGCTTTCCAGTCCAGAACCACTTTCACATCGAGACCACGCTGTTTTGCCCTGACAAGCGCGCCGGCGACTTCGGGTGAGGTGAAGGAATAGCCCATCAGCCGGATTTCCTGCTGTGCAGAATTAATAGTCTTCAGGACCAGCTGCAGAGCCGTTCCTTCCGGCGAATACCCCGTCTCGATGCTGGCGGCATACACGGCCGGGACTGGTGCAAACAAAGACAGGCTGATAAGCCCGGACAGACAACATCTGCGGAGCGTACGGTTCATTTTTTTCACAGTATTTCCTTAACGGGTGTTTAAGAAACGCCGGGAGCGGGGAAACTGGCTTTTCCCCGTTCCCGGGGTTGGACAACGACGCGATGCGGAGGCGTCAGGATTTTGTGGTATGACGAAACCAGTAGCAGACGGGTCCGTCGCCGGTATCGTGGACAGATCCCAGAAACCAGCCATCATCATCCGGTGGCTCCGGTATCCAGCCACGGGCATCCGGGGCTTCATCCGTAAATCCGGCAGCGAAAGCTTAAGGCGCTTCATCGCGCATTGTCATCACAAAGCACTGGAGTTTATGGGTTCTGAGCCAGTAACTTAATTCTGCGGAAGTTTCACAGCCACTTCGTACCAGCGCAGGATGTGTCCAGTACCCCTGTTCATCACGTTTCACTTCAGCGGCGATAATCATTTTTCTTTCTCCTTGTGTTCGCTATGCTTTGTCGTTGATTTCATAACGGTTATGGATTTTTCTTCAGCACCGGCTTCCCGGTATTTCAGAAACTCTACGACCTTTCTTACCAGACTCTCCGAATCCCGATCGCGTAGTAGTGGAATGCCGGCCTGCCTCAGAACCTCTTCCAGCAGAATATCGCGCCGGATACGGTGTTGTTTCTGGTGTGAGGCATCATCCAGTTCAACTGCGCCGATGATAGCGAAGGTATGGATGTCAACGATGACCACATCGCAGTGCCACTGTGATGCCATCCGGAAGAGTTGCCACCAGGTCCGGGATCGTGGCCGGATATGGGGAGAGAGTGTGGCAATATCTGCCACCCGGACCTGAGGACACAACAGCCAGCGTGTTCGGCTGGTATGCCTCAGCAATGCCCGGAAAAAATGTTGTTCCCGTGGCGTCATCAGTGTGTCATTACCCACCCAGACCCGCTGGCGACACAACCGTTGCTCAGCCTCTGAGGGGCGAATACCCAGGGCTTTCAGTGACCTCAGAACCGGGGAAGTCTTCGTTACTGCGCGTCCTTTCAGAAGCAGCACCAGAAATCCCAGCAAACTCAGCACAACAACGGTACTGCCCGCCATCATTAATATCTTTGCCATGTATTTTATTCCCTGATGTTCCTTTCTTTCCCGATGCGTTTTCCTGTCGTCTTCCTCATCTTTCTGTCCCTCTTCTGATAAGGCAGAACTCTGCCGGCAGCCTGTCGAGCAACGCGCGGCGAAATACATTCGGCAGTCCTCTCCCGGCTACAACATCAGCAATCAGAACTGATATGACGCTAATCTGCAGGAAGTGGCACAGGACAAAACCAATCTGATGCACCAGTTCCGCAGCAGGCATATTACGAAGAGCATTAATCAGCCGGATGGCATCCTGTGGGGAACCCCAGGCGAGAATACCGATACCGACCAGCATCACCGCCGGCGTATACAACAGCCCCCGGCTGATAACCCGTCCGGTCAGGCCTGTAAGCTCACACCTTTGCTGGCGAAACACCTCATCATCCCGGAGGATTTCCCATTCCAGCCGGGCCTTTTCATGGCGCGGCACCTCGGCCACCACCTGAATACCGTCGCGAATACTGACCAGCGGTGAGACCTCTGGCTTTCTCATCCGGTCGATGTGCCGGGTGTACAGGGCCAGACCGGCCCAGAACAGCGCGACAGATAACGCAACCAGATAAAATCCGCTTGCCCGGGATACAGGAGAAAATAAAACCATCTGAACCAGTGCCAGCGCGCAGCCGTATAAATAACAGAATAACTGCTGCTCAGGGCGCAGAATGAAATATCTGAACATATTGATTCCTTTTTAGATAAAAATAACATTCACAGCCGTCTTAATTTCATTATCGCCAGACCACTGTTTTCTCATACACCGCAATCACACCACGCCTGATTAATTCCTCTTTAACGCGACCATAAAGCGCCATGCCTTTTGTATTACCGGACAGGGATTTAATATAATTCATCAGGGATGAAGTATTCGCCGGGCGGTTCCCTGCAGATTTTTTACTTAATGACTGGACTTTATTGGTCAGGTGCAGCACTTCATCGTTACTGATTACCATAGGTGCCGCCTTCGGTTTCTCTGCAGAGCAAGGCGATGATATACGGCAACATCGTCTCCCCGCCCTGCATAGCCCGGCAATGACGCCATCATAGCCTTTATCATTCGAGATAATATGAAATATCGTCTCTTCCGGTGCAGTCGCGCTAAGTCTTCCCAGCTCAAACACCAGATGGAAGTCCACATTATTTTTTGACACATTCGAAACCTGGAATACGCTTACCGATATATCACCTGCATACGTTACAGCTGGAAAACGTATAAACTCCTGCTGAGGCCCGGTAAATAAAATAAGGCGTTCATAACGGGACAGACGGACATTTTCAAGTGTACCAATATTTTCATAATCTACGAGAGCAATAATTTTTTCAGTCATCGTCATCCAGAATCTGTCTGCACGGACAGTTATGATGCCGCAGCCTGTAATGCGGCAAATATAAAATGAATACCTGTTGCTATTTCAGGCATACCCTCAGCTAATTTTCGTTACATCTATTAGCTGAGGATTCCCAGGTATAATTATCAGGAATGGGTAAATATAATTAAAGGGTCTGACTCATCTTTCGTTCAGCTCGCAGCAGCTCCTTCATCATGCGCTCACTGGCGTACTGCGCTTCCTCTGCAGTGACGGTCGCAACGGCATTCCCCTGCAGATCATAGCGGGAGGCCCCCACTTTCATCCGGGACAGATAGCCCGCAGACCGGGTCAGACTCTTCAGGCACTTAATGACCTGTTTATGCGACAGCGGCAGGTCGCGGTTCACAATGTCGGCAAACAGCTGCTCGCGCATTCCCGTCGCCAGCAGACGGGGTGAGTTTCCGTCGAACAGCTGTGGCCAGAATGCCTTCAGGGTCATGATGGCCTGTTCCGGCGGCAGCAGGCGAAGATAACGCACCGGAGGTGGCGTCTTTACCGCTTTATCCGGCGCCGGCGCAGCGTTGCGCGCGTCGGCTTCGGCCGCTTGTTTAGCCTTCTCAAGTTTCGCTTTCTTTGCCTTCCAGGCCGGCGGGGACGAGACCACCACGACCTTCTTTCGGCGCACCACACCAGGAGCAGGGGTTGCCTCTGCGGGGGCCGTGCTGTTCTCCGCCGGTTTTCGTTTCAGGCTCAGTACAGGGCGTTTTTCTTCTGCCATAACAATTGCCTATCGTTCAGTTAATAATAGCTACTATACCTGAACGACATCGCCCTTTCCTGCTCCTGCGTTCACATTGAGACGACAATACCCAGTACCGCCAGGTGCACGGCATAGAACATCACGAAGAACTGCCGCGGCCAGAAGCGTTTCACACGTTCTCCGGCAGATGAGCACACCATCAGCGTCAGCAGCGCAATCGCCAGCCCGGCCACTGATTCACTCACGTCATGCATATTCATCAGCAACACCATGAGGGCCCACAACACCCCGTATCCCAGCCGTTCCGGTGCATGCTGTGCGCGACAAAGCAGCCAGCTGGCGGTGAGCATGCCCACTCCGGCCATGCCGTAGCTGCCGGTTGACAGGGGTATCCAGGTGACCAGCAGTCCAGCCGCCAGGAGGGTGTAATACCAGGACGGCTGGCTGACCCACCGCAGGACCTGGCCCGTAACGGCAAAGGCAAACAGAATATTCCCGGTATACCACGAGTACCCGATGAGCATAAACGACACCTGGGCGACCAGCGCCCAGCCCCACAGGTTGTTCAGTTGAGACTGGCGTATTTCCGCGTGCCGTGCCAGATTCATTCCCCATGCCAGACCGAACAGCGGAAAACAACCACGTCCCAGCAGGCGCATCACTTCATTGTTTCCGGCCAGCAGTAAGCCGGTGTGGTCAGTCACCATCAGTACCAGTGCGACCGTTTTAATCATATCCGTTTGTCCCGGTGTCCAGGTCAGCAGGCGCTGAAGCCAGCTGTCTGTCGCGCCTGGAAATGTGTGTTGTGCTCTCATGTTTTTTTTCCTTTTAGCGCTCCGGCAGACTGCCCGATTTTAATCGGGAAAGCTGCCGGAGCAGACAAGCCGCAGGCGCGTCAGTCGCCCCCGAGGGTTTTCTCGCGGTTAAGGTCACGAACCATGTCCCGCTCCACAGCCTGCAGACGCTCACGCTGCAGACGTTCTGAGGCCACCTGCTGAATCGCCTCCTCCTGGCGCCGGAACTGAGGATCATCCGGTAGCGTCGTTTTCTCCGTACCCGGCCGGTCACGCTCCAGTCCGCGAATGACGTCCCCGATAACCTCTTTCACCCGGTCCGCCGGCTCGCCGGCTTTACGCGCCTCCCCGGCCACTTCCCGGGCAGTCTGTTCCGCCTGTTTTTCCATTTCCCGGCGCTGCTGTTCTTCTGCCGCCCGCTGCGCCAGAACCTCTGGCGGGAGGATAATGTCAGCCCCGGCCTGCGGTACCGGAGCCACCGGCGCCGGTTCAGCCCATACCCGTCCGCCGGTCATGGCCCCGGGGTTCCAGGGACGGTCATCACCGGCCAGCCGCACCACCACCCCGGTATCGGGATTGTCGCGGGCCATTCTGACGCCCTCCCCCATATTCCCGGCCAGCAGGCTTTCACCGTTGCGGCTGTTCTGCAGCGCCACGAACCGGGCGTCTTCATTGCCCATAATTCGTCCCTCTCCGCCGATAGCCTCCAGCCGTCCGTCCCGATCGGTCAGCGGGCTGAGCCAGATACCGGCGGCTTTCCCGTTTTTATCAAATGCCGGCAGCGCCACATGCGGCTGAGGGTACTTTTTCCCCGGAGAAATGAATTTTCCTGGTGAACTTCCCTGTGCCAGACCGGACTGCTGCAGGGCTGCCCGGCCCGCGGCGGTTTCATCCAGTGGCCTTGCCCGCCCGAACAGCAGATCGGCTGTTTTCACCGCCCGGTCGTTACGGGGTTCAAGAATATCGTGCGCCGTCGCTTTCTCAGGTGAATTCTTGATGGCCTTTATCCAGCCCTCACGGCTGTCGGTGTAGACCTGAACATGCTGTTTCATGCGGGATAAAGCCACATAGGCAGACTCAAAGCTGGCCATCTGTTCCCGACCACCGGCCACCCCTTCCAGCGCGATGGCATACGGTTCGCTGGCCCCCTGGGCGCCGTGGGCGGTGATGGCGTAGGCGAGGTCGATATGCTGCTGTGCCTGCTCCGCCTTCGGGGTCAGCGTACGGGTGATTTTGCCATCAGACAGCGTGACACTGTCACCCGAAACAGACTGCACTTCCCAGATACTGTTGGCCACATAGCCGCGCTCCGGGTCACTTTTGCTGAAGCGCATTCGGTCCCCCTGAGACACGGTGATCTTTTCCTGACGATAGAGCGTGACGCCTTCTGCCGATGCCTCCCGGGGTGAGATAAATCGCTCCTTTCCTTCACTGTCTGTCAGGGTGATCAGCTGATTATCCTTATCCACTTTGCTGATACGGTGGTATACGTTATCAACCAGCGCCACCGCCTCCTTGTGAGCCGTCCAGGTCGACAGTTTGCGCAGTTCACCGTCACGGATGTTACTCGTGACCAGCACCGGCAGGGTGATTTCCTCTTTGCCGGTTTCCCCGTTCTCCCGCCGTGCGTCATGGATCAGACTGTTCAGCGCCCGCCGGTCCTTATTCAGATGGGTGATCACCAGCGTCTGCGACTGTGCCTCCGGGGTCCGTCCGGTATAGTCCTTCACCAGCGCCTCGTAGAGCGTCGCGGGCTGACCTTCCGGCAGGGTTTTCCCCTCGCTCAGCGCCTTTTCTATCGCCTTTTCCTGCTTTGGCGTGAATTCAACCACAGAACTGCCCGGCGCCCAGGCGCCTTCTTTTCTCGGCACCTGCTCCGGCGTGACCTGCTCGATGGTGGTCAGGGCGCGGTGCAAATCCCGCTCAATCAGGCTGTAGACCGCCGGTCGCAGCTCAGGTACCTGGCGCACAATCTCTTTCATGATGGCAACGTCGGCGGCGCTGCGCTGCTGCATCAGCCTGAACGGCTGCCCCGGCGAAATGGACTGCAGCTGGTCGGTATCTCCGCTGAGCACTGCGCGACCTCCCCCAGCCGCAATCAGGCTCAGGGCTTTCGCCGTGTCTGACAACCCCACCATCGAACTCTCATCAAGCAGAAACAGCGTGTTGCTGAAATCGGGTGTCTGGCCGTTGCGCTGCAGCAGCTGCGTGTCGTGGAGGAACGACGCCGTCGTGCGCGCGTCCACGCCGGCACTCTGCATTTCCCCGACCGCACGATGCGTCGGCCCCAGACCGATGACATGCGGGCGGGTCTCTTCCGGCAGCAGACTGATGGCACTCATGACTGCCCGGAACTGGGTGGTTTTCCCCACCCCGGCATACCCCTGAACCACCGTGAAGCGGTCCGGGGTTTCCAGAATCATCCGGGTCGACGCCCGCTGTCCGGCGGTCAGGTCCGTCATCAGACTAGCCGGCACGCGGTCCATCAGGGGGGCCACCGCGTCTTTGCCTTCCAGCACCCGGGTCAGGATGCTTTTCTCGGCGTCCCAGGCCTGACGGGATATCAGCAGGTCATTGCCACGCCCGGGTGCCACCGGTACATTCAGCAACTGCCCCGACCTGATTTGTGCCTGGATGGTCGTGTCGATGTCCGCCATCGAAACCTTCCCGCCCCCGGTTTCCATTGCCGTCGCCAGCAGCTGGGGCCGGGAGAAGGTCAGGTCCTGGCTCTCAAGCAGCGGGATGGCCAGGTGAATGGCCTGTTCTGCCGGGGTATGCAGCCCGGCCTTCTGCTGCGCAATGGCCGCATCCAGGTCCGTCTCGCCGGATCGGGACTTCAGCTGCTCTGAGACCACGCTGAACGCGGTATGCCGCGACAGCTTCTCCGTCGTGCGCGCCGCATCCTGCGCCGAGTACAGCCGGAGGTGACTTCCGCTCTGTGCCAGCTGGTTGAGGGTGGCGTTATCCAGCTCACGCTGCGTCACCGACGCAAAGACCGTTGCCGTCTCGCTAACCGACCTGCCGGGACTTTCCACCCAGCCGTGGCCGACTTTAATACCGTCAAACACGCCCGCACCCACGGCCAGGGTCTGCGTGGTTTTCTGCCCCGGCCGCTGTACCGTCAGCTGCCCGTCCTCCACTTTCATCACTGTGACGCTCTCCCCGCCCTTAAGGCGTGTGTCCGGTATCTTCCCGAGCACCGCCAGACGTTCCCCCTCTGCCACCGGCAGTGTATCTGCCCGGAACAGCGTCCACTGGCTGTCGACCGCGGAAACCTTCAGATCCAGACGGTCCCCTTCCCGGTCTTTCAGGGTCAGCATATTGCTGCTCGCGGTCACCCGGTCAATGACAAAGCGATCGTGCGTCCGGGTCTCCGGATCCCAGCGTTCCATCACCATCCCCTCCCGGTAATAATCCCGCACGCCCCGGCTTTTGCTGTCCAGCCACACCGGCGTCAGGGCTGTAATGGTCGTGTCTTTCTCACCCAGCACCCCCTCCTGTCTGAGGGAGTCTCGGATGAGGCCGTTGAGTACGCTCTGTTCACGCGTCCCGCTGATTTGGGCCACGCTTTCCTGTCCTTCACGCACGCTGACGGCAAACTCCTGTGCCAGCCGGCTGTAGCGTGCTCCTTTATCCGGTTCACTGATGATGTCGGCTGTGGTCTGATGGCCCCCCTGCCAGCGATACGTATTCACGCCGCTGTCCTTCAGCACCGTCAGCGCACTGCCGGTCCCGCTGCGCTTCCCGCTGTCGGAGAGCAGGACCTGCACGTTATGGCGCATCGCGCCATCGAGCAGGGAAATCGTTTCCTTCAGGCTCAGCTTCTCCGCCTGATCCACGATGAGTGTTCCGCCCGGAATAAACGCCGTCCCGTCCTGCAGGGCGGATTTACCGGTCACCGTTTCCCCGGCCAGACGCACATCACCGGCGAGAAAATCACGTGAGCGGTTATCGGCAGCCAGGATATGGACGTCACGCCCCTGCTCCCGGGCCATCAGGGTTAACTCGGCCACCCGCTCCCGCTGGCCGGTTGCACCGCCCTGACCGGAAACGATACCCATTACCGGGCGATCCTGCGCCAGCACACTGACGGCATCGCTGAAAGTGACCTGGCGCACCACAGACGCATCAGGCGTGACGGAGACATGATTCTGGCGCTGCACCTCCTGACTCAGGGCTTTGACGGCGAGTTCATCGAGAACGTGGATGTTTGAGGTGAACAGGCCTTTCTCGCGATCGAGAGGGATAAGCTGCTCCCGTTCAATGGCGGCATTGATGCCCTTTCTCGCCAGCTCAAACACACCGTCCTTCGCCTCCAGCTGGCCGACCGTGCGTGCCAGCAGGTCGGCATACGTGAACTGCACCTTGCGGTCGCTGAGACCGGCAATCGCTTTCGTCACCACATCCGTGATATCCGGACCGTCAGTGTTCACCGGCGCGGCAGGTGCACGGGCCAGCTCTGCGGCTCGCGCATCGGTGGCCTCACGGTACCCCCGGATGTCAAACCCGGTCTCCTTCAGCGTGTTCATCCACTCCACCATCTTCTCTGCCGGATCGATGGCTTCTTTCGACTTGCGGGTATCGAGCGCGGCCACATCCCGTGACTTCAGGGAGGCATCGGGTCCTGCAGCCTCCCGGAGTTCCTGACTGCGCGTGGAAAACGACTCAACCGGCACGCCCTCCATCTCCCACATGCCATTCCGACCCGCATCGACTGTCTTGTAACCCATAGACTCAACATCGGCCCTGAGAGAGTTCTGGTATATCTTTCCGAAAGCGATGCGGTTGGCCAGTATGGTTTCGGAGAACCCGGTTTTACCGACGGTATCGCTGGCCAGCGTCTGCCATTTATCGCCGTTCTGTGTCGCGTTGATAACCACGCTGTGTGTGTGTATCTGTGGATCCTGAGCGCGCGATGTATCATGGTTAAAGCGGGCAATAATCAGATTCCCGGTCAGGACTGTTTCAGACACGCCATCTTTCTTTACCCGTGTGGAAGCAAGGGACTCCACCTGGTTAAGAGCCACTGTTACCGCGCGATTATGAGCATCGATGAGACGCTTATCGCCGCCCAACATAGCCAGCATCGATACACTTTTCGGTGCCGAGAACGTCAGGTCATAACCGGGCCGGTGCTTATTCACGCCATCCTGTATCCGGGTCAGGTCGCTGCCATCAGGTAGTTTTCCCTGCAGAAGCTCCGTGAAGACCTGCTTGTCTACCTTTCCTTCAAGTCCCAGCAATTCTGCGCCTTTACCCTGCCAGCGCTCCTCCATGCTCCCGATGACGTAGTAATTGTCTTTCTCTGTGTAGTAGTTACCGGCACTGCCCGCCGATTTAACCTGGCTGAAACTGAGCATCAGATATTCCCTCCAATCTCGACATCATCCTGCTCATCGTGCCGGTGGCTGTGGTTGATATTGACTTCCTCACGCCGCTGCATATCCCGCTGTGTCTGATCATCTGCCAGCCAGGCGTCATACGCCTGCATGTCCTCAATGACACCGTCCTCGTTCATGCCGGCCGGCAGCATGTCCTGTCCCTGTTCCGCGGACTGCTGTGCCAGTTCCTGTTCTGTCCCGCCTGCAGCTGCAGCAGGGGTACCGGCAGATGATGCTGTTGCGGCAGCAGCGGCTGCTTTTGGTTTGAGCAACGGTATGGGCGTGACCGGCAGGACGGGAGGCTCCGCTGCCGGACGCTTTGTTGTCGGCGGCGCTTTTACCGGTGCAGGAGATACCGTCATTTCTGCTGGCGCAGGCGGGCTGACCGGCTCAGGTTGTTCACCGGCGTGACTGTCTGTATCAGCTGGCCCGGGTTCCGGCGCATCCGGCGTGAAAAGCGCCCGGGCAAGGCTGCCTTCAGCTTCCCGGGCCTCAAGCAGAGCACTGAGCCGTGCATCCACCCGCGCATCGAGAGTGCGAGGAATAAATCCCTCGGCAATTTTCGGACGCGGCTTGTATTTGAGGGCCAGCTTCACGGCCGGATATGGCCCGGGCAGCGTGACGTAACAGGACAGGTCAGGCAGCGTCTGAATATCGGAGTAACTGACCAGCGTTTCCCGCTCTTTTTCTTTCCCGGTCGATACACCATCACGCACCGGGTCAGCACCGTAGGAGTACTGCTCGCTGGCCTTGAGGATTTCCTTTTCGCCAATTTCACCGGCAGCAAACTCCGCGATCTCCCTGCTGGGTGAACGGAAGAAGGCCCGGGTGTTCATTACGTCAAAGAGCGTGGCGGCAGGCTTAACGCCATAGATGTCTTCCAGCTGGGCATAGGACTGAATACCGAACACATAACAACCACCAAATTTACGCGCCTCCGGGAGGATTTCGACCAGGTCCGGCAGCTTGTGCAGCGTCGGGAGCTCGTCAGCGAAAATCCAAACACGCCGGTTACGGTTCTCCCCCATCGCCAGCAGGCCGCGGATAGCAATCGACAGCCACATTGAGATAACCGGCTTCAGGGAGGCATGGGTGTCAGCGTTGGAGGAGATAAACAACCAGCCATTGGGTCGGTCCTCACGGACACCCCGCATCCAGTCCCGGATAGTGAATGGCTCGCCGTTCTTCTCAATGCCCTGCAGGTAGCGAATAGCCTTGACGTAGTTGGTCAGCACGGCACGAATGGAGATGGCCGTTTTCTCAATTTTCTCTTCAACCAGGTTCGCTGCCGGCGTGTTCTGCAGATAGGCGCGCAGCTTGTCGATTTTAATGGACAGCATGGTATCGACCAGTTTCTCGTAGCTGCGATCCTTGTCTTCACGCATCAGGTACGCGCCTTCGGCAAAGATAGTGCGACCGGAACCCTGCCAGAACGGGTCTTCTTTGGTACCCATCGGGATAAGGGTGTTAGAGATGTTGTCGAAGTCCGGCAGCGTCAGGCACTCTTTCCACAAATCCCAGGCCGCGCAGCGCGAATCCAGCGGGTTGAGGATTTTATCCAGTGACGGGTCATAATAGCTTTTGACGAACTCACAGGAGCGATCATAAATGATGGCCATATCGCCACGTGCACGCACGTAGTTCAGTAGCCGGCGGATCACTTCTGATTTACCGGAGCCTACGGTACCGTGGAGGCAGAAGTTCTGGATTTCGGAGTTTTTAAGAATAGGCAGATCGCCAATTTTAATATCGGAGGCCATACCATCACGCTTCATCTGGCGGGCCACTTCTTTGGGCTTATCGGAAAGCTGGCGCCCGCCGGTATTCTCATCCTCACTCTGCTGTTTCCCCTGGCGGCCCAGCACCCAACTGGCGATGAAGAACGTCACGATACAGATAACAAGAGAAACCACGGCTGCAAAGACGAAACTGGTCCACAGCTGCTCTCCGCACCAGATAGTATATTTATCGGCCAGGATTTGTTCTGAGGTATATTCCAGCGACTGGCCGTAATACTGAATGGTGTATACCGGCTGGGAACGAATAATATCGCGCATCGGACCAAGCGTCGTACACCACCAGTATACGCAGCCGTTTACAAAGGTTTGCCAGCTGAGCCGGTACATCAGCATCAGCCCGCACAGCACCCAGAATAAAATAAACAGCACGTAGAAAATAATATTGGCAATCTGACCAAACATGCGAAAGCGCATATTGGCGATCTGACCGCCCTGCGTCATATCTTTGGCATTGAAACTCATGGCACTAATCCGTCAGTAAAGTATTAGGGTCGGAAGAACAAATTAATCAGCGGAAATACACCGGCACAAAACAGGATTACAGTCATGCCCGGATCCATTGATGGCCAGGCCGGATACTGACATCTATTAAGAGGTTATGCAGAAGGTATAGCCCTCTGAGCCAGGGCAGTGCCCGCCTTTAATATACGACTTCGCCACCTGCCGTCCGGCCTCATCGACCAGGGCATACAGTGTGGATGGCAATGTTTCAGTCGTGTACTGCAGGCAGACGCAGTAGCATTTCACCGGATGTTTAATCATATCCGGACGTTCAAACCAGCCGGTTGACGGGAAAATCCGTGTGCCGAAGAGCCTGTCAGAAGGAAACTGAGTCTGCACGGACCAGGCAAACACGTCGTCAGCACTGTCGCGGCGATTGACGCCGGGGATATACAGATTTTCTGCTTCGCGGACAACACGGGAGGCAAGAGAGGACAAGGCGGAGTCATCCGTGCTGGCCGGGCCTTCCACACATATGGAAAGATGGAAGTATTCCGGTTTGCTCTGTACTTCTGGCTTTGCATCGGAAATAACTGACGCCGTGTTTCGCTTACGCTCCACGGAAGACGTCATTATTTTTCGGAAAAAGACACCTGCGATGAAAACAAGCAGAAGAATAACTAACGCGCTGCAGATATACATGATGTGGTCACTGAAGAGAGAACAGACCTCGCGATGTGACAGGGAATAAATTCCCCCCGCTGCAGGATGTGGGTAAATATCGCCAGGCATCAGTTCATGTGTATCAAGAGACCTGACAGGCACAGATATTGTCATAAATAACCTCTGTTCAAATAAAGACGAAAAGACTCCGCCGAAGGCGGCAACGCCTCACAGATGCACAAATAAATTGCGCAACTGTTCACCGTTTAGATGTGGAATTAACTGATTATTTGACGAATGAATTCTGACACGCCGGAAAGGTGATGCCAGTCAGGCCCGGATTACCCGGGCCGTGGAATAGAACGCTTACAGGATATTAGCGATCGATTTTGCCAGCTGGTCTTCAAGAACAGGCTGGGCTTCAGGGAACTTGAGGTTAACTTTATTCGCGTTAGAGACGACGCGAGTCTGGTATTTATGCTGATTACCCGTTTCAGTACTTGTCTGCACTTTTGCTCCGGATGTTCCCTGACGTAATACGGCCACGTTATCAGTCTGAACCTGTGTTTTGGTTCTTTCCGCGATCTGAACATCGGTGATCATGGTGTAGTTCACATCTTCCACCATCGCGTCAGCCGCCATTCCGACCAGACCGGCTGCAAGCCCTACTCCCAGGGTTGCTCCCGCGGAACTGGAGTTGTAAGCGGTAATCCCCGCCCCAAGAGCGGCGCCAGTCACAGCGCCCTCATAACCCCGGCTTAACCAGCCCTGAGACTCACGAAGGTCCATTTTATCGGCCTTGAGCACATTCGCCTGGATCCAGTAGCCCGCCGTATCGGGGTTACTGACGACCTGATATCCCTTTGAAGTGACAGCGCTGGCAATTTTTGCCTGCAGGCCACTCATATCCTTATCGGAGGTATTTTTGATTTGCAGATAAACCGTCTTATTATTTGAAGGTTCCAGCCAGATTGTTTCGCTCATCTGGGTTTTTACTTCCAGATTTCTCTTTTTAATGGCGGTTCCCATTGCACTACATCCAGATAACACCAGCGCAGAGCTGACGACCATCACAGCCATGAATTTATTAAGCTTCATCCTGAATCCTTGTGACATAATCAATACGAGTGAATACACATTCTCTTATGATTTCGGAATGCGCATTCACTATATACGAATTTTAAACGAGATGTGAAAACTAATTACAGTCTAAGAAACCAATAATAACAAAGGAAACTTTTAGCCTGTTAACAAACCACCATAATTGATAGGTTGAGTATGGATGACCAACTCCCAACTTTGACAGATTCATAAATTCCCATAATTAACCCTGACTTAATGTAAATCAAAAGACTCCACCGAAGGCGGCAACACCTCACAGGTGCACAAGTAAACTGCGCACCTGTTCACCGTTCATGATTTCTAACCGATTCAATAACAGACGTCAGGGTCGCCAACTGATAACGACTAAGGTCAATATTCATAACCATAAGTGTTAATAAAAGACTGAAACCGGTAACAACAATAAAAACAACCGCATTAATTCCGTTATATGCAGAAAAAAACGCCAGGCATGGGAATATAGTAAAAATAACCGCTCCATAAGTTCTGCATTTCTTTGCTAAAAAACCAAAGAACAACGACTTTTTCCTGAAAGACTCAGGTAAAGAAAGGAAGAGTGAGCGGGTATTCGCGGTTGCAATGATAGAAAAAATGCCCACAACTGCCGCAAAAACCATTGATGAAATTCTATCAAGACCCGTAGAAAAATCACTTATCCCATATGAAAAATATGATGAAAGTAAAAACCAAAACATAAAAGTCAAGCCAGGCCAGATACAACTCCAGAATGAGGGGATCGTTAAATCCTTCTCAGTCAGAACTAGTTTTAACTCGTCAATTTCACCTTGTATTATTTGATGGGTTAACATTCTTTCCTCCCTATCCCTTTGGTTTCTCGTTTTCTAATTTTGTTGCCTTATCCAGTAGTTCTTTGGTTGAATCCGCGCCAGGCAGTCTGGTTTGATGCTCTTTCTTATCATTATAAGAATTTTTGAAATCATTTCCTTTTGTTTTGTGGTCATTTTCCAGTTCAGCATTCTCTTTTTTCACCTCAACGCCTTGCTGTTGTATGTTTTCACGGGTTTCCTGATGCTGTTGTTTATTCTCTGCAATCATCCCATCCACTTTCTGACCCACATTATCCTTAATACCAGCGTCTTGCGTCATGGCATCGATACGACCAGAATTTTGTCCGTAGTCAGCCATTACCGAACCATTGTCCCCACCACCTGACACCCCAGCCATATTCTGTCCGATGCTTTCACGCCCCTGTTGATACGCGGCATCAACCCTGGGTTCAACCTGCTCTTTGACGAATTCACGCGCCAGTGCTTCACGCTGCGCCGCAATTTCAGGAGAACTGGTATTGGTCAGAATAGCCTCGGCATCCTGTGGAGCGCGACGCTGAACAAAGTTAGCAAACTGCTGAGTGAGATTCTCGCTCATCTTGCCAGTCATGCTCTCTGTGCGTGACGCCATCTCACTGTACTCATGGCTGCGTGTCCGGCTGGTTGTATACTGGTCGTAGCTGTTTTTGGCACTGGAGAGTGACGCGGCAAACTGGTCAACACGCGAGCTGGCATTATTATCGGTGATATTACCCGATGTGGTGGTTTTGCGACTGGTGAAGTAATCGGATGCTTCCTTAAAGTCTTTCGCCGCCTGGCTGCTGGTATCGTGCCTACTGTCATGAGATTCCCTTCCAGATTCGGTTGTCGAGTCAGTAGAGCCACTTGATGCATTCACTCCAGCACTAATTTTAGCCCCCCCTTCAGCAGTGAGTCCTGTAGCCCATTTACCCAGTTTCCCGACCAATTGGTCGCCACTACTCCATTTAGCATTACCATACATCTCACCTGATACCGTTCCCTTCCTAGACTCATCCATCAACTGCTGGAAAGACTCCTCATTACTGATGTTGTTGGCTTTCGCATTAGCAACAACCGCATTCCACATCTTGCTTCTGGCCATCGAATCCTGTGAAGATTCGGTAGTATCGGCCCCGGTCGTTGTTGATGTGCTGTTCCCTTTATTGGTGCTAAATTGCTGCAGACTATTCCAGGCGCTTGTCACACTGCTGTTATAGCCATGCAGCGCGCTTTCGGCCTGGACATCAGCCTCACGGGCCATCTGTTGCTGCGCACTGGCTATCTGACGACCGACGTTAATATCCACCGGCAGTTTTGACATTGCACCACCACTGTCCCAGACCATCGATCCATCCCGCGTCTGCGTGCTCATACCCCCATTCGCCAGCTGCCGTGACATCTGTCCGAAACTGGTTGTACTGTTGGTACCCCAGCTGTAGCCGCTGACGTTCTCCATCTGCATGTTGGCGAAAGAGTAATTGCCGTCCACCACGCCGGAGGCAGCCTGCGATGTTGCACTGAGCCCTGATGAAGAAAAATGGCTGTAGGCACTGGAGAAAGCGGCCCCCATGCTCTTCACGATCCCCCACGACAAGGGCGGTATCATCACGGCAATATAACCCGCGGTGGTCGCAATATCCGAGTTTTTGAGCTGAACCTGCGACAACTCAGAGAGAACAACCGGCACGCCATTTTGCTTCGCATAGTAGGCCATCGCGCTGTTCAGGATGGCGAACAGTAATGGCCACGTCTGCAGCCAGATAAGCGCAAACACATACCCCTTAAGCACCTGCAGCGTCATCATGTTAAACATGGCAGCCATCACCATGATCGGGAACATCCCAATCATTAAACCCATAATGACGGTCTGCATCAGTGGAAGTGCGCGAAGCGCCTGGTGCCCCATTGTGGCCTGTGCCAGCCGCTGCTTTTCAAGGGATGATGTGTTAGCCATATTGACCAGACTGGCGGTGTCCCCGCTGCGGGCCGCATAACTCTGGATCCCGCTGCGCAGGGCGTTCATCGTGACGTTCTGGCGGATAATCTGCCCGGCGCTCTGTCCCGAGCTGTAGAAGTAATTGTAGCTGTCGCCAATCATCTGGCTGAAAAGCAGATCGGGATTAGGTTTGCCGCCAAACAGCTGACGAACATAGTAGTTCCAGGTTTTACCCCCTGTCTGAGTATCCAGCGCAAGAGCCGATTTCAGATCCCGTGAGGCCTCCTCGCATGTCTGGAACTGGTTGTTTTTATCAAACACGCCACGCAGTGGGCTTGGGTTTGCAAAAATCAGGGTATACGGATCAGGTGAATTCAGTAATTCCTCAAAAGAGTACTTATGATTGAGGAAAATATCGCCCATCACGCAGTTTTGTACGTAATCGGAAAACAGCGTCGTAATCTGAGGATTTTGTGATAAAAAATCCGTACTTTTCGCGACCAGATTACTGCCAAATAACATCCCCGTTTTACTGTACGTGACGCTGTCCGGCAGCGCGAAGACCATCTCATAACTCTGGATAAGCGCGTTTCCCACCCGCGTTGTCAGCGACGCAGGAATGGCCAGACCAATAGGTACATTATCGACTTCATAGACCTGCGCCACGTTACTGTAATCGATGATCTGCACAGGGGTGCGAATGACAACCAGCATAGAGACCAGGGTGAGGGAAAAGACCCAGCCAATAAGGTCCATCACGTTGTGTTTTTTTACCCAGCTCCCCGCCACAATGAGTACCGAGATGGCGATACACATCTTTTCTATAGTCGACCATGTGCCGGTCCCCATAAAAGCCGCAATCGCGTTCAGGTTGCCCCGTAACCAGTCGCCGCCAGCAATGGCATATACCTCAAGCATTACTGATTCCCCCCAAAATGATAGTTATTCTGGTAGCGGGTCATCATGCGGGCAGAAACCTGCTGGCGCATGTAACTCATTTGTCTGTCCACCACGAGCAAGGCGTCCTGCTGGACCTGAACACGGGACTGGAAAGCGGCAATCTGCACACTCGCCTGGTTGAGGTTTTCCATGATCATATCCATTGTCGACTGGGGATAATTACCGGTTGAGATCATCGCCCGGGCCTGCTGGATAAGTTCCTGAATGTACTGCAGCAGGATGTCGTAGCCGATATAGTCCGTCAGCTGGTAAATAAGTGAGTTAGACACCCCGAGCATCTGCGGATCGACCAGGTATTTGAACACCGGAATGGTGGTGCTGGAGATAAACCCTTTCTCCTGCTCCGTCAGTTTTTCATCAGCCACCGCTTTATTCTGGATACTGCTCAACAAAGCGCGAATCTGATTTTTGAGCGCCTTATTGGCGGTGATGGTTACGTTCGCATCAGCAACGACCTTGAGACATTTATCCGAGTCATTGCAGTGGTAGATTTTAGCTGTGCCGCCCTCCATCATGGCTTTAATCAGATCCTGGTCAGTGGTGCGTGCCGGCAACGGGGTGATTTCACTGTTCTCACCAAAAATCAGCGTACCGGTCAGGGTCATCACAAACTCTTTCAGCTCCTTATTGCCATCAAAGAGCCGGTTCTTCGATAAGGCATTCCACATGATGTTAATGTTCTTCATCACACGCTCTTTGTCCTTATCGCTGGCTTTATCCTGCACTTTGTCCATCTGCCCCCCCACCGAACAGCCCTGACGGGAAGCCGCCCAGTCCGCAAAAATGTTGCTCTCGCCGGCGATGTCCTGGCAGACCTTTTGCTGCGCCACCTGGGTCCGTGGAAACAGACCGCCCACAATGCCCTGTGCGGCCTGGCAGGAGCTGAGGTTCATGCTGTTAATGTCGCTGGCCATCTTCTGAAGGAAATCCTTCGCGGTTTTGATCTCCGGAACCGTGGTCTGCAGGGCAAGGTCAAAGAAGTAACCCGCGGCGTTGGACATAATTTGTTTGCCAAAGCGCTGCAGCTGCTCGCTGTTGATAAAGGAGAACGCCCCCAGGTACGCATCGATGCCGCCGCAGCCGGCGTTAATATCCGGCAGGGTCATGCTGACCAGCTGGATCGTTTTCACCTGCGTTCTGGCATACAGCGAACCACCAGAGGCATAACCCGCCGCCTGCCCCTGCCAGACCTGTGGCTGGCTGGTATTGGACGCAAACCCGAGCTTATTGAAGAAGTTATTCATGTCGCCATTCACATCGGCGGCGGCGCTAAATGACAGGCCAAGCGCGGCACCGCAGAAAAGTGACAGAAGTTTAATTCGCATCCTGTCCTCCATTACGCACAGCATTCTTTTTAACTCTGTCATTTCTCAGAATAAAAAGGGTCTTAAGGTGATAACTGAAAAAATTGCGGATCGCTAATGTCACTCCGGCAACAATGAACCCCACCCCAACAGCGATCAGCGCATAAGGGATGGCGTACATCATAATATTCCACAGGTCTTTTACTCGCAGGTCACCGCTGGCTATCCAGTCATCCACGCAGAGATTAAATAAAAATCTCATTATCCATAACAGCAGAGCACCTGCAGTGAGAAACACAATGAATAATTCCAGATAGATTTCCAGACGCCTTTCCCGGTGGATAAATTCCGGCTTCAGTTGTTCTATTTTTTCTGCTGCTGTCTGCCCGGGTGCTTTTAAACTTGCTGGAAATAAAAACGCATACAGTCCCGTCGAACGTATATATTTGTTCATGGCTATTTTCCTTAATCACTTGCTAAGACCGGATATAACAGAGACTCAGTGCATCATCTGAAATACCGTATCCACTCTGGCCATAAAGCCCTGTGCATCCGTGGCGCCCTGCAGGATCGGGTACGCTGCCAGCGTGTTTACGTTCACCAGAAACGTAGTCGGCGTGGCCACCGGGATATTGGGGAAAAAGGTCTGCATCACGTCAGGAGGCGCCGGCAGCGCTTCCGGAAACGCGTCATCACCCTGTCCGTCAATGGTGTAAGAGAACACGGAGAAGCCATACTGTCCGGCCAGCTGCTTCAGCACCGGGTCAAATTTATGACAGTAGGGACAGTGTCCCTGCATGAACAGCACCACTTTCCAGTCGCGCAGGTCCACCTGCTTTCCGTTGCTGAGTCGTAACCAGCGTGGCTGAGATGCCCCGCTCACCGCCTGGGGAGTGTCGCTCTGCGGGGAGGCCGTTTCAGTACCGGAGATACCCCGCGGATCCCAGAGCGACTTCACCTCATCGAGCGTTCCCGCATGTGCCACCCCAGCCAGTGCAAGGGAAAGAGCCAGTGCCGCCAGCGGCGCCTTAGCGAGGTTCATCAGGCTGTTTTTCACAGGCTTTCTCCTCTTTTTCGGCTTCAGCAATCAGGGCGTTTAGAATGCGGTATCCCCCGAACACCACCATACCCAGCCCGAAGATTTCCCCGGCCTGGACGGCCAGCTCAGGCTGTTTTCTGACAAGCCGGGCTATCAGGTGGAAAAACACGCCCACGGCCAGCACCCACATCCCGGTGATATCTAAATCCGGAAAACGAATATTTCGCATGACACACTCCTTAGAAATTCGGTTTAAAGTCGCTGGAGACATAGAGGAACTGTTTCGCCAGGTCGTCCTGACTGATAAAGCCGTAACTGAGAGGCTTCACCTGGCCACTTTTCGGGTTAACCAGCATCATCGCGGGGAAGAACTTCACGCCAAGCTGCTCTGCCTGGCCCTGGTCCGTCCGGCTGTCGGGCAGCATGGGGTTAATCACTCCGTCAACCGACACCGGTATCACGCTCAGGCCATAGGTTTCGCGAAAATTTTTAATCACCTGGACCAGCTGGCCATCGATCGCTTCCCGGCCCCGGTAGAAGAACATCACGCCGTAGTGCTGTGCGAGGGTGGAGATAGCCTGTCGCTGTTCGGCATAGTCGGCAGCGAGCTGGTTTTTTACCGTGCCGTTGTAGTGGCTGTACTGCAGGTTGTAATCGAGTTCGGGGTTTTCCAGCATGGCTTTCTTCGCACTCATCGAGAACAAACCTGCCTGCTGCGTCCAGTAGTTCTGCAGCCGGAAATACTTCACGAAGTTTTCAGACGATGGATACAGAATGGCTTCGTACAACGACCGTTTGGTGGCCGCCTGGAGTGTGGCGAGTTTCTCCAGAATATCCATTTGCGGCGGTGGTGCCGCTGGTACGGCTTTCCTGTCCTCATCACGGGGCTTCAGTTTCTCGTTGTACCACTGCCAGCCCGCGTCTTTGGCGAAAGCCGGCATCAGGGCGCAGCAAAGGCACCCCGCCAGCATGGCGGCATGTATTGTTCGCATGGCAAATACCCTTTTATGAATTAATGCGACTGGCGTGACAGATGCTGATAGACACTGTATTTATCGAGCTGGCGCTGTACCTTTCCTGCATCATCACGGACTTCAAAGCGATAACCGCTGCAGTACAGAGGCAGATGATTTATCTGAAGGTCCACCCGCTCCCCGTCCCTGATCACCCACGCGGCCTGAGAAACAGTGTCGCACTGGATCCCCCAGGCCCGGTTGGTTGTCATAAATGCGTTAACCTGCCTGTCCCGCCACAGGCTGTAAGACATAATGCTGACCAGGAGAAAGACAAACACCCCGACAAACACCATGACCAGCCCGTATGCTTTTTTCTCTTCCATTGACTCTCCTGGTCACATAATAAGGAATAGCGGCATGCTCAGTACTGAAGATATAAAAGCCTGCCGGTCCGCTGGCAGTTTCTGGAAAGCAGGTGAGTACTGAGCGGCCATCTGAACCAGTTCGGACGAGTTAATCAGGAACCTGTCTGTATGCAGAGAGATATCCGCAAGAACAGCCAGCACCATAACATGATGCTCCTGGGGTAAATTCTCTTCATTCAGAATGTCTATAAATTTCTCAATCGTGATATATCGATTCATCTTTGCTTTTCCTTGCATTTATAACTTTCTCCAGGACTGAGAAAAACAAATAACACACAGACATGGCAAACCCAGCCATAAGAATAAAGACCACACTTTCGACATAATCACTTCCCGACGTCCCTTTGACGGCATCCCAGGAGAAATAAATCACCGGAGAAATAATGATTATTGTTAGCGTTAATCTCAGGACAAAATCAATAACAGGCTGTTTGTGAAAACTCATTTTCATGATTATCGGTCTCTTTATTAGGCAGCATGGTTTATTGCGCGGATTGCTGACTCATGATTTCCTTAATTCGTTCTCTGGTCTTATTGGTGAGCACATCGTTTTCCGGTATTTTTTGATTTTTCATCAGGTCGTCCATAAAGTTGGTGAAATCCAGCTTGTTAAAATCAATCCCCTGGAGTTCCGCGACGGTAATGCCCCGACAGTCAGGACTGCTGGCGCCGCCAAAACCGATATGCAGCTGACCGTTTCTTCCCTGCTGCTGAACGATCTGCGCCAGTTTTGAGTCGAACTGGCAATAGCTCCTTTTTTTCTCCAGGCAAATCCCCAGAACCTTTTTAGAGCAGAATTCCCCTATACTGACCGTCAGCTTGTCTTTTTTCGCTTTGGCCAGCGCCTTTTCCTCGCTGCTGCAGCGTGCCAGCCCCACATCCTGGCCCCAGCCGCTGTCTTTGCAGCAGTTACTGAAGCCGGCAGCAAACTTCTTACAGAACTTCGCTTTTCCGGTGAATGCCCGGACATCCACCCCGTTCAGTGCCGCGACGTCCTTCCCCGCGGCAGCCAGTGCCGCCAGCTCAGACACAGCCTGCCCAAAGTCGTTGCTCTTCCCGGACGTGGCTTTGTCACATTCACCATCAAGGCAGAAGACATCACCGCCGCAGATCATTTGCTTGCCACTCGTCCTGGTTTCGCAGGAATACGTTGCATATTCATGCAGGCACGTGCCTTCCTCGCTGGAGAAGGCGCACTGGCGGGATGACAGAGTACAGGCCGTATTTTTCATCAGGCTTTCACAGGAGCCGTTGTCCGCCGGCTGCGTGAGCCAGGTATCCTTATATTTCCAGCATGCTTCCGTGAACGAGTAATCCCTGCCTCCGAGGGTGATGGTTCGCGTTCCTCCCGGACTGATACATTCCTCGCCCGTTTTTTTCCCTTCATCCTTACTGAATGGACAGCTTTCAACCCAGACGACTTCAGGTGCATAGACGGTTTCGGTTTCTTCCATCACCAGGGTGACCGTGACCTGTACGGGTTTCTGGCTGGCCGATGATACGGTCCGTGATGTTTTGCTTACTGAAAAGTTCTGCCCAGCAGTGACCGCTTTGTCCACACCAAACGACTGATGAATCTTCCCCTTGCCGTCATAGGTATATTTCGTACAATGCGTGTTCTGACCGCCTGAACACATCGATTCTGAACGTGGCCAGCTGATCACATCAATGGGGAACGTTCGTTCAAAGAGGGTCAGGCTTTCACTCACTGCACTCTTGCAGCTATCCCGCACCTTCCCTTCGGAATCGCATTCTTCAATCCAGGGGATCACCAGAGGCTCACCATCCACCGAGGCATTCAGCAGACGACCGTTGGTCGGGATCGTCAGGTTGCCACTCCATTGCCGGGTACTCCGGGCATAATTCAGCGTCACCACCTGCTGATAGGTTCGGTTAACTTTCTGCGTGGTGGCGTTATCCTTCAGGGTCGCTTCCCGTGTGCAAAAATTTTCCACCTGCAGATCACGTTCGCAGGTATGGTTTGTGAACTCGCTGCGGTTCACAACCTGGGCGGTACAGGACTGTCCGGTATCGCCGACAATGCTGTCGGCACGGGATTCTGTATCCTTTGCGGCCTGAATAAACGGCGCATCCTGAGATATCTGATCCGGTGGCCGGTTTGTGAACGACTCCGTAATCGCTTTGCCTGTGTCCCCCTGGCTGAACTCCAGGGCTGAATCGCTTTTCAGGGAGCTGTCTCCGCTGGCAGTGACGCCGCCATAGTATTTTGTCTGATCAGGGTTGTCGGTATACCCCGGCAGGTTTTGCTCACCACTGAAATTTTTCAGTGAGTTCAGACCATTTCCCTGCACCTGTTTCGCAAAATCCGAACCAGCTTTATAGTCACTTCCACTGTCAGCGCAGGCGGGAGATGCCAGCCAGATAAAGGCGCTCAGGACAAAAAAATGCGCGGTCAGCACGGAAATAACCGTCTTCATTTGCACCCTCCCTCATCCCTCACCATTTCCGGTAACGCCATGAAGTACGGTCTGTCTTTCATGGCTGGCTCCCGGCGGCATTCGAGTGCGCATCAAGTATTTGCCGGGCCAGCTGTGCGCAGTCACCGGTTTGTGCCACTTTCTCCAGCGCCTGTTTGACGTGAATGTTACCGCGTACTACGTCATACCCGGCCTGACACCGTACCACCAGAGACGGCACACTCCGGATGCCGTACTGCGTGTATAGCGTCGGGTCAATCTGCACCCCTTCGGTCACGCCATCCTTCACCAGCTGCAGCACCGCGTCAGTGGTGGTTCTCATGTCGTTATTGACGAGCCCACGAAGTGTCGCCGGAATGCCGTACTGCCGGGTTTCGTGCAGCATCCGCTTCAGCCCCTCTTCAGGTATCGAGAAGGAGACAAAGTACAGCGCTCCTTCTGACGGCTTTTCCTGATTCGCCGCTTTCTGCTGGCTGACCAGATTATCGATAAACTGGCGGTCTGATTTGGGCAGAGGATTGCGGCTGATTTGCGCCTCAAGCTCCTGCTGCAGCTGTTTATCCGGATGCTGGCGCAGCTGTTCGCTGAGGTTCTCCTGCTGTTTCAGCCACTGCTGGTCCCCGGGAGTATTAATATTGTCAGCGGCTGACGCCGTAGTGCAGAGCAGACTCAGCCCCCAGGCCAGCCCGGTGATTCCTTTATTCATAATTGCCTCAATTAGAGAGAGTTATGTGCCTGGCTATCGCTACAGGTCATGACAAATGCATAGTCCTGCATCACATATTCAGTTATTCGACTGCATTTTTTCTCTGAGGGTTGCGCCAATGTATTGCCAGTCTCTGTATTGCTCTGCCGTTAGTACCTTTTTATCCGTGCTGAAAGTGACCCGGGATGTAGTGGGAGATACATCCTGATGCAGGAGGGGTTGCTGGCAACATTGATTCTGTTCTTTTTCCATCATTTATCCTTTTCCTGTCTGACTTACAAAAATACGCAGTTACGTTTACGCCACATCAGGTAGCCATAGTTCTTGCGGGTGTTGGGCGGATTTTTGCCGGCCTCCCAGCGCATCACGCTGCGTCCAAGCGGATGGCACTGGCCGCTGTCCGGGTACATGTTCACCATCTGATAGCGCCAGCGTTCTTTCGGGATGATCGGGGACGGATACTCATAGCAGACCGCCTTGTCCTTCCCGATACTCTCCATAATTTGTCCCTGACGGTGGAGCTTGAAGGCCATACGTTCACTGACCAGTACCGACGACTGCAGCGGGCTGGACTCATTACTGACCTGGCCGTTAAACGGGTAAAGTGAGCCGTGGCTTCCACCACACCAGAAGAGGACATCCAGAGGCATATGGAATGCACTGGCCAGCGCATCCGCTGCGCAGGCGCCCTGCGCGATGGGGTTGGCAAACAGGATCGCTTCCGGATTCAGAATGGTGGTGAGGCTGCTGTCCACCCAGGTCGGGTCAATCTCGGACAGATAGGCTATATCCATGTCTCCGCCTTCCAGACAGCCTGCGGAGGTGATGATGTTCAGCCAGTAGGTCAGCGGGTACTTGTACCAGTGAACGTGATAAAAAGCGCCGTTCACCTGCTTATCGTCCTTTCTCGCGGTCCCCATGCCGGTCTTGCCGAGATTGATACTGAAGCCCCCCAGATTGACCATACAGCCAGGAGAACGGCTGACGTCCGTCATGGCCATCGGCTCCCAGTACCCGATGGCCAGGCCGGGACGAACAAAAAGCGGTGGCGGAGCCGGACACAGCTGCAGGGGACTGCCGGGATTGCTGGTATCAGGCAGGTCGCCTTTACCAACCTGCACGCTGCCGAGCGACAGAGGGAAGATGCAGCGCCAGCACACATCGGTGATCGGGTTAACAAACCGGCCCTCACAGGAGGGGTCTGCGGCGGCGCGGCCACTGAACGTTGAGAACGCGATGCAGATTAAAAAAAATATGGCTTTCATTCGTCAGTTTTCTCCCTGAGAACAAGACGGAGGGCATCGGTTTTATTGCGGACCTTTTCCCGTGTAGAGTCTTCGGCGCCCTCCATCCCGGCCCACACCATCAGGGACAGGCAGTCGAAGAGGTAAAGCTGGCGACGGTATGAATCCCTGTTCGTCTGGCGAACGGCGGACAGTGCATCGAGTTCACAAGTCATTTCATCGATAACCTTTTCACCGTTGTATCTCAGCCAGCGGTACAGCTTCTCGTTATCGATCCTGAGACGCTCAACCTCTCTCTCCAGCCAGCTTTCTCTTGTACTGAGTTCCCGTATGACATTCTCCTGCTTACGGATGGTGGACCACATTAGCGTCAGCAAGAGCATCGTGAGCAGGATTATTAAGGCCAGTATCATCGGCATCGGTTACCTCTTTTGAATAAAACGCAGCCCCAGATCAGGGGTGCGGGACGGGCGGGAAGGTCTCAATATTCAGCCGTTCACCGGAGGGCGCAGGCGTGATCCGCGCCGGGACCGCCGTCAGGCCAAATCGCTTGCTCAGTACACCGTTCTGGTCGAAATAGATCCGGCTGTCCAGCGCTGCGGAGGTGTCCGGGATACTGCCACGCACCAGGATAATTTTGCTCATCAGGGTTTCCGGCACCTGACGCTTCATCCAGGCCAGCTGGTCGGCATCGTCACCATTGATGAAGTACAGGGTCTGGACAAACGGTACGGTTTTAAGCGGGTTCACCACTTCGCCCTTGCGGGCAAACACCCGCCCCTCATTGTCCTTCAGGTCTTCGGTCAGGCGGATGCTGGGATCAAACCAGCGCTGCTCGTATTTCTCCGCACGCTTAATGCCTTCCACCGGCGCCGGACGCTGACTGTTCTCGATAACCCGCTGCTTAAACGCGTCCATCGTCTGGTCCCACTGGCCAGAGGATTGCAGCGACTGCAGACGCTGCGTGATGAGCTGCAGCATGTCCTGCTCCCGGACGGGCCATAAATCCCCCCAGGTACCGAGATCAGCCGCCTGAGTCAGCGGCGATAGCAGACAGGCGGCGAGCAGACAGCCTTTCAGTCGTAACATTACTGTTCTCCTTTCATCCGGCGGGCAATGTCGTGCTGGATGTTGCGGGTCACATCGGGCGCGCCCTGAACCACGGCAGGTGAAACCAGAATGACCACATGATGCTGCTGCTGATACTCCGCCAGACTCTTCTCCAGCGCGTCGTTAAACCGATCAGAGAGCGCTTTGGACTGCGCCTCTGTCAGCTGCTTCTGGCTGACACTGTCCATAAAACTGTCGAGCGTCTTCTTCATATCAAAAGCCACCACCCGCGGCGTGGAGTACTCCAGAACCACGCGCGAGAGAAACGCGCTGGTTGCCAGGGCGAAAAGCACGATAGCAACGATGACGGATATACGGCGAAAGGTATGAGAGGTCGTACTGACCGGCTGTTCGGTGTTGTTTTTCATCACTGTTTATCCTCCATGTCATTCACCGGTATTCGGGATTCAAGCTCTGCCATTTCGTCTTTAAAGTTGCGGCACGCCAGTCCGTATACCGCATCGTGGATATCGACCCCCTCCTGCCGGCGCGCTTGCATGTACTCAAAATCCGGGCCTTTGGAGGAGTACATCGCCCGGCTGAGCGGGTCGACGAACAGGCGGTGCCAGGAGCAGTTCGCTTCCACCTGCAGCATAAAAGAGGAGAACCACTGCTCTTTGGCCGAACCGAAGCCGTTAATCATGTCTTTCTCCAGCTTGCTGAACTGATCCGGGTACAGCTGGTTATACTTGGCAAACTCTTTGGCTGACTGCTTCAGAATGGCCTTGTACGACGAGTTCCCCCAGGCAGCGCGTGCAGCGCTCGATGCGGTCGGGGAGTCGAAGTCCACGATATTTTGCGTGATGGTGATGTATGCGCCGGTATGTCGACGCGCGGTACGGTAGCCTTTCTCGATAAACTGCCCCACTTTTTCATTCTTGAAATCAAGGAGCTTCCAGCCCTCATCGATGACGTTCAGTTTTTTCAGGCCACGCGGTGACTGATACATCCTGTTCTCGATGTAAATAATCAATGAGAACATCACCGCGATAAGCAGAGAGGGCCTCGACTCCAGGCCACCGAGCTCCAGTACCACCATCCGGGCGTCATCGTGAAGTGTTGGTTTATCTGAGTTGAAATAGTCCCCGTAGATCCCATTCACCGTGTACTGATCGAGCAGGATTATCATCTCGTCCAGACGGCCCCGGATTGTCGGGGAATCAGCATATTCATCGCTGTCCTTCGCGTCCTGTAAAAACTGAACTACGTCATCAACGCGTGCATGATTACGCTTGCTTAACCAGGCCGCCTGAACTGCCTGCAGAAGCAGGCCTTCATGGACTTCATCGAGGTTGCCGTTCGGACTGGCCATGACAGACATCTGATCGCGTATACGTTCTGCTGACATGTCGAAGTGAGCATCATCCAGCACGTTGGCGAACGGGTTAAACTTGAGGGTATCGCCATCGAGGTATACGCCCCCCATATTTTCACACAGGGACTTATAGCCATCCCCCATGTCGAACACCCAGGCAAACCCGCCGGAGTCGAGCACACTGCGAATGAGGGGCTGAATCAGACCGGTTTTACCCGCCCCGGAGGTGCCGCAGACCGCCATGTTGAAATTGGTATTGTTCATTCCCTCGTAGAACAGGTCGATGAACGCCAGCTGATTTCGGTAGGTGGGCGCCAGGAGTCCCGCCGGCGCCAGCGGGCTGTCAGCGACGATCGGCAGGAGGTTAGCCACCTGGAACGTCTCAGCCCGCTTCACCACGCCTGCCGCCTGCAGCTCTTTGAACAGGCCTTCGCCGCATTTGAACGGCATCATGGCCAGAAAATTACGCAGGTGATGGTAGCGGGCCGGGATAAGCTGGAAGCCACCCTTACGGTAACTGTTGAGCACCTGCTGCTCGGTAGCGAGAGAGGCCTCTACGTTATCGGCGGTATACGTGGTGATATTAAAGAAGTAGGACACCAGGGAGGTCTGGTTGGTCGCCAGTCGCTGGCGGATATCGCCCCACTCCTGCATTTCCTTTATCACGTTCGGAAAGTACTTCGCGTAGGAGGTTTTGCTTTTCTTCTCCACGTCCATGAATTTCAGGTTGGCTTCGTTCTGGGTCTTCACCTGGTCCTCCACCATCAGCGTCAGCGTGATGACAAAGGGGCAGGAGATGGAGAGCTCCGGGTTCAGCAGGTTGGCGTAGTTGTCCGCATTGGACCAGAGGAAGGCCATTTCCGGATCTTTCTCCAGATGGTAGCTCGTCACCCGGGTCACGCACTCTTTCCCGTCTCGCCCCAGGCGGCCAATTTTCAGATGACCGGCCGTGACCTTCATATCAAAGCTGTCATCGACACACTGATAGTTCAGATCCTGATAGGGGTCCAGCTTATACGGTACGCGGTACATCTCGTGCGGGTCCGGGTTAATCAGCTCACGCATCAGTTCGACCAGCCCGGCCGCATCAAGGATACGCGTCGGAATGTAAGCCCCGCCCAGTGACGCCCGCAGGATTTTTATCTGGTTCTCCATCTCCACAATTTGCGTGGCGGAGTTCTTCTTCCGGGGCACGCAGCAGGAGATGTACACGCGGTAGTTACGCAGCGTCAGGGGCAAATCCAGATTGTCCGGTAGGGGAAATTGTGTTTCCGCCGCCCGGAGATAGTAGGCGCGGGTAATGGCGTTAAACTTTTTAGCCTGTTTACCACTCCAGCTGAATTCACGCAGACCGTAGTCGATATCATTGCCGACCAGTTTGCTGGAGACCAGATGAAAACTGACCGGGACGCCCCGGGGAAGTTTGCTGCGCAGTAAATGCTCCAGTGTGGCGACGATACTTTTATCCGCACCGGGTAAAGGACGCGCCTCAAACATAAAACCGACGGTTTTGTTATTAATAAACAGCCCGGTCGCGGAATCATAATCCTTATAGGGCAAAATACGGCTGAACTGGGGGAAATTCATGCTGCCCAGCGTGTCATTGGCTTTCGCGGATTCGTCGGGCAGCTTCAGTGCTGATACCAGTGAATTCACAGCCTGGGTGACGGCATCGATGATGTTATTACTCATGCGGGCGTTCCTTTGAGAGCATTTCAAAATAACAAGGGTAATAAATGGCAAGAAGAATATTCATATCCGCACTAGAAACTCCTTCTTATAATGGAAAGCACTGGAATAAAAAACAATAAACACATGGAGGCAATAATCTGACCCATAAAGATCGAATCCAACAACACCTCCCCTTGCCACAAACAAATAAGCAGAGTGATAAATAATAAAACCACATGAAAGAAAACAATCAGGAACAGAATGTTCGCTGAGAACCCCCCATCACCAACTTCCACCTCTAAGCAGAAAAAATAAAATACACACAAACTACAGATAATATAGACGCCTTCATGTCGAATACCCTGAAAGAAATCAGCAGAAAACTCTCCTGCCAGTCCATTGTAAGTCAGTCTGGCTCCCAGATAGATGAGCCAGTAGACTGGAGGGATAAACAAAAATCCATACTTTCGAAGAAACAGCATCATATCCACCCCCTGATTATTTGCTCATATCGTTCAGTGCGTTAAGTTGTTTTTCACGTACTGCTTTAATCTCTTCTTTATCCTTGCATTCTGATGCCATCTTTTTTGCGTCACCGAAAGTTAATGACTCTGACGAAGTGCCAGTGTTAGTTTGAATTGCTAAACGTAACGCCTCACCTGCACAAGGTGTCTCATGAATAATACTTTGCAGTTGTTCTGGAGTAGCGGGCTGCATATCGCGAGAATCTTCAATATACTGCACAAAAAAAATAGCCAGTTAACACAATTAAAAGAAGAACTATCAAAAAACCAAATCGCTGGTCAATTTCTTGCTGTCTTTCCATTGTTCCACCCCTACCGGTCAATACAGTTTATTAATCAGCATTTCATTTTGCGTTAGCTTTATATAATTCCCACTGATGGATATAGGAATAATACTGCCCACCAGGCACATTAATGATGATGCCATCACAGTCCAGTTTATTAACAGGGCTGGTAAAGGCGCCTGTCGGCATGTTTACCTCAAGTGTCCGGCAGTCATCTTTCCAGTGTCTACCTGCTTCAAGTTCATCCATCGAAAATGAGTGAATGGAGATAACGAACATCCCGGAAAACCCAACCACCGCTATAAGCGCACAGTATATGAATGTATCGCCTCTGTTAACTCGAAGATTGAATTTTTCAGGGATGGCAACCATTGCCAGCGCACCGACCACACCAATAACAAAAAGAATCAGGCATATACCGTTAAGCCATGCAACGTTATGTCCAAGTATATAGTACGCTTTCACTTTCTTATTCCTTATGCTGCATACTTTCAAATAACGTGAGATTGTTAATACTGACCATCGGTCTTACTATTCACCTGCCCCCATCCGATCAAAGTAATAAATCAAGACATAAAACATATAAAAGATCACTGTGGCTGTAAAAAATCCCGTTATTACTGACAGCGTCAAATCAGGAGAGTCCGCCCATATTTTTTTATCCTTAAACACCATGAAAGAAAAGAAAGCACTGAGACCTGTAAGCCCAAACAACATTAAAATACAGGCAAGCGTATCTCTTATAAAAACACCAATAATTACATAGCCGTAACCGCAGATAATGATTGCCATTGCAAAAAAAAGTCGAACAAAACCATCAAAACTTAACTGGTATTCAGCCATTTACCCACCCTCATTCAATGTTTCTATCACGCTGCTCAAAGGCTCGCGGGTTTTTATTTCAATGCACTCTCCTGTATTACTTCCGTAACCTCTGCCCCCACGTGCTTCGAGTACCCGTAGCATTTTTATGCAGACATCTGTATTAGGCATGGGAGTAATATCCCAAATCCCACCGCCACTACTCGGCGTCATCAGCACCAGAAAAATAAAGGCATGCATACTTTATTGCCTCTGTTTATATATTAACGAATGAATATTTCTTTCAATGCCTCTGCGATAGTTGTTTGCCTATCGCCACTTATCGCTCTGTCATAATCAGACTTGCTTACATTTTCAATAACATCACTACACTGAAGTCGATTTTGCCTGGAGAGAAAACCCCTTTATCATCAATCCGCCCTTTTAAATAACCCTTACATAAAGATACATGAGCGTAATATCTTCGTCTGAACACGCTACCGCCCATCCCTTTCAACGCAGAGGGCACTCGTTATAATTCAGAAATGAAAACTTACTGCAGCGCCAGTAATGGCGCTGTGAATCAATTAAGGCGAGGTTGTCCCCACGCCGATGGTTTTACGACAAAAAGAACCGTTGCCGGCTGGTGATATACATCATCTGAATCCACATACGGCGCTATCCACAATGACGTTGTCTCCTCCCCTTTTCTTAATGGCCGGGGATAATTACCTGGCGGTGTTGACGGTGACGTAAACGTTGACGCCACTACTGGTAAAGACATTTTCACTACCGGCAAAGACTGGAGCCTTTTCCCGGTTTCGAAATATATTGCCTCATTCTTTGCCGTTGGATTATTTAGGTACACTGCACGTGCTCGTTCTCTCTCCGCTGCCACTCTGGCCCGGTTCAGGTTGGGTTGAGGCGGCAACGGGTACGAATTAACTGACGTGGTTCTGAAATTACCCTCAGCCAGTTGTGGCAACCCGGCCGCAGCCGGCTTTGCATCACTGCGTTCCTCCTTCAGCTTCGCTTTTTCATTTGCCTGCTCCATCGTCATACAGGTATCCGACGTCGTGGCATTACATTGAAATTCAGTCTCTGTGCCCGCGCACCCGGTTAAGAGCAAAGCGCTGCCCAGAGGAATTAACAGCATTAATTCCTTCATAATATTTCTCGCTATTTATCGGTTATTTTTTCAGGTTCATCCTGAGCTGGGTATTTTCCTTAATCGCCCGAACTAGCCATTATTTTCCCCCTGCGGCGCTGCGCCCGGAGAGAACTCACGCGGATCAAGTTTGCCCAGCTTCTTCAGCATCTCGTCAGTATTGAATCCGTTCATACCGCCGCCTGACTGATGATGTGCATCAGCCTGCGGTGCCGGCTCCGCCTCCTGATTCTGAGCCTGCTGTTGCCCGTTCTTTTCCGCTTCCAGTTCTTCAATCGTTTTCAGCTGGAATCCATCCTGGAACACGACGGTCACTTCGTTGCCGGCACCAATCGGAATGACCGGGTGATACTGCTCGGCCCTTTTGATGTAGTACTCGCTCAGCGTCTGCGCAGCTTTAGATGCACCACCGCCGACCCCCATTTTCAGAACGTCACCGGCGCCAACAGATGCGGTTGCCCCCAGGCCAACAGCCGGCTGTGAAGCTCGTTCCATGCCCTGACCAATCCCGTCAACAAAACCGGCCCCCCATGCCCAGCCGAGGATTTTTCCGTTACGCATCACCACCTCTCCCTTAACCCCGTTTTTCCCCATAAAGGAAACGTGGCCGTTAATGGGCTGATCGATGGTTTTATCACCTTTGATACAGCTGATATTGCGGGTACGGACAATGGCGCGTTCGCTGGAGACATCGCCCCAGGCTTCAAGGCCCACAAAACACCCTGTCAGGTCGTAGGTTTTGCTGTTTGGCATTTCCACGCGACCGGTGATACGCAACTGCATCGGTACAGTTGATTCATTCCCGGTAACAGACGCGTTGGCATCTGCTCCCTCGATAAGCATACTTTTTGCAAAGCTCCCCGACGGAATGTACGGCAATGACTTCGTTTTTTTTCCTTTGTCGTAACTGAACGTTTTACGCTGTATCTGGTTTGGTACCGGTACAGACTGGTAGCTGACCTGCGGCGGCGGTGTCATACCATTCCCCGGATAGAATGCCGTCGGAGGCGGTACCGCGGCGCCGGTTTGCGGCGGATAACTGGCTGGCTGCGGCTCCCCTTCCGGACCGGGTGGCGGTGACGGAGGAGTCGGCGCGGGCTCGCCACCAGAGACAGCCGGTTTCACGCCCAGCGCCTTCAGCTGAGTCTGCATGGCTTCATTGTCACTGCTGAGCTTGTCGATACGTATCTGGTCAGCGGTTCGCGCCTTACTCAGTAGGTCCACTTCCCCCTGCAGGGAGTCAAAACGCTTGTTGAGATCAGCGGCAGTCGCCTGCATTTCTGTTGTCGCGTGCTGCTCCACCTTACTGTTGAAGCTGCTGTCGACCACCCCGGTCATATCCGGTGCGGGTTCGCCCTGAGCCGGGGCTTCCTCATCAGAGCTCATGTTCAGATCTGACAGATACAGCCCGCCTCCGACTGCTGCCGCGCCGCCCGCCAGAATGAGTCCCAGCCAGATATATTGCTTACGTTTGATCAGCGTGTTGAAGTTGGCCATCAGCGCTTCACTCCTTCATCTGACGTCGTGACCCAGATCTGCATGCGACCACCTGCAGTCAGCAGGCCCGCCGGGGCACTGAGCATGACGGCACGTGTTCCGGGCTGCCAGAAATCGCTTTCACGCACCATACGGGCCGACAGGGAGACATTGTCCAGACTGTAACGGACAACTTTCAGGTGATGACCGACCCAGACCCTGTCGGCAGTGGCGCGCAGACCAGCCGGCACCTGCAGCACTTCAGAAGTGACGGGGACAGACTGATACTCATCGGGTACGCTGCCCTGACGCACGGCGCGATTCAGCGAAACCAGTAACGATTCATAGGGGTTCGACTCTTCCCAGGCTTTTGCCGGACCGGGGGTACCCGCCAGCTCGCTGACCAGCTGAATTGTCCGGCCTGAGCCCGCACGGGGCACGGCACGAATGGAGAAGTTCAGCCCGCGTTCGGTTTCCACAATGAAGGTGAATGGTTTTTTACTGACGGTCGCCAGAATGGCACCGCCGCTGTCGGTCTGCTCCTGGTTTGTCAGGCCACCGTCCAGGCTGTTTATCGCCGTGATGCGATCGCCAGGTACTGTGAACAGATTCGGGTCGGTGTTACTCACGGCAATATTTGCCTGACCACCATTGGTCAGGGGGACCACTGTCGGCGCCAGCGTACCGCTGAGGGTCGCGGACATCGCGGGGGCGGCCAACAGCAGACAGCCTGAAATAAATAACGGGTTAATTTTTTTCATTATTTATTTCTCCAAAACGTGCCAGCCAGCTGACACCATCGACACGACTGAACTGAATGACATAGCTTTTAATTTCACTGTAGGGTTTGGAATCCCCAATCCACGTTTTCAGCTCACCCCGGATATCCACGCGGTTCTCTGCCGGCCAGGCACGCATCGACGTCATATAAAAGGTGGAATTAACGTTATTGTCTTTAATGCGTTTCGCATCTTCAGCCAGCTGGACCTTGAGGCTGTTCTGCGAGGCGGGTAATACATACCGGAGTAGCTGCTGATGCTGGGCATCAACCGTTTCCGGCGTGACATTCAGACGCAGGGCAACAAAGGACAGGCCCAGCTGCTCAATATAAGAGGCGTCAGCCTGGTTCTGAGACACCGCAAAGGGTGCACGGAATAACATCGGTGTCACCGCCACTTTCTGTTCCGTCTGCAGACGGTAATTATTTATGCCCTGGATAATATTGGTCGCAAGACTGAGGGTCAGGAGTGTCCCCAGACTGATAAATCCCACAGCGATAACGCGGGTGGTATTTTGTCTGGCACCATGTTCCATATGTTATTTCCCCGTTGATTTATTTAATCCACTGCCGGAAACAGGAGTCCGGAACATCATGAAAGAAACCTTTAAGAAGGGAGGTTGGCAGATACCAGTAAATCAGGTCGCGTAGCCAGGAACTGCCCCGCCCTTTTTTCAGTTTCTTGATACCCCAGAAAACCAGTACCGCTGAAGCTATGCCAAAAATGAACTTGCTGGTCCAGAAACCCCAGCCGAGACAAATCACGGCCGGGATAAGTTCATCGAGATATAAGCCAAACCAGCGGGACTGGTTAGTCAGTGTTTCCGGGAAACGGTATCGCTTTAATTCGTCTCCCGTCATCACGTGCTTCCTGTCAGTAACCGGCGACCGACATACCGATGGTGATAAAGGTGGAAATAATCGCGAAGCCAAACAGGAACTTCACGTTTTTGGTCATCATGTACATGATGCCGCCGGCGACAACTTCTGCCAGAACCACCCATTTGACGACGCTGGACTGCTTACCAAACGTGCCTTTAACGGTCGCATCCCCGGACTTCATCAGGTCGGTTGCCGTGGTGGTGGCCATCGCAGCATCCGGGAAGAACGCCGCCACAGCAGCAACCGGCAGCGCAACTTTAGCGACTTTCAGGGCTTTCTTTTTATTGAAAACGCGGGACATAAAAGACGGTTTGGTTTTTTCAGAGACAGCAGAGCCCTGAACACTTAATACAGCATTCATATTTATTTCCTTTAAAAAGAATGGTTGATATATAAAACAGATTTTTGACTATGATGTTAAATCACTCTTCCTTTTCACCTCCTGGTACGGCTAGTTCCGAGTTATAAAAGTCCGGAAAACGTTCTAGATGATCTTTCAGTCTCAAATAAGCTTCAGCTGTTTTACTTCTTCTGCTTCTGTCTTTTGCTTTGATGAGTCGACGATTAGTTTCTTCATCTAATTTTAAAAGCACATTTTTTCCAGGCGCAGGTCGTGCGTTGCTCCTAATCGCTCTTTCCAATCGACCTCCAAAGTAAGATTACCAACCTTTAATAAATCTTACATTGGAGGATTTAAAAGTAAACAAACTAAGGAGAAATCTTGAGTAAATTATTTTCACAAATCAAAAGTACCGATGGTACTATTGATTTAACAAAAAATTAACACCGCCTTTTAATATCGAAACCACATTCGATATAAACTTTCCATAACTTAGAGTATAGATCGATGACATTATGATATAGTCACGATCATCAAAGCTCAGTTCCTTTTTTATTTTACTAACTGTATTTTTTGAGGTTTGCACCCCAACACCTGTAATCTTAGAAATAGATGCATGAGAAAACCCAACCGCATACAGATTAAAGATAGCCCAGTCAGACTTTGCTGAACGCTGAATTCTTTCGATATATCTTTGCATCTTTATAGAAAAGTCATTGTATTCCATTGAAGGATGAGGTATCGGTTCATCTTCATTTATAAAAACCCATTTACTGTATGTATCTTCATTAATCGAGAACGTTTCAATAAAAACAGTCCAAAGTGAACCTGCCAACCAAATATTTTTAACAAGTACAGCAGAACCTTCTGAAAACGATTTCAGTTCTGACTGCATCAGTTCCAGTTTGATCTCCAGGGAGAGATCCAGAAACCAGCTTCCCGGTGCTCTGGGTGTATCAAATGCTCCAGTTCCACCAGATGTTAAGAAAATTTTGTCAAAGGTTGGGCTGGTGTGAATTACTTCGCCCCGGGAATCACGAATAAAAGCAGGGCAAGATGAAATATTAAGCATCTCGCGCATAGAATGAATGGAATCTGTTTGACTGCGCACAGCAATATGACTACGATCCTTCGCACACATAGGCGCCTCCTGGAAAGGACACTATGGATAGTTGACGTTCGGGGGGACAAGCCCCGGACGTCAACGCTTCAACAAATTTTAGTACAACCCTGTAAGTATTCTATATTCCTTATACTTCCATGTCACTTTTTAAAGCTAGATCATTATTCTTTTTTTACTGCTGAATTAATTACAAACCACCATAAACACACACCAGTTCTTACTCTTCTTCCTGCTCGGGGAAGAAGTGAGAAATAACATCTTTTGCATCTTCTCGAATGTTACTCACCATGCTGCGGAACTCGAATCGTTCATCACCTGTAACATGAGGGCTTAGAGAGCCAATAGCCAAAAGTTTGGATACGGTAAACTGAGTCTTCATGACATTCTCAAGCAAAATCTTATTAAACTCAGTTTGGTTAAACCCTGAATCTTTTCTTTCCATTTGAGCCTCATAAACCCTAAGCCCTAATTCAAGGAGCATCGAAGCGACACTTGAAAAACTGACATCCTTTTCCTTTGCCCCTTCAGCCCTTCGCTTTTCCACTATTGCATTAATTTTCTCTGCAACTTCATCACTAGCATAAGCTTGTACCCTGGCCATATCGGTTCCTTTATTAAAAACAGCATCAAACAAGTTATTATGGCGAGAAGATAACGCGAGTTTACCTTCTTTACAACTCTAAACTTAAGTCTAGAGTCTAAGAAAGTTGCATTACGAGTCATATGGCGACTTAAGTCTAGAGTTAAGTCGCTTTAAATATATGATTATAAAAGAGTGAGTCATAAACGAGTCGCTATAGACTTACCGACGACTTACTACTGACTCGCCGGCAACTCACATATATATAAAGAAAAATAACATAATGTAATATAACTACAGTTAAGCCACTGAAGCTAAAGTGAAATCTGCAAAATTTTAATTTTGCGTAGTGTGTGGTCATTTTGTGGTGAGGAGTGCATATATGTTGAGTCTCGGTCTTGGATGGGTTAAGGTTATTCCGGGATTTGGCACGAAGGGGAATTCATGAAGGGAGTAGCGTTTGGTATCATCCTGTCTTTAATACCATTGTCATCAATGGCAGCAGACTGCTTTGATATGGCTGGCAGGGATTACAAAATTGATCCGGATCTCCTGCGTGCTATATCATGGCAAGAATCACGATTTAAAATTGATGCGATTGGGCGTAATCCTGTTACGGGTTATGGATCAGGCTTGATGCAAATTGACTCGCAGCATTTCAACGAACTGTCGCGATATGGAATAAAACCGGATCATCTTCTTAGCGATGCTTGTCTTAACATCTACACCGGAGCCTATTATCTGGCTCAGGCGTTTAAAAAGTGGGGCGTTTCGTGGGATGCAGTCGGGGCATACAATGCAGGCTTCAAAAAGACCCCGCGCCAGGCAGCAAGACGTTACGAGTATGCGAAGAAGATCCATTACTACTACACGGCTATCAAAGCAAGCAAACGAACTTCTTCTAAAGATCAGAAAATCGCCATGAACTAAAAAGCCTTCTGATATAAGAAGGCTTGAATTTCTTAAAAATCTACGGCATCTATACCTGGATAATAATCGGCATCACTATCAAAATGAAAAAGCAGATACCCGCCCTCCCGGTGCATTAGTATGAGATTTTTGCGTAAAAATTTTGACACCCCACCTCTTTTTAGCGCCAGAAGATGGCGTTTGAAATCATACATCCTTATAACACAACCATAAGGTGTATCATGTATCCACTCTAAGTAACTATCGCAAGTTAGATAATTGGTTGTTGATGAAAGCACCTGAAGAACTCTGATATCACCTTCTTCCATATGTGAAATACTGATACAGACAGCTTTAAATTCAAACATAAGTATTCCCACCATCAAAACGCCGGACAGCTGCCCGGCGCTTATAATTAGCCTTTAAGAGTGCGGAATTTTTCCGCAATTAACCACAATGCCTTATTGAGTTTAACATCACCATCGATTGCTTTTACTGGCCGGGTTGTTGTTCTTTTCCCTTTTTCAGTTCGGCCAGGCAAACCGCCTTTAATCAGATTTTCCTGGACCCTTTGATATGTAGTCCAGATGTCATCTTTTTTATCTTCATAACGGCGTGGATGAATTATCTGTTCAATACTGACCGGAGATTTATTTTCATCTTCATATCGGTAGGTTAATGCAGCTTGTCCAAACAGACGCTGTTCTTCCTTGGTTAATGTAATAGACTTCATGACATCAACGCCTTCAGTTATTTTATCGAAAATTCCCAGAACTTCGTAAGCACCTTCGATAACCCTTCCAACAATATCACCTTTATGAGGTACACGAATCTCACCAAACGACGTACCGCACACAAGGCCATTTGTGCATACAAAACGGAACATACCCGGGATCATTTGATAACTGGACGATCCATCATGCGAGTTAAGAAGAATGATTTCGGGTACTTCTGTTCCTTTATTGGCCCCTTCACGGCGAAGTCTTACCATATGCTTAGTATGCCCCCGTTTATCCTCATCCCTTACTCGTGACTGACAGGCAAAAAATGGCTGGAAACCTTCTTCACGTAATTTATCCAGCAGTGTAATGGTTGGAATATAGGTATAGCGATCACTACGTGAATTATGCTTTTCTTCTGAAAACACAGAAGGTACAACCTTGACTAATTCATCGTTAGTCAGTGGGCGTTCCTGACGAATGGAATGAGTAAGTCCAAATCGGGATGCTAAACGCATATTATTCTCCTTCACCTGTTTAATTTTTTAACCATCACCCGTTGAGTTGCCGGGGCCGCGGTTTTGACTTTGTGCGGGGACCTGCTG
>ERZ1036435.164-NODE-164-length-56160-cov-12.530755_pt1 | contig 56160 bp, 30 predicted proteins | sample MGYA00514223_ERZ1036435 | MGnify/ENA primary metagenome ERZ1036435 (study PRJEB33795, sample SAMN09464927) | human gut metagenome | host: Homo sapiens | place: USA: Stanford, California | collected 2016-08 | study: EMG produced TPA metagenomics assembly of the... | reverse complement strand
TTCTCAAAGCAGAACATTGCATTGGGTAAGTGGTGGAGGAACCAGCATCAGCGGTCTCAAAGGTATGTTCTTCTTCAGCCATTGTGTTATGTGTTATGAGTTCTGTGTGAGTGCTTATGTCTGTATCTCTTGTCTAAAGAAGAGATTTCAAAAAAGAAGCTAAAATAAAAGCTCTCTCTCTCCCCGCCCACAAAATCCTTTTCATCAAAGTGAGAAGAAGAAAATTTGGAAATTGGAAATTGGAAATTGAATGAAGTATACAAAAAACTTTAAAAAAAAAAAAAAAATTTTTTTTCTTCTTCGCTTCTTCTTTCTCTGTGACAAAACATCTGGAAGCCCAAACCAGAAACGCAATGACGAGCAAATTCGTGATGTGCGATGACGGTATGTATAATTGTACGGAATATCATGTGAACAACAAAACGTACTGTATGATTATATATACTTATGTACGCACAATCAGGTGGTATACGTGATATATGACTATATATAATGGAATGGAATACGGTATATCAGGTGGGTAACGTACAAACGTATCATCCTCTTCTAGCTGATTTAAAAATAAACAAGCTCATCTCTCTCTGGCTGTCCCTCTATCTTGATGGAAGCTACAATTTAGCGGAGAGTGACAAATGATAAAAATTTTCAAAATAAGAACAAGTATTTACTTGCCCTTTACATAGACTTGGTTCTTGCTTGTGCTCATTTCTCATTTAGTCGAACAAAGACGACACGACAAATGTTCAAGTACAATAGGCCCTTCCTGGTGAGCTGTGTAGGGTCGCTGTTTGCGCTGTACCTGGTGCTGAAGTTTGTCAACAATGTGTTTGATCTAGCCGGCGTGCTCGCGGTGTGGTTCTCTGCGAACTACATCCCTGATTTTAGAAGTGTTCCCGGCGTGGAGTTCTATGACTTGAATGACTACACAGGGCTGCCCGACGGGTGGCAACGCAACGACAGGATACTGTTCTGTGTCCCGTTGAGAGACGCTGCCGAGCACTTGCCCATGTTCTTCGACCATCTGAACGCGATGACGTACCCACACCACTTGATAGATCTGTCCTTCCTGGTGTCGGACTCCTCGGACAACACCATGGGCGTGCTGATGCACCATTTGCAGCAGGCCCAGAAGGACAAGAACAAGCGGTTCGGGAACATAGAGATATTCGAGAAGGACTTCGGCCAGATCATCGGACAGTCCTTCTCAGACAGACACGGGTTCGCCGCCCAGGGGCCCAGAAGAAAACTGATGGCCAGGGCTCGTAACTGGCTCGGCTCAGTAGCGATCAAGCCTTACCACTCGTGGGTGTACTGGAGAGACGTCGACGTAGAAGTGATCCCCAGGTCTATAATGGAGGACCTGATGCACCACGATAAGGATGTGATTGTCCCCAACGTGTGGAGACCGCTGCCTGACTGGCTGGGGAACATCCAACCTTATGACTTGAACTCCTGGGTAGAATCAGAAGGTGGCTTGCAATTGGCCGACACTTTGTCAGAGGACAGTGTCATTGTCGAAGGTTACCCCGAATACGCCACTTGGAGAACCCACTTGGCTTATATGAGAGACCCAAACGGTAACCCAGAGGATGAAATGATGCTAGATGGTATCGGCGGTGTCTCCATATTGTCAAAGGCACGCGTATTCAGAGCAGGCTCTCACTTTCCAGCGTTTTCTTTCCAGAAGCACGCTGAAACAGAAGCGTTCGGTAAATTGTCCCGCAGAATGGGCTTCGACGTCGTAGGATTACCTCACTACGTTATTTGGCATATCTACGAACCTTCCACCGATGACTTGAAATACATGGCGTGGATGGCAGAAGAAGAGAAGAGGAAACTAGAAGAAATTCAACTGCGTGAGTTCTACGATAGAATTTGGGAAATAGGCTATGAGGATGTTCGCGATGACTGGGCACACGAGAAAGATATTATATTCAAAAATATGGAAACACAAAAAGATATTGTTGTGGATTGGAGCGACGATGCCGATGTTTCAAGTAACGGTGACCAATCACTCAACAACGCCAACGCTAATAACGCTGCTCAACAAGACAAGCCTTTGGACTTCGACCCAAATAAATAATCAAAAAGCTGACATTAATCTCTGCATTTCCAAATAGTAAATTACAAGAGAAAATATCAATTTTACTTAGCGTAGTTGCACTGCTGGGAAAAACAAGCTGTAGGATACCCCTCACACTATTATAGAATTCCCCAAAGATGTATTCAAAATATAAAGCAAACTCTCAAGCATTATCATAAGAATACCAGTCCCGTGATAGAATAACTCTGACAGTTGTGGACCTAAAACCCAAGAACCATAGAAAGACACATGCTCTAAAGCGTATTAGGAAATAGTATAATGCAGGTATTAGCCATTAAAAATTTTCTACCAGCAACCCATCTCACTAGACTAGCATTATCGTATTAATATCCAATTGTACTTGTGCATAACCTCTTTTCATGAACTTATCGGCAACATGTCTTCACTCTTTTAGCATTTTCATTTATTTTTTACTTCTTCACCAGAATATATAACGCACTTATTTTTTTTTATATGGTCTAAGCTACTATTAGGAATAATATATTAATATCCTGTAATAATTAAAAAGAAAGCTTCTCATATCTTACACACGTTCATTAATATGTTAGAGATATATGTATCCCACTTGAAAACCCTGTATGATTCATCAGCTGTTATCATTAATTACGTTGAGATGGTGGCAACATTGTAAAAATTTACCTTATTGTGTGCCAAACTGCTAATGGATGTCAAAGGACTTCGAGCATGAGGATGGGCACCACAAGCCCAAATAAAAGATAACTGTCATTTTGGCGACAGCACATACTATCAAAGCTTAAGAGTACAAGTTTTTGTCGCATCAATAATCAGGAAGACAATTGGCTAATCGTAAATCTAACATAGGATTCATTTAGATTTTGGTTATTTTACTCAGAATAGTTACTAATAATCAAGAGCGTAATAATACTTTTCGGAGAACTAAACTAATTTGTGTTATACAAAAAGAAAATCCGACTTTAACCAGAGCAATACCGATTTACTGAATCTATTATTCATCAAGACTTGAAAATAGACAAGATACGACTATAATAGAATAAACCTACAATATGGTGAGTGTTACATTTAAGAATTTCAAAAAGGAGAAGTACCCACTTGATTTAGAAAGCTCTCAATCTATAGTAGCAGTTAAAGAAGCTTTAAGTGAAAAACTAAGCTGTGATCCAAGCCAAATAAAACTAATATTCTCAGGTAAGGTATTAAAGGATGGAGATTCCGTTGAAAGTTGTAACTTCAAGGATGGTAACGAGGTGATATTTATGGTTTCAGCCAAAAAGGCAACCGCTACTAAGGTCACAGAATCTTCTGCACCAAAAGCACAATCTGAAGAAACCCCCTCTGAATCGACCCCAGCAACTTCTACCCAGCCAGAAACTAACCAAAATGAGACTACAGAACCTGCCACTAATTCAAGTTCTGAGAACACAGAAGCTCCTAATGCTGGTACCGACGATGGCTTTGTCGTGGGTTCAGAACGTAACGCTACAATCGAAAGAATAATGGAAATGGGATATGAAAGGGCCGAAGTTGAGCGTGCTCTTCGCGCGGCATTCAACAATCCCGACAGAGCTGTTGAATATCTGCTGATGGGAATTCCAGAAACCTTGAGACCACAAGAAGGCCAAACCTCTCAAGAGCACGAGGCCGATGTTGATATGAATGAGGAGGAAAGTACTGAAGGTAATGCCGAACCACCAGCAGAAGACGACCTTTTTGCACAAGCAGCACGTGACTCTGCTACTCCAAGTGCGGCACAGACTGCTGGAGGTACTACCTCTGAGAGTGCTGGATCTGCGACCGGAGGTCCTCCAGGTTCCATTGGTTTGACTATGGAGGATTTATTGGCTTTAAGACAAGTCGTATCTGGTAACCCCGAAGCACTAGCTCCACTCCTGGAAAACTTAAGTAACAGATATCCACAACTTCGTGAGCAGATTATGGCCAATCCAGAGGTATTTGTATCAATGTTGCTTGAAGCAGTTGGTGACAATTTACAAGGTGCTATGGATTTTGAGGCTATTGCAGAAGGGGAAGGCGATACTGTAGAGGGGGCTGACGGTTTTGCGGAAGAAAATGCCCCAATTACTCTTTCACCAGAGGACGAGCAGGCTATTTCCAGACTTTGCGAACTTGGATTTGAGCGTACATTAGTTATACAGGTATATTTTGCATGTGACAAAAATGAAGAGATTGCTGCTAATATGCTCTTCAGTGACTACGCTGACTAATAATTGTATTTCTATCTTAACATTATTCACATGCATTTGCCCAGCATATCAGCTTTGGGATTTATGACATCATTGTTCTATATTAATTATAAGAATATAGTATCCTTTTTAGACTTAGTAACTTTATTTTAATTAATGCACGTAATCTCGAGGTAGATGTAACGCCTCCAACATAATCAAAAAAGAAAATTGCAAATACAAATCATAGAAGCTTAGTATGTATTTATTATATAATTAGTGGGACATTGTTTTATTTTTCTTAGAGCTGAAAACTTATTATATTAAGATATCATAACCATTTGATTATGCTTGTGGAATCGATTTAAGAACAGACAAAAGCACACAATAATTAAGTGTGTTACAATTTAGTAAATTGGAAGTATTGCTTATAATCAATTGCATTAGGGACGGTAACATTGCCTGCTCTCATGGCTAAACCAACACTAATACCACACTCCTTAGCGGCATCCAATTCCTTTGCATTGTCGCTTAAAAATAGAACATCATGAGGTTTATCAGTCATCTTAATTTCATCAAGAATTTTCTTGTAAGAGTTCGATTCTGTCTTCTTACCGGCTGTATTTATATCGAAATACCCATCAATAAAACGATTCAGGTCCCAATTACCAGCAATTTTTGCGTGGGAATTGCCGGAATTTTTAACATGCCCAAAAAGCAGTTTTTGAGCATGAATAGATCCACTTGAATAAATGTATACAGGAACTTTGTCATCTCCTCTTCCGTCATTCCTTACCAGGAAGTCAATAACATCTGGGTATAATGGTACCTCAAGTTCACCGGAATTGTAACCCACTTCCCATACGTGACCTTGGAGAGCTTTCAAAGTAGAATCCTTGGTGTCATTGGCAACTAGGTCCAATAAATGTTCCACCAATTTATTTTTACCAGCTTGACCTTCCTCTTTTATATCATATTTGGCCAATTGCTCTGCAATAAATTCATCCTTTGGATGCTCCTCATTAAAATTTTCATAAACAATTCTTTGGACGTGTAGAACAAAGAATGGGTATAGGGTATCCTTAACAAAGGACAATGGGCACAATGTACCCTCAATATCTAATAAGTACGCACTGTATTTTGGGTCTGGCGACATCTGCGGTTTGATAAGTTGATAAAAATCTAAATGCTGCTAAATTTTCTATAAAGCTTGATCAATAATAATATGCTAAAAAAACGGAATAAAAACTTAAATTAAAATATCTTAGCAGATCGAAAGCAATTGATCTAATATATGAGAACAAAACAATGCGGGAATTAATCAAACTTATCATTTAAAATATTTGAAATTTCACCCCCCTTCACTGGGCTTAAGTTATTTTTGAATTTTTAATGTTTTCGAAGTTTTCCAATGTGATGCGATGGAATTGGAATCCACGAACCAAGCATTTGTCCATGACACCGTTCAAGCTTATTTGAAAAAAAGTATCGAAATAATATATGAAATGAGCAATAATTTAATGCATAATATTATAAAATACCATCTATCAAATAAAGACAAATAGATAAAATAAAATAGTAATTTATAGTGGTGTATTTTGACTCTAGAGAAAAATAAAAGTCTCAGTTGAAATGTGGACGACAATAACGTCATGTTCATTAACACACATATATTCAATAGTAGCTACTCTAGAGTAAATCCTGCTGACATACGTCTACTTTTTGTGGGTATTGTTTTCCCTAAAGGGCTTTTGTGATGTCTTTTACTAGCACTATCAATGTCTGCTGGGACTTTAATAAGATTTCTAGCGGTAATTTCACCACTTTCGTCCAACAAAATTTCCTCTTCAGCTTCTTCATTTTCGAGCTCTCTTTTATTTCTGTATGATTCATTCTCATACTTTTCTTGATTCTTCAAAGATAAGACGTGTGAGAAAGATTTTTGCTTTTCTCTAACATTCCACCCTAAAGTTCTGCTAATGCTGTCTACGAAATCGCTAGGTTTAGCCTCTACTGTTGGGAACGAGAAAGGAGACGCTGAAACAGTAACATAGTCACCCCGATTTAGTTCAATCTTAGGTCTACCATCAAATGCAATCCATGCAGTACCTCTTGATTTCAAGGACACTTGAATTTTCAGTTCAATACTATCAGGCAAGATAATTGGCCTGAAACTTAGTGTGTGCGGACAAATGGGTGTGACAGCAATTGCATTAACACCCGGATTTATCAAAGATCCACCCGCACTTAAGGAGTATGCAGTTGAACCTGTTGGTGTGGCAACAATTAGACCATCAGCTTGTGCTACAGTCATTAAATCATTATCACTATAAAGCTCCAGCATCGAAATGAAGGGACTTGGACCCCTGTCTATAGTGAGTTCGTTTAAAACATGGCGGGTAGACTCTAATTTCATATAGCATACCTTACGCCCTGTGCTGTTGTCCATAGTAACTTTTTGCCTTCTATATATTTTGCATTCAAGTCTCATTCTCAAATTTGTTTTAATCTTACTGTTCAAAATTAAGGGCAATTCCTCTTTGAAATGCTCAAAACTGAAGTTAGTTAAAAAACCAAGTGAGCCTAATGAAAATGACAATATCGGTGGAACATGCTTTTGAAACAAATGGGAGGCAAATAATACCGTACCATCGCCCCCCATAGTGATCACTAGATCAAAAAAGACATCATTCTCATTTATGAATTTTGGAGTCCAATATTTTAACCTAGAATTCCTACATTTAACATCTTTAAATAAATCATCTGCATCAAATAATTTAGATGTCTTGAAAATTTCCTCTACATAGACTGTAATCATGGGATACCGAACCAATATCCATTCTACCAATTCTCTCATTAGTAAAATAACAGACTGATCATCAACCTTACATATGATCATCACAGTCTCAACATCTAGTTCAACTTTCTTATTTACAATATCTTTACTCAGCATGCGCACATCATATGCTGTCGTTGCATACTGAAAATGCGTCTTACTTGCTCTTGACCTTGGTAGACTGTCTGTTGAGAGCCTTCTGACCATATTCTCAACACTTCTAATATCAGAAAACTTAAATCGATCATTCATAGGTCCCATATCTTCCTCACTTACCGTTATTGGGGGAACAGAGTTCCGGGGACTATGGCTATACGGAGTCATACTTCCCCCTGATGAAGACGAACTCTGTACTGAAGTGCTCCTAGAGTCAGACTCCATTATAGTTCTTTTAGTCTCTTCATTCGAATCTCTCCTTGACGTTTCCATTGTTGAAGGACCAAAATGCTTGCAGTTACTATAAAAAATATGAGTAAGGATGGCTACAACTTTCAAATACACACAGCTCACCCTATTGGACGTCCTAATCAAAGGTACCGAAACCTTTCCTTCTAATGATCCAATTTATTGCCCAAAATTTTGTGTATTTTGATCAATAACAGACATCAATTTTCAGATATAAGTCTCATTCTCCGATTGCCAGCCGATCTCAACGGAAAGCCCCTGCTATATATAATCATGGGGAAATAGGAATCGGCTATGCATCATCATTCCAGCAAGGGAACACCAGGGAACTTCTGGCCAGTGCTTCCCCATAGAAAGCACGAAAGAACTGTAGATCAACAAAAACGTAGATCCCTATCTTGCCTAATTTTTTGCTTTGAAAATCCAAGATGAGACCTATCTGATGTTACTACGCAAGTTTTTTAGTAGAAAATACCACATGCATAAAATTATAGTAAAATAAATGGAAATAACACATAATATAGTGTGAACCAACGCGAATTGATACAATGTTTTCTTTTCTACAATGAATGATAGTGTTTAGAAAACAAAAAAAAATCTCTCGAGCTAGTGAGGTATTGCATTATTTCCTTACATATCATCCTTTTAGTATCTACATGTAATTACTACTAACAAAAGTGTTTCTTTGCTGCCATGTGCTATAAAAAAAAAATAGAGTCGGACCTTTTCAAGACGATTAGTACAATAATCCATATGTGACGACAAGCAGCAGGTAATGAATAATTTTTTAAATTCTTCATATATTTTTTTGTTATACTATCTAGTTGTATATATAAAACCAAATGTAGATATAAACAGGTTATTTGTAACTGTCTGCGATAAAATAAACTTCATATCTAACTATGCCTTCTGATCAAGTCTACATTTCCAGTCTTTGGAGTTGATTAGAGGAAGAGAGGCACCTAAACACCAACCAATTTCGTTACCGGCTAGCTTCTGGGCAGTTTTCAGTTCTCTTTGCAACGGAATGTCATAACCAGTATGTAGCAATGAACCTAAGAAAGATAAGTCTTGACAGAAATGAGAATCCTTTTTCAATGAGTTCAATGAATCGCCAAGATTGGCAAAAACATCATCCCACACTTCTTCACCATTACAGACGTTTCTGGTCAATTCCATAAGCTCTTGTAGAGTGAAAGACAATGGCATACCCAATGGTCTTGTTCTATCGTAGAAATATGAGAAAATGTATAGATCATTAGATTCATGGAAAGTACGCACCAAAGAAGGTTGATGAACACCATTGAATGAGCATGGTGGAACCTTACAGGATGACTCCTTGTTCAAAATAGAATCAGTCAAAAATCTACATTGCGCACCTGCAGCAACCTTAGGGCCAACAAATTTGACTTTATAGGTTTCAGAGTCACCGACTTTAACCTTCTCAACCGGAGCTGTAACTTTTGGTGGAAGACATGGAGAGCTGAGTACATACTCGGTTTGAGAGTCACCTTGCTTAATAGTACCTTCCTTTATGGCATTAGAGACTAGTAGAGAATTTATCTTATTACGTCCTTGCATCAAACCATAGCCTAAATGTGAATATTGATACAACGTGTACTTTTCAGAACCGTAATCCAAAACATATTTATGCTCACCCTCAACCATCTCTTCAGTTGGTGGGAAAGTTGGTTCAAAGACGATCTGAGTAGAACCACCGCCAAGGTCAAAAATAGCACTCGTTGGACGTCTATCAGAGGCACCTATATTTCCAAGCAAATAGTTTGTTGTAACCCATGCATATACACCTTCTAATTCACCGCTCATTATTGAGATACCATCGCCACCAACTACAGGGAATGGATAGTCAACCTCTAAATGTCTCTTAACCGCGTCCAAAATCTTTTGTGACTTAGTTTCACCAAGCATTCTCAAACCAGCAGTAGCCTTCACAGCTACTGGGGAGCAAGGCCTTTGATGCTTTGGAATAACATTCATGGCAATGTTCAGTAGTGGATCTAAAGACTTTGCAGCACCAATAGAATCTGTGTCAAAAGAAGACAAACCAGGCTTCAACATTTCAAAGGTTTCATTTATTAAAATCGGTGGTTTAGAACATATATCGAACTCATAAACATGGACACGAGAACCAGTAGAACCGGCATCAATCATAATTACATATTGATGCTCTTGTGTACAAGTTTTGCCAGTACCGATGACTTCACCCGAAGGCTTCTTACCTGTCTTTGCAGAATCGCCAGATACTGATGACTTGATAGCGTCTTTCACAGCATCTGCAACTTCTGGGTTATTATTTTCAGTTTTCTTATCATCCGTGTAACCAGGTTCATCAATCGGTAGAGTCTTGAAGTCCTGTGGACTATCAGGCTTATTGGTGTTTGGGGTAACAGGCCTGCTAATACCTGAACCATTTGGTATAGAGTTTGATGATCTAATCAATAAGATCAACATGATTAGTGCAAAAGCACCCATTAGGAAACGGTAGTTCCTAAACAAACCATTCATTACTGTAATTCAGGCTTGCCGTTAAGCTAGATTTGTTTTGGTTTATTAAGTGTCCTTTAACTTATTTTATACTTTCCATATATGCTTGTCCAATAACTTGGACTTGTGAAATAATATTATATGGTCGATGAGCACAATCACGAAAACTGTTCAAATGAAAAAAAATTAAAATCAGAATCAAACTAAAGTTGGCGTACGGTACTCAAGTAACCAATATTTCTATTACATTACACGTGATCTACAAAGTATAACATTATATGTTGATAAACGCACGAGGCACTGACATAGAGTAGATCAATGATATTTACGAATTTTATTAACATGTACATGCAAATTAACTATATAAAAGTAGTTGAGTACCACTATGTGAACTCATATGCTTTTAGTATTCAGTTTGCAATTTGAAATGTCTCACCTATAATTGATAAATTATAAAAAGTAGTACCTGAGCAGGATAAATATAAATATAGGAGCAGATACTTCAACTGTCATGTGTAGACTTCTTGAATAAATTATTCATAGTGGATCTGCTCAATAGTCTTGACATTTTTCTGCCATTTGTGGGTCTTTCTTGGCCATTAGCGTGGCCCTGGCTATTTGGGCGTTGATCCTCTTCTTCAAGTGCGGGTTCATGAATACTACCTCTCTGTGGAGAGGTTGGATTAGAAGTTGTCAAGCTTTTCCAACTCAGTCTGGTCCAGGATGCAATACTACTGTTACTTTGGTTACGCTTATGGGCTTTGGGTGTAGTTGGTTCATGAATTGTGCTGCTACTCTCTTTGCTTTCCATATTAGATACAGATTTTGGATCGTCATTATCGAGCTGAATTGTGTTCCAGATGTTACTAGCATTGTCCACCATTCTAGAGTTTTGGAAAGCTTCTTCATTTATATTATGCTGGCCAATATCATTAACTCCAAAAGAATTATTCAAGTGTACTTGATTTACCAAAATGTCATCATTGTGGGCATAGTTTGGTAAAAAATTGAACGATACAGGCCCTGTTTCATTTTCATTTTGATGAGGAGACGGAAGGCCATTGCTTAAACCATTAATATTACTTGCGAGAGGCCTACTATTACCATAGTAATTACTGCCTTGCTGAAAGCCAAATTGGTCTTGATATTTTCCAAGTACTGAGTTATTTAATGAGGAAGAGAGCAAATGCTGAGTATGCGATTGAGGAACACCCAACGATGATGAATGTGCGTGGGTATATGGTCCCAAGGGCGAGCTAGATAGTGGAATCCTATCTTGTGAATAAGAAGTTCCCAGTTTGTTATCTACTTGTGATGATTGTGAGAGGGCACTAGCCTGGGGAGATAACATCTCAGCTGCTGCATGTATATTACTTACCCCTGTGTTAGTTGAATGTGCAGCATTGCTCTTTAGTGGTATACTTCTCTTTTTATTCCAGTAATTATCTAATTGATCAACTGTGAATACATTTGAGTAATTACTAATACTTTCTGGATAGTCTGCTTCATCATGAATCATATCTTCAAGTCCTGTCAGTAAGTGGTTGGTATTCTCATATTCAAGGTTGTTGTCAGCATTCTCATAGGGATAGCTATTGTTCCAAACTGAATTATTAGTATGATTGCTCTGGGCACCAGCTGACATTACTGAACCAACTGCATTGCTCCCGGAACTAAATTGCCTAGTCTCTTGATTCATATAAGCTACCTGATTGGGTGGAGACATCACTTGAAAATTTATTGGAGGGTTTAAACCATTATATGAGGCAGGATGGTGCAGAATTAGGGGAGTTTGGTTTGCCATGTCAATATCATTACTTAAAACTGGACTATCATTTGACAGTCCATTTGAGTTGACTTGCTCTAATCCATCACTTAGTTTGCTATTTGGTAGTAGTTGAGGCGTATCGTTCTGATTCATAGATATATTTTGGTAATTTTGAGCTAGTATATTTTGATAATTTTGAATATTATCAGAGGAGGAAATTTTATAAACATTGCCTTCATCATTCAAATTATTTCCTTGTTTTTGACTCTCCATTTCAGTCAACTTTCCTTCTAGTTCTTTAATGGTTGTTTGTATTTTCTCAAATTTCGCTTTCCATTTTGAATCTTTCTTTTGATCCATGGATTTTTGCGTTTTAATGAATTTCATTATTTTAGAGTCATTACTTAAAGATGCCAGTTTACTGTTATGCTGATATAATTTGCTAGTATCGGTGAGAAGGAATTCCAGATCCCTAATAATAGGTAATGCATTTTCCTGTTTATCGCTACTCAGCGAATTAATTGTTTCTTTCCCAACTTTGGATTTTACCTTAGTTAAAATGGGCTTCCGTGACACTATATCTTTATAATTAGCTTCTCCAATTTGTATCTCGGATTGCAGATTTTGAACTTGTTGCAGCAGTTGCATTTCTGTATCTCCAATCTCTTTGATCATTGTGTCATATTTACCTCCCAGATCTGCAGTATGGTACAAAGAATTTTCTTTTTCCCATTCTTTCATATCCTTTTCCATCCTGGATATTTTGAACCTTAATTCGTTAATTTTTTTCTTTACCTTTTCTGATTTGGTATCTGTTAATAGTTTAGAGTTTTCTAGAGATTTGATTGATGATTTCAGTGACTTCCTTAGATTCATTTCATGAGACCAACTAGTTTTCAAATTATCTAATTCCATTTGTAATTGAACTTGTGATTCCTGAAAATCCTCAGAGATTGACTTCTCTTGTGCAAGGACATCATGCAGGTCTTCTTGGGAGCAGACCAATATCTTTTTCAAATCATCAATGGTATAGTTTTCCAAGTCTTTCAGTGTCGTCAAACTAGTATATGATTGCAAATTGGAGCCGGCATTAAAACCATTTACACTCAAACCATAATTATCTGTACTTATTTTGGATTGTGAGGAGTCTCCAGAAAACGTGGATGTGAGCTTTTTCACCAAAGTATTTCTCCTCCACCTAGTGGTTTTTTGTGAATTATCCATTTGATCATTAAATTCATTATTATGTATGATGTCTGTTTTATCAATGCCATTTCCAGTAATAGCGTCTGTTTTACAATAAATAGAGGGCAACTTGTTAACATATCCCAACTTATTCACAGAAACAAAATCTAGCTGATATTCCATGCCGTGTTCCAATCCAGTAATTGCACAACATGTGTACAATGCGTTAGGACTGTTATGAAACACCGCAATTTGTTTATTATTCAGGTATAAAATATAATGGCAAATCGAATATTCGTTGGTATACCCATTTCCAGAATCGGTATTCACTTCTTTAGAATCCTGATTTAGTGGCTCATTTTCCCAGTGTATAGTTATACTGTCACTAGTAATCTTATCTATTGAAACTTTGGTCGTTGGTGGAGTTTTCACACCTAGCGTTACCACAATGCTAGAGACTGGTATTGTAATGAAACGTACAAGTCTATACAGCAGCCAACTAAAAGCCAAAAATGCCACAAATAAATGAAACATCAATCAGTTAGGCAATTTGTTGAAACCTTGTAACAGCGAGATGCAATAATAATAGAGAAAAAAGCTGCTTTTCAACTAAGTCTAATGTAAAACAAATGACTCTTGAAAACAAAATAGTAAAACAATGTCTAATTTGTAACTGGTCCTAGAACTTGTTTGACTCCCTTTTGTACTTATACCCACGTATAAATTACCAATATGTATCAGGTCGGAGTTACCTTTTTTATTGTCTGAATGTTAAAGAGACAGAAGTACGCTCTAGTGTGTCAACTTATGTACAAGATCGTTCACGTAACCTTTTGCAACTAGGAATATGATATGCCTTCTTTAATAAATCCAATAGCCGTCTCTAACTAAAACCTATGCTCTTTGAAGTATGTACTATTCATTATCCTAGTTTAAGTGTCCGTTGGTTTTTTCATTTTTTTTAGATTTTACTTTGAAAAACTCTCTTCAAGCTATGACAAATATTATGATGATGAGTACAAAAGGAATATGAAAACCAAGTATTGGCTGATAGTATGTAGGACACAGCCATTTGAGAAAACTAGCTTTAATAAATGGCCACCTATTTAAAGATCTTCATTAACTCTATATATACAGATGAGGATGAAATAAGTTTGATGGGTTGTGAAAAATAATCATTTAAGAACAAAGTTGGCACCTCTAAGTTTTAGGTACTCTTGATCCACACCTGCTGCCATGGGCTTTACAACCAGTTGGTAAATTTCAGCGTTATGATACCTTATATTGTTTGTTGGTGACCTGTAATTAGCCTTTAATCCCGTGATATCGCAGTACTTCTTGGCCGGCTTCAATGATGGTGGAGCTTCAACATTAAAATAGGTGACCTTCGGCACTTTACCATTATTTAAGCACTCATTATTTATACGCTTCTGTTCATCTGAGAGTAATTGTTTACAAGACTTATGTCTTCCTTTTCCTACCCTCTTCTGATGTTGTCTTTTGAAACCGAATGAAGCCGCTTGTACATTTTGAGCAAAAACCTCCTTCAAAACTTCAATGCGATCGACTTCCATAATTTATTCTTTGTGTAGGCCTGTACTTCTCCAGTTTCTGTCTATAAGTAGAAAATTATTCTGAACCGCGATTGTGTTGACTATCATTCCCAAGAAACCACCCATAGTTAATGAACAACTCATCCTTCCTCTTAATGAAAATGGATCTTCAATTTAAATGTCCCGAAAAAGCTACCGAATGTGTGTCTATCTTTAGGAATTAGTATTGACGAAGTTTGTGGAACCTAATAGGAATGTGATTGTAATGACAAAAGCCTTCATCCAACATGTTAAACGAGACACCCTTCCCATTATTGTATGGGTGAGCCCTCGGTTGTTCACTTGAAGGACCCATTCATCCTTTTCCATTGTCCTGCAATGCCCACTCATCCTCCCCCCTTCCAATTGACCTCTTTATTACCTAATGCCAAATTGCATTATAATATATATATAATATATAAGAGCTGAATAACCCATTTCAATTGACAAATTACTGAGTTTCAAGGCTTATTACAGTTAAATATATAGCATTACGAATCCAGTAAATTGTCCCTACAGGATTAAACAAAACCATTAGATCAATAAGTTTTCTATAGCAATGGCAACTGTAATTGTTGGTACTGGTTTAGCCGGCCTTACCTGTGCTAATCAACTTCTAGAACTTGGAAAATCTCCAGTTATTCTGTTAGACAAGACTGGTACCATTGGTGGTAATTCTACCAAGGCTTCTAGTGGTATTAATGGTGCTCATACTAGGACTCAAGAGGCCCAAAACATCCAGGACAAACCAGAACTCTTTTACCAGGACACTGTTAAATCAAGCAAAGGTAGAGGGGTTACTGATCTAATGGATAAACTGGCAAATGATTCCCATCTTGCTATTCAGTGGTTACAAGAAGAATTTGGCCTTTCTCTGGACTTGCTTGCACAGTTGGGCGGCCATAGTGTAGCAAGAACCCATAGATCTTCCGGTAAACTACCACCTGGTTTTGAGATTGTTTCAACTTTATCTAAAAGATTAAAGGAGATAGCAGAAAAGGAACCTGAAAAATGCAAGATTATCCTAAATGCTAACGTTGTAGACGTTAATATTAACAATGAAAAGGCTATTACTGGCGTAATCTACAAGGATGGAGAAGGAAAAGAAATTCAATTGGATGCAAACAATGTAGTATTCTGTTCAGGTGGTTTTGGATTTTCAAAAGATATGCTGAAGAAGTACGCACCTGAGACCGTTGATCTACCAACCACCAATGGCCCACAAACAACTGGTGATGGCCAAAGAATCCTAGAAAAAATTGGTGCAGATATGATTGATATGGACCAAATTCAAGTTCACCCAACTGGGTTCATCGACCCTGAGGATCCATCAGCCGGATCTAAATTTTTAGCAGCCGAAGCCCTTAGAGGACTTGGTGGTATATTGTTGAATCCATCTACTGGTAAGAGATTTGTGAATGAATTATCTACAAGAGATGTAGTAACCAATGCAATCCAAACACACTGTCCAAAGGAGAAGAATACTGCCTTATTAGTTATGGGAGAAGGCATATACGAGAAATGTAAGGTCAATCTTGATTTCTATATGTTCAAAAAACTTGTTAACAAGATCACTATTGCAGAACTAGTTAAGAAGTACGAAGTACCAGTTGATGCCAAAGAAGTTGCAAGTGAGATTAATAGTTACAATGTATCGTCTTCCGACTCATTTGGCCGTACATTAGTCATTCAAAACTTTGGTGAGAATGTAACTCAGGACACTACCGTATTTGTTGGTGAAGTTACACCTGTAGTCCACTTCACAATGGGTGGTGCAAAAATTAACACAAGTTCTGAAGTTGTTGGAAAGGATGGTCAAGTAGTGGCTAATGGCCTATATGCAGCCGGTGAAGTTTCCGGTGGTGTTCATGGTGCAAATAGACTAGGGGGATCCAGTTTGCTAGAGTGTGTTGTATTTGGTAGAACTGCTGCGAAGACAATCGCCTCCAAAAACTAGTGGTATTTCAACTGATTACCAAACATTATATATCAATTATATTCAACTCTCTGCTACTATTATATAATATATACAAGCACCTGATATGAGGCATGCTGCTCTACTGTAAGGACATAGTACATTTGTCTCGTTCACTTTCATCGTGCTGACAGACTTGATATTGAATTGTAAATAGCGATGATACAGCTCGATCCAGTTATACAAATCCATTGATATGTATTCTCTCTATTTATGTGTTGCAGTTGATGATATAACACTATAATAAGATCAGACTTTTGAGGCCAGCAGTCAAAGAATATTGCAAATCGTACACATCTACTACAATAGAACTATGACACCCAAAGTCGAGCCATGCTTCATTTCCATAATATCTGAAACTAACTCACCAATTATTACTTATTGCCCTCCTCGATACAGAACTGAAATGGAACATATTCTAAAATCCAATGTTTTGGCAAACATATCGTTAGATTATTTTGAGAGTAATCTTTATAAATGGAAACAAACTTCAGACGGGGATGTAACTATCAAGAACTTATTTCAAATAGAAGAAGTAAGTGTCTTTGGTATGCTGGTATTATCTACAAATCTAAAAATAGTAATTGGCTTTCCAGTTGACAACTCATTTGATGATATTGAAATAAAGCGCATTTTTGATGGTATTAGGAAAGTTTATACAAGAGTCAAATGCAATCCTTTCATCACCGTAAATATTGAAAATCAAGAGGAAGAGGTTTCTAGATTATTGGAGGAAAAGTTAAATGAAATATTCACTTAGCCGTTGGATTTGAGATAAGGGGTCAATCTTTTTATGATAAAGGACAGTTTTGATTTGTATTATATCTTCAAAAAATACACAAAAGGCTATTTTTTGATGCTAGTACATTATTACAGTGCAACTTATTGATGTTGAACAATAATATACTGTTCTCGAATGCATTGATATTTACAAAAACGAATTAGAACTTAAGGACGATACGGGGTAAAATCCACGAAGATAATGAACTATGACACAACCTAAGAAACCAAAGGAAAGCGCTGACCTGTAATTTCGGCACACCTGGGATATACTTAGGTTTTGTAATAGTGGAGGCATAGAGCAGTAATAAAAGCATGCTCAATTCTAGCATTTGTAAGTAGAATATTGAAAATGAAACAATTTATTCATACAGGTTAAATTAGTACAATAAAATAACGAAAGGGACGGTACCATTGTCTGGATACAAAGCTGAATGAAATCTATAACTTTTCTATTATTGTACTCCTATGGATTCAAAGACTGAGGCCACATGACCATAGTTACACTAGTCAAGTTCCACGACCTAACTAATAAACGCTCAAGCCTCGCGAAATGCAATACTTATCAATACGATAGGAAGAGCAACAATCAATAATTCCGATAAGCTAAGCTAGATGTCTCAGACTCTTCAAGTACTCATGCCAGTAGTCCGAGAACTTTTGAGGAAGGAAAAAGGAAAGTTATCAACACAGAAAATAACAATTAGGCAGATAAGATACTCTTGAGACCTTGTCTTGGGGAATCATGTTGATGTACAAAGTACACACAATAAACACGAGCTACATACATAACAACTTAGCAATAACAAGTTATAAAAATGCATCCATCTAATTATGAATTCTATAAATGAATTGCAATGCAAATTATAATTGCTTAATTGGTATTATACCAAAAAGTATATAAATCATTCTAAAAATCTAAAATGGTAAGGTTGTTGAATATCGATCCTTATAGTTGCTTTCAGAAGAAAGAACACAATAAGTAAAAATAAAAACTATTGTACAACTTAGGTTTTAGGTTGAGTCTAAAAAGATAAAAACTCGAAACCCGATCACTATAGTTAATCCTTATTACCCTTGAAGATCGATTCAATATAAGTCATACTGACTTATCTGGTTCCTCTTCTGTGCTATACTAAAAGAACAAACTACCGCTCTTGTATCTCCTGCACGTGATCTCCGTATCCGTGAAAACCCCTAGATCTAAGGCAACTATTAGCAGGACCATTCCTTGTTAGGTTGAATCCATACGCTTACAAGGAAAAAATACTGTAGCCTGATAAGGTGGTATCATTTTGCAAGGTAAATCAACAAGTAGTTCCGCGCAAGTGGTTTAGTGGTAAAATCCAACGTTGCCATCGTTGGGCCCCCGGTTCGATTCCGGGCTTGCGCATACTTTTTTATACCTCGAGGTTTGAGGTTTTATTGCCCTCAATATTTAATAATCGCAACCTATTCTAGGTTCATCAAGTATGGGCACAAATTACATAACTTCCCACACAACTGTTTCAGCTGATTATTAAGAAGTTTGCTTGTTTTTTTTTATTTTTTTCCTCTAATGAACAGAATACTTAATTAATTTTTTTTTAACGTTATGTATTGTATTTAGTGGGTGCCGTTCAACTTAAATCGTCGTTACAATATTTGGAGCATATTACTTTGAGAAAGATAGAACGGTTCTTAAACACAAACCATTGTGCAAGTCGTCAAATGCCTCATTGATTTCATTAAATGATCTTCTGTGTGTAATGAACTCATCAACCTTCAATTCACCCTTCTTGTATTGTTCGATTAAACCGGCCATTTCAGATCTACCCTTGACACCACCAAAGGCAGAACCCTTCCAAACTCTACCAGTAACCAATTGGAAAGGTCTAGTAGAGATTTCTTGACCAGCAGCCGCGACACCAATAATAACAGATTGACCCCAGCCCTTGTGACAAGCTTCCAGTGCGCTTCTCATAACATTAACATTACCTGTACAGTCAAAAGTGTGATCAAGACCACCATCTGTCATTTCAATTAGTTTGGCAACAATAGTTTCATTCTCTTTCAAGTCCTTAGTTGGATTAATGAAATCAGTGGCACCAAATTGGGTACAGAAATCCTTCTTCTGATCATTAGTGTCGATTGCAATAATACGAGAAGCCCCTCTTTGATGAGCACCTTGCAGAACAGACAAACCGACAGTACCACAACCGAAAACCGCAACAGTGTCGCCCTTTTGAACATTAGCGGTCTTAACAGCAGCACCATAACCAGTGGTAACACCACAACCCAACAAACATACACTTTCTAATGGAGCAGTTTGGTCAATTGCTACAACACTTACATCGGCAACAACAGTATATTCAGAAAAAGTAGAACATCCCATAAAGTGGTACAGGGACTCACCCTTCTTGTTGTGGAATCTAGAAGTACCATCTGGCATGACACCTTTACCTTGAGTAGCTCTAACAGCACCACACAAGTTGGTCTTACCACTCAAGCAGAACTTACACTTCTGACACTCAGCAGTGTAAAGAGCAATGACATGGTCACCAGGCTTCACATTGGTAACACCATCACCAACAGATTCAACAATACCAGCACCTTCATGACCTAGGACACAAGGGAACAAACCCTCAGGGTCGGCACCGGACAATGTGTAAGCATCTGTGTGGCACACTGCGGTGTTGACAATTTTGATACGGACTTCATGAGCCTTTGGTGGATCAACAACGATCTGTTCGACCACTTGTGGTTTACCAGCTTCATAAGCAACAGCAGCTAGACATTCAATTGGCTTACCTTCAGTCATTTCCTATAAATTTGCTGTAAAGTTAGGGGAATGTGGGTGATGATATTATGCGTTACAATAATTGTCAAAATTATAGTTCCTATAGCATAAATGCTGAGAAAGAAGAATATCTTACATACAAGGAGGCTACATCAAAGTCTATATTAAAGTGACGTCTTGGTATGGACGGTGTCATATTGGTGAAAAAATAAAATTATAACAGAACGGTGCAATGCTAAACACTATAACAAGCGATGTGATGTCCAGTTTAATTTACTTTAGTGTAAGTGAGAAAACAAAATGTAGGAGCGAGAACAAACTTAAATTTGCCACCATCCCTGCTCACCTCTGCTAGATAACCTAGCAGACAGGCAATTACGTAACGGAGAACTTCTCAAAAGAAGCCAATTGCCGAACCTGATTATTGCAGGAACCATATGAGAGATTAGTCCAATATCGAAAAAAAAAAATAGAAAAAAAAAATTGAAAAATATCTATGAGAGTTTGGTTTTTCAGAAGACCCCCGAATAGTGTTTTCTTGGCCGTACAGTACAATGCCATCATGTGTTTTCCATCCTGGATACAATCGTGGTATTTATTCACGTGAGCACCATTTTTATTTATATATACATCAATTTTGATGAGAACTGTTGTAGTTTTACTTGGTTTATAATAGAGTAGCGATGCTTTTTCCATTGAGAAAAGAAAGTTGCTGTCGAGACTAATTTCAACAAAATTTGGTTAGCTTGCCTTTCTTGATCAGACTTTGCGGTGGATGTATTTATCACGTATTTCGTAAGATAGAGGACTTGCTACAAAAATATGAATTCAATATCTTGATATCGAGCAAAAACGCAATGGCCTTCTGGGATGTCAATGTGTTGTGGTCCACTATGAAAACTGTTCATTTATGTCTACAACTGGCTATATGTTGGATGGAGGTAGGCTAAAAAAAAGAAAAATCCAGTTACCACCGTTGCTCCAAGAATTAATTCTATTTACTGTTCAATTTCATATTGACAATATCAAACATGCCACTTTCAAAATGCGTTAAGAGCGTCTTCTTGGTCCTCCCAATTTCCGCATATCCATATATAAAATTCCTTATCTATTGGACAATAACGGTATTACTAAAATGGTTTCTGGACCAATCATAGTTGAGATCGATAACCTGATAGCGAAAAGGGAACTGGCATAGCAATACCACACAGACAGCTGTTTCAAGCTCTTTTGGATAGAAAGGGTCCACGGCAATATACTACAATTGAATTTTTTTTTTTTAATTGCTTCTTGAGTGTAGTACAAATAACCTCTAGCTTAAAACCATCGCACAATTAACTCTCACAATAACCTGTACCCTCTTTAAAAATACTGATAGCAATTGCAACAGAAACACGCTCAGAAAGTTTTCTACAGTTTCCCCTTCCCACGTAGGAATCACTGGGCGATAATATACATTTTCTTTCTACTTTCTCTTTATCTTTGAAGCACTACACAGAAAAACTCGTAAACCAATGAACACGAGAAAGCCATTGTATCATTTCAACAGATATGGCCGAAGAGAACGGGAAAAAACAAATGATGTAGTTCTGTATTCACCCGTAGCGGAAAATGACGAACTGTGAAGCAGAACAGTAAGACGTTAGCACTAGCTTGTTCTCATTTTTTCTTTTCTTCATTTATCTTTTCTGGTATAAAAAAGAACCAGTTTCAAAGAAACTCCTGTACAATCTACTCTGCTCTGCAATCCGGAAAATTTTCAGTAACGCATTGTCATTTTTACTGCGCATCTCACAGAATCCATCCTTTTTCTTCACTTCAATAACTATGCACTCGTTATCCCCTCTATCAGTCCCTTGCAGTATTTTCTTTACACCAAAGATCCTGCCTTTCCACACATACCAACTCTCTCAAAAAAACATCCGTACACTAGCAGAACCCTATTTTTTTAGTAGTCCTACCTTATATAGTTACCCGGTCAATTATGACTCTCTTGCTTCTCCTCTTTTTTTTTTATTTTTCATCCTTTCTGTGTTTCTTCTACAGTAGATTCAGTTTTATACATCTCTGCTTCCCAAATTCAAGACTGTACCCACGGTCTCTTCTGTGCAGGTTTTAGTTTTCCATAATTCCATAATTCCACTGAAATTTGCAATGGTAAATTGATTTCTCTTGCTCTATGGCCTTAAGGGAGCTTTGTGTATACCAAACTGTCAGTGGGGGCGAGGAGGTGGAGTGAGAAAGTGTAAGAAGTGAGGAGAGAACAGCAATCATGCACACAAACTGACGTAGCAAGCAATATCATCCCCCCTCGTAGATGCCGAACATCAATGGGGATTCCGGTAATCGTGTTTCCCTTCGACAAGATGAGTACTTTCTACCCAAAAGAAAACAATTAAAATTGGCTTCCATTTTCTACCCTTCTTGTTCCAAGGCGGGTATATAAACAAATCACTATTTCCCCATCGACTAAGATTTTTCTTTTCCTTTCCCAAGATCTTTCTGTTCTCGGCGGCTATTTGATCCTTTTTGCTTGCCTTCTGTATATATTTCTAGTTGTTCTGTTAAAGTATACACTAACATTTATATTTTTGTTTTTTTTAAGAATTCTCACTTTCCTTCTAGTCATCTTCTATCTCTTAATTAGTCTTTTATTTTTTTTTTTGAATTCTGAAATTGAAAATATCATCCATTAATACCAACACCATATCGATTTTTTCTTTCTAATTCTTCTCCTTTATTGTTTTTACAGTATCACAGCAATAAATTTATTTGTGTTTTATTTTATTTATTTCTATTGGTTGAATAATGCTGTCGTCTGACCCATACGATCCTATGGAGGATGCGTATGAGACCAGTGGCAACATTCCGGACTACGCTCACGATGAGCTATATCATAATAGTGAAAACAAGTCCTGGGGTCAAGTGGTACCTGGTAAAGTAGGACTGTATGACCCAGACTACGAACACGATGCCTGTGGTGTCGGTTTTGTTGCAAATGTCAACGGCTTGCAATCGCATAAGATTGTCTCTGATGCAAGATCGCTATTATGCAACATGACTCATCGTGGTGCTGTTTCTTCTGATGGTAATGGTGATGGTGCGGGTATTCTGGTCGGTATTCCACATGGCTTTATCAAAAGAGAATTCAAGTTAGATCTAGGCATCGAAGTACCTGAACGTGGTCAGTATGCTGTTGGTAACGTTTTCTTCAAGAAGGATGACTCCGATGACGAAACGTTGAGTGAGAAAAGCAAAGCTGAAATTAGAGTAATGCAACAAAAATTCGAAGACACCGCACGTAACTTCAACTTAAATGTGGTGGGATGGAGAAATGTTCCCCATGACTCTTCTATTCTTGGAGATGTAGCATTGTCCCGTGAACCTGTCATATTGCAAACATTGGTGGTACCACTAGACTCCAACGAATTAGTGGAATTCAATGAAACCGTGTTTAAGACAAACTTATACTTGTTCAGAAAGTTTATCACAAAGCAATTCAAGCCTGAAGATTGTTTCTACGTTTGCTCTTTGAGCAATTCCACAATTGTCTACAAAGGTCAATTAACTCCAAATCAAGTTTACAACTACTATCATGATTTAACGAATGCGCATTTCGAATCCCATATGGCTTTAGTCCATTCAAGATTTTCAACTAATACTTTCCCATCATGGGATAGAGCACAACCATTAAGGTGGGTGGCTCACAATGGTGAAATCAACACTTTAAGAGGTAATAAGAATTGGATGCGTTCTAGAGAAGGTGTTATGGTCTCTGAAACTTTCAAAGATAAATTGGATTCTTTGTATCCAATTATTGAAGAAGGTGGCTCTGATTCTGCTGCATTAGATAATGTCCTAGAACTTTTAACAATTAACGGCACTCTTTCATTACCTGAAGCTATCATGATGATGGTGCCTGAGGCTTATCACTCTGATATGGACTCAGACTTGAAGGCATGGTATGATTGGGCTGCTTGTCTAATGGAACCATGGGATGGCCCTGCTCTACTAACTTTTACAGATGGTAGATACTGTGGTGCCATTTTAGATAGAAATGGTCTGAGACCATGTCGTTACTATGTTACTTCCGATGATAGAGTTATTTGCGCCTCTGAAGTAGGTGTTATCCCAATTGACAACTCCTTGGTTCTTCAGAAAGGTAAGCTGAAACCTGGCGATGTTTTCCTAGTCGACACTCAACAAGGACAAATTGTCGATACAAAGAAACTTAAAAGTGATTTCTCCAAGAGAGAAGATTTCAAGTCTTGGTTATCTAAGGTTATCAAGTTGGAAGATTTACTTCAGAAGACAGAAAACTGTGAACCAGAGGATTTTGTGCTGAATGCTCCTTCACTGAAAGTTCAAAGTGATCCAAGACTACTAGCTCATGGCTACACTTTCGAACAATTTTCAATGCTACTTACTCCAATGGCACTAACAGGCAAAGAAGCTCTTGGTTCTATGGGTAATGATGCTCCATTAGCTTGCCTGAACCAAGATCCTGTTTTATTATATGAATATTTCAGACAATTATTCGCACAAGTGACAAATCCACCAATCGACCCTATTCGTGAAGCAAATGTTATGTCTTTAGATTGTTACGTTGGACCCCAAGGTAACTTACTAGAAATGCATCCATCCCAATGTGAACGTCTGTTATTGAAGTCCCCAATATTAAAATGGAATGAATTCAAAGCTATTCAAAATATTGAAAAAGTAAATCCTTCATGGAGTGTTGCTAATATAGATATAACATTTGAAAAATCTGAAGGTATTGAAGGCTATATCAATGCTGTCGAACGTATTACTAAAGATGCAAGTATTGCAATTGAAGAAGGTAAGAAGATTCTTATTATATCCGATAGAAGAATGGGTGAACACCGTGTTGCATTGTCTTCATTACTAGCGGTTAGTTCGATACATCACCATTTGATTAGAAATAAACAGCGTACCGAAGTTGCATTAATTTTGGAGACTGGTGAAGCAAGAGAAATTCATCACTTCTGTGTTTTACTTGGTTATGGTTGTGATGGTATTTTCCCTTACTTAGCAATGGAAACACTAATCAGAATGAACAGAGAAGGTTTAGTACGTAATGTTAACAATGACGACCATGATCTTACTGATCAAGAACTGGTCGAGAACTATAAACATGCCATCGATAGTGGTATCTTGAAAGTTATGTCTAAAATGGGTATTTCCACTTTGGCATCATACAAAGGTGCCCAAATTTTTGAAGCTCTTGGTATTGATTCATCCGTTATTGACTTATGCTTTACTGGTACTTCTTCAAGAATTAAGGGTGTAACCTTTGAGTATATTGCACAAGATGCCTTCTCCTTTCACGAAAAGGGTTATCCATCAAGAATGACAATCACTAGATCTGTCAATTTACCTGAAACTGGTGAATATCACTGGAGAGATGGTGGATACAAGCATGTTAATGATCCAACAGCCATTGCTGCACTACAGGACTCTGTAAGACACAAGAATGACGATGCTTGGAGTTTATATGTCAAGAAGGAAATGGAAGCAATTAAGGACTGTACTTTAAGAGGTTTGCTTGAACTGGATTTTGAAAATTCTACACCTATTCCTATCGAACAAGTTGAACCATGGACTGAAATTGCTAGAAGGTTTGCGTCAGGTGCTATGTCTTATGGTTCTATTTCCATGGAAGCGCATTCAACACTAGCAATCGCCATGAACCGTCTCGGTGCCAAATCTAACTGTGGTGAAGGTGGTGAAGATGCAGAACGTTCATTGGTTCATCCAAATGGTGACACCATGAGATCAGCAATTAAGCAAGTTGCTTCAGCTAGATTCGGTGTTACTTCTCATTATCTTTCTGATGCTGACGAAATTCAAATTAAAATTGCACAAGGTGCCAAGCCTGGTGAAGGTGGTGAATTACCAGCTCATAAAGTATCTAAAAGCATTGCCAAGACTAGACACTCCACCCCAAATGTTGGTTTGATATCTCCACCTCCACATCACGATATTTACTCTATTGAAGATTTGAAACAATTGGTGTACGATCTGAAATGTGCTAATCCAAGAGCCGGCGTATCAGTGAAATTAGTTTCTGAAGTCGGTGTTGGTATTGTGGCATCAGGTGTAGCTAAAGCAAAGGCTGACCACATCTTAATTTCAGGTCATGATGGTGGTACTGGTGCCTCTAGATGGACCAGTATTAAGTATGCCGGTTTACCTTGGGAATTAGGTCTAGCTGAAACTCATCAGACCCTAGTGTTGAATGATTTGAGACGTAATGTTGTTGTCCAAACAGATGGTCAGTTAAGGACAGGTTTTGACATTGCTGTTGCTGTATTGTTAGGTGCTGAATCATTTACACTAGCTACAATTCCATTGATTGTTATGGGTTGTGTCATGCTAAGAAGATGTCATACCAACACATGTGCAGTTGGTATTGCTACTCAAGACCCTTACTTAAGAAGCAAGTTCAAAGGTCAACCAGAACATGTTATCAACTTTTTCTACTATCTAATTCAAGACTTAAGACAAATCATGGCCAGATTGGGCTTCAGAACAATTGATGAAATGGTTGGTCACTCCGAAAAATTAAGAAGAAGAGCGGATGCTAATCCAAAGGTGATAAATATTGACTTGACACCAATTTTAACACCAGCTCATACTATTCGTCCTGGTGTTGCTACAAGATTCACCAAGAAACAAGACCATAAACTTCATACACGTTTGGATAACAAACTAATTGATGAGGCCGAAGTTACTTTAGATAAAGGTCTACCTGTTAATATTGATGCCAACATCGTTAACACTGACCGTGCCCTAGGTTCGACACTTTCTTACCGTGTATCTAAGAGATTTGGTGAGAATGGTCTCCCAAGGGATACCATTGTCGCAAATATCAATGGTTCTGCTGGCCAATCATTTGGTGCATTTTTGGCTTCAGGTATCACATTTATCCTTGACGGTGATGCTAACGATTATGTTGGTAAGGGTTTATCAGGTGGTATTATTGTTGTTAGACCTCCAAAGAATTCCAAGTTTAAGAGTGATGAGAATGTTATCGTTGGTAATACATGTTTCTATGGAGCTACTTCAGGTACCGCATTCATTGCTGGTAGTGCAGGTGAACGTTTCGCTGTTAGAAACTCTGGTGCCACAATTGTAGTGGAAAGAGTTAAAGGTAATAACGCATTTGAATATATGACAGGCGGTAGAGCCTTAGTTCTTTCTCAATTAGAATCCATTAATGCCTTCTCGGGTGCAACTGGTGGTATTGCTTATTGTTTGACATCTGATTATGATGCATTCCTATCTAAGATAAACAAAGAAACAATCGAACTTGAACATTTAGAGGACCCTGTTGAAATTGCTTATGTCAAGAACTTGATTCAAGAACATTACAACTTTACGAAGTCCGAATTAGCATCCAATATTTTAGGCAACTTCAACCATTACTTGAAAAAGTTTGTTAAAGTTATTCCAAGTGATTACAAGAAGGTGTTACTAAAGGAAGCCGAAGAAAAAGCAAAGGAAAAAGAAAATGCAACAGCTGAATATCTAAAGAAGCTAGGTTCTCCTGCAGAACCTGGTTTGGATGCTACAAATGGAGAGGTTGCAAAAATGCAGGCAGCCAAGCGCCAAGCTATTTCCCGTGCTGTGATTTCCAACAAGTCCACATTACATGAACCTAAGGTGTTAGACTTGGAGGAAGCTGTTCCTGATGCTAAGCAAATGGAGAAAAATGCTGAAAAGGTTGTAAAGATGAATGGTTTTATGAAATACAATGTTCGCCACGAAGGACATAGAGATCCTGCCACTAGAACAAAAGATTGGAAGGAATTCACAAAGCCTGTCTCCAAGCGTGACGCAAAATACCAAACTGCTAGATGTATGGATTGTGGTACTCCATTTTGTCAATCTGATACTGGTTGTCCTTTATCAAATATTATTCCAAAGTTCAATGAACTTGTTTTCAAGAACCAATGGAAGCTTGCTCTAGACAAGTTGTTAGAAACCAACAATTTCCCAGAATTTACAGGTAGAGTTTGTCCTGCCCCATGTGAAGGTGCTTGCACCCTGGGAATCATTGAAGATCCAGTTGGTATCAAATCTATTGAAAGAATCATTATTGATAATGGTTTCAAGGAAGGTTGGATTATTCCAACTCCTCCTTCCACGAGGACTGGTCGTCGCGTTGCAATTATTGGTTCCGGCCCTGCAGGTATGGCTTGTGCTGACATGTTAAACAGAGCAGGCCATTCAGTGACTGTGTTTGAGAGAGCTGATCGCTGTGGTGGTTTACTGATGTACGGTATTCCAAATATGAAACTGGATAAATCTATTGTTCAACGTAGACTAGATTTACTCTCAGCTGAAGGTATTGAATTCGTTACCAACACAGAGATAGGTAAAGATATCACCGTTGATGAACTGAAGAGTAACTACGACTCTGTTGTGTATGCAATTGGTTCAACTATTCCAAGAGATTTGCCAATAAAAGGTCGTGAATTGAAGAATATTGATTACGCAATGAACCTCCTTACTGAAAATACAAAGGCATTATTATCAAACGATCTTGAGACTATCAGGAAGCAGATTGAAGGTAAGAGAGTTCTCGTCATTGGTGGTGGTGACACAGGTAATGACTGTTTGGGTACCTCTGTTAGACATGGCGCTAAATCTGTTGTTAATTTTGAACTGCTACCACAACCACCAAACGAGCGTGCCAAGGATAACCCATGGCCACAATGGCCACGTATAATGCGTGTAGACTATGGTCATGCTGAAGTTAAGGAACATTACGGTAGAGATCCTCGAGAATACTGTATCTTATCTAAGGAGTTCATTGGTGATGAAGAGGGTAATGTTACAGGTATTAAAACTGCACGTGTTGAATGGAAGAAATCACAAAGTGGTGTTTGGCAGATGGTTGAAGTCCCTAACAGTGAGGAACTGTATGAAGCTGATATTGTGTTACTATCTATGGGTTTCGTTGGACCAGAGTTACTGAACAACGATACTAACATCAAGAAGACTAGAAGAGGTACAATTGAAACACTATCACATTCATCATACAATATTGACGGCGGTAAAATGTTTGCTGCTGGTGATTGTAGAAGAGGTCAGTCATTGATTGTCTGGGCCATTCAAGAAGGTCGTAAGTGTGCTGCCGCTGTTGACGAATTTTTAATGGGCGATACTTACCTTCCAGGTAGCGGTGGTATTGTGAAACGTGATTACAGGTTATTAGAGGAACTAGCTGCCACAGTATGATTTTTCGACCAGATATAAATTATTACTGATGGCCTGGGTTCTCTATGGAACCATGAACTATTGATTTAAACTCAAAATGGACAATTATTTATTAGACCGAGAGCTTAGCTTAGCTAATAGGTCATGTTATTTAACTATTATTTATTATGCTTATTTATAAGTTTTTATGTTGTACTTTATTTATTAAGAATGAATTGAATATTAAACAAAGTTAGAGCTTGTAAAGAAAAGAAAATTTGTTAATTAAGACACAAAAGAATTAAATAATTATTAATTAATTGAGTGTAAGATGCATATGTATGAATATGACCAACGCCATATGATTGTTTCATAGCTTATTAAATTGAATATTAAAACATTTAATTGGATGTCAACAGAAGAAGTAAAATGCAATAGGAACTGGACTAAAATTTAGGTGAGCGAGATGGCTGAGACCATAAGGATATCATGGTGGACAGCTGAAACATGAAATAGGTGCCCACATTCAAATCTGTATATTCCAAAATGTGTGATAAATTATCATTCAAAGTTGAGGAATCCATGTCCCATAAAATGTACCGGTTTTAGGTGGAAGAGAACATACTGGTTATTGACGACAGGAATCCTTTTTTCTTTTTAGTCTTGTCTTTGTCTTTATTATTTTGATTTTTGGAGTGCATATGCTTGGCTTTAGGGTTACTGCTTTTAGGTGATATTATATTCCCAGCACCTCCACGACCGATTATAACCTTTTCTTGAGGTTTGTGTTTGGTGTTTGACTTTGTTGCACTCAGGGTCTTTGAAAGCCTGGATTTTGACCTTGATCTTGACCTAGACCTTGATGTGTGTGATCTTGATTGCTTTCTACCACCAATGCTAGTGTCTACTGCTGTTTCGTTATCATCTGCTTGGAGAGCACCAACAGGGTTAACCGGCTCTATATAATCCTCATGGTCCATTAATTCATCAATATCGATCAAATCCTCACTCATAGAATCAACATCCTGTGCCCTCCTTGTCAGTTTAGGGTCTGTATTCCTCCTCATATTACCAGCACCACCTCTACCAGTACTATAGACAGGTTGTAAGATACTAGGAGTCTGAGAACCTTGTTTAATTAGCTTTGGAGATGCCCTGCTGTCACTGGCGTGTATATTTCCTGCACCACCACGGCCAGTTGATATACGATATTTTTCAGTCATTGTTGAGAAGGTGGGATAGTGAAAAGAATTTGTGGTCTAAAAAATTTGTTATAATACCTATTACCTTTTAAGCAATACTTGTAAATCAGTGTTCTTGATATGTAAAACGACAGTTAAGCCTGACAGATAATGTCTTGAACACTATGCCTGAGTCTTCAGTTGCAGACGTAGAAGTAGTTTTATCAGAGTTCCTAGTCCCTTGCTATACAGAGAACTGAGAAATATATTGTGGTATTCTATAGATAATGAAGATTACTTTATATTATTTTGAAGCGATTGCCAATCTCCAAGATTATAACGAAGTCACAAATGCGGGTCGAGTGTTCAGAAAGTCCTCTTTCTCTCAGTGTCATTCAGCTGAAACGTCTCGGTGGATGAGTTGTGTTGCCGTGATGGTAAGGTGTGTGTGGATCCTTTCCTCTCATCGTATTTGGAATGTATTCCTCCTACTGCCTGTGCTCTAGCCTCTAGCCACAGAGCAGCCACTGCGATATGCAAAAAAATGCTGAGAAAAAATTATCCAAAAAAGAGCTAGTACTGTGAACTTCCCTCATTTCTCTGCATGTACGGACAAGAACCTCTGGCCACACAAAGCGTATTCAGTCATTGCGCACATAACTTTGAAAGCTCGTTAGACAGCTAAAACAGATACAAATGGTGTTGACTAACGAGGTGTGGGTACACACACACTATTGAACGTTGCACTTCCACCCTTATTCAATAGTATACCAGTTTGCAACCCGTTTTGTTAGTGTTTGGGAGCTTCAATGATGAGCAACACATGGAGAGCTTATAATGATAATGACGTCATTTCCATATAAAAGTGTGTACGTCTATATATCCTCATCTATCCTCCTCCCTTCTTCCCACAAGTAATCCCTATTTCTGCCCTCCAGCTCAGGTATGGTTGAAAAGCCAGATAACGAGGTATAATTTATTCTCTAATTCTATAAAGGGTCCAGTTATATTAGTATAATTTTATCACCAACTGACCCCATGCATTCAATTTCAAGATAAACCATAGTTCGTTACATAGGCAATCAAATATGTTTAGATGCCTAGCTGCATTAGTTAGGGAACTTTTCGGCAATGATCTCCCGATCCTAATCATGTGGTAATTAAAGTATTACATTGATTTATTTTTACTTCCACGGATATTGGAGAACTTCAAGCTGCAACAGCATAGGAATCAATTACTATTATAGAGAAATCGGAACCGCAGAAATAAGTAACACGGGCTCACAAAAGCTTACATCCGATTCTCTATGGGAATAAAGAAACTGACCTCAAATTGCTCTAACATAATTGTTGAAACTCAATATCAGATCTTGCCCCACAATGATATTAAACTATAAGTACCTTGTCTATAGTAAACCCAGGTGCATATTCCGAATAAGTAGCCGAGATACCAAAATTGAGGGGCTGTATTTAATCAGCCAAAGTCGCGTTTTCCTCTTGCTAGGATCTATAACACCATGAAACATACTCTGTTCATCTTTATTTGACCATCTGCTCGGTTGGGAATATTGAGCAAAACGGTAGGTAGTATAATCACTAGAGATCAGCATGTGGTATGACAAAAAATGGCTTATCATAAATTTAGTACTATCAAATTACTGCCATCTGCGGCATGAATAACTCTGCATTCCTCCAAGATTATCTGAATGCTCTTTAAAATACCCAGCAGCGTCAGGCACAATTCTGGGTGATTGTTGAAGTGTGATCTTTCATACCGAAGACTATGACAGACTTGTGAATATCAAAGCAACATTATAACAGAGTTTTATAGCATCTTATGTGTGGGTCTAAGTTTTTGTCTCCCAAATTTATTGTAGATATATAAACTCAATTAGGCGCTTAAATTTCTTCATAGTAAAAAGGTAACAGAGTGACTAATAAAAGATACACTTTTCAGAACTTCTATAGTAGAAAATACTATATCTTCAAGATTCTTTCGTAATTAGCTCAAGAATTAAATTATTAGAATATTGTCTATTGATATCGACCGTTCAGACATGCTAATCTTGAATATTTATGAAACACATATAAAACATACATTCACAATATAAATAGCAAATTATTTATACCTGAAACACATCAATTATTTAGTGCCCAATCCATGATGAATGTATCATATTAATTTGATTATCCAGGATATCTAAGGCTGTGGTCAGATTACAGAGTTTGAGGAGGTAGTGTTGGTAAGTTATACGTTGAATTCAGTATTTGGACTAGTATACATTGTATGGACTACATTTTATCTTACTAGTTCTACAATTGTGATAAATTTGTTTATTAATAAAAGCTACAATAAATCTGCAAATACAAGCATTGGAAAAGTGGCGAGTGTAACCGGGTAGATGAGCTTATTGTATGGCTTTTATGATAACAGATTTAGGCATCTTAATAAAGAAGTACACGGAGATAAAAAATATCAACAGTGTGTTTGATAAAGCAGTTTCTCTAATACATGCTATGAGAAGAGAGCAATTACAACCAACCAATCGACCTCTCGATACAATTGCAAGACAATGTCTTCTCATAGGGGATATTGATAAATATAATACTAGAACTGATGAGTTACAAAGAAATTTAAATGTTTCGTAAAGATTTCTTAAGCAGCTCTACGGTTTCTTTAAAAATGGAATTCATACAATTATAAAGGGCACTCCTTTGATTATTAATCGCTAAGAGTTCTATATTGTCAGTAATGAAACATTGTCAAGCATTTTTTAAAATGTCAACCATTGAGATCAAAAACAATTCTGGAATCAAAATCCTTCAAAGTCAAAAAAAAAATTGCAGAATATCCATAATTGTAACTGTAATATTTATACTATTGGATTCTATGCTACTAGCATGTCTTGGGTTATACAACCTAGCCATGGTCAAACGTAGGCATCGTCTACTGATGCTTGAGATCTCCGAAGTTTACGAACTACGGAACAAGTGCTTTATGACAAAACCGATCGAACCTCTTTACAAGAGATTCAATTCAGAAAATTTACATACTTCTGAAATCTAAACGGTATAAAATATGACAAGCTTTGTTCAAAGTATACTCCTCCATTTTCGTTTTACTGGCGCTTATCTCAACACTATGGAAGGTCCAGATACTATACATGGACAGTTGCAAGTTTGTATTACACAATATATGATGAAAAAAACTAACAATACATGAACAAATAGCAGTAGTAATAAGGAGAAGCCACAATATCAAAACATTAATAACAAATGTCGAAAGAAATGTTTCCAGTTATCGTTGAGATTATTAAACAAAATTTCAATAGATATTACCAGTGACAAATTTAACTATAATAAGGCCCTCAACAAATCCCAATTACATAAAGATGGTAACAATTAACCAATGGCAAATTCAACTACCACCATAATTGCAATACTGTAGTATGATACCACGAGATTGAACAATTTTTACAAGATATTTGACATTTCTTTGGCGTCGGCTCTTAGCTAAAATAACCCTGGCATCTACAGTTATATACCAGTTACACCGCTTATGGCTATGACCACACAAATAGACAGCAAGAGAAAGTGCTTGTTCAACTTACTTATGCATTCTTAGTTAGACTGGCCCGCCAATACCTTAAGTGAAACAGTTTGAATCTCCGGCTAATATCCATTAATTGCGGGAAAAAATGACGTCATTTCTGAGAGAAATAACAAATCCCAGAAAATCAGGACTTTAATATCACAAGAGACGTGGGAAACAAGAAACTGTATTGTTGGCAGAAACTCATTTGGGAACATTGGGAAATACAATTTGAATTCAAGGAAGAAACCTCGTATATTGATACTGAGTGCCAACACAATAACCTTCCAATCGGTTATAGTGGGAGGTCTTGCCAGAAATCAGCAAAGAAAAAAAAAAAATTAAGTGCTTTCCTGTACGCTTTATTTTTTTTTTTCAGTAATTGAATAAAAATTCTTTTTTCACACTATTGAAAAGAGACTTATAGTATTAGTGAGACACCGATACTTGCTTATAATTAGATTTCATTCACAAGGACTGTACAAACAAGTATTATATTATAGTGGATTCAATTGCCCTTTGAAGATATTTGTACTTTTCGGAGGACTATATTGGTTGAACTATAGAACTTGACCAAAATTAATAATAAGAAGAGAAAAAAAAAGGATACTAATCCCAAATCTAGCAAGACACTTTCAAATTGCCAGACTATAGAAAACTTACTCTTCTCGCTAACATATTCCCATAAACAGCGACTACAAGGAATTTGAAATAGACAGACATTAACGTTCTAAACGTCACAAAAAAACAACAACAAAGAAAACACCCTATAAGAGAACCTTTGCGGTAAAAATCAAGATTGCGTTTGAATATAATTTGAATGATATAGTATCGATTGTATTAGTCTCTGTAATATCAACCAGGAAAACAAAATGGCTCATAGGAAACTTCAACAGGAAATAGACAGGGTCTTTAAAAAGATCAATGAAGGTCTAGATATATTTGATAGTTATTATGAAAGGCATGAAAGTTGTACAAATAATCCGTCTCAAAAAGAGAAACTCGAATCTGATCTTAAACGTGAAGTAAAAAAACTACAAAGGCTACGAGAACAGATCAAATCATGGCAGAGCTCACCAGAGATAAAAGATAAAGACTCTCTGCTAGAATACCGAAGGTCAGTAGAAACTGCGATGGAAAAATATAAAGCTGTTGAGAAGGCCTCAAAAGAGAAGGCTTACTCTAATATAAGTTTAAAAAAATCAGACACGCTGGGCCCTCAAGAAAAGGAGATAAAAGAAGTTTCCGATTACCTCTCACAAGAGATTGACGAGTTGGAAAGACAATATGAAGCTGCTCAGATAGAAATTGACCGACTTATAGTGTTGAACAAAAAGAAAAAGACCGCATCAGCAGCAAACGATGAAAAGAAAGACCAACTAAAAGCATTACAGCTTCGTTATCGTTGGCATCAGCAGCAAATGGAACTTGCATTAAGGTTGTTAGCCAACGAGGAATTAGATCCACAAAAAGTAAATGCTATCAAAGATGATATTCGATATTTCATCGAATCAAACAGAGAACCTGATTTTGTGGAAGATGAAACTATTTATGATACTCTAGATTTAACCTCAAATGAAGCTATTGCTCATGAAGTGGCACAATATTTTGCTGCACAAAGTTCAGAAGATAATCTAGGCGGCGAAAACAACGAACCAATAGATTTGGATTCGATAGACACGTCAAAACTTTCTAAGAAGGAATTGAGGAAACTAGAGAGAGAGGCTAAAAAAGCAGCAAAGGTGGCCGCTAAAAACGCTGCTATCGCTACAGCAAATGCTCCACCAACTATATCAATACCAGCTGCAAAACCTCAGTCAGCAGATTCATCCATTATTTCTAACTCAGATGATAAAAATGATGATAAGAGCAATAATAAGAGCGAGTCGGTATCTCCTATAGTTAGTAAAATTGAAAATTCAACGGCAAATACAACTCCTCGTAGTCCTCTAGTGAAAAAGCCCACAACTTCGACACCCGTATCATCTAGGCCGACAACCACTGGCTTCAATACTGACACAGCTGAAATAAAGGGTAGTCATACGCACATTCAAACTCAAAATGGAATGACAAGTTCTACCATTCTAAAACCAGCTGTGGTTCCAGCCAGGCCGGCAGGTGATTTAAAATGGTCTGTTGCAGCATCTCATGGTATAGAAAAAGAACGCAAAATTAATTCACCTCCTTCTTTGGTAGCTACTATGTCTTCGCGCTCAAATTCGATAACTCAACAAACAAATGAGCAGACTCCCACAATTTCAAAGACACAAATTAACACTACTGGAACAACATTGGCAGAAAGATTGGAAAAAGCGCACGAACAAAGCGTGTCTGCCGCAACTCAAATCAATTCAGTGTCTGAGCAAACGAAACCTGCTGAACCACAAAATGATAATGCCAAAGGCTCTATGGACAATACATCAGATGAGAATAATAATAAAGAGCAAGAAGTGAATATTGACAGTCCTATATTGGAAGCACCTCTATTTTCAGATTTCTCTGATTCAGACTATGAGGAAATCGAAAGTGACTCTGAAGAACAATTGTCATTGGATGAATCAAATACTCAGAACTTGAAGAAAGAGCATTTGAAATCTGCTTTATCTTCTGATTTTGAAATGCTTTTGCTACCAAGTGGAATTCAAGAGTTTATTATGGGCATGGATTTGACGAAGAATAATATAACAACAACTTCAGAAGGTAAGATAAGAAGATCCAGAGATACCTGCAATATATTCAGACTAGATAATGTTCCTTATGGCGTTAATCCGCCTTCACCTCTTGATGCTTTCAGATCGGCACAGCAATGGGATACAGCTCGTTATTCATTATGGTCTTCTTTAAGAAACAATGAAGCAAATTTCAATGAAGAAATCTTGATGTCAAAATTTGAATCGTTGGACATGTTCACTCTATTTTACAACTATTACTTTAGTGTAACGCCCTTAGAAAAGCAGATCGCTTCTAAAGTACTCAAAAATAGAGAGTGGAGAGTGGCTAATAATGAAGTTATGTGGTTCTTAAGACAAGGAGAACCTAAACTAGTGAATGACCAGTACGAAATTGGAGATTATAAAATATTTAAACTGGACGACTGGACAGTGATTGACAAGGTCAATTTCAAACTTGACTACGGATTATTAAAAGATAATCAAAAACAAAGCAATACTGATGATCGGGATACAGAACAAAATCCTCTAACTGGAGATGATGATAATGCACTATCTCATGGACAACAACTTCTGCAACAACTGAAAAGGGGCAAAGACTCCATATCTGCATAATTTATTTCAAGACATATTTTATTTTAAATATTTCGACTTTGTACATAATAAATTGTTTACATCTTTATGATTTTATAAGAGTGAGAAGTATTGTTAGCTGCAAAAGCTATGCTAAAAGAAAAAAAAATTCTGCTCTTTCTAAAGCTTGTGCAATTAGAAGGAGTACGCATGCCATAGTTCTAAACAAAGTGGTTCCGCCGAATATAATGGCATAAATTGCCTATGCACAAAAGAAAACTTCAATATCATTATTATAAATATTATCACTATCCTAGTTCAGAAGAACAATAAAAGACCATAGAAAACCTGAAATTAATGCTGAGACTTTGGCAATCCACCAGACATGCTGTATAGCAAAAGGACACAAGGAAAATTTCCATTCCCAGGTTTTCAGTGACTTATTAAAATGACCAGTAATTAAGCCAGTATTACCATAGAACTCACCCATCATAGCTCTAACCGTAACCTCCTGTATATGAGCAAGTGTATCCTCATAAACTGGTTTTCTTGTAGCTTCCCATGTACCATTCTTGAACTTATTATAAATAGTCTCACAGCCTTCGTGGTCATGACCAGTCAATACTATACCTGGTTTATCATTATCGAACACCAAGTTTAAAACTTTTTCTGAAGTTTCCTTACTTAGATGGTTTTGTGATCTTAATAGATTAGCTTTATATGGTTCTCTTTCGAAAACTTCCGGATAGTATTTAAATTCTGGACCATCAACACATAGACCTTCCTCTTTATAGAATGGTACGTGAGATAGTAAAATTGTGTTTCCTTCAAAACGGCGCTCAAACAATTGGTATAGGAATTCCCATGTTGCATCAACAAACTCTTGTTGCAAAGGTGGGCCATCTAACAATAAGCTATTCAGGACAACAATACGCCATGGGTGGTCAGTATTTGTATCATATTCAATCCAATAATTATCTTTACCAAACATGTCGTAGTATCTAGACATATGTTGGTAAGTGGCATCTCCAGAATAACCACAGTCATGGTTACCAGAAATATTAATAAATAAGAAGTTTTCCTGGTTAGGATTCCACGAATAAACATCAGAATAACCAAATGGGAACGTCATGTTATTCTCGTAGTATTCCTTAAACTGATCACCCCAAGCTTTCCAGTCTGTTTTATACTGGCCTTCTTCGTCATGATGATTCTCCTTAATATTTACAATCTCAGTGGTGTCTCTTTGAAAGATGCGATCCATATACCTATAGGTCCTATTATAGAATTCGGAATCACCGATCCATTGAGATGAGAATAAATCTCCCAGAACCGCCACATGTGAAGGCTTTAACCTTTTCTTCATCATTGAGTATATGTGACCCAAGTAGTAATCATTTCCAAAAATATCTAACCTGGTATTATATGGTGTGTTCTTAAAGATACCTTTAATTTGAGGATCACCAAATGCCATGAAATGAATATCTTCAACAGCAGAATCCTCGGTATTCTCAGTGTACCCAAATAGATCATTAAAGTAGTTCTGAACAGTTATTTTAACTTTATTTGTGGTGGATAGACCTTTTGGTAGAGATACATCCACAAACTTATCATTCTTGGTACGTGCCCAGGAGCATCTACCAGGATGAATTGAAGGGTATGTGTATATGAATAAGTTCGAAAACAAAGCTAGAAGAGTTCCAAAAACAGCAAAGAGCTTGATAAAACCACGCAACCCCATTATCACCTGTGTTTCAATTCGTTTGCTCCTTTATTGTTCACAAAATAAATAAAATCGATTACTGCAGTGTATTATTTAACCAGTTTAAGGCAGTGCAAAGTCAGAGTTAAAGTAGCTAGGAAAACTTGGCGATGGTTTTGGAATTGCAATTTACCAACTTCACTTTTAGTTATTTGTTGGTAATTTCCTTTCCTGATAGAATCAATTGCGCCAGATAATATTCTTGTGTTTCCCATAATCTCTATTCTTGTTGTTTTATCGGATTTGATCCATTAAAGGAATTGTGCGTGGGAAAGGATTTACAATTTGGAAGCCCATAATGACAGGTCAGTAACAATGCTAAATTATTCATTAGAACACAAAATACACGTTTATAGAGTGTAGTACATATTGTAATTTACAAGTAACCGATTAGGTTTAAATTATGTGATAAGGTTAGGGCTTCTCGTGTTCATTGGACCCTGTAACGTCTCTTAGTTTGTCTTTCCTGCTGGCCCAAGATCAACTCTTCAAATACTCTTGCTTCTTCTGCTTCCTCAGGCGATCTTCTGGCTCTTGAGAAGTTGTCAGCTAGGAACAGCAAACCCTTGGCCTTCAACGTCTTATCGTGACCATTACGGTCATTTAGAATTCTGTTGCAGACTTCTCTTAGTTTACGTTCAAGTTCAAATTTAGACATAGCCCACATCACACCCAAGGTCTTCCCCGCAACCATATGTTCGAACTTAGCACGCTCTTCGGGGCTTAATTCTTCAGGATTCACTTCACTTAGACCTTGCATGGTCTTTTGAGCTTCGTAGCCTGTGTGTATTAAACTATAAGTGGACTTGACATCTTTAGCACCATCTCTGAACCCTGTCAAGAAACGTGAAACACCTAGTGTTTTCTTAGAGAGAAGATAGTTGTTTGCTTTGTTACGGTATACTTTGGCCAAGATATGCAACAACTCAAGGCCAAAACTTTCAAGTTTTAACTCTTCAATTTCTTGAGTCAACTTCTTTTGGAATTCATCCAAGTGATTACCCTTAACAGCAACAACATAGCTGTCCAATTTGGCATTAAGTTTGTTTGAAAGTTCCTCGACCTGCTTGATCAGGTCCTCTCTCCTTCTCTTTTGCATTTCTGCTAGTTTCTCCCGTTGTTCCTTGGTCAATTTCGACTTTCCATTTGCACTGCCATTAGCCTCAGCAGCAGCCTCAGCAGAAGTAGTTCCTGTTGCAGCTTCCTCAGCAGCAGCTTCTCCAAGCTCCTTGAACAAAGAGAACTCACCAACCCATTCTTTAAAACCATCACCACCAAAAATCGCAGTAAAGTACTCAGATGGGTCGACAAAACCTTGTTGAGGCACAGCACTCTCTTTACCAAGCTGATCATATCTCTTCCTCAATTCGTCATCACTCAGAACTTGATACGCTTCACCAACTGCTTGGAATTTGGCCTGGGCATTAGGGTCATTAGGATGCTTGTCTGGATGAGTTTCCATTGCCCGCCTTCTGTAGGCCTTCTTAATTTCGGCAGAAGTAGCCTCTGGTTTCACACCAAGGATATCATAGTATTCAGTATCTTTCACCATATTTGTATGTGCCTATGTTCTGCTGACTTTTGTCTATTAATGCTGTGCTCTATAATTAATGCTATAGCAATAGTTTAAAGTTGTTTTTACAGATATAATAAAAGTTCTCTAGGGAAGCTACTTTAAATACTTCTTGATGAGGGAAGTTCCAAGTTGAAAAGGGGACCTGGAGTTTACAACAGCAAATATACAGTATATGAGTCTCTCTAACAACTTCAAGCTAATGCATCTTCTTTCGACCCATCAAGTTAGGGAAGAATGGGCGTAGAGCCAGAATCCCCCTTTTCCCAAAGTAAGACGATGGGAATGCCCAATAAGAGTGCCATTCAATAACATAGAAAGTTTAACACTCAAAGGATAAAGACAAACGTACTCCCCCTGAATGATTCACAAGAAGTCTCGGATAAATCGTTGTAAGTAACTCTCTTTCACCTCGATGAGTCTTTGTCACCAATGTATGGCTTTAACTTCTTGCAGATCCTTTCACATACGGAGAAACTCTATAGAGAAGCAGACCTATTAGCTAATCTGTTAACGTACCCATACTTAGTGCGAACTCCAGCGATCAAAAACATAATTGGTAATTGTCTATGTCCATATGTGACAAGGAAGTTTATCATTTTTGGATAGCTTCTTCCAGTTGGTTCTTCAGGTAGTAATACAGAATAATGGAATTCTGTCTTAGTATTTTGTAGCCGTATGTACATGTAGATACCACAGAGCTCTTAATCAGTTCTCTGTTGTCCCAGATACCGTTCGCCACCAGTGGAACGTCGTGTTCGAAGAACAGTTCTGCACCACGCATGTAAGCACACACCACAAGCAACACAAGAGACAGATAGAACAATCTTCTAACCATAGCATATAAGCTCATGATACATCTCCAGACTACATACAGGCCTATGATCAAAGAAATGACTATAAAAGCTGTAGGGTACTCCTTGCTAAACCGAACAATAACTGGGATCAGTATCTGCAAGAAATTGATGACCTTGCTTAAAAGCCCAACAATCAGTTGTTGTATGTTCTCCTCTGGGTGTGTAACTGTTCTATCCATCATCTGTGATTTTCTGAGGTGTTGTTGCCTTTGATTTATGTCTGTTTCGTTTCTACTTCAAGTACAATATTGCCTCTGTTTATGCATGTCATCGCAGATTTCCTTTTTTTTCAAATTAAGAAGCTAATTATAAGCTGGACTCATTAACCAAGAATATTGGTCAAGGAGTCAAATGCAAAGTAATAATTATAGCAGATGAAAATGTTTCTAACAGTATACATATTGTAACTGGCAATATTCTTTGTAAATATTCTACTTTTATTAGTGCATCACTTTCTTGTATTCGATATCTAATCCATTTAGAATTTATATAATGTGAAATGTTGGAGCATACAATTTGATACTGACAAAGGTAAAATAATAGCAACTGATATCCAACTTGGTAACCTGTTATTTTATTCATAATTGGAAACTTTTTGTTATGTTGAGCAAGATTCCTTAGCCCCAATCCTAAAAATTATATCCAACTCATTTCCACTAAGTGAAAGTTGACATGGAAATAAAACATCAAGGCAATAGCAATTGCGATGCTAGAGATGTGGCAAATGAAAGGCCAACATTTTTACTATTTCCAATTACTCAGGCACATGTTACTAACTGAAAGTAGAGTACAATAATATTCACTAATATATCAAGGTATATAATCAGGTCAGAATATTGTTACTGAGGATATCTTCAAGAATCACTAGATGTTCATGTGAGAGGGTTAAAATCATCTATTGGATAATTCCCAAGTTGTAGATATCTTAAAAATTAATTTCAATGATTATGGGATGTATTTGTTATGAAACAATAGTCATGTCCAAAAAAACCGTCTTGGGACTGTCAATCAGTTTCTTGATATACCCGGCTCCTTACCAACGCGGAGTTTAGAAGGGGAAAGCACAAGTGACTCCACAGCTTATATATATCCTAAGATCGAATTATCATTCATCAAAGTATACTTTAAACAACCTCTTGATATCGAAATCAGCATAGCTAGTATACTATTTGTGGATGAAAATAACTTACATTACAGAATAGCATGTGAGGTATAAGTAATTTAGAGGGACATTGTGTCTAGAGATCAAGTACTTATAGAAACGATGTAGAACCTACAACGTATTCTTCAAAACCTCCAGCACCTGGAATAGATTTTATGAATAAATACAATGAAGTTGCTGATATAAAAGGGAAACACACTATGACACACAATAATGAGATCATGTGACTTTCATATCTTTCAACATGACAGCCTGATTCTTGTAGACTAACAAGAACTTCTTATGGTTCTATAGTGTAGTGGTTATCACTTTCGGTTTTGATCCGAACAACCCCGGTTCGAATCCGGGTAGGACCTAATTTTTTTTTGCAGTACTTAATATAAATTCAAGATCAAATTAGCTATATGACTAGTACTTCTACCTTAGGATATTTTGATATACATTAATCAGTCATGTTTCCGATGTGAACATTATACTCTACTTATCAGTTGGACAATGTTGGTGTGCTGGTAAGTGGTCCTAAAGGATAGAACAAAACCGAGATATTTAGTTACTTAACATAACAATTGCATATCTTCTGGTGATTATATATATATTATTTTCTATTTGTAAAATTATATGGGTTTTATATGAATAAGTAGCATATCTTTTGACAATATAGCAAAAGTAAAAGAGTTAAAACACTGTGTTTTGACTATGAGAGCAATGGCAGTCCCAATCAAGGCCAAATACTTTTGATTAATTCATTTATTTTGGAGGCAATGGCTCGTCGTCGTCATCTTCTAGAGAGATGCCGGCATCAGTAGTGGTGCTAGTCTGAGAAGTCTTGGAAGTCTTGGAAGCTGGAGCGTCAGAGCTAGAAGAGTCAACGGAAGATATAAATTCCTTCATCAATTTAGCAGATTGCTCGTAGTATTCTAATTGAGCGGTAGCCAATTCTTTCAAACTAGGTAAGAAGTTGGCACTAGCAATAACCTCTTGCATAACTACAGTAGCATCTTCGGTTGCTTGTGCAAATTGATCCTCCAAAGTTTCCATTTGTACTCTTAGACCAGCTTCCTTCTCAGGTTTCGCGTTTTGTAGGTTAGTTCTTGCGACGTCGTATTGTAGTCTCTTAGACTGGACATCCTTACGTGCTTTGTTGGCTCTGGCAATGCTTTCAGCCAAGTTCTCCCTTATAACTTTGTTAAATTTTGTTTGAATCTGGGTATCCTGTTGCAATCTTGCTTGGGCCACTTTGGTTTGGACATCGCTGTAGTTCAGGAGCACCTTGGATAGCTTAGCGTCCATTGGGTCATCGAAGCTGTGATTCAAGTACTCGCTGGCGTTCAAAGCAACTTTGCTCATGGCATAGTTCAGTGTCTTGGGTTCCTTTACTGGACCAGGTGCAACCAGAATATTTTGTGCCTCGGTGGCAGAAGTGGCTTTACTCAACTCCTGAACCTTAGCAGCCATATTCTTGGAAAACTCATTGACAGATTCACTAACATACTTTGGATAGTCATAGGACTCGTTCTCATAAACAGCAGTGACTTGCAAGAAGTGCTCATAAACAATCTTAATGGTGTCTACCTTGTTCTCCAGCTCAAGATATTCTTGAGGTAATTGACTAATGTCAGTGACTTGGCCTAGTTTCTCCTGGACCATACGCTGGGTACTCTGGGCCAACGTAGGGATGTTTGTAGACAATTCATGGGTCTTTTGTGACACGGTGTTCGAGAAACTTTGCAAGTTCTCCCTTAGTGAGTTGGCAAACGAATTGAAGTTGGACATTTGTTCTCGCTAATATAATTGCTATAGGAATATACGATTGAGCAAGCCAATTGAAGAAACCTATTGCTTCTAAATACATATGCATTTTTGTTACCGGGTAGGCTTCCCTTTTCAAGCTTTCTGAAGAAAAATTTTGGGTGAAGGAGAGCCCTAAACCCAGTGGGAAGTGATCGCCAACTGGACCTTTGAGTCAAGTCAATGAAGCAAAACTGCTATAATGGAAATGGATGATCAGCATCATTCTGCTGATCTGTGCCCCTTGTAATAAGTGTATAGTCTGAGCCTTGAAACTGATTTATTGAGGCGAGATGTTTTTACGTAGCGCTTTGCGTTTGGGAGGCCATCGGAGAGTAATTGGCAGACAGTTTCATGCGGCGTCAGTTTTACTGAAAAACAGCAAGTATGGTTCAGTGGCTAACTATCAGGATAGGCTGAAACACTTGGAGTTTGACAAGCACTATAAGATCCGGTCTAACATTGAGCTGCTGATTCAAGAATATGCTAGCAAGCCGATTCCTCCGTTGACTTATGATTATCTGACTCATTACAAACCACCACTGAGTGCCAATGAAGAGTACATGTTGACCATCAAGACTATCAATCTTCTTCTATCGTACACTTGCAGGAGGTTGAATGCTATTCAGAAACTACCTTATGTGGCTGCTGTGAATCCATCTATCGAGAAGAGTTACTCACTATATCTTAAGACGTTGGAATCGTTACTCTCCATTGAATTTCCTTATGCATTGCATGACAAAGACATTATACATGGACTACTGATAGAGTTTCTCGATGATCATCAGGATACCGTAGAGACATTGTCGCGTGGCCTGGAAGAAATCATGGACTTCCTCGAGAAGGATACTATATTCAAGTTCTTGGATGAACACTTAAGAGACAGGATCGCTATGAAGATCCTTGCTACAAATCATTTGGCTGTGAGTAATCACAATCGGGACTCTGATCCAAATATGATCGGGACTATTCACAAGGCGTTGCCAGTGGCAGATATGGTCAAGAAAGTTTCGGAGTTCGTCAGTGATCTATGTTTTGTCAAGTACGACCAGCTCGTAGCACCTGTAAAAATATATGGCGGCCACGATGTGACATTCCCCTGCATCCCCACCATTCTAGAGTATGTGCTAACCGAGATTCTTAAAAACTCATACCGCGCTCACATAGAGAACACCACATCTCACAACTGTCTCGTTGAGAAGCCAGTAGAAGTGCAAATAGTCAAGGATGAAAAATACGATGAAGAGTTGGAGATTAGAATAAGAGACTTTGGCGGAGGTATACCACCAAACGTTGAGTCTCACATTTTCGAGTACTCCTACACTACGGTGGAGTCGGATAAGAAGGAGTCCGGTGCCAGCGCATATGTGATCCCAGGAGAGGATATAAACATTGTTTCAGGTATGGGATTTGGACTGCCGATGTGCAAGGCCTACATAGAGATGTTCGACGGTAAGTTGGATATTCAAAGTCTATGGGGATGGGGTACAGACGTGTATATCAAGTTGAAAGGGCCAACAAAGAAGATGTTGGAGCCCAAGAAGGACGAATGATGAAGCCACGCTCGCCCTCCTAAATTGTACCATAAAGTTTTATTATATATTCCTTTTCATTGTTGTTGGATCAGAAATTGGCATTTTGTCACCAAAAAAATCGTTGAAAAAAAAAATTGGATAACACCTCGGGGGAGTGTGTGAAAGTTGAAATAGGTGCTTCTTAATGAACGTTGATCAGTAATTTAATCTTTGCTTTGATGCTAGCCACGCGTTGGCCTAGTCAAGTGTATTTTGCCTTTATTTGGTAGCTGTGTCTTTTATTTGTGCCCTGATTGTAACTGCGTATATAACAGTCATCAAAAACTCTAGGTCTGATTAAAATAAGTAAAAAAGGTCATACAATGGATGGCATAAAGATTTTGGCGACGTTCTCGGTAATAGTACTGTTCTACAAGCTTTTTACGTACAGCAAGAAAGGTGGTGTTTCACAGAAGGAGGCTGTGAAGGCACTGTTGAAGACAGAGTTTAGGGAGTTTGAGTTGGTAGAGAAGGAGCAATTGACACATAACACTGCAAAATACAAGTTCAAGCTCGCAGATGAGTCACATGTGTTGGGGTTGCCAATTGGTCAGCATATCACTGTTAAAACCATAATTGGTGGCAAGCCAGTGAGCAGATCATACACGCCAACCTCTCTGGACGAAGAATGTGTCGGGTTCTTTGAGTTGCTAGTCAAATCTTATCCTGAAGGTAATATCTCCAAGCACATTGGTGACATGAAGATTGGTGAAAAAATCAACATATCTGGTCCTAGAGGATTCTACGAGTATGTGCCAAATGTTCATAAACACCTTGCCATGGTTGCTGGTGGTACTGGTATAACTCCAATGTTTCAAATAATGAAGGCTATTGCCCGGGACCCCAGTGATAAGACCAGAGTAACTTTGCTGTATGGTAACGTGCTAGAAGAGGACATACTTTTGAAGCAAGAATTGGATGACCTTGTCAAGCAAAGACCGGATCAGTTCAAGATCACCTATCTTCTTGACAAACCGGAGCGTGACGACTGGGAAGGCGGTGTAGGCTACGTGACATTGGATCTCATGAAGGAATCCTTCCCATCTGCGGAAGAGGACGTTCAATTGCTCGTCTGTGGTCCGCCAGGCATGGTTTCTTCTGTCAAGAGGAACGCCGTCGCTCTCGGATTCCCAAGGGCCAAGCCTGTCTCAAAGATGGAAGACCGTGTGTTTGTCTTCTGAGTTGAAGGCAGGTGCCATTAACTATGTAAATACCAGTAAGATATTCCAAGGACGTTTTCAACTAGCACACCCCATATAGAAATAAACAAATGTGCAGTTCAAGAAGAGGCACATTTGCTGTATAGCACTCGTATGTTACTATAAGATCAATAATTGTTTCAAATCGTCGATTTTTTGCAAAAAAAAATATGAAATTGTAAGGATCAAGCTGCCAAGATAGACCTACAAAAGCTATATTTAGCCATCAGAGCAACGGCAAAGGTACTCATTTGTCAATTGTATTTACGCGAATTTTGGTTTGAACGTATACCCACGATAAAAAAAAACCAAAAGAAAAATCATAAGACAGAGACAAGAATAGATAGACGGTCACATTGATCAGCAAGGTTTTTTTTTGAAGCATAGAATATCCCTACGAATACATCTGTTTCATATCTGCATCCTTTGGCATAGTCACCATACTTTAATTTTCCCATCATTTCCCATATTTTTTTGCATAATACTTTTGTTCTTTATAATACCACATTAATGACCTCTGTTCCAGTGAAGAAAGCCCTTACTTCGCTACTGCGCGATCCCGGCAATGCCTCATGTGCGGACTGCAAGTCCCAGTCGCACCCAAGGTGGGCATCGTGGTCTCTGGGTGTGTTCATATGTATCAAATGTGCCGGTGTACACAGGTCCCTGGGGACACATATCTCGAAGGTCAAGTCTGTTGACCTGGATACGTGGAAGGAGGAGCACTTGAAAGAGCTAGTGCAGATGAGGAACAACGTTAACGCAAACAGAGTATACGAGGCGAAGCTGCCCGACAGTTCGAAGTTCAACGGGAAGAGCCTCGGTAACGACATCAACTTGTTGCAAGAGTTCATCAGGCAGAAGTACGAGCGTAAGCGCTGGATGGACAGCAGTGTGGACCTATCCCGCGACCAGCCGGTGGTTAGCCAAGCCAACAGCTCATCGAGCTCTCTGGTGTCCACAATGTCCTCGTCTAATGAGTCAACGAACAACACCGTTGCTGTTGAAGAGAAGTTGAAACCACAAAGCACGCATAGCTCAAGCCTGCTGAACTTACAAGGCCGCAAAGAGATAGTGGAAAATAAGAGGCCCGCAAGACCCACCCAGCAGGACACACCGCAACGAAACGACCTGAAGAAGTCTATACTATCATTGTACTCCAGTGCCAACGCCAGCAAGAGCAACAACAACAGCACTATGAACGTATCCAGCGGCATGAGCATGACTACACCGTTCAACACTACACCACAGAACAACTCATCGCTCTCCATCGATGACGATGAGCTATTCAAGAATGTCTGGAGTTGAGCTGTGAATAGTTAAGTAATAATATATTAGAATTGATGTAGATAATGTATTAAATTAAAATTAAAGATTAGATATGTATGTTGTTGTTGTTTTTTCGTGGTATTTCGCGCTAGACCAGCTATGCAGAAGCCATTTCATTTCCTCTTCTTTTCAAGAGCTTTTTTTTTCTTATATTTTAATATTGGTTTTAAAAGTGGATATAAATTAGATGATGTGTTTTGTAAGGGAATTGATATTTCGTTGTGGTAAAGAAGGGGGTTGGCTTATTATGTTTTTAAGGAAATTCATGAATGTCTTTTTTTTTTCTTGTGTACTGTTTTCAGGCCAGGTATGGTACTTCGCCCTTATATCTGTTGATCACAGTTCTGTGAATACCGTAGTAGAAAGCGCAAACGAAAAAGAATATAGTGAGCAGCATGTTGAAGTCTTGCATATACTTTGCCTAGTCTCTTCTATCTCTCTATTGTATTTTGGAGTTAATGATTTATTTATTTCTTGAATGTGTTGGTCATTATGTTACAGAAGACATATTTACTTCCCCTGATTGACATGGTCTCTTTATATACCTTGGGGATTGGGTGCCATTAGTGTGAGTTGTTGTAGCTGACTGCTTGGGAAGTGCGCTATTATGGCAAAAAGAATGGCACTTTGTAACTGTTTAGGGCTACTGGGATAGGCGATGCCCTTCAGAAAAAGGGGAAGGCCTCCCATGTCCACACTGGCTGTGCTCCCCGATATGTCTCTGTGTCTCCTGCAAAGTACATACAAGTGCACAGGTTTTTGGAAGAAAGAGGACTTTTTGGACATTTCAGCCATTTTGAGAGATTTTTTGGTTGTAAAAGACAAGCACACATTAGCAGGATGAGAGTGCAACAGGCTGCGGAGATACAGTGCTTGCAAAGAGAAAATCTCTAATTAGCTAATACCTGGTGGTGCGTGCGGCAATATCTGTGTCCAGATGCTGTCTGTCCTACTTGAGAGGCAGCCAATATACACTTGACTGCCACAGTGAAAGACCCGGAGACACCGGAACAACCGGACATAAGTTATGCTTTCACACGTACACAGGAGAGCGATGATAGGCCGAGCACAGGAGCGCCATGAGCACCAAGCAGGGAAGAAGCCCGTGGCGAAAAACAGAAATAAAGGGAATTGGAAAAATGTCGCGCGGGTGTTTCTGTGGGGAGTTTCAAGAATACCGAGCTGAATAGCCAAGGGCTATTTATATTTCAACTGGGACGTAGCCACAGACGGAGACGCAGAAACACCGGACCCTGGACTACCCTTCCCAATACACAAATGATTCATTACAGTGGGAAGTTGCAGTTTCTGCTGTAATGTCTGTGCTTGTAAGGAAAACAATTAGTACAAGACCAATAACATCCCTGTGTTTCCCTTTTAGGAAGTTGGAGTATTCAGGGGCAGTTCTCAGTCCTATTGCAGGTTGTTTCAAAGTTTCTTTCTATTTCCAGTTCAGCTGTACGCAGGTATGTGTGGGGGAGGAGGAGCGGGGGGAGGCCCTGAGAAGGGGCAGGTAGAGTGATTTAGGAGAGCACTCACAAAGGCGGAAGGTTAAAAGAGGAGTACTTATTTGCGTATATGACGATAATTGCTAAAGCCCGATACATATGTTAGTATTCTTATATATCACACCGATAGAGGTAGGGGAGTTGTGCTACTGGATTTCCACGATGTAGTTCTTGCCGTTGTTGTTGTCCCAGTACTCCTCGCGGGCGGTGTTGCTGCGGGTGGTGTACTGGATGCAGAACTCCAGTTCTCGGCTGCGGTTGGAAACGTACTGGCCGTTGCTGAGCACGGTGTTGTCGATCATGAACCTGAATATATCCATTTGCGATCCTGGCAGGTAGTTGTTGCCGGAGCCCACGTACATGGACTCCACTTCGTTGCAACTGCGCCAGTGGTCCCAGGTGTAACGTATCGAGACCTTCTTGTCGAAGTATATGTTCTTGACAAGCACCGTGCCCGTGATGATCAGCTTGTCGTCCTCGTCTCGGCCAGTGGAGAAGCCGATACCGGGTCCGCCAAAGTTGCTGTTGTAGTAGTTGGACTTGCGCTTCTGTACATTGAGACTCACCTCTTGTAACAGCACTTTCTTGTCGCTCGTGGAGTTCAAGAAGATGTTCAACTTCAGCGACTTCGACGTCTTGCTGCCCAGCGTTGGGAAGTTCTTGCTCACTAGAGTGGTCATCTTCTCCTCTTTCTTGCTCGTGCTTGATTGCGAGACCGGCGGAGTGGGGTCCTTGAAGTTGTCCTTGAGACCACTGCCACGGTCGTTCATCATCAGAGACTTCAGCCCGCGGCTAAAGATACTGTCGCCCTGGCTGAACCCGTTCTCGTAGTCGTACTCGTCCATGTACCGGTCGAGGTCTGTGCCCCCACGCGTTGTCTCATCGTCATCCTCGTCGTAATCATAGCTGTACGGATACCCATCCTCATCGTCATCCATAAACCCACCCTCAAGTCTCCTGTTCAGGTCTAGCCTCTTCTTTCTGCCATTGTTGCGATCAATACTGCGAACAAGTGGCTTGTGTTGGAAACTTAGCACGTCGTCCTCTTCATCACGGATACTAACGACGCTGGGACTCTCCTCTTTGAAGAAATACTTCACTGGCAGCCTTTGGTCAAAGTGGACACTCTTACTACGAATCAATTGGTCTCTGGGGTTATTCATGCGCACGCCACGTGAGTTCTGAGTTCTCCTGTTCGAGTTTGGCGTCACCGGCAGGGACTTCGATCTCCTCTTCAGAGAACTCTTCACCAGCTCCCCAGACTTCTTGTATACCGGGGGCAATGGCATCATGTGGTCCTCCACAGGAGATTGATCGTATGAATCATGCAAGGGTAAGCACACGTCTTGTTGGGCTTGGTTGGCCCTATTTAGGATTGGATAATGGTGCTCTGTTGGCGAAATAGATTCATCTTGAGCTAGCTCGATTATCTCTTCCGCTTTTATAGAATTTATTGCTGGGGAGTTGGCAGAGCCGTTTCCTATAGACATCTTGCCAAGCTCATGTTTAAGACCAGTGATTTCTTCCTCTGGTGTCGTTATATCATCTATTTTGTCGTTAATTCTATCATCAGGTAGTATTTTAGCCATTAAAATTTGCTTGTTCATATCAGTGTTCCGCTTGAGCTCCTCTGGAGATATGAAATCCTCGGACTTCATCTGCGTTACCCTTTGAGGTTTGTGCAAGAAATCCAGCGAGTTTATTCTACCCTTTCCAGTCCCTATTACATTTGAAGTTCTCCTAATGTTTCTTTCACCTGTATTAAGATCTGGGGTGGTCTCTGCTTTAATTTTAGGTTGACTTTGGTATGTATCCAAAGATAGTGGTACTTTTTCCACAGGATTTTCCATTGAAATGGCTACCTTTGAATTAAGTTGAGTGTATGTATCGTGATTTTTTTTTAAGACATTTTCTGTTTCGATTTTTGTATCATTTACCTTAGGTGAGTATTTTACATTTGGCATAGCATCTTTTTGTTTGGGTACTGTATCGTTTTTGTTTTCGGTTATGTTTTGATTATTATGTTTTCTTAGAATAGTCATAGGTTCTTCGTTCTTCTTAGATTCGACATTAATGGCCTTACCGTTTTCCACAGAATTTTGTGAGTCCTTCAAAAGGGGATTGTTTAGCCTTATATCCATAGATTCAGCTGTTTTAATATGATCATCAGTATCCACTACCAGGTCACTCTTTCCCGAGCCAGCGGTGGTTTTGACATCTTTGTTGTCTTTGTGATCTGGTAGTTTCTCATGTATTGTGAAATTCTTAGTAAACGGTGTCTGTGCCTCTAAGGCCTTGTCGTTCCTTATAGACTCGATAACCGCAAATCTTTTAGTGGCCTCTTGATGAATCCTCTCGGCATCCATTTTTGAGTCATCTTGCGCAACCACAGTTTTGCCGGCAGTGCCATTGGATCTCATATTGGCCTTAGCAGCCGTAGGTTGTTCTCCCACAGCTGATTGTTTCACAGGCTTATCATTGTGTGCACTAGAAGTACTTTTGGCTGTAGAACCATTGCTTTTCTTCTTCTTCTTCAGCGACCTCCTAGTTGATCGACTCTTCATTTCAGAACTCCTATCGCCGTCTAATCGCCGCACAAGAACACTGTCGATCTCCTCGTCTATATACATCCAATCACTAAGACGGTAATGGCTCTTTGAACTATTTTATCCCCAGAGGATGTGATTCAACTAAATATCCCTCTGCGTGCGACTCCTTCCGTTGAGCTTTCCTTTCGTTATCGGATTCCTCACTGTGGGAACTTTTCACAACGCTTGTTTGGGTCGTGTCACACTATCCAGAGTCTCGAAGGGTTATACTCTCTTTGTAAGGCTACTCGATGCTAGCCAGTAGAATAGTGTATTACAGACGTTTATATAACAAACTGTCCTTTACTTGGTTGAAATTGCTGAAACTGGTCTTCGAAAATCGGTGTTCAGAGTTTAAGTCGAAAGTAGGATATGTATCTGTATATATAAGGAATTGTTATCGAAGTGCAAAGTGCCAAGGGGCTTGAGACCCGGGGGAGAGGGGGTACCACGAGCAAGAAATATAGCTGATATGCCCAGTATCCATGCTAACTTCACATCCCTCGCCAACACCTGCGTTATCTGGGCATGGCCCCTCGATTGATCCCCTTCAATACCCAATAGAAACAAGAAATGACTCCCCCATTGTTTATCGACGCCAGAGGAAGAAGTCAATTGGCACAGTGGGGCAGGGCAACCGAGCAATGATAAACGAGATTCATCCCTTGATTACACATCATTTGCAAAGCAAAGACCCAGCGATTTTAGTGACAATTCGGTGTGAAGTAAGTTTGCCATCTCTTATCCCGTTTCTTGGTCCTGTTGGTGCGAGCGTTTCTCTGTGTTTGCGTGGGGGTGTGGGATGTGTTGTCCCTTGGTGCAACAACGGCATTTATTGACTAGTCCTGTAAGATTAACATAGCCAGCAATCAAAAAAATTAGACATACTATGATTATAGATGTGTAATTAACCGGAAATTCCCTATTAGAAAAGCAAATACTATTTATCTCTATATACTGGTCCCTTTCTTGAATACATCCTGAACAGAAATACTCAAAACAACGCTTAAAAAAAAATAAAATTAATGTAGGCTAGCATTCACTGCAATGGCAACGCACTTTCTCAGTCCTGACTGTCGAACTTGTACATCTTAACGCACCCAAATTCGTCGCCACTGAAGCATTCAGAGTCACCTATACAGACGCATGCGACTGGGGCACTCTTAGTCCTTTCATCGTGGTCCGGGTTACTACTGGTATTTACATCAGAACCTTTCAGTTTTCTTCCATGGAAGGTATGCATACATTTGCCACTTTGTAGATCCCAAATTTTGATGCTACCATCGTGCGACCCGCTGATAATTCTGAAGTTATCGGCGGCGATATCCCAGACACCCTCCACATGCCCGAACTGCGTTCTGATACATCTACCACTCCTTACTTCCCATAGCTTAATGGTGTTATCTAGCGCACAGGATAACAAATGTGTTGGGTATGGCATTTTTTTATCCAGTTCACGTTGGCCATTGACTCCATTTTCTGGATCATCCTCACCGGTACCATTGCTGGCAATATCGTCTTCCTCACCAGGTTTCCTCTCGTCAGTTACCAGATTCTGAGCATCGATGATTGTTAATGGTATAACCTTCTGAACTTGTCCCACATGCCCTCTGAAAACTCTGAGGCATGTGTTAGTTCTTATATCCCACATTCTTATTGTAGTATCGTCTGAACAACTGTAACAACTAAAACTCTTTGGATGCAGCTTGACACAGTTAACCCATTCGGTATGGCCCTTTAATGTATAACAAGTTCTAGACTCTACATGCCATACTTTGACTGTCTTGTCTGCACTACCAGACACAATAATCTTCTTATGAGAGTCAACGCTCATTACACTGTCAGTGTGTCCACGGTATGTAGATATACATTCGCCTGTAATGTAGTTCCACACTCTGATAGTCTTGTCCAGGGACCCTGTTATTAGTTTTTGATCGTCAAAATACAACGTCTTTACACCATCACTGTGACCAGTTAATCTTCTAATTAATTTACCCGTAAATAAATCCCAGATTGCAACTGTGGTATCGTAAGAGCCAGTAAATAGTAGTCTATAGTTAAATTGTAATGTCAACACACCGTCCATGTGACCTTTAAACTCCTGGATTGTACAAAGTCCCTTACGCCAGTTGGATTCCACTTTAAACCGTTCTCTATATACCATTTTCCAAGACTTCTGCCTGCATCTCCCATTCTCTTGCTGCCCTTGTCCACTGCTTTTACTACCACTGACGGTATTGTTGGATGCAGTGGTACAAACATTTGTACTGGAAGTAGCTCCGGGACTTTCGTTCCCTTGTGTACGATCAGTAAGTGGGCTTATTCTATTGTCATTATCTTGAATCATTTTCCTGTCATTCACGGTTGTGTTGGGATTCTTGGCTTTTATGTAGCAAACTCTGGCTCTCTTCATATGAAGAAGCGGTAAGCCCCAGCCACAGTTTGGACACTTACGGTCTATATGTTGTTCACACATATGGTACCATACCCTGTCATCATCAGCCAACAGGTGCCAGTTCTTGCATACCATCGAGGCATTGCAAAGAGATTGGCAGTCCAAGTACCCGAGTATCTTCAAGGACAGCTCTTGCGGCAGCACGCTTATAAAATCTATCTTTATCATGGTGTTGATATGCTGCGCAATGTACGACAGCTGTGGGAAGCAACTTGACGTCAGTATACCGTCCAGTATCAGTTTCCTTACTTTGTCATTAGAGTTAGTGTACTTTGATATTATGTGATGGATGTCCGCTTGTTCCTTCGGGCACGCCAGCTGCGAGATCTTGTTATTAATCATCTTAATCCGCTGCATGTCCTGCTTATAACACAGCTCGTGCGTATTCGACGTTTGTATCTCAGGGTTATGTCTGTAGCAATACCGCTGAAAGTTGTCCCGCGGAAGCACGCTCACGCCACTCTGGCTCTCAGTCGACGTAGCCAGCGCATCTCCCATATCGCGCTTCATCGTGTCCTCCTCTTCCTCTTCCGCAAGCATCTGTATTTGCTCATCATAGGGCATCTTCCGCCTCTTGGCACCCTCAGTCTCAGTATCGTCGCGACTATGCTTCACCTGTCGCACCTCCATATCTTCACTAACTAGATACACAACTCAAAGCAAGCTATTGTGCTATAACGTCGCTTGCTATGGATTGTACCTTCTTTAATACTTAATGAAACCACTACTTCTTTAATATTTGATCCAGTTGGGCCCGCACAGTTGCAAGAAAAAATTTAACTGTGTGAGGTGTATGTAATGGTGGGACCAGTTACAAGAGGCAAGTGAGGGGGGGGCAGGCATGAAGCATGTGCAATATATATATGCCAGTGCTATAGCTTGTGTAATGTGCCACCGGTGCTTTGGATGGACCTGCCAGCGCTGGATGAACTACTTCAAGCAGCTGCGAATTATGGCAAATGAGTTTGTAGCTCAGTCACGTGACTTATCGATATAATCTCACAATACACACTATGAAGTACACAATGGGGGGG
>ERZ1036435.163-NODE-163-length-56270-cov-12.088909_pt1 | contig 56270 bp, 31 predicted proteins | sample MGYA00514223_ERZ1036435 | MGnify/ENA primary metagenome ERZ1036435 (study PRJEB33795, sample SAMN09464927) | human gut metagenome | host: Homo sapiens | place: USA: Stanford, California | collected 2016-08 | study: EMG produced TPA metagenomics assembly of the... | reverse complement strand
CCCCCATATAATAAAGGGAGCACTCACATGAAGAAAACACTGCACAGCGGGCTCCACTAAGAATGGGTTGATCTACCAGCTATTTTGCAGTTTTTTTAAGGGTCTTGCCTTTAGTAGACTGGTTTCTGAAATTTAGCGATGGCTCACCCCAGTTTTAATTTTTTTTGCAGTTCAATGACAAAGGGACTATATATAAGTGGGACTTGGTACTACTCAATTCTATTCTATGGTAATAGCGGTCTCTTTAAAGAAGTTTTCAAAGACACATAGTAGTTAACTTGCACCGTTGTTAGAGAAAAGAAATTAAGTAGGATGACTGACAATATACATGCTCCGGTGCCTTCCAAAAAGGGGGCATTGGCGCAGATGAAGATTATGGAAACGCCACAGAGGCCAGCTTCTGGTGGTGATGTTCGGAATCGGATCAAATCCCCGCGTGGTGGGATGCTGGCTGCTGCTGCTCGGAACCTGCGGGCGAGGTCTGAGACACCTACTTTGCTCGATGAAAGAAGCTTCAATGGGATGGATTCTGAGAAAGTAATGTCACAGAGGTTAGAGGCCTATGGGCTGGACTATGTGACAGATGAAAGGCTCCACAGGGAGAATATATATGACCCGGATTCCAGATGGTACAGCAGAAAAGTGAAGCCCAAGTTCATTATCACAGATTATCTGCCATATAATGTCGAGTCTCACTTGGACCAAGCTAAATACCTATGTCATGTCATCGTTAATCTTTACATTGCGATTAAGTCCCTAGATATTGAAGGGCTGATCTCGATCTCAAGTAAGGATTTGGCTGAATTCAAGGGTTCTGTTGATGACTTGGCGATGAAAACGGACATGTTTCGACTTTCTGGAGACACTGTTCATGTTGAAGATGCCGGCTATACTACAGATCAGCTAGATGACGATGAAATTCAAGGTGAGTTCTATGGCGAAAGCATATATTCTGATATTGATAGACCTGGCAGTGGTAAGATCACAGCCAGCTCTGCGACTATCATAAATATCAATCACTGGACTAACGAGCTAAAAAATTGTTTGCAGTTTGATTTTCCTGTACATCTGAGGAAGGCACTTGCCACTGTATACTATTACGTTTCTTTATGTCAAGGTCAGAATATCCATCGAAAGATGTTTGTTGAAATGTTTGAAGCGTTAGTAGATACAGATGATCAAGGGACTGATTTTACTGTGATGTTAAAAGAGGATGGTATGGTTCTAGATTACAAAGCATTATACGATTTGCTATGGGAATTTCTTCCATACCCAGACTCTGATTATTGCAGATATGATCTGTCCTCCAAGGAAGACTTGCAATTTTTCCGACTTCTGTTGAGACTGTCTCTATCATGTAGACCTTTTTTTGATGAATCAGACGACACCATTCTTGAGAATATAATGAAAAAATTGTTATCTAATTTAGCACCCTCAACTATGTCTGCAGTTCTACCAATACTATCATCATCTGTTCCTTTCCATTATAATGACAAGGCAAAAATAACGGACTATTTCTCCTTATGTTTTAGTTTATGGGGATCAGTCAGCGCAAATGTTGCAATTGATACCCATATGTACGATTTGACAGGTATGGTTTCAGAGGATGCACATGTCAGACTCTTAAAAGAAGATGGCTCCTGGAAAACAGATTATATCAATTTTGGAAAGTTTGGCATTTTCACTGAGGATCAGCTTAATTTCATGTTTAATAGGCTACAGGGTCATTTGAGAAGTGACGGTCAGATTCATTCATATACTAGAACTGCAAGGCCTTTCATTCATTCTATTAATGGTAAATTTGCAGATGAGTTTTTTGAGAAACTTGATGAATTGACCAGTGCTATTGAAACTTTTGTTCATCCTTCAAATACTGGCTTTTGGACCTCGCCTATAGCCAAATTTATTCACAGTTTTGTGAAAATGTATCATGCAAGATATAGTGAAGAGAAGGCTGCTAATTTTCATACTGAGTTTTGTTTAACGCCTTACTGTCATGTGAAACTTACAGATTCATTGTTGAATATTATTAATATTGGATCTCAAAATAAGAGTTCAGATGTATCGAACTATTATATTTCATGCTTGGCATACTTGTTGGATTTGAATCCTAAGAATAGGCACTTGATCTTCAACAAGATAATCAATGATCTAAATGATGCGTTAGCGGGAGAATATGTAAATTCTAGACATAGAATTATTTCCTCGCTGAAGCAATTTACAAGAACAGTTAGATACATGGTTGAAGATAGTCTGTACCGTATTCACGTTACAAATATTATTTCTAACTTGGTCTCTAAATTAGACACTAATGATATTGAATTAACTGGGCAAATTGTGAATGCACTTGCAACAGTATTTTGTTTTGTGCCGATAAAAAATCTGGTAAGCAAGGATGAATTTATGACATTTGAGTCTACCACTTTGCCGTTCCTGACAGAGCATTACTATCATATGAAACTAAATGACACTCAAGATTTCAAAGTTGATGAAGAAGTACTCTTAAATGCTTTCAGAGCCTCCACTACAATATTTGAAACTATGATAAAGGTCTTTGTTGATAAACTTTATGATTTTGTTGACGTAGATATTGAAGGTTCTTTGGTAACCAAAATGAATCAAACGACGATAATAATGCAGGAAAGTATGGATAATGAAATGTTTGAGAAGTTTTTTAAATTCTATTCCGATAAATTTTGGACAAATGAGAATTTTAAAGGTAATGAACCGCATCACGAACTTATCACAATACCATTGGCAGCGTTTGTAAGGAGAGATAGTTCTTTAGCGAAATCTCTTGTTCCGATGTTGGTTTATCATATCAAGGATCAAATAGAAAAAGGAGCAGGATCACTAAGAAGTTCAACGGAAGTTCAAGCTAGAGATGTAAAGTTAGTATTATACTTAACAGCATTGAACGATGTCTTAAGACAGACTCACGCGACCACACTAGATCTATCAAATGATATTATGGATTTTCTGGATTTTATTTACGAGAACATTACAAACCCTCCCATTGACGTTTTGACATCTATCATCCTTCACAATATGTTGTTCACTTTGATTGCGACAGAAGTAGTTGATACCAGATTATTTCCCGAATCTTCTGCTATACCTGATATTAAAAGGTGGGGTGGATTGCAGTTTTCTGATAAAAAATATGAAGAAGAAAACTTGAACATCAAATGGCATGTACCAACTGATATGGAAGTTGAGTTGGCACTTATGGTCATAGAGAAGTATACTAATCTGGCGTTCACAAAGCTGGATGAAATCATAAACGGTGCAAATAAGAGCAAAGGTTATAAAGATGAAATTGAAAAGTATCTATTACTCTTAACTCATTGTTTGTCTGGGGCTAGTTTATTGTTTGATCCTGATTTTAACAAAAATAAAGTAAACGAATCGAAGGGATTTTCTTATGGAGAAACGTTACTCTTGCTAAAACAGATAAGGGATAGCAACTGCGATTCTGAAGAGTTGGATATTGACTTAGAACAGATCAGGTCTGATAAGGGTGATGATGAATATATTTCATACAAAGATTCCGACGATGAAAGAAATGAGCATTCAGATACAATTGAAATAAGAGATGACGATCCCGAATTGATTTTAGATGATCAGACTTCTGAAGCGCCATCTGGGGTATCCACTCCTGTGCCTGGCTTCCATAATGATTTTACCTCCTCCATAAATGCAGGTGTTGCATTTAGAGAGCTCGATATGTTCCAGTACAACTATCACTATGGATCCTTGGTGACTGATAAGTTTAGAAACCCTGGTTATTTCAAAGTACATAAAATTAGATCAAAAGTGGGACTTACTTTGCATAAAGTTCTCAAATTTTTGGTCAAAAATGCTGAAAATAACACATACCTATTTCAAATTTTACTACATGCTATCAAAGTATGGTTTACGGATGTCGGCCAAGAAACAGTATTTAATGAGGACCCAACAGCGTTTCTAAGCTTAGATTTTATTGAAAATATCCAATATCTTGCTCATTTAGATGAACCGTATACTCGAACATTCTTAGCTGTGAGAGCGGATGTATTTCATCAAAACAGGGTTTTACTTAGATCTACAAACAGAAAACCATCTAAAATTGAGGTTCAACTTTTAAGAGATGTCTTGGATTTGGCAATGTCTATATATCCCGACATTAATAAACCAGCCCAAGGTACAATGGTGCATTGTATGAAGCAGATTATTGGTTCTTACTCTATCATTATGAAGAAATTATTAACGGAAATTCATGTTGCACTAAAGGCATCTGAATTTAAACAGCTGGCTGTTTTGCTTCAAATTTTGAGGATCAAAAAAATAAATAAAAAACTATTTTCTGATTACAAAAATATCGAAACTGTCTTCATTAATTTGGTTAAATGTCTTGATATTGATGAATATGACGTTGGTACACTAGCTGAATCTATATTAGACGATTTGATTTCCGGTCTGAAACTACCGTCGAGTATTTGTTTGCTAGACGAAACAACAGGCTCATCAATTAGACCACCAGATCCTCATATCTCTATTCAGGTAGAGGCAGTTCTGTCGGCAAAATCCAAAAAAAGAAAAGACTATTACAGGATTATCACTCATCTACAGAACAGTATGTCAAAGGTTTTGGGAAATAATCAAGGATATAGTTGGAAGCGCTCCTTATTATTGGTTAGATTTTTAACTAAACTTCAATCAAGTATGGAGATGGTTCCAGAGAGAGATACTATAAAAGTTATATTTGATCAATTGAGTTTGAATCATCCAAAAGTTACTCATCTAACTATTAAATCTCTCATTATGATTGCAAATAGAATTCTATCACTCTCTGATTATAATTATGATACTATGAATGCTTATAAAACCTCGTTTCTTCCAGGATATATGACTAAGATAGAAACATCTGATCCAACATTTTCTCAAAGCTTTTCAAAAGAAATGACTAACTTTAAGGATTCTAACTATTTCATTGATGCGAAATGTTTTGTTGGTTGGCTATCTTGGGGCAGCAGCATGTATGTGGTTAAAACTAGCAAATATCCTATAAACTTACGTGAAAATGAGGAGGGCATATTGTCAGATTTTGGAAAATATTTAAGTGTTGACTTGTTAAGGGAATTATGTCACGGTTTTGTTGAGGATAATGAATCTAAAAATGTATTCAGTAGCAGTAATGTTTCTTTCTTTGTACTAGTATTGTTACTAATCAGTGATGAACTCTGTGATTTGAAAGTATGTGATATTTGTGGGCTTTGTAGAGAGTTTTACAAAAGAGACAGTAAAGCATCCATGATCATGTCTGCTGAGATTTTTGGTGCTCTTGTTTCTGGAAGTAAATTTATGACTGAAGTGGAGAAAAAAGATAGAGATGTGTTTCTAGATGAGTTCTTGCCAGAATGTTTGGTTAACGATCTAAACCATGATGCATTTGAAGTGTGGTCCACAATAACTTGGTGGCTGCCAGCAGTAGTGGATATCAGGCGCTGTGAACCATTTTACAAGCATTTCTCAAATATGTCGAATTTGAAAGATATTGACTCTGCATTTTATCAGTCTTCTAGAATATATATGTGGAGAGGTATTTTGATGGGACTTGAGTATAGAATGCCTAGTATTTGTTCTGATTTTTCATATTTGGCATTTGATCACCAATATGATCAGGTTAGATCTGCCATTGGGAAAACCTTTTCAACTATAATACAAAACGTATCCAATCCAGGCTACGAATCGACTTATCTGCTTTTAAATCAAAAGGATAAATCGACAGATGGTCTAAATCTCCAATTGAAAAGAGTCCCAAAGTACATTGATGATATTATTATGAAAATATTTTCAGACGTATTTTCAGAGGCGGCAAAACTTGATGACAAAATGACTCCACAAGAGGTTCTGAAGACCAGATATTTCTATCTAACCTCAACTGTAATCTACTGGATGACGGAAATGTTGCGTGGACCAAATAAAATTTTATTGATTCCATATCTATTTGGTTATATCGTGCCATTCTTAGCGCTACTGATGAAAAATAAGGAGATGTGCTTCCTGGCTGGAATAGATCCTTCAAAGATTTTTATGAGATTAGCCTTTGTTCCAGTTGGGCACAGAATTCTTGGAGATATAGTTGATATTATTTGCAGTGATGAGTATCTTCACACAACAAACCAAATTAAGTTGCAGTTAACGTTTGTAGAGCATTTTGAATCTCTGCAGTTGTTACAGCTTTCAAAAGAGGACAAAAAGAAGATACTTGACTTTGTGGTTGGTCATCTGTACAACTCCCAATCCATCGAGATAAGAACAACTGCCGGGAAAGTTCTATCAGGTATTGTTCACAACCTTGCGGACCGCAAGCAACTTGAAAGGCTTATCTCTAAATTTGATGACCAATTGGAAAATCACAGCTACAAAGAAAAGAAGGAACTCTCCAGAAATGACATTAATGTCCACGGTAGTGTCCTTGGCTTGAGTGCCATAGTATCTGCATTCCCATACGCGTTCCCATTGCCTAAATGGATCCCCGCCCAGGTCAGTATACTAGCCTCTTGGGCCAGGACATCAGGAATGGCAGGCTCTACCGCTAAGGAAACATTGAGCAACTTCAAGAAAGTCAGGGCAGACACCTGGCAGTTCGACAGAGAAGCATTCACTTACGATGAGCTAGAAGACTTAGAAGGTGTTCTGTGGAAGAGCTATTACGCATAGTACTATATAACTCCATTTTTACTTAAGAAACTGAGCTACTCAGAACAAACAGTCATTTGCAGATGTATATATACTTGCATATAGCTACTATGACATTTATAGCATCTATAATAGTATCGTCTTATACGAGTAACAGAAAAATTGGTTTTACTAAGTGAATGCCGACAGAAAGAAAGGGATTGACGAAGTTTGCCCCATAGTGACAGCAATTCGATGCGAGTGTGATGGTATGCGATAGTATCAGCTCATAATCCAAACAAAGTTAATTTAGTAGTACATTGATAGAGCTTTTCTTCTTGCACATTGAATAGTGTACCATTGTCTTTTATTAAGATAAGAAGCACATCACGATATCGAACATAAGGAACGCATACGCGAGAACCGATCTATTGAATTTGCTAGCTGGATATTGACACATTTGGACTTTACATTTGTTTGTATTTTAGGCATTGTTGTTGTTTTTGTGTGGGAGATACGATTAATACAAGGGGAAAAGAAAGGAATATTTTATTTGATACATTATGTCTGCTCTGAGAACGGTATCGGGATCTTCTGGCAACGGTAAGAGTTATGACTCTATTATGAAGATTTTACTGATTGGTGACTCTGGTGTTGGTAAGTCATGTCTTTTGGTCCGTTTTGTCGAGGACAAGTTCAACCCATCCTTCATTACAACCATTGGTATTGATTTCAAAATAAAAACTGTTGACATCAACGGCAAGAAAGTGAAGTTACAGTTGTGGGATACTGCTGGACAGGAGAGATTCAGAACTATTACCACTGCTTACTACCGTGGTGCTATGGGTATTATCCTAGTTTATGATGTGACTGATGAGAGAACGTTTGCAAACATCAAGCAATGGTTCAAGACTGTTAACGAGCACGCAAACGATGAAGCCCAACTGCTGCTAGTCGGTAATAAGAGTGATATGGACACTAGGGTGGTGACATATGAGCAAGGTGAAGCATTGGCCAAGGAACTTGGTCTGCCATTCATAGAGTCCAGTGCAAAGAATGACGATAACGTCAACGAGATTTTCTTCACTTTGGCAAGATTAATTCAGGAGAAGATTGACAGTAATAAGCTATCTGGCCCAAACAGTGGTAAAGACGGTAATATCAGCATCAACGCAAACAAGGGCGATTCCTCCAAATCAAACTGTTGTTAATATGTATAATTTCATTCCCATTCCTAAGGAAATTAGTATGAAAAATAATTTAAATTCAGAAAAATATAAAACATTTTTTGAAATTCAGAGAAAATGATATTATAACTAAAACCGACCCGACTCCCTTTTTTCAGTTCATTATCTTTAACTTTTATTTCTGGTTGTTGTAAAATATCATTATCCATTTTTGTTTCCAATATAAGCTATCCAAATCTGTATAATTTAAATGTAATCCCGAGATACTTCCACGAAGTATCTTAATCTGAAAAGTGTCATTTATATACATTACATGCTTCACTACCACAATTATGGTGGGGAAATGTTCGGTTAGGTGTAGTGGTTGTAAACATCAACTGTGAATCATATCTCTTGTTCTCCAGTAAATAACTTGTTGCTGAGCTCCAATTAAAGCGCCCCGTCCAAAAAGGAAAACCAAGTATCACAGAGGGTTTTGTAATAATGGAAAGAGTTTTTCACGCATCCTAGAGACACAGTCATTGATTATAATCGCGGTCGAAACTATGAATACTTAAATCCATTTGACTATTGAACTATACTTTATACGTGATGTATCACTATCTACAATGTGTAATATCCACAACCCCGGGGCAGTTGGATGGCTCCCTCGTGGGGCTCTTTCTGCACCAAATTCCCTTTAAATCCTTCTGGAGTCAATTTGCATTGATAACAGTGGGCAATTGCAAGTATAAAGAGCGCATTCCATTCTTGTTTCTGCTGAGCATTGCTGAGAGGAGCGGCTAATTGGTAAAGGAAACAACTGGGAGAACGTTGAAAGATGCTATTTGGTGTGCGGTTGGCGAGCGAGGTTTATCCGCCATGGAAGCAGTCCTATATTGACTATGATGGGTTGAAGGAGCTTTTGAAGGAGGACGGGAAGAGCTGGAGTGAGTCAGATGAGTCCCGTTTCACTGAGGCGTTGGATAAGGAACTTGAGAAAGTTTACTCGTTCCAGATGAAGACATACCATGAGATCATGGATCGTCTCAATGCTTTGGAGAAGAGCACCAACACTGAGGAAGGGTTGCAAAATCTGGACACTGAGCAGTTTCAGAGGACTTTGGAAGAGAGTTTAAGTGAAGCCAATGAGCTGGATAATTTCTCCAGATTGAATTATACTGGATTCATGAAGATCGTTAAGAAACACGACAAATTACACCCCAAGTATCCTTCAGTGAGATCATTGCTTGAAGTCAGGTTAAAGGAACTTCCATTCCACTCTGAAGAGTATTCACCTATTCTTTACCGCATTTCTTTCTTGTACAACATCCTGAGATCTAATTTCAATACTGTGTCTACGTCTCTTGCTAGTGTACCAAAATTATCCAGTGTGAATGAGAATGACGAATTAGATGTTTCTTTCAAGAGTTTCAAATTTTGGATCCACAAAGATAATTTGATGGAGGTCAAGACCAGAATTTTAAGGCACTTACCTGTGTTAGTCTATGCTTCAGCGCCTACGGAAAATGATGATCTTATTGATAGATTCGAGTCTGAGGTAATGAACGCGGATGAGCATGTCCAATCTTCTGATTCAGCAAGTGACAACAGCTTCGACGGTATTCATCACCAGCACAAATCATATGATCCTGTCATCACTACTATATATTTTGACAATGAGTTTTTCGAGTTGTACAATAATAAACTACTTAAGAGAAATTGTTGTCCTACGTTGAGACTGAGGTGGACTGGTAAGTTCTCTGAAAAACCTGACATCTTTTTGGAGAAGAGAATGTTTATCGAGAATAAGGATACTGGAAATTCAGATTTCGAAGAAATCAGATTGCAAATGAAGCCGAAATTCATTAACGGTTTTATATTTGATGATGACAAATCCTACAAGAAAAATGTATTAAGAAAACTAACCGAGAGCGGCACACCAGAATCAGAACTAAAAAAAATTGAAAATAACTTCAATGAGATACAAAATTTTATACAGGAGGAAAAACTAGAACCTGTCATTAGAACTACATATACCAGAACGGCTTTCCAAATTCCAGGTGATGATAGAATTAGAATCACAATCGATTCTAACGTTACTTATATTAGAGAAGATGCATTCGATAAAGACAGGCCCATTAGAGAACCAAAAAACTGGCATAGAACTGATATTGATAGCAATGTAGCAAATCCTATGAGATTCTTACGTCCTGGCGAATACAGTAACTTCCCATATTCAGTGATGGAAATCAAAATCAAAAATCCATCGGCTAATTTGTCATCTGAATCTAATATAGACTTTTCAGGAGTTCAATTGCCCAAAAAGCACGGGGGCTGGATTCAGGAACTAACTAACTCGCATTTGGTAAAGGAAGTCCCTAAATTTTCATTATATATTCAGGGTGTTGCTGCACTGTTTGCCGAAGAAGAAAAACTTGATATTTTACCATTCTGGTTACCAGAGTTGAACACTGATATTCGTAAAGATCCAAAACAGGCATATGAAGATGAACAGAAGAAAATTAATAAACAGAAGGACATACATTCTAAGATTGAGAGTATGAGGAGGCTGTCTAGAGTTCCGAAACCAAGCTCAGATATTACTACTTCAACAGTTACCGAGGTTTCAACAAATCGTGCAGCAGACTTAGAGGATCATGAATCATCTGATGAAGAAGATAGTCTGTCTACAAGAGAAAGAAGAACTGGTCAAAAAAAGAAGTCTAAAACAAAATTGACATTTTTACAAATTCTAGGTGCTGGCAGGGACTCCAAACTGATTGGTGTTGATTCAGAGGATGAAGAAATTGAACTTCCCGAAGGTGTCAAAAAACCGACTAGCTACATAAAAAATGCGGGACCTGTCAAAGTCGAAGCCAAAGTGTGGCTTGCTAATGAGCGTACCTTCTTGAGGTGGTTAAGTGTTACTGTCTTGTTAAGTGTCCTGACTTTCTCAGTTTCAAACTCAGTAAGAAGGGCTGAATTTCCGAATCTTGCGAAGCGTTTGGCAGACTTGTACTTTGCAGCTACTGTTTTTACTGCTCTCTGGGCTTATTACTCATATAAGAAACGGTTGAGAATTATACGTGAGAGGAGTGGTGAATACTTAGATGCTCCATTTGGTCCACAATTGGTGGCATTTTTCTTATTCTTTACACTAATTATTAATTTTGTTAGTGTCTTCCGCGAGACTGGGAGGAAACAGGCCACTGCAGAAGTTGATTTAGAGAGCCTACATCCTCATCTAGAGTCGATATTTAATTTTGTCTATAAAATTGTCAAGGAGTAGATAATAAGCTCAATTATGCTTAATTGTTTCATGCTAAATTATATTCTATATTATTCAAATAAACTAAATTATTTTGCAAAATTTTCAAGAAATTCATACTGTATCCTTTTAATAGCATTATGTGATAAATTTCCATTATTTTTATTTAATTCTTTTAGAATTTCTACCATATCCATAATCTTTTTCATGAACAAAACCTCTGTTTCGCTTGTTGTCGCGCTTCCAAGATAATGTTGTTCTGATAATGTTGAAAAACTCCCCATTTTGTTAATTGCTTCACTCATGTTTATTGCAGAATTAGTAATATCCTCATCAAATATATTCCTCACGCATGAAATACCGTCGATTTTTGGTATTGAAGTTATCTCTACAGAACTTGCTTTATATTCTTTTATTATTTCATTACAGTTTATTATTTGTGCTTTCATGTGTAGATGCCTGATGGAAGGCTTGTTCTTTAAAATCATGGGTATTACATCGAAATGAGTTGAAATAAACGTAGTAGATTCAAGTTTGCTGAGATAGTTAAGAATAGCAAGAGAAATTGCAAATCCATCACCAATGCTTGTTCCTCTTCCCAATTCATCGATTATAATTAGAGATTCTGCATTGCAACATTCCAAAATGTATGCCATTTCCTTCATCTCAAAAGAGAAGTTTGATGACGTCATTTCCATACTATCATTACATAACCTAGTGTGAATATTTTCATATACAGGAAGAATTGCATTTTCAGCAGGTATTGGGGAACCCATTTGCGCCATTATGCACAGCAACGGGATTTGTCTAAGAAACGCAGTTTTTCCTGTCATATTTGCTCCTGTTATTATTTGTAATCTAGAACTATAAAGTGTACTAGAAATATCATTGCGAATGTAATTCTTAATCAACCTCTCCATTACTGGGTCTCGAGCATCTATTACAAATATCTTGTCAGAAAACTTTGGAAAACAATAACTATATTCTATGGCATTGTGAGCAAAACAACATAGTAAGTCCAGTAGAGCGGAAGATTCTGTGAGAATAAAAAGCTCTTCAACTGATTTACTAAGCGTATATAGCAACTCAGTTACTAAGCTCTCCGACAGTGTTTCAATTTCTGTTATCAGGGTATTAAGACGTATGTTTTTTTTCGTAAGCGGCAAAGTTGTAAATTCCACATGACCTCTTTTATTCACTTTGTTTATTATATTAACTCTGTTCTTTTCAATTTTGATGTAGTCGGAATCGGAAACTTTTATAAAGAAGCCTACGCCGGTTCTAAAATTTGGTGATGCATGAATACAATGTTTTTCCCCAAAACATGATATATCATTTAAAATCTCTTCACTGATTTTGGAGTACAAACTCCTCAAGGTGCCAAGCAAACTATTGCTTTCTTCGTTTAAACAGTACAGTCTCTGATTTTGAAGCTCTAAAGAATTACTGGCCCATGAGCTGTCAGGTTTAATATATTTCTGTATCAGAATACCAAAATCTTGGAGGGTACAGTTTACAAAAGAATTTCTGATTTCTGATAGTAGGGTTGATTTAGGATGAAATTTAAGCAATATCTGCCTTATATCCTCAAGTGTTTTAATAGCATCTTTGATTAACAAGGCATAATTTATTTTCTGAGTCACTCCAATGCTTTTTTTACCGGCCGTCAGTAACTTGGAAAATACTATATCCAGATCAGGCAATTGTCTTAACACCAATCTTATTCCATTAAGAAATTCACATTCTGTAAGTTCTTCAACAGATTTGAGTCTATTTGTAATACCATTTAAGTCTGTAAGAGGTTGTAAAATTGCTCCTCTGAGATTTCTATACCCCATCTTTGTGCATGTAGTGTTTAATGTGCCGAATAATGATAGTTTTTCATCTCCTTCTAATGTTCTGATAAGCTCTAAATTTGTAACAGTTTTACTATCAATCAGAAGTGTGTTCTCTATCGCTTCATATCTGATTCTAAATCTTGAATAATCGCTCAACACTTTGTTTTTTTTGGGAGTCAATCCTTTAACTGAGCTTTTGGATTCAAGAAATTCCGTTGCTGCCGCTAACGAAAATAGGCAATGCCGTTTTTCATATAATTTAGCAAGTAGAATTTGAATCCCATCTGCTTTATTTATACTGGATGCTTTGATGAATTCAATTGATCTTCTATTGTTATAGCATGAGCTCTTTGCAATATGTATCTTTATTTCATGGTTTATATTTAGTTTCAGTATGGTTGCAAGCTTTGACATATGGGGTCTCACCGAATGGCAGGGGATAAGTATATCCGTTGGCTCATACAGTTGTATTTTGTTCATGGTTCTAATGAACAATTGTGAGTCTACATATTCGGTCAGTATGACTTCACCAGTGGAAAAATTGATCAATGAAATCCCAATTGTGGTATCCACCTCCTTACTACTCTCATATATTGAGAAGATAACTGTGTCGGGAACACTGAACACAGATTTTATGCTTTTGTTTCCTGTACGAGTAGTCCTATTCGTTGATACTGTTGCCTCTAACCCTGATATTGTATTGGTATATGATGGTGACTGGCAATACCTCGATCGTTTAGTTTTGGGATAACTATTAGATGCTGGCAACTTCCTTTTGCCTGACATAGCAAACTTCTTGCCATCACTGTATGTGCTATTTCCAGGAGATGAGCATTTTGTCTTTTTCTCATTTAAACTTAGAGAGTGAGTCATTCTTGAACCCGTCTTGGATTCAAAGATTCTAGGATTTAAAAAACTTGATAGGTTTTCTTCAGACATATTCAGTAAACTTTTGGAGAGTTGATTAGGATAGTGCGGCGTAGTTATTTATAACTGTTATGTACACAATCGTTATTTTTTTAATTGTAGTATCTATGTGTTTAGGGTTAACCCAGTTTTCTTATATGGCGGCTATTCCTTCAAAGTGAAAATTACATATACACTAATTATACCCAGTGAGTGCAGCTGATTCAGAATACTTCTTACTTGTATGAAAAGATATTCAAAAGCTTTTATACTTTTTAATGGGATCGATTTTTTTTACCGCCCAGGTTATGGAGAGCAAGCGAACTATGTACTTGATACACCAAGATCCCTTATTCAATTACGCATTTGCTTTCACGTGATTTAGTTTAATTGTATATGACAAACATGATTAAGCAAGGTTTACATCGTTTACAATGCGGTTTTAGCTCAGTTGGGAGAGCGCCAGACTGAAGATTCGAAAACTTCGGTCAACAAGTTATCTGGAGGTCCTGTGTTCGATCCACAGAAATCGCATTATTTTTTTTGTTTTCCAACATATGTGCCAAAAGGTAGCATATAGTACACAGTGTGAAAGCTTTTGTTATTTTTGTTTTTGAATATTTCTGGTGCTGTAGTTCATGAACATATTGTCATTAAATAAATATTAATTATGTATCGTTAACATATAAAAATAGTCTTTTTGTTGTGAACATAGAAAAGTAAAAGAGCATATGCTCCAAATCAGAGACTTAGATGCCGTCACAGGCAAATTATACAAGAGCATGGAATTCAGAACGACTTCTTTCGAGGCCCTTGGAGACAATTTTCTCAATTTCATCTGGATCGGAAGTGATCTTAGTCATGTTTTCATGACCAGTCTCAGTGACAATAATATCGTCTTCAATACGCACACCACCAATATACATGTACTTCTTCAAAACCTCTTGGTCAACAACTTCAACACGCTCTGGGAATTTCTTTAGGAACTCTTCAATCAAAAACTCGTTGAAATAACAACCTGGTTCATTTGTTAGAACCATACCAGCTTCAAGAGTACGACGCAATCTCAAAAATTTGAAGTATGGGTCTGGATCTTCATAATTTGGTCTACCAGCACAATCATGAACATCAAGGCCCATCAAATGGCCCAAACCATGAGGGTAGAATGCGCAGGAGACTCTTCTCTGGAAAATTTCTTCTTCTGAAAAGTCTTTCTTAAAGATACCAAGGTCCAAGAAGTGCTTGATAAGAACTTTGTGAGTTAAAATATGCAGATCATCCCAGTTAGCACCTGGCTTGATCAATTCCATTGCCTGGGTTTGCATATCCAAAACAGTTTCATAGATTTCTCTGTGTTCTTTGGTGAACTTACCATTGATTGGGAAGCATCTAGTGACATCACTTGTGTATTGCCTCCATTCAGCACCAGCATCGATAAGAATAGAGCTTTTACCTGCCAGATCTTCAGAATTCTTAATGTAGTGTAAAGTACCACAAGCTGGACCAGAACAGCAAATAGGGTCATAACCAAGAGAGCGGGCACCTTGACGTAGAGCATGGTAGGAGAATTCAGCCTCAATTTGAACCTCATTTAATTCAATCGGCAAGGCAGACATCACAGCCAAATGACAAGTGTCGGAAATTTTGGCAGCATGCTTTAGAACTTCCAGCTCATACCAATCCTTAATTAAACGAGCTTCATCTAATGCAAAGAAGAAGTCCTTGTCACTTGGAATCAGGTGTTTCTTCAGAGTTTCATTGTGAACATTATCCAAATCCGTGGTATAGATCTTGAACTTGCTGATGTCACCCAGTTGTTTCTGCAAAACGTTCTCTAAATCTTTCATGTGTACCACATCGTCAGCGTCATATTCCTTCTTCGCTTCCTCTAAAGATAATGGAAGACCGCTCCAGATAACATCGTCCCAATCAATGTTTGGCAAGACCAATGTCAGATTATCGTTCTTGAAGTTGTACAACAGAGCAGAACCGGGGATATCACAACCAGTCAAGTAATAGAAGTATCTGTTTTGTCTGAAATCTCTATCAGTGTCACAATACTTCCAGCCTTCGACCTCTTCACCAGCAATGAAAACAGCGACGTCATCACTTTTCAAGTCATCTCTTGTCTTTAACAGAATATCCTTAACCTTCTTGTTGTGACTTTTAGCTGGGTATTTGTGACCTTTCAAAGCCTCAGGAATATCATTTGGACCAACCATATTGCTATATCTACCTCGAGTGGTGTCAAGTCTTACAGTTATACCTATTTAGAATAGTTAAAGTATCTTCTATAGTCTTCGAAAATGTGTCAAACAGACCTTTTTTGACACATTTTTTTTTCTCACTTCGTCAGACAAGAATTCGTCAATCTTAACCTTTTAACATTCCACCATGTGAAGAAATCATATTAGAACTATTGGTCAGAACGAAATGCTAAAATGCCTTGAACTTATATATTGTATTTTTACAACTCCAGCTAGATGAAAAAGAAGTTATCCAAGTAATAGACACTAATTGATTTACTTTTCAGACTAAAAGTTTGGAAAAGTTGGAATAGAAACCACACTTCATCACTGATACTGGCACCATAAGTCATATTATGTTGTTATTGATGAGTGAATTTGAACTTGCCATGTAGCATATAATGCACCACTGTCGCCTCGCAGACTACCGAATTGTTGGAAGAAGGAAACATGCTATATACCTATTTATATTCCCCAAATGTTTTCATTCAATCTTTCTTTGTACGTTAAAAGTCATTCTGAAGTTCACAAAGCTCAATAATATAATTAGAAAATGATGATGCCGTTGGATGTGGGGGGAGCTTCCCTTACTAAATCGTCCTTATAGAGGTTTTACGGGTACTGTAGTTTATGGGAAATAACAAATATAAAGCTAAGAAGTTTAAAATATAAACTAGCAGATAATTTATAAACAGGAGCTAATTGGAGTTAATTATCAAAACAAAATGAACCAACAGCAACAGATGAATCAAGTGTCAGAAGGGTCGAGGACGGTCAGTGTTGAAGAGATGCCTCGAGTATTGCAACTTCGAGCTGCAAATACCAATATAACAGAAGGTGAAAGTACCAGCCAGTCTCGCAATGTCAGGTGGGAAGAAGATGTGGTTGATAATGAAAATATGAACAAGAAGAAAACTAAGATATGTTGTATATTTCACCCTGCACAAGAAGAAGAAGATCCAGAGCAACTCTGTCCTTCAGATCATGAACACTCTTCTTCTTCCTCTTCTTCTTCATCATCAGAGTCAGACGATGACGATAAATATAACTCAGAACAAAGGAGGCAGCGCAGGATAGAGAGGAGGCGCAGAAGACAAAAGACTAACAGGCCAGCTAGTCCTAACGCTTATGAAATTCAACCCGATTATAGTGAATATAGGAAAAGAATGAATGCCAATGTGTGATAAGTATATATTTATAGCAAATACAAAAAACATAAAGGTCTTAATAACGGATTTGAGTGATAGAATCAAAAGTATAAATATTAGATCATCTAGTTAGCGAGAAATTATTGATTGGCAAACTAGTCTAAAGAACAATTACACATAGTCTTTTTTCTGAAGACTTTTAGTGAATAAGTTTAGAGAATGCAAAGATAATTTATAGCCATTAGTATGGAACTTTATGTCATAACTAGCCTACTTATATCATATTTGTTTAAAATCGCATAGGTATCCCTTGGCATCTTATACTGAATTAGACCAGCATAAACCATTAGAGACTTTGCCATTTCAATATAACTGTTTTTGTCACTAGTACTTGTGCCTGATAATACATGCTTATTTTTCAGAGTGAGCATTGTAAGAACTAATAAATTTGGAATACATTTAGCGATATTACTATCAATTATCGGGTACTCATTAGCTTTCTCTCTTGATAACACCTCATCTTTCAATGGTATTATATCTAAGTCCTTTATTGCGTTAAGTGCTTCTGTCCATAACTTCTTTGTAACCAGGCCTTTAATCTCAAAAATAGACGTCAACGTTACACAAACATCCCTTGCTCTCTCAACGAACTGTTCGGAGTTTGATTTGTAGCTATTTATCAGCTTATAAGCTAGCAAAATTGGATCAAAGCCTGTGAAATCTTCCAATCCTGCTATTTCTTGATTATATGGAGTTGCACTTAGTACATCTGAGATTTGCTTGTTCAACATGTCGAATATCTTTCCAGGTTGATTCAATAACATGTATAGCTGTATGTTATCAAAGTCTTTAGAATCACTGGATGTACGCCTGGAAGCGGCATCGGCTACATGCAAAATGAAATCTTGTGGGTCAGTGTTATCAACGAGTGGATAGAGCTTTTCAATCAGACCACAAAGTTTAGAACCATCTTCATTGACCTTGCCCAGAAGTAATGCATACTCCCTTGTATCCAGGACAAGATTCTCCAAAAAGCTTTTACATAGCTCAATGCTACTCACACTGTCGGGTGACTTCATATGAATGATATACTGAGCTGCAACTCTAGGATCAGAAAATTTGAACTGATCTATGTAATCAGCCAACATCCTTGAAGTGTTGAAGTAGTATTTATCTTTGACAGACGTGAGATAACCTGATTCCGATGTTGATATAGAATCTTCTGATGGTGGTAGCTTTAGGAGGCAATTATCTTTCAGAAATAGTGCAAAATGAATAGCATCAATTGAAGATAAAGCAAAAGCAAAGTCTGCTGCATTCTCATACAAGCCTGTAAGAACTAAAATTTTCAAATATGAATTTGCAAATTTATTAGATCCATAGGAGACAATTAGATTCTGAAGATCTGAAAGACAGTACTGGGTTGACTTTTCTAATTTTTTTGGTTCGTTTGTTACCAAGCATAAATGTAGCCAGAGCCAATCTTCAATACTAAAAGTGATAGACGAGAAATTTTTTCTTGAAAGATCACAACGCCCAACGATTCTGTATAAAGCATTTCTGTAAGGGTCTCCATCAATGCTACTCTTAATATGTTGGTTATATTCCATCTGTATTTTATTCAAGAAGTCTCCTGTTAATTGGCCATTCTCATTCGCAGCTTTTGCTTTCAAATATGTGATAATGGGTTGTTCAATTTTTTTCAGAAATGTTTTCATAGAATTTAGGTACTCAATACATTCACTAATATGGCCTGAACGAAGTAGATAAAAGGCAATCATCCATAGTGGATCTTCATTAGCCATTACCAGATTAGGAACCTTCCATGTACCATCATGGTTTTTTAGCTTTTTGTCAATAAAGATCTTGATATAATCCACCGTATTTTCCAGCAACTGGGAGTTATAATTGTGATGTCCTAGATCGACTATGTAAGACCACAACTCAGACTCCAAATATTTCATACTGACTTTATGATCGAAATTTGCACCTCTTTGATGATCAACTAATACGCTAAGAGCATCCATGAATTGAAGATTATTTCCATTGTTCAAGCCCCTCTTTTGAAAGTTGTCCAGCATCTCCCCTAGTAGTGTCGTACTGTGATTTGACTTATCCAAGCAAGATTGGTTGAATTTCTCAATTATCTTAGCATATTGTTCAAATTTAATTCTCTCATCGTAATTACTGTTGATGTTGTATGTTGGGGTTTTCAGACCAAGTGTTGATTCAGCGTTCTCGACTGCTGATAAAGAATGGTGAACATGCTTTGATTGTTTTCTCCTCTGTATTAATGCTCTGAAATTATCCTCTATCTTTTGCTTTTTGTGACTCCAGTCTAATTTCAACGTCTTGTTGATACTATTGTCGAAATCATGAGCTGCAAATAGCAGTTGTTTCTCAATAGAAGACAGTATGTCTTCCTCCCTATTGGTGAATCCCACCTCAACAATTTCGTTGTCTATTTCAATTGGCCTTGGCCTTTTTGATTTTTGACCTTTCAGCTCATTGACAACTGAATTTATGTCTTCTAGTACAAGACCATCACCAGCTAAGAGATAGTATGCGCCAGTATTATCGTTGGTTGAAGGCTTTTTGCTGCGAAGTTGAGATACTCTCCGTCTTACTTCGTTGACACTTAGTTGAATTGATCCTAATTCTGATGAGCTACTTGGCAGATTCTTAGCAGATTCTAGCAAACTTTGAACCAGTTTACTTGTGTTATTTCCATTCGCATCAGGGAAAGCCACATTATTACTTGATTGCAAATCAGTCATGGTGTGACTTAATGCTTATTAATTATTCTTGCTTTTGGATGCTTTTAAAATTTGTAGAATCACAAATATCGACTAGACAACTTTGTTTTATCAAATTAGTTAAAGAAAATACGGCGATGTGATGGTCCCTCAGCTCTATTTTGATCTCTCCATTGCTCATAAAGAAAAAACGCTTCTGAATATTTAATCGTTTGTTGTGATATATAACTCATCATTGTTGTAATGCAGTATCTTAATATAATTTACATATTACCTACCAATTTTAATGGATAAGACGAAACTAGTTATAATAATACCCTTTCAATATATTGACATTAAACTCTAGGTATGAAAAGTGATTATTATAAATAATAATAGACTTGATACAGAATAAAACTAAAAGAATGCAAAAGATATTATTTTATAAGCACTTATAGAAAAAACTTGGGAAATTTTTACTCCATAAACACTCAAGCAAAGGAGACAGACTTCTTCTTCCTTTGCACTTTATCATTAGAAGTAGTATGCAGATCACGCTCTTGATCTCTTCTGTTTTTTCTTCTCATTGAACGTGCAATAGATGATTTCTTCTTCAATTCGTCCTTTTTCTCTTCTAACTGACTTTGTTTGGCGGCTTCTTTCCTTTCTATTTCTTGTCTTTTTAGTTCTCTGATTTCCTCTAATCTTCTATCTTTCTCCAATTTACTTTCAGTGATATCATCGTATTTGTCCCCGATTGTTTTTATTAACCTGTGTAAAGTTAAGCTATCATGATCATCAATGAATTTCTTACCTTTCTTACCTCTTCTAAGCTTAACTCCTGGGTTAACCGCTTTATTGAGTGATGGAAGATCTAAGTCTTTCTCCGAATATGTACTCTCCTTCTTCTTCTTACCATACAGTCTAGCCCTAGCTTGTTCCTTCTTTACCTGTAATTTATTTGCCTTTCTGCGTTCTGATTTTTCAGTTAGATTAGGAGCATTCGCCAGTTGATTTCTAGCTTGTTGATCAGCAAACACTTCTGGCGTAACAACTCTTTTGGTTGATTGGCTTTTCCCTTTTGTTTTCTTGATAGAACCCATAATAACTCGTACCAATGAAAATATGTCTCAACACTTTAATAAACAAACAGAGCAATGGTAGGATTTTGTAATACTCAAGTGATCAGGATAATAAGTAATGTTCAAGCATGAAGTCTTTCATTGTATAACAATTTTTTATCCACCTCATCGCTTTCATCAAAAAATATCATCAAACAAAAAATTTTCGGACTGGTAGATAATCATCATCCACTTTATTAAGTCATTTTTTCTGTTCGGAAAGCATACACAGCAATGTTTTCATATTAACTTTGGGTTTCACATGTACGGAATTATACTCTTAATTTTAATTTTTAACTGTTTTTCAATCACATGATAGGACTCCTTATGTAATAGTGACCAAAATATGAATTGATATTATGAGAGGTAATTATTTTTGTATAAAGTATCTCAAGGATGTGCCAACTTTATCTCTTACACAGGGATTAGTATTTTGTAAATATATTGGTTTAATTCTTATTGTTATTGTTGTTGTTATAGTTATGGAGCTATTTATGTGAGAATACTAAGCCCTATATTACGCTAGTCATTCAATTTTAATATAGCTTAGTATGGCATGAGAAAAGTAAAAGAAGTACTTTGATTTCTAAGTATTCAATTGAGTTATTGCACATTCGAGCATATACACACAGAGACTGCCGAGCTCATCTAGAAACTACAAAAGGACAAGATAGGAAGCCTACTCGCATTTGAAAGTCCAACAAATAGCGACTTCATAATATAAAAGCGACAATAGGGAGAGATGGTCGATGTTAATCGATTAAAAGAAGAAGTGATTGCTTCATATAGGGAAATTTGCAAAGAGAATTATAGACTGTTGGTTTTCATTGTTGGTCCACCAGGATCCGGTAAATCCACAATTGCTGAAAAACTGAAGGATGCAATCAACACATCATATCTTGATTATCTTAAGGAAATAGACAGAAAGACTTTAAGGTGTGAAAACTATAACCATATTAACATTGATCAATTTGTTCAAGGTATTGAAGGTGAAACCATTAGTAGTGCTTTAGAAGATGAAAGACATGAGAACTTCGATTCAGTGGAAAATGTTGACTTCATTTGTAAGAAAAAACGTCTAAAAGATGGTTCATATACAATTACTGGTAGGGGGGGTCAATTGAATGCCATAAAAGTTAGACAACCCACCTCTCAAGAAAAGAATCTTGAAGGTAACACTTCAATTGCCGAGGTTCTACCTATGGATGGGTTTCACTTAAGCCGAGAATGCCTGGATCATTTTTCTGATCCTCAATGGGCTCACCTAAGAAGAGGTTCTTCTTTAACTTTTGATAGTAATAATTTTCTTAAACTCTGTGAGATCATGGCCAAGACAAGTCGGATATTCCCATCCATAGGATATGATGGGGATGACTTCACAGCATTTGATGCCATTTCATCATCGTTTGACTGCAGTGTTCCGTCAGTCGAAGTTCCTGGTTTTGATCATTCACTTAAAGATCCACAACCTTCTCAACATACTATTTCTTTTAAGTCCAGAATTGTTATATTTGAAGGACTCTATTTGCTCTATAATAAAGAAAACTGGTCAAAAATCTATAATATAGTTAGTAACTCGAATGCTAAATTATTTTATAAGATCCTTGCATGTGAGGACCAAATAGAATCACGAGTCGCAAAAAGACACCTAAAAGCAGGTTTAGTTGCTTCGATTGAGGATGGGAAGGACAAGTTTAGGAAAAACGATTTATTGAATGCTAGAGATATTGAAAAGAATTCAATATCTTCAGAAGATATTAGACTAATTCGTAATGATTAAGTCGTGTTCTAGAAGTCTTTCTCTGAAAGTTCATCATCTATAGGTTTAGAAGTTTATCGGTAATTCTTATTTATGTAGTAAAATATAATCGACTTAAAAGAAAACGTAAATATACTGTCACAGAGGAAATATTTCATTTATTTTAAACTTGAGTATTTTTTTATTTTTTTCATTTATGTTTTGGTCAGGCTTGGAACATCTAAAATATAAACCAATTCTACAAAGAATCAGATTGCGTATTACACACAACATAAAAATGAAGAACTTATGTATCTTCTAAACGATTTTACACTATTGTACAAATTGTCAGAAAAGAAATCAAATCGAATAAAACCGCAAATCATAAAAGATATAATGGAAGGTAATGTGCCTCCCCAGGCTCCCCAGCAGCTTTATATGACGCCCCAATCTGAGAACCTGACACATTTGTATAAATTGCTTGAACAACTCATACAACAGTTGGCGACCAACAATGAGAAGAAGGAGAATATATTAGTGGCTGTTGATACACTATCGAATAGGGTGAACAGCAGTGAGACATCTGTCAATGATCATTATTCAAGTAGTGCAAGACTTATTCAGCAATTTTTGGATCGGATAGACCCTGTACCTGACTCTCAATCTTCTAAAGATAAAAATAGAGTTGAAGAAACTCTACGACAACAGAACAAACAACTAAAAGAAATTTTACTGAACTCTCAATCTATCACACGGGAAAGTTATGACATTTTGAAATACCATGAAGAATGCCTACATGAAGTTATTGGACATTTGAGAGCTGATATACTAAAGGATCAGCGCAAAGTAGTTAATGAAATCAGAACTAGATTTAACAAAGATGTAAAGGCACTAGAAGACATAGAATTCCAATCATACATTGATAACGTAAATGAAATTCAGAAACTTATGGACATTTCGTATGTATACAGAACGTTATTAAGACTGGTGACCCAAACTTCTTGATAAATTGCTACAGTCACCTATAGTTCCATGAGAGAAAAATCAAGTAGTACATATATTCGTAATGCAGTTCTTCAAAGTATATTTGACATCACCATGAATCTCAGATTTTTGGATATTTTTGACACTTGCAACTCACCTATTAATGACTACATTATTCTTAGATATTCATGTCAGTTGGTACATTATGTTAGCTTAATAGATAATTGAAACACCCTTTTCAGAGTTAATGCTAGTTATATTAAATATACAAATATGTGGATCTATAGTATATAAAAATTAATGACCATTAATGATTACATTTAGTTTTGACAGAATCTCAACCTTTATAGAACAAAGATTAAATTTTGCGGCCAACTACAATGTGCCATACCTGTCTTTCTGCTAATGGCTTAGTATATGAATTGAAATAACGGTATTAATACAATTTTGAATATGAAAATAATATTATCGAAAGTTCATGCAATTTGAGCGTTTATTGTCCTCATGTGGCACTTTGGGTAGGTGCCTTCAAAACTGAATGCATTATACCGTAACCCAATGTAATAACACAAACAAACACTAATAGGGAGGCAGGTACACCTCTAGATAAAAATGTACCAACGCTTAAATACCTATTGCCCTTTTTGTCAAGCTTTGAAATTGCTGTAACATTAGGGAAACCAGATGATGCCAGACCCATACCTGCCGATGCCAATAGGGCACAACCAAAGACAAGGATAGGTGCAGCCTTTGGATCGTTCAGTTTGTCACCAACCTCTTGGACTAATGGAATAATAATAATTGCTGAAACTGTGTGCGAAACAAAAGTACCCACAACCAACATCAAAACACCAAATATACATAAAACAGCAAGTGCAGTGTCATGATCAATTCTTTTTTGAAGAGCCCTAGCAATAGTTGACAACAAACCAGAAGAAGAAACAGCTTTACCAAGGGCAACACCACCCATAGCTAGGATAACAATAGACCATGGAAAAGTGTTCAAATCATGAGTACTTAGTAAACCAGTACCAAAAAATAGCACAATTGGTAAAGCAGCAATGATACCAGAAGAACCAAATGCACCCTCAATCTTCGATTCCACACACCATAGTAAAATAGTTCCAATAGATACAACAATGATGAAGTACTGCTTTAATGTAAATCTGGTCCTTATTGGTGTAAATTTGTCAAGTTTGGTTAAGTTAATTTTAAATGTCATACACATTAAACCCCAAACTAACAACATACTCAAGATACCCGTTGGTAGAGCCACTGCAAAGAATTGACCCCATCCAATACCGTAAGGCTTCAAATATTGCATCGAGATAACATTTTGAGGAGAGGAAATAGGCGATGAAAGACCACCAATATTAGCAGCAAGAGCGATACCTAACACCAGGGATTGAGCAAATTGATTGGAAGCATCTAGCGGATCAAGTAATGGCGACAACAAAGAGTATGTTAAAACTGGTGCTGCGACATTAGAAATCCACATAGACAAAAAGAAGACAACACTCATAGCCATTAATAAGACGTTTCTTGGCTTAGTACCAGCAAAAGCAAGTAACCAAGACGCCAGAACTTTAGCAATATTATATTGTGCGAGGACCTCCCCAAGTGTAAAACCAGCCAATAGAATCATAATAGTAGATGACCACATTGTTGATAATATAAGAGTTGATGCTTCAGCAGCCTTCATAACATGGCCATTTGAGTCTTTCAACACTTTGAATAAAACCACCAGCAACGGAACCAAGAAAGCTGTAACGTGAAGAGGGATTGCTTCACTAGCCCATAAAAAGGCGACACATTCAACAAGTGCCATACATCTATGCTGAGCAGGATCGTGGAAGGTTGGAACTGCCAAAAGGATAGCAGTGGCAACAAATATAAAAGCAATTTTGAAGGCCTTCAATGTAAAAAATAACTTAGGAACTTGCAACTTATAAATAGTTGTAAATTTAAGTGGAATGGGTCTTGGTAGAGGATACTCATAATATTCCAAGTCTAGTTTACTAATAGAGTGTGCATTTGCAACGGCTCCATCAATATCGGTAGTTATATCTTTGCTTTGGGATAGCAAACCCAACATGTCTTTCCATGTGTTACTACGTTCCCAAACAATATGGTCATGTAGGTAAGACTTAAGTTCTTGCTTTGCTTGTGCAATATTTCCGCGCTCATGACCAGTTATCATGGCATAAAACTCAACCAATTGTGCGATTTTACCATTCAGTATCATTAGAGTGGAATCTTGAAAGACGTATGTGTCTTTAAAGAATTCACCAGAATGTATCAATTCCTCTCTGGTGTTTAAGAGCAATACCTTATCTGACTTCTTAGTAATCTTACTGAAACCCATACGATTTAATTCAATGAATGACTTTAGTTGACATAGGTCCACATATAAGTTAATTATCGATTGTTTAAGAATCGATTTCCTTTGAGACTTGACGTTAAATTGTGAGTAATTTAGTAGCGCGGTATTGTCACCGCTTTCTGAGAAGACATCTTCATCGACAAAGTCGTCTTCGTCTTCACCATCTTCTGATACTTCTAGGTAAGAGTTATTTTTGTCAATTGAAGTAATTGGCGCAACGTTGCCATGCTCATCAACTTGAGTATCCTTGTTCATGGCATCCGCAAATGGGGAGTCTACGTTTTCTGTATGCGACAATGATGGATGTCTAGTCACAATAACCATGCCTTCTTTTTCCAAATCCTTAGATAGAGTTTCGAATCTCTCGTAGAATTTAGCCTCAATTCTCTTATAGAAGTCATCGACTTTAAATTTCTCTACTGTTAGGCTTGTAACGAATGCATCATAGGTATTGAACAGAGTTTGGCCTTCGCTTGACAAAGAAGAACGACGTGACTCAAAGAATTTCTCCTTAACTTTTCTTAGCGGCGAGCTTTTGCTATTTTTACCTTCTTTGCTATTGTTATTGGCAGCCAGCGAACCAGCGTTTGTGATTGCAGAGGCCTGGTTGATATCCTTTAGTTCATAGGTCTCTTCTTCTACACTGGCCTCCTTGTTACCGTCTTTGTTCTTGCTGTGATGAATGGCATGGGAAGAGGATTGTTCAGTCCCCAGATGACTGCCAGTGGTGTTCGAAGAAGGCTTCTTGGAGAAGAACTTCTTCTTGAGCTTCTCTGCAAAGTGCTTCGAAGACGAAGCGATGACTTCGTCCTCTTCTTCCACAACGGGACCACGCTCCGGTGGCTGATTACCGATGGGACCGTTCTTCAACTCATCTGTCTGCAAAGTGTAGATCAAGTTCTTCAACTCACTATAGTCCATATAATGGTTCTGCCATTCCGGCACAGCATTATATTTCAAGAAATGCGAGAACCTCATCTGCAGTGTCCCGTTTGTTTCAGTCCTTTGTTATTATTTCTTGAATAATGGACTCTCACTTGGGAAAGGAAATACTTAAGAGTGGTATTCAAACACCTAGTTATATAGTGATTCCAGTTTTGTAATCGTCTACAATATAAGCAAAGTTTAGGGAAACTATTTTCATTGTTCTTTTTTTTCTTTCTTAGTGTTCTTTATTTTGCCAATTTTTTTTCTTCTTCCCATTATGTGGCAGGAAGGCTCAATTTTCATTTAGCAGAGCTAAGAACGAAATTACTGGGGGACCCGCTTCGTTATCTCGCTTTTCCCTTTTCCTTTTTCCTTCTGCGTGACTTTCTAACAGACTTCTTTTCCCTCGAGGAAAGATGTTGTGCGTCGCTTCTCTCCAAAGTTGCTTTTTTCATTTTTTGTTCAGTTTTCGCAGTTCCAAGTGCTACGGGAATCGTCTCTGCCAAATGTTTGTGTGTGTGCTACTGCGCAGATCGTTAGGGTGGAAAAGAAAGAAAATGCCCACTGCCTTCTCCGAGAAAATCGTGTGAAAACCGTGAAAACCGAAATGGATCTTACCTTTTAGGCTCCTGCGTTGCGCTCTACGCATCGGCCTGCCAATTAGAAATCCCTTCCATACTTTTTTTTTCTTAAATCTGGGAGGGTGGCTACGCGGGTTCTTCTGCATTTGCTTTTTTCTATCAAAACCAAATATCAAATCTTGCGGTGCTTCCTGCAGAGAAGTATCTCGAGGAATAGACATTGTGAGCCAACAGAAAAAAAGAGGGGGGGACCAGAGACGATGGTGGATGTGCGATGATCTCTGGCACCTTGTTAAGAATAGAACTGTAAGTGCTGTGGGAACTGCGCACAGTCATGGTGCTGGGATATCTAATTTCGGGTCGGTGGCAGATCAGACCCACGTGGGTCTGATCTAAAGTAAAGAGCAGACAATAACTTGAAAGCCAGTGCTTTTAGTTCCAGTCACACTGTTAAGCGGGTACCCATTGTATTTTTACTTGCCTGGAGGATGTACGGTAAGTGTCAAGCAAATATCCTTGAGCAAAAAATTTGCATGAAAACGGATCCATCCTCTGTGAATTGACACATAACTGGAGTAGTAATTAGCTTTCTATGTGCAGACGGTGAGACCTGACGCCCATTAGTTAGACAATGTCGTATGGGCCCTCTGCACTATGGGGGGGGACTATGTGACTATTTATTTGCGTACAGTATTACATGTATATATTTCTTGTGCATGTGGTTCAAGCTGTGCTCTTTGAAAAATGTAACTTAATAAGCTTCTATGGCCAAGTTGGTAAGGCGCCACACTAGTAATGTGGAGATCATCAGTTCAAATCTGGTTGGAAGCATTTATTTTTTCACTTTAAAAATGCACGCCATTAATAATCCTAGTATTGGTGAGAAAAGCATTCGACTTTTTAGTTTTTGATACTATCCAGGTTTGCAACACAGGATACTTTCGTACACACCCTTTTCGAATAAGTTTTTCGCCCAACTACACAATCACCCGTACAATGCAAGGGGATATCCAAACCATTAAGTAGTCATCATTTTGAAAAAATAAAAGAAATCCAAATTTCCATCGGGATTTTTCTTCAGTTTCCTATCAACCTCTCATCTTTGATCTAACTAGTTCTTTACAAACAGCTTTCCAATTCATATCTTCGGGAAAAGGGTTTACTTTTAGGTTGTGCAAGAAACATCCATTGGCTCTTGACTAATACTAAGAATTCCAGTGTAAACAGTATCACCTTCCCATTGTCAATTGAAGTTGGAAATTAAGAAAAAATTGCGGTGGGAAATATTTGGCGATGACTAAACATTTATTGCAAGTCCTACAAAATTTTTTTTTTCATAGCAAACTCACTATATATATTAACAACAATATAACTTAACAAGTAAAAATAACAAATAGAAGTAAAACGTCTATACTGAGCCAGACCTTGTCTTACATAACAACAAACTACAATTCGTACACACTAGCAATGTTTAGAGCTGTCGGTAGAAGAAACCTGGCTACAGTTAGTCGAAATATCCCCTCTGTTCCGGAGAATTTGAGAGCATACACTCCACCTTATGCTAAATTACTAAATAACTTGGACAAAGTTAAGCAAATACTGAACAATGAACCATTGACCTTGGCTGAAAAGATTCTGTACTCACATCTGTGTAACCCCGAAGAATCTCTTACGTCCTCTAGAGTCGCAGACATCAGAGGCCAGAAGTACTTGAAATTGAATCCTGATAGAGTCGCCATGCAAGACGCCTCTGCACAAATGGCTCTTTTGCAGTTCATGACCACTGGCCTATCAGAAACTGCTGTTCCAGCATCGATCCACTGTGATCATTTAATTGTCGGAAAAGATGGTGAAACCAAGGATTTGAGAAACTCCATTAAGACCAACCAGGAAGTTTTTGATTTCCTGGAGAGTTGTGCGAAGAGATACGGCATACAGTTCTGGGGTCCTGGTTCCGGTATTATTCATCAAATCGTGCTGGAGAACTTCTCCGCGCCTGGTTTGATGATGCTAGGTACAGACTCACACACTCCAAACGCTGGTGGTCTAGGTGCCATCGCTATTGGTGTTGGTGGTGCTGATGCCGTGGACGCCTTAACTGGAACCCCATGGGAATTAAAGGCACCAAAGGTTCTGGGTGTTAAATTGACCGGTAAACTACACGGCTGGTCGGCTCCAAAGGATGTCATCACCATGCTTGCAGGTAAATTAACCGTTAGAGGTGGTACAGGCTACATTGTCGAATATTTTGGAGAAGGTGTAGAAACTCTATCATGTACCGGTATGGCTACAATCTGTAATATGGGTGCTGAGATCGGTGCTACCACATCCACTTTCCCATACCAAGCTGCACACAAGAGATATCTGGAAGCCACTGGTAGAGGTTTTGTTGCTACTGCAGCAGACGCCGCCTTGGCTAACTACAATTTCCTAAGAGCGGATGAAGGTGCTCAATATGACGAAGTAATAGAAATTAACCTATCCGAGTTAGAACCACACGTAAATGGCCCCTTCACTCCCGACTTGTCGACACCAATTACTAAATATGCTGAAAGAAGTCTGGAAGAAAAATGGCCTCAAAATATCTCCGCTGCATTGATTGGTTCATGTACCAATTCATCATACCAAGATATGAGTCGTGTGATCGATTTAGTCAACCAAGCTGAAAAGGCTGGTTTGAAGCCTCGCATTCCTTTCTTTGTTACTCCAGGATCTGAAGCTATCAGAGCAACATTGGATAGAGATGGCCTTATTAAGAAATTTGAAGATAATGGTGCCATTGTGTTAGCTAACGCATGTGGTCCTTGTATTGGTCAATGGGATAGAGAAGATGTTCCAAAGGAATCAAGCGAGACCAACTCAATTTTTACCTCCTTTAACAGAAACTTCAGGGCTAGAAATGATGGTAACAGAAACACCATGAATTTCCTAACCTCCCCAGAAATCGTTACTGCTATGAGCTATTCAGGTAATGCTCAATTCAACCCATTAACTGATGCTATTCCATTACCAAATGGCGGTGAATTTAGATTCAATCCACCTGTAGGTGAAGAACTTCCTTCCAAGGGATTTGAACACGGTAGGGATAAATTCTATCCAGCAGGAAAATTAAGTGCTGATCCAAATGTTGAAGTCAAAGTTTCTCCAACCTCTGATCGTTTACAACTTTTGGAACCTTTCAAACCTTGGAACGGTAAGGAATTAAAGACTAATGTATTGATGAAGGTAGAAGGGAAATGTACAACTGATCATATTTCAGCTGCAGGTGTATGGTTGAAGTATAAAGGTCATCTGGAGAATATTTCCTACAACACTTTAATTGGTGCACAAAACAAGGAAACTGGCGAGGTGAATAAGGCTTATGACTTAGATGGTACTGCCTATGATATCCCTGGATTGATGATGAAGTGGAAAGAGGATGGTAGACCATGGACAGTTGTTGCTGAGCACAACTATGGTGAAGGTTCAGCAAGAGAACATGCTGCTTTGTCTCCAAGATACTTGGGTGGTCAAATGATACTTGTCAAATCTTTTGCCAGAATCCATGAGACAAACTTGAAGAAACAAGGTATGCTACCACTAACATTTGCTGATGAGGCAGACTATGACAGAATTTCTGGTGGTGACACTTTGGAGACTGTGGGTCTAATAGATTTAGTAGCTCAAGACGGTAATAATGGCGGGTTCCTAGATGTCAAAGTAACTAAACCAAATGGTGAAAGCTTCATAATCAAAACCAAACACACTCTGTCAAAGGATCAAATTGACTTCTTCAAGGCTGGATCAGCTATCAACTTCATTGGTGAACAACGTAGAAACCACTGATTTGTTTTGCATGTAAATTCGCATATTAATATTTATTTCTACTGTCAATATTAACAAAATATATTGACACTTGGTGTTGTTATTTATTTGTATAGATGTTATTAAAATGTAATATGAGAGTAAGTTATATTAATTAACGCTTTAGGGAATGCAATACAAAAAACTGTACTTAGTATGCTAATCTAAAACTGTTCATAAGCGCTAGAGGTGCTGCTAGACTGAATTCTGATGCCGTATCTCATTCATCACTTGTAAACCCATCAATCTTTCCTCATACAAAGCTGCCAACTTACTAACCTTATTTGTTTTAATGTCTGAGTAACTTTCCGTTGAGAACTTTATTGTTTTTACGGTATTTTCTTCACCTGCAAGTTTTTTCTTCTTTTGCAGTTCCTTATCAAATTCTTGAATCTTGTCTTTCTTCAAAACAACCTGAGAGACATCAACGTCAGCAAAACCATCCGTGATCATGTTCTGTATATCATTGTTGTTTCGTTCAGTTTTGACTGGACTATCCTTATCATTAGTATTGTCATTATTAATATCAGTATTTTTATTTTCTTGTTCAATATTCGTGGAATCAGTTGAAGACGAGGCCTTTGAAAATGTGGAATTGACCGATGGCAGAGACGTATTACTTTCATCCTCTGAATTGGTATGTGATAATGAGATTGCTCTAACAGGCCTTTGGATCGATGACTCTTCCTTTGCCAATTTCAATTCACTACTAGCGTTTCTTCTAGGTGGAAGTTTGGGTGGTATTTTTGGTGAACTTGATACAGATCCGCTTCTGTCAGAATTTATATCTAACAGCAAATCAGAGGAACCTGAACTACTTCTGGAGTTGATATTAATGTGGGTATTGATGGTCAAGTTAGCAAGTTCTGCAATGTCACTCTTACTTATTTTCTCATTTCTTGTTTCATTGGTTTCCAATACCTTTATAATATCATGAAAATGTTCAAAAAGATTCCTGATGTACTTATTACCTATCGCTAATCTATCGGAGCTCATCATAGACACCTTTTCCTTACATAATGTTGGAGTTAGAGCTCTACTCAAAGATCTGCTATCATGCCTAGTAATATCGCCGGCATTTAAAATTGATATGAAGAGAGGGAATATAGCACATAATATATCATAGTAGTTATTGTACCTCACTATCTCTTTGAAGACCTGAAATGTATACTCGAAATTGTCATGAATTGGAAGCTCAATCAAGTCTATGGGTATTAGTGGTTTGCTCTTATTTTTGAGGAAATTTGTGAATATAGATGCTAGCGAATAGATGTCCCATTGGGAAAGATCGATATAGTTATTTCTTTCAATAATACTCAATAGAATATTAACTTTCTTGTAAGAACCTGGCCGTTGGAACACTAATTCATTGGTTAACGCGTCATATTTTAGACGGTTAAATATCTTGTCAAATATTATTTGTCTGTACTGCCTTTTACTAGTTGGTGATAATTTTTCTGTGTAGTAATCAGGTAACGACAAGAAGTACTCACCAGTCACTTCTGAATCATGTAAATAAACGTTAAGGGATATTCTCAGTCTAGTTATATCTATCATACAAGCTAGTTCAGATAATGTAGAAACGTGTCTTATTGCATTACCATTCCTGCTCTCATCTTCCACTGTGCCATTTTGTTCACTTTTATTATTAGTTAAAAATTTGAAATTCATAGCATTTGATAATACTTGATATACTGTTCTAACAAAGAATGACTCATGCACAATATACGTCTCCTGCAGGTATTTCTTGAATAGTTTTGGCAATTTGGAGTACATCTTGACACCATACACCCAGCTTATCTTCTTTGCGGAGAACCCTGAGGAAAATATAACCAACGAGAATGGTGCCTGTGGTAGCTTCTTCACCAGCATATCCATCAACTCCGTAATCATCTCATCATAATCATTCTTATCATTTACGCCTAATTCTGCAGCAGAGGGCAAATAAGTAGAGTCGAAGACATAGATGGAGTGACCCGTATTGGGGTCGACCGAATAGGACTTATAAAAAATGTTGTTTAGATTTATTACCTCTTCCATTTCTATTTTAGTATATTTGCAGTGACTTTTATAATCTTGGAGACTCAATAGTATGAGATATAATTGGCAAGCTGTGATTATGACAAAGGTCAACACATATAACGGAATAAAAACCGACAACTTTGATATCTATGGCTTCCCAAAAAACTATGTAGAATATTCTGATAACCTCCACTAATGATATGATTGATCGTGGTACTAAATGTTAATATTAAATGTCTTTCCTGGAAACCAAACTATTCGGGCGCCTAATAAACTATTGTAATGTACACCAGTTGTCAAGGCAAACCAAGCTTACTCCAGGTGTTATTAGTATCTCATCAAGTTTATCCAAATCTTTTTCTTATTGGGTCTTTTTTCAACTTCGACTGGAGGTTGATCCCAAAACAGAACAAGTCAGCTAATAGGTTTACCGTTTTGGGAAAATGGACGCGAATTTCGCACCGGGGCCACTGAAAATACCGCAGGAGTGTAACAAAATCAGACCTAATTTTCAATTTCAATTTTCTGATGGCATCTCTTGTTTCACATAAGAAACAGAGGCACGTGATCCGAAAAATGCTATAGTGTGCTTAACAGTTGCGTCGCACTATGCTTCCTCTGTATCTGTCTAATAAATTTTCTTTCCGGAAGCAGTTGGCAAACAGATGTATTGTTCATTTGTAGTTCTTACTTTAACGACTGATATCATCGTTATTGCCAAGTTCGGGTGGTATTGTGACTGAAGCTGCTCTACAATCGGGTAGCTTTGTCCGTGGCAGTACATTATCTTTTCACTAATCGTTTAATATTTTGATATACCTCATCAGATGTTAAATTTGATAGACTGTGCGATTGCTTATATTTCTTTTTCTCTTCAGCGTATATCGTAGGGTCATTCAAGATGGTACGGATATGCTGATCAAATTTATCCTCTTCGATAAGGTTGTTGGTTATTGGACATCTAACCATTCTCTTCCCCTTCTTTTCAGCTGGATGATCATCACTAGGGGCTTCTGAGGCCTTACGCTTATTCAGTCTTGTTTCACCAGCAGCTCTTATCTTCATTTTCTTCTTATTAGTCTTCTTTTCAGTACTTGCTTCTTCCCGTTGCTCTAATGAAGGAAGTTCTTTCCCTGTGGCAGTGTCAAATACAGATAATGCTGAATTTTTGCCATCTATTGTTGATATTATGAGTTCATTAAATTTAATGGCTGGTTTTGGTTCTCTATGCAGCTTAGCCATGGATGCAATAACCTTGAATTCTGTCCATTTGATTGCCGCAAAGTGTATCTTGCGCTCATGAGCTATTTTATGCTTTACATCCTGTAACTTCTTAGTGTATTCAGCATATTCCGCTCTCCTAAAACATCTATCTAATACAATCTGTTTAAGATCAATATGCTTCTTATTTTTTTTATTATTCTTAGGAAAAGCTATTGCAGGTGGAATAATATCCTGTTTTATAATTAATTTATACTGTTGCAACAAATCAAAAAAAACAGAATTCAAAGGATGCTGTTTATTCAAGAAAGACAGTTTTTCATCACTTCCGTATGCTTGTTTGATCTTGTCCAGATAATTGACGTCTTCATTAATTGCACAAAGTAATGCTACTTGTCGTATTATTTCAAAATCTCTTTTAGTTAATGATCTTGAATATCTTGAAAACCTGAATTCATATGGCTCTTCAACTTCTTTTCCCTCCTCATCAACCTCCCCGTTGCTCGACAAAACACTATCTGGTACATGACTCTTATTGTTGTCCTGGTACTGGCTAATAAAATAACTGTGATATGGAGAGTTCTCTTCTATAAACTCAAATCTGACATCACCTCTCAACTTTTCTAAGAATTCAGGACCGTATTGTCTTAGATACTCCACTGTCTTATTAATATCTTCCTTTGTTTGCTGAGGAATGTCATTAACTGTCATAACTAATATTACTGTATTAATATCTGCGATATTCTCTTAAGTGAACAGGCAGCAGGTTAAGAAAATATTGTGATTTATTCTGTTGTAGACTACCAGAACTTATCTCTTCGGTTGACTGTATTTAATACCATTTATGTCATGGTTATGCGATGGGCCATCGATTATTTTTTGTCATCTTCAGAATTTTATGCTTTTTCACCTTTAAAGGATTCTTCGGACCAACAAAGTGAGAATATTGAATACCAAAACATCAAATACTTTCATTCAGTTTATAACTAATATTTCCATATAGTGATAGTATCCATCTATTTCAATCAAACCATTGTATATGGATCGAATAGGTTTGAGGTTCTTCAGCATAACAAATAGAAGTTTATGACGCAATTCCATAAATAACATCAGAACATAATGATCAATGATTTAGATGCAAATGCTACGGTAGTAGAAGACCTTTTTAAAGTACCTTCAATTACTGTCTACATAGCAAGCCTACTAAACACTAAAGATTACATCAACTTCAGGCAAGTCAACAAGAGAGTATATCATGAAGTATTAACTGATGATTTAGATCGAACAATATGGATGGACAAACTTACCGTTATAGGGTTATCTAAATCAACTGAAGCTGGTGAAGTTGATAAAAAGGATGAAATTGAACAACAGCAAGAACTGTTAATAGAAGTAACAGATCAAAACAATGATATTGATGCCACAAACGTATTTGACAGGCTATCCTCTTTTACTGATAAAAATGCGAAGGATGTATTCAAGCTGTTCTTTGACTTGTTGGAGAAATTTTGCTCAAAACTTTACCATAATAACATGTCCCATTTTTTCCCTGCAAAATATGAGAAAGATCCTCTCTCTCAGGCCAAAATTTTGAATAATATACAAAGGTACAATAAGTGCAATATAAATGATATTGATTACTATACAAAAATTGAGCAGAATTTGGTTATTTTAAAAGAAATTTTTATTAACTCCGTATTACAAGAAGCTGAAAGAACTTATCAAAATGCAGACTACAAAAGCACCGCAACGTTTATTAGCGTTTTACTGCTCCTGAATGAAGAGGTATATGCAGTAGAATTTTACAAATCTAAAATAGATTATACAGACTTTGAGAATTGGTTACCCGAGGGTTTGCTTGTAAAGAAAGAAGAAGAGTCAAATACATCTCTGTTGGAATCAGAAACAGAACTATCAAAGATGGAAACTTCTTCGTCTAACAAAGGTGATGACCAGGTAATTTTTGATTACGACAAATTATCTGACGCCCTGGAGAAGCTACAAAATTACCTCAATGACAATATAGACACAATTGACATATTGTTCGGAAATAAATACCCTATGATTTTGAACATTATAGAAACATTTATACAAGAAGTGATACTCACTCCAATCAACCAGTTGCTGGGAGATAATGAGGAGTACATTGTACTATTTTTTCCACGAGTTTACACAATGATAACCAAAATGCTTTGTAAAGATTTACATGATTCAATTAACGGTGGTGAAACTTTTCACAAAGTAGTGAAAGAATTTCTTAACATATACTTAACTGACAACATTGTGAAATATCTAAATTTAACACCGATGTACGTAAGAAATGAAATATCAAAGGAGTTCAAAGCACATGATGAAAAAGTACGATCAGAAGAAATGCAAAAGAATGAAGAGATATACAATTCATTGCGTAACCAATCAGAAATTGGAACCGATATTGGAACCGATAAAAATGATTTTCTAAGTTCCTTCACGAAACTTTTTAAAATGTCAAACGCTCAAAGTGATCGACAAAATATGGAAGACCAGCTGAAACTTGCGTATAACTTGAATACAATCTCCAATAATCTAAAGAACATTAAAACATTAGTTAGTTTAGACTTATGTTATAAGGTAGTTCAGCTGGTCAAGGAAAAAATCGATGAAGTAAACTATTTTACTGAAATAGATACTATAGCCAACATTGTCAAAACAAAATGCCAAGCACTGTTCAAGATTCTTGTAAATGAGCTATGTGAGGCACATGTAAAGCCTGCATTCGAGAAAGGTACCAAGCTTCTCCAACAATACGATCCTAATGAAATAGATAAGATTGATATAAATCTACAAGCTTTCCAGACTGCAAAAGTTGAGCCATTAGTAAATTTCACAGAACTAATGAACATCTGTGACATTATTTTACAAATGATATCAATCTTTTATAAAAATGAATTGTTAGGGAAGAATATTATCGATAAGAACAGAGATTTCTTGAATGACGTTGTTCAAGCGAAAAAGAAATTCGAGACAGTGGTAGATGATTACGTTGCTGAGGGACTGAATATTGGTATCAGTAAGCTAATGGATAAGATTAATTTTGTATTCAATACAGTACAATTACCGGACGATTTCAACCCTGAAGTTGGCTCATCGGGAGCCTCTACCTTAGAGATCAAACCCACACAGTGTGCTATGCAAGTAGTAGAACTTCTAGAGAATCATTGTTTCCTGTTGAACGGTGCTACTGACAAGGGAACAGTTGATGTATATCAGCAAGAGATTGGTGAACGGTTTTTCAATGAGGTAGTCAAGCACATAAAAGGGAGCTTAATATCAGAAGATGGTGGCATTATTCTCATTTGTGATCTTAATTACTATTATGACTTCTTCTCGAAAAAATTGAGGCAAAAGTCACTAGTACGTCTATACCAAGGCTTGAAAAATATCGGACAACTGTATATAATATCGGGTAAGGATTCGAAGGATCTAGGTAAAATGATCTCGGATCTGGGGAAATTCCAAGGACTTTTCACCCAGGAGGAGATCTATGAATTTGTTCAAAGAAGAGCAGACTGGATTAGAGTCAAGAGAGATGTTGAAAAGGTAATGTATGGTTTAGGGGTGAAAGACTGTGTAATTATGTAAAGCTTTTTAGAGAGCCACTATGAATAACATTCTTTATCTTGGATTTAGGTCTAATTGGGACTAAGTAACATATGACGAGTATTTTTAGTGCCTCGAAGAGCCGTTACAGCAGCTTTAAATCGAGGGATAAGTTCCCTCTCTCTTTGATATTGGTGCACAAGGAATACACAACATGTATAAGCGCAAATTAAACTGTCGCAAATATGAAACCGGCACCATACTTAATTGGAAGGTAAGTTCCGAATTTTTTAATTATCTTAGTACACACCGGTGATATTAATATTACTAACACATCCCAGGATTGCTGATCCTACAATAGCACTGATTTTTGGTATTTCCAGTTATTACCTCTATGAAAGAAATACTGGTAGACCAGAGAATTACAAATTAAACAACCTTCTCAGGGAGAAGTACCTCAAGTAAATACAACATGCAGATAATTTAAGGTCCCTGTACATAGAACAATATTTAATAGCACACGATATTTCAATATATATTTTCTTTCAATAAAACATCAGAGAAAAACAAATAAAAAAAAGAAAGGAATAAAATACCTGATAAGCTATAGTTTCTGTCATCACTACAAATTCGCGGCTAGAAAGTCTATTGTATCTCGTTTGCTTGTCCTCTTGAAATACTGAATTGCGCTCTGCGTACGAGGACTTCCTTCTATACTTCACAACATCTATTGCTAAATACTAATAGGAAAGTAATAAGTTTAACTTAATTCTTAAGAATGGATATGCGCTTTTACATACTATTTTTCACCAAAGGTACGGATATACCTGTAGATCAAAGCTTTGGTGCTAATATCCACCTTATTCATCCCACGCTATAAGGAACCTCGCCCCACATCCTTAAAGGGTCGTATCAATTTCCCGATCTGGTAATAGCTCCAAAAACCCAGGCAATACCTTTTTTGAGATATATCTCCGGTGTGCAACTGGTATCCTCCTGCTGCGCACTGCGATAGATGCATTGTGCGCATTTTATTAAGTGGAGCCTCCATTATTGGCTCAAGTAGGTGGAAATCAAAGAATATTCTCTGCTCTGTTTATTGCTGGATATGCTAATCCCGAAGCACAGTCTGTCCCGCAGAGCAGATATTTTTAGCGGGCCTATATGTGAGAATACACTCGATGGATGAACTTCTCGCAGCGAAACTGGGGGACTCTTCTAACAGGTGTCTTCTGACGCAGGGTAGTGGAGGACAAGGGGGGGTGAGGGACCCTACGGAATCTACTGATGTTCGTTGCGTATGTTCGTTGCTGCTGTAACCATGTTCTCTGCATACTGTCTTAGTGCTGTCTTTTGCAACCCTTCTCACACCAGGATAATTGATGTTCTACTGTAGACGATCCCGAAATCTTAGGCTTTCGTATGAGTAATTCTGTGTCTTCCTTGGGACCTGAACCAAAGGATAATAATTTGCACGCTGCTGGAGTTCTAGTGGGATTCCCCCCGTGAACTCTGGACTTGAACATCTAATCTGCATAATCGCTTCTTTGTCACTCGAACTCCTCTGTGTAAATGGGCCTCAGCAAATCACTGCTTTAGAGCTTTAGAGCTTTAGAGCTTTAGAGCCTAGGAACTTTCGAGCTTTCGAGCATTTGAGCATTCGAGCGGTACTAGAAGCTGCTAAAAGTGAGGGCAGACAAGGCAATCTATAACTGTTTAGTATTGGACATGATTTACAGAGCCAAGTTTATATAAGGGCCACATATAGGATATCACAAAGTTGAAGATCACTTGACGGGATAGACGAACAAAGTAATTCTTAATATATCGCAAGAGTTCTTCTGAACTTGAAGAAAACAATGGAGAAGAAGAATAACCTAAGCATGAAACCAAAATTATTTGTGCTGTCTCCTGATATGACCACAAATCAGCTGGTGGCTAGAACGCAGAGACTCTCCAGGGCGTGTGATTTGTGCAAGAAAAGAAAGACTAAGTGTCAAGGTGGTAACCCGTGCCAAAGTTGCAGGAAGGCTAACATACAGTGCATATATCGTGAGATTGCGTCCCATGACAAGTCTCACGATCTCATACTCGGCAGTCCCAACAAAATCAAGAAGAGATCAGGCCCTTTGTTAGCGGTTAAGGTAAAAAAAAGTCTGAAGGTCAATAATGGAGACACCATACACAGTGCTAATTACCAACAGGACGTACCGAAACTGTCTCAGTCAAAACCAAAACACAATCTAAACGGAAATGAATCTGCTGAAATCGAATCGTTTTCACCAGAATCTGTGTCAACATCCCCAGAAAGATATTACTCACAAAGCAAATCTCAAATCGATAATTCACTATACCAAGATATAGTGAAAGCAATATTCCCACCTTTGCAACTCGACAAGATTTTGAATAGTCCATCATTTGACAGAGAGAATTTCATTAATATTATATCTTCACACATTTCTAATTCTTCTCTAAACATTAACTCAGTCATTAACACTTATATACCAAGCCGAGCAAGAGTGCCATTACCTCCAAAAGATGTTGCTCTAAAACTAATAATGAAAACTTGGGACTGTGTGTGCATTCTCTTCAGATTTTACCACAGACCGACCATTGTAAAGTTATTGGAGTCATTATACGAGGATAATGATAGTCAAAACAAGACTTATAATAACGAACAACTCAAGGCATTACCGCTGATATACTCTGTTTTGGCTGTGGGAGCATTATTTTGTAAAGATGACGTTAATGGTAAAGATGTGTCCACAAGAGAGTTCTATGAAGATGAAGGACAGAAATTCTTTCTAGAGGCAAAGAGATTGATAGACATAGCAAATGCGGACGATATATATTCAATTCAGACAATATTCATGATGACACTATTTTTGCAATGCACGGCTAAAATAAAGATATGCTACTCTTACGTGGGTATAGCAATGCGGGCATTAGTGAAGAATGGCTTTCATAGAACAACATCATTGATAGGGCCGACTCCCATTATAGATGAAACTAGAAAGAGATTATTTTGGAGTGTCTTTAAGGTTGATATGTATCTAAATTGCATAATGGGTATCCCCTTTGGTTTATCTGATAGTGATGTGAATCAGGATTTACCTGCTGATGTTGAAGATGAGAACATTAGAGAGGATGGCATTATCTATAAAAAATGTCAGTTTGGTTTAAGCAGTGCAGGTGCAAATAACCAACATACCAAGCTCATCCTTATAATGTCCCATATATGTAAAGCATTGCGTAACCTACACCATTCAAATTATTCTTTGAGTGCTGTGGAAGAAAAAGTAAAGTACTTCGAAAATGAGCTATTTGGATGGTATGCAAGTCTACCCAATGTATTAAGGGCCGATGATGATCAACTTATAAAGACGAGGTGCGGCGAGAGATGTCTGAAGGCTAAAAAGTTACTCTACTTAGATTACTTACTTACAAAACTGCTACTATACAAGCCATTTTCTCATTATATTATAATGCATCCGTCCCAATACCCGACGGTTAGTTTCCATTTTGGAAATGCTATCAAATGTTTTGAAACTGCTCATGCAATTATCAAACTAGCAGAAGAAATGATAAAAGAAGGATTTTTGAATGGTAGTTACTGGTTTTCAGTCCACACTATATTTTACAGTGTTTCATGCTTGGAGTTTTTTTCGTTTCAATACAATAAAGGCAACATTTCAGGTAATCCTCTAAGCTTCAGTGTACAAGAAACTTCGAAAATAGGTATGGAGATATTATTGCACCTAAGACAGGGTTCTGATGCAAGCAATACTACTTTCAACGTTCTAAAACCTCTATTTGAAGAGTTAAATCAGCGCACTTCAGAAGCATCTACGAGGACATTGTTGCAAATGAAGTCACATATTGCCACTTTCCAGGACAGAGAAAGTGATTACCAAGATGGTAGGAACGAATTTAACCATCGTACCAACAATCTGACCACCACACCACTTTATCATGAATGGCAGGATAGTAAAACTAATTCAACAGAAAAACAGGATGGACCTGCAAATAATATGACCGGATTTTATGGAATCACGTCACGGCGTACATCAAATAATATCGAACGCGGTCAAGGTAGTCATCACTTATTAAGTTTAGATGGCACACCTAGCTCTCGAAATGTAGCAGAACAATTTACTGTTTCTACTGATAATAATTACCCTTACGAGGAAAATTACTATGATGCATCTACCTCCCTATTGAAACCAGAAGATTTCTTCAGAAAATTTTTGGATGATTACGCAAACGAAAGCTCAAAAAGTGCTAATATTGATATAAAGTCATTATTATCATCATCTAATCATGATGAAAATGTGAACTCAATGACTGCTCAATTTTAAACTGCCGTTATATTGTCTGTTCTGAGGCAATTAATTTGATGAACACCCAACTGAAAAAATAGAATATTTAATAGCAACTTAAGCAATTAATAATGTAAAAATTAAACCTAGCATAAAAAAGAATAACTCCATCAATTCTAAGCTTAAATAGTGCTATCACTCATCCTTCAATTGGGTTACTTGATGGAATAACTATAAAGTAACAATTAGTATCATTAGGAACGGAATATAATGTGACTTTTGCAAAATTTTTTTTAATCAAATTTTCAAATAACTCTCTCCGTACGTTTCTAAGGATACAGTAAATGCAATTTATCTTGGTACGGTAATTTCTCTGAACTGCTCTTAGAGAGAACTAAATTTCTTTCTAGTTAGGTCTAACACTGACAAAATTTTTGCGATGAGCATCTCTAAACTATGCAGAATAGCCAACAAGTTTATCCGCGAAGACACTATAAAATCACCAGTGTATGCTTTAGGAACTGCGAGATATTACTAGCCACTTTGTAGATCAAGCTTTAACTAAGCAAACAGTCATCAAAGCTTTGAATTGGACCATAACATTTTCTGCTTGAATACAATTTCTAATTGAAAGCAATTTTTATCTGAATACAAGTTCCAATATCTGTTACAAAGAATAAAGTACAAAAATTAACAGGATGACTGATACTTCTCCTATTATAAGATCATGTTACAATGGTGATGGACAGTATTTATGTTATGTGTCTGTGGAACTTGACAAGCAAAGAGTATCAGTAGTGCCTACTTCATCTTACGACTCAAGCGTGGAACTTCCATCACTGCTAATAGATGAGTCTGGTCTGCGAGTAACACAGTTGTGCTGGTTTGGGGCTCAGGATATCCAATGTGTATTGATAGGTCTGAGCAACGGTGAAATTTGGATTTATTCACCATTGGCAAATGAGATAGTTACAAAGCTATCTACTACCAATGGTCATGCTATAACAGGTATGGATGTAAATAGTGCCTATATCTGGTGTTGTGATGCTAATGATATGCTATATCAGTTTGATGCCAAATCATATCAATTATTAAAACATTTCAAAGTCGACAATGTTAAAGCATTGACACAATTGACCATATTCAATGACGAACAATTGTTACTAGCATCACATTCCATCTACTTGGTCTCCCTTTCGGACAAGAAAGTATTGCTTACTTACCCAGGTCATATTACACCAGTATCCAAGTTGACCAAGCTGAATAATCAATATTTTATTTCTTCTGCCTCTAGTGATAGATTCCTTAACATTTATGATGTTCAATCCGGAGAAACAAAAAATATCCTGGTATCCAACTCTAATATTGTGAACTATAGAGCTGACAAGGAGAATGATATAATTGTTACTACAGAATCTGGATCAGTGGAAGTATTCAAAGATGTACTAGTATCTTCAGATATCACATCTACAAAGAAGAGATCAAGGGTAAAGAAGTCAAAGCAACCGGATAATATAATTAATCTGGTAAGCGAACAAGACCAAAAGAAATCATTTCCTGTACTAGATGCATTCATTAAGAGTAGATTGTTAAGTTTAGTCTGGTTTAGCAATGTTACAGTTCCAAGATTTGTTGATCTAAATTTAGAGAATATTCCAAGAGACTATCAGCATCAAGTGGACTCCAAATTAAGGCAAAAGAATTTCAACGATTCCAGGAGCTTATATGGTAATGATGTAGCATCAACAAAGGCCTATAAAGAAGGTAATGCCACAATTACTTCTGGTGACAATTATAGACATGTGACGCAAGCTATTCAAGATTGGGAAAAGGAACTACAAGAGAAGGAGAAAGCTGGTGAAGATACATCTGGTGATCTGTCTTTACAGGATAAACTTGAAGCATCAAACTTTTCCAAATTATCGAACAACTTTGCCAAGAACAAAATATCCACTTCATCTGATAAACTGACGAAATCTGCTATAGTAGCTGGTACGGTCACCACTGTATTGGCTCAAGCATTGCAATCCAATGACCACTCCTTACTTGAAACTGTATTGAACAACCGTGATGAGAGGGTGATAAGAGATACTATCCTGAGATTAAAAGCACCTCTGGCTATTATACTGCTGGAGAGATTAGCAGAAAGAATTGCAAGACAGTCACACCGTCAAGGTCCATTAAACATTTGGGTAAAGTGGTGTTTAATTATCCATGGTGCCTATCTAGTAAACATACCGAATTTGATGTCAAGCTTAGCGTCCTTACACTCTACCTTGAGGAAAAGAGCAGAATTACTGCCTAAACTAATGGGCTTGGAAGCACGTTTGAATAACGTTGTCATTTCTCCAACTTCTAAGGAAGACCTAGAAGATGAAGTTACAGTTGAATTTCATGAAGATGAGGAAGATGTCGAATACAATGAAGAGCTTGATGACGCTGGTCTAATAGACGATGGTGAAGAAGAGTATGAAACCGGATCTGAGGAAGAAGATGACGATTCGGAAGTAGAGGGAGATGATAAACAGGCATTAGAAGAAGATGATGACTCGGAGGCAGACGAAGAAGGCTACAGTGATGTCGAAGTTTAATATTAGATACGTTTAATTAAATACGATTCGCTAATCTCTTCACTTACTATATAATGTCATTCTTAAAAGCATCTGCATTCAAACTTTAAATTCTATACAACAGTTAACTGCAATCAATGAATCAGGGCGCATTTAGCTATAAATATCTTAAGTACCTAAGATGCCCTAACCAATGTTTAAACAAGTCAGGGCAACACACGAAACGATAATATTGCCTTGACAGCAATAGTCTCTGTATTGATGCTTAACACTTCTTCATCGGTCATTTTAAGTACGAGAATGTCATAGCAGTTTTTACAATAAGTAACATAGATGATGATATGAGATTAATTAATTCATGTTGTAATTTAAATTAAATGTGACTTCTGCAAGACCATAGAAATACGATAGTACGGACTTTTCTAAGAAAGTGAGGATTCAAAAAAAATTTGAGTCTAACTAAAGAAAAAAATATCAAAAAGAAATAAAAAATCCATGCGATGAGCTTCAGGAAAGTTGTGCTGTTGAATACTTTCCAGACGGTTTGAGCTTATACATGGCTTTTATCATTTGTATCTGACTTCTGATTTGACAAAGCTAAGTAATCAATGTAGAGGTGAGATCACGACTGAAAAATTTTCTGTAATGGAACCCAGTCAAGCTCATCGCTGAAACCAATGAGATTTTTTTTATCCTAAATGAACTAAATGAAAAAATTGTAAAAAGTATAAATGTGAAGAAAGATGGACGATAGGTAATACACCTTCGCGTCATTGATGGCATCTAAATTGCTATTTTTTCAATCAGACTGGTGGTTCTTCTGTTTAGTTCTTACCTAAACTTGTAACACTCTTTCATAATTTAGTTGTCTCCAGCAACACTTAGTGTTAACATTTATTAATTTTGACTATATAGACATTGTCTGATCATTTGATTGACATACAACTCTGAAGTTTTACCAATCGAAACATCAAATAAGTGCATACAAAAATGTCTGACGAGGATAAGCAGTATATCTCCTACAACAACGTGCATCAGCTGTGTCAAATTGGTGCTGAGAGAATCAAAAACTTCAAACCTGACTTGATCATCGCTATCGGTGGTGGTGGTTTCATCCCAGCAAGAATTCTACGTACATTTTTGAAGGAACCAGGTGTACCTACTATTAGAATATTTGCAATCATTTTATCTCTTTATGAAGACCTGCATACTGCTGGCTCAGAAGTTGAGCAAGTTGGTGTCAAAGTTAACAGAACACAATGGATTGATTATGAACAATGTAAACTTGACTTAGTCGGTAAGAATGTATTGATCGTGGATGAGGTTGATGACACACGTACCACTCTGCATTACGCCCTCCACGAACTAGAGAAGGATGCCGCAGACCAAGCCAAGGCTAAGGGTATCGATTTGGAAAAGAATCCTGAGCAAAAGACAAACTTTGGTATCTTTGTCCTACACGACAAACTGAAGCCAAAGAAGGCCGACCTACCTGCTGAATTATTGAACGATCCAAACCGTTACTTCGCTGCTAGACAAGTCCCAGACAAGTGGTATGCTTACCCATGGGAATCTAAGGACATCGTATTCCACACCAAGATGGCTGTTCAACAAGGTAACGATATCTTCATGGATTAAACATAGTCTTAATCACGCTATTACAGTTACTATGCATTCATGCTAATTCCAAATTAGATGTTTTTGTTTTTCCCGCTGCGCAGAAATAAATACTCCACTGTATACTATATCACTAATAATCATATAACTAATACTATGCATCAAATAACTAGTACAGTTGAAATTAGAACACCAAGGATACAACTCTCGCCAATATTTTAGGTTTTACGAAGTCTTAATATCGATCAATATCTTCGAAAGGATAAAAAATTAAACTATAGATTGGACTTACTTATAACAGAACATTAGATTATGAACGCATGCATAAGATGTATGAGCTGTCCTGAGTATCCAACATGCTTCATATATGTTAGGAAGGAGAGCTGCATTCTGAGTGATGAGTAATGACCACTCTTCTCTTGTTCCTGTATATGTGCCCTCTGTGAAAATGTGTCAAAAAACACTTAGATCCCGGGTTTTCTCAGAAACAGCCGCAAAGGCAACCCAGAGTATCAATAAAGGCTTATAAAATCGTAAATCTTCTGATGCAAAACAGAAAACGAAGTTTACAAGAGGATGCGGAAGGGTTAGAGACGCAAGACACTATAATATATTATTAGATTGAGATATCCTTTACGTATCCACTTTTTGAAACATATTAATAACAGCAGTATAAACTATTACACACAAGAGAACAGAGACCACAGCCTTTTTAAAACAAATATCAAAAAGAATTTATCAGGATGACAGCAACCGAAATACCTATCTGGCTAGATTGTGATCCTGGCCACGATGATGCAGTTGCAATACTCTTGGCATGCTGCCTACCTGCATTCAAACTAGTGGGACTAAGCACCTGCTTTGGTAATGCGCCACCAGAAAATACTGACTATAATGCTAGATCCCTATTGACAGCTTTGGGGAAGACTGATGTGCCAGTATATCTAGGAGCACAAAGACCTTGGATTAGAAAACCTCATTATGCTCCTGATATTCATGGAGAAACTGGGTTGGACGGCACTTCTTTATTGCCTGTTCCAGTAGTAGAGGTAAACAAAGAGGTTAACTTTATTGATGTTATTGAAAAAGCCATTTTGGAAAGTGATGGTGAGCTATCATTCGTCTCAACCGGAGCTACCACCACTATTGCCACTGTATTGCGGGAGAAACCCTACTTATTAGAAAAAATTAAATACATTAGCATTATGGGAGGTGGCCTGGGTGTGGGTAATGTGAATAAAGGTTTATCAGCTGAATTTAATGTATGGATTGATCCTCATGCTGCTAAATTCTTGCTTACAGATCCAGGTATCAAACGGAAGTGTATATTAATTCCTTTGAATCTCACACACAAAGCCTTGGCTACTGATGAAGTAATGAAGAGGGTTCTTGGTGATGGTAAGTCGAACATAAGGAGACTGTTCTACGATTTGTTCCTATTTTTCAAAAAGACATATGAACATGCTCAAGGATTTGAAAGTGGGCCCCCAATTCATGATCCACTTACCTTATTACCTCTTCTTGAGCTTTATGGCTGGGAAACAAAGGAGGTCATTAATTTCTCGTATAGGCGCTTAGATATCGATGTTGATATTGATATCCATAGTGACCACGCGGGAAAACTGATAATATTGAACGAATATGAGCAAGAAGAAGTTCAGAAAGGTGTTATTGTAGGATATGAGCTGAATTTCGATTACTTCTGGGATAAATTATACTTCTGTTTGGAAGAAGCTGAGAAAACTTCAACAATATAGCACATCACTATGTTTTTGTTCATGACATTCTTTTTTCTGATTATGAGTGGTTGTTTTCGTTTTGGATTTTCTATTGTAGTTTTACCACATTAACTAGCATCGTTGGTATTAGGCTTGCTTATATTGCATACCAGAAATTTGTTTTTCTTTTTAATTTTGCATAGCACTCTTCATTGTTTTTAGTTCCATTGATATATATCATTGAAATCTACAGATATTTATTTAATTTTTGTATTTGCATGCTAGTATCTCTTACCCTAATATCTAAAGCTAAATCTTTAGGACATAATGGTCCTGCATGAGTCATTTGCTCTACCCATAATGGTGATAATTTCCATTCGAATGAAGAGAGAAATTCAGCAATTATGATCCTAGTAGAGACAAATACTAACTTCTCTCCCAAGCATGCCCTCTTTCCGCCATGAAAAGTGTTTAGGATGCAATTATTCTTAGTTGTTTTCCATGCTTTGTTGATAGTTTCTATATCCTTACCCCACCTTGTAGGATCAAAAATATCGGCGGTATGACCCCAAAAATTAGAATCATGGCAAGTACTATAGTTATGATATCCGACATATGTATCCTTTGGTACTACTATACCTGGGCCAAGCATACATCTCTTAGTAGTCTTCCGATTTATAATAACGCTTAATGGGGGATAATATCTTAGACATTCATATAGAAAAGAGTTCAATAAAGGTAACTCAGATAAATTATTTTCTTCATTATTGAGAATTTCGTTTCTAATATCTACTTGCCATGTGTCATGATATTTCCCCAGTAAGTATATTAGATTTGAAATAAATAATTGTGGATTTTCATGTCCAGCCACCAAAAGAATAACAATATTATCTGTTAATTGTTTATATGTCAATTCACCGTTATTGTAGGCTCTTACTAGTGCAGAACCAGATGTATTTGCCTGCTCAAATTTATAGGTTTTTATTAGCTGCTTCTGTACCTTATCAACTAAGCTACTCCTAAAATTCTCAACATTCTGAAACGCTAATAATCTTGAGGGTAAAGGCAACCTATCAAACATAGGGAAGTTAAGATAAAAGGGATCAAAAATTTGTTTCTTAATCTGTATTAGCTGCCTATGTAATGAATTATTATCCTCATCTATTGCACCAAATTCGAATCCAAGTCCAACTCGACAGATATTATCTAGTGTCAATCTTTGTATATAAGGAATGATCTTAAAATTGCAATGATACTTAAATGGCCTCATATCTTCTTTAATTAATTCACAAAACTTCATTGCATTTTTAAGCAATATGCCAATGTCAAAGTGCTGAAGTCCATCTTTTATTGGCTTCCTATATTTTTGCCAGTTAACTCCATGGGCACTGATTACATTATCTCCAGTATAAGCTGCTAGAACACTGTACGGAATCTTTTGTTGGTTTCCACTTTTGGCAAAAGTGTCTTCATTTTTGAAGATGTTATTCAGAAATTCTGGGCGTGAAACCAAGATATTCCATCTAGAACCGAAATAAAACTTCACAGCTCCATATTTTTCTAGCTTTTCCCTAACGTACAAGTTGTAGAACTGAACTTGATCAATATTATAATACTGAGGGATAAAAACTGAATAAAAAGGAATTGTTGGAATATTATTCGGAAACGAAATCGGTGGAAAACAGATGGTTAAAATCCAACATAGTACTAGACATATAAAGCCAAAAACCAGAATATTTAGCATTGCCACTGGTGTATTATACGTATCAGAGAAATTATATCAACAAGACAATATGGAATAGTCTATATTTATAGCTTCTGTTGAGATGGCCAAAATTACAATAACGTCAAATAGCTTTTTTTCCATTAACGAACCAGTTACTAAAATGACCTTAACACATTTGTTTCTAAGTAGAAATATAGAAAATTAACTGAATATATCAAAGGAAGATGACGTCCGATCAAATTGAACAAGCGCTATTTGTTAAGAAATTACGGACACTTGCCATGTTTTAATCCCAATTGAGTGAAATTCATACACCTCCCCCCCCAATCTAATAAACCTTAATTTTCCTAAAAGATCACATTTGGTTTGCAATCAGCTGTATATAGGATACATTTTTGTTTGAAGATTATCACTCCGCATAAAACTGATGAGGTTAAATCAATTATGCATTGTCGTCCAAACATAATTACGTCATTATATAAACTTTCTAGGCATCTTTGTACCTTTATTTTCAATTATACCGTAAATCACTTTGTTTTGAGAATTTCTACTAATCAAGATTTGTAGTTAACCAGAAAGGGTAAAGTTACCCTGGACTGTCAAACTTGCTGGATTTAGAAGCACATGATATAATTGATCTTGTGAGTATAGTTCCTTAAATTTATTCATCAGGAACAATTTTTTTAAGGCTCATATAATTACATTATTAGCTTACTATACATCCAGGAGGAACCCTCAGTCATTAATCTGTGAGGACAAGTAATCTGAACAATCGCGTAGCAAATGTCTAGCTTTATTGCACATAATTCCACTACATAGCCAACCTCAGAATATAATAAAAATATGAGATTTACAATAAGTATATGAAGGTCTAAAGTATATTTCTCCTAATAAGAGCATCCAAATAAAAAGTGAGGAGTTGATAATTGAACTATTTCAATGATGTGTGACTTGGAGACAGTTATTAATTATCTTGATTTGGAAAAAAAACCCTCTTTAAGTGTAAACTACTATCCCAATCAGGCTAGTCAATCACCAGCAATGACACTACTGTCCATTTCTAAGCTGAATACCTCTTCTAATGAAGAACAATTTGCTTTCTTTTATTATTTTTTTTATGTATGAACGTAGCATCATCAATCAGAGTTACTGATATTGACCTACCACAACTACTATACGTTAAAATTTAATGGAGATACACTGTAAATTACACAAAATGAAAGACATATAAAAATCATGCAAACGTTGATAATTTCAAAGGTTCTTATCAAAGTTTCAATGCTTTGATATTTACTATTATCCTTTTTTTTATTAGACAAATCACCAAGTCGAACCATATCTACATCTAGGCTTAGTTCATAGTAATTAATCAAAATAATATGACACTAGGCAATTCTGTTGATATAGCTTCAACACCCAAGGGTGTTTCAGAAACCGAAAGTAACCATTCCACCTTTAACAAAATAATTGCAATATATACCAGGGATTTCTATGGAAAACTATATGCGATTGAGATAAAAAAGGAATGTACAATCGAGCGCGAATGGCAAGAGTTCTACGAATTATTTGCCTGCTTAGAAGGTAAATCTTCCATGATTACCAATGATGTCATTGAATTTCACATCTCGAAAGAGCTAGCAAAGAGGTATATTCATGAACTTCAAACGCCAATAAAAATTAGTGAGTACCAAAAAGAAGGCGAGCAGCAAATTAGAGGTTGTGTTTCAAAAGTCGAAGTTGCTTCCGCATTTAATGATTGGTTTATATATCATGTTCTAGATGGATGCCGCTTAGAAAATAACTCATTTCCTCTAATCAGCCATGAAATTAAATATGATGAGATGTTTACTTCTTTCTTCGAGCAGCAGCTTAAGAACTCTGTCGTTGATGAGAAATGGTATGAAACTGGTAGAGAATACTTTAAAACTCGTGTTAGGTATTTTACACAAAGATACAGACGTATTGAGTGTATTTTACCAGCATTTCCTTGTAAGTCGTCAAATAAAAACAAGGTCTTTTCAACAATCCCCGACAAGGGAGAAGAATTAGCATTGAAAAGACTAATATTTGCGACACAGCAGGTACGCTCCTTCTATCCACCTGGAATGAAAGTTTGGATTGTTAGTGATGGCCATGTGTTTTCTGATTGCATTGGAGTCGATGATGAAGTGGTATCAGAGTATACTTCACAGTTGCATACCCTGTACAAAAACTTGTCAGCACAAGAACCAGATGCAATTGGATTTTGTGGGTTAAAAGAATTGCTTTTTGAAGGTAAATCTGCCAAACTATTTAAATCTGAATGGGTTGCCGAGGTTGAAATAGAACATCATACGGGAACTAACATTTGCAAATACTCTGATTTGTGCAGACAAATTCTGATGTGCGGCTGTGATACAGATGCCGGGCTGTTAAAAAAACAAATTTCAACTCCAGGCCACCCTAGACTGTTTTTGTTTAGAGGATTCTCGAAGTTCATGATGGAAGATTTAGCGCTATTACCATATTTCCAAAACTCGTCTAGAAAAGCATTCAAAAAAACAATTTCTAAAATTGCCTTCAACATGATTAAAAGAAACGACGCCTATTCCAATTTAGTTGAATTGGTTTTTCCACATCATCTGAGAATTTCGATCCATGCTCACGTAAATAGCGGCCCCAAATTTGGTATCAAGGTGATTGCTCCTGAACAATGCCGCACTATTAAGAGCTTGGAAAACATAGATGAACCCAAATTCGAAGATCTACTACACATTCCAACACCCTGGCATAATTGCATTGTCAAGATAGAAAAAGACTATGATAATGGGAATGAACTGTATATGATCAAGTCAAAAATTATAAAAGATGTTATCGATCAGGGCAAGTACGTCGGATATTGGGAACCCGGAAACATAGAAAAAGGGAAAGGAGGGCATTTCATTCTGAGAAAGACAAAACCATAAATACTAAAACTTTGAATAATCAAAGTCGGAAATGATAGTTTCTCTTGAGCTTTCTTTCTGAGAAAGACAAAACCATAAATACTAAAACTTTGAATAATCAAAGTCGGAAATGATAGTTTCCCTTGAGCTTTCTTTCTGGAGATTTTTCATTAACGTCTCCACCAAATGTTACACATATTAATTTTAGTTCTTTGCTGGCACCTAAAAATTGTTTGTTCATTTCATAGTATAATTTATGCTGCTAAATTCTCAACTGCCTATTTTTCCAAGTGAATGCCAAATGTAACGCAGTGTCAAATTTTGTTCTAGATTAACTTCCTTCTAAATAGTAAATCTCATTGTAAGAATTATCGTTGTATGACAAGTCAACTTGTTTAACAATTACATGAGCTTATTGACAAATAGGTTGAGTAATAATCGTTATATTAAAAATGATAATACCATGAGCATAATCTTTATAAATCCTCTATAAGCCTTCAAAAAATATATCGCAACTCTTTCTATAGCGCATGTAATATAAAATTGTGACTCTATGCGAGCCAGCTTTTGTGATAGATAAAGTAATCTTTTGCATGACATTTAAGTCGTTTATTAATGCTTCTAATGTACAGCGTACTTTTTTTAACATTTCTCTATAATCTTAAAGAAACATAGGACCAAAAAGAACAAAACCAGTGATATAATGTTTTTGAGGGCTAAAATTACAGTGTTGTTATTTACTATTCGATTAATATTCTTCTTCAGATTGCACCTAGATAATCTTCCTTGATACTACCAATTGCGTGAATGGAGCTAACCTGACTGATACAACCTTCAATTTTCACTCTAATTCTTGACTTTATGGTGATGATATCTTCCGAACTTTGGTATGATGGTGGATTTGAACCAGCGTTAAAAGTTAAGTCCTGTGGCATTAAATGCTTTGTGACAAACACCTTCATTGGCCCTACCTGTACTTCAAACCCGTGTTGTGAACATGACACCACGGTACCATCTACTACTTCACCTTTGAATGGCTTGAAAACGACGGCACGGTACTTAACGTTAAACTCTGCTGACCCATCAGTAGGTAATATTCTACCACGCTCAATCTCTATATTGTCATAGTCCAGCACACACAGAATGTAACCGAACTTACCTGTACAGGAACCTTCCACTTCTTGTAGCAGCTTAGTCTTGATGTACTGCTTCATTCGTGGACCAAAGAAGGAAGGATGCAGAGTGACATTCAGCGATAGATCCTTGATAAAAAACATATTGTAATTGAAGTTGTATTATATTAGGGAATGATCGTTGTCGCTATCGTTATCGGTATCAGTAGCGGGCTGGGATCGGAGTGTGAACTAGTAACAAAATCTCAATAGCTATAATAGAACACACACAAAAAAAAGACTAAGCTCTGTGTACCTCCAGTGTATATGTTTGAAATTGCTAAACCACCTGAACTCAATTGCAAAACCACAAAGCAAAGCTACCAGTTGAATAGCATTAGTGAAGCCTTTGACATGCAATTTTAGTCTATGTTTCGTTATTTTTTCAGCATTTGGTAGAGAGTCGAAAGAGCCCAAGAATTTTACGTACGAGATGACATAACTGGGGGTTTGAGTTCAATGAAATTCTCACGTCGAGATAATCGCATGCTCAGTTGGTAAGAGCAATAGCAACATATGGGGATAGTCCAACTGTGCATCGTGTGGAACCCAGATAGTACCCCAGAGAAAGGTGGCATTGTGTATTTTAGACAAGTAAAGCGATACTAGGACTACATCACTCGAGATAGACCTACTTTAGATAAGGCCGATAGAGATTGTCATCGGTAGCAGTGCTTAAAGTTGAACGTTAAGGTAAGAGTTTGTCCCTAGTCAGAAGAGACAATAAGACATATATAACACTTTTAAGACATGCCTAGACTGGTCGGTAAGTCAGTTAGTGATCACATTTTGGGTCTTGCCCAGAAAGGTATTGAAGAGAACGCAGCGCATTTCAAAGTCGGTGGTAAGAAGCTATACTTCCCCAAAGCGCGGGTGATCCTGTTACGCCCCAATGCCAAGCACACACCATACCAGGCCAAGTTCATTGTGCCCAAATCCTTTAACAAGCTTGACCTAAGAGACTACTTGTTCCATGTGTATGGTCTGCGGGCCATGAACGTGACCACACAACTTTTACACGGCAGGTACGAGCGTGCGGGTAACATTGCGTCTCCTAGGTACCGCGGACCGCAGATCAAGAAGATGACAATTGACATGAACGAGCCATTTATCTGGCCCGAGGAAGACACAGAGAACAGTCTATGGGACCACAAGTTTGCACAAGAGCTGAACAAGTACCGTGAAGAAACGATGATGAAGCTGGGCAGCGACAAGCTGAAGCCCCACAAGGCGTTTGACGGTGCGCTGGGTCCGTTCAACGACAACATGATAGCACAACCGTTCATTCCAAAACAACTGAAGAGGCGGATGTTGAACCAGAAACCACAAGACCCAGACTACTTAAAGATAAACCAGTTCTTGTAAATAAATTTGAACTATCCCAACACCAGAGCCCCTTGTATAAATGTAAATACTCAAGAAATTAAACACGTCATTTCAAAAACGCTGATCTACGCTAATTAATATATTATATTAACACATTTTCCAGGCTTCTTATAATTTAATTAGTATTATTGCACAGCAGCAACGGAGTATCCCTATAGATCAACCACGGAATAGTGGATCTTCCGTGGAATATCCATCACAACACTGCACACAGAATTCCACGGAAACCATTGCCTGTTTTGCACTCTGCACTTTGCACTCTGCATTAGAGGAACGTATTAACGTTGGTTTCTCACCCACAACCTCGAGGTCTACTAAGGGGTGGCATAGTCTTCCCCCCCCCACACTATTTATATGCCTAGACAATGGCGTACAGTCAGCATACCACACGGAGCCGTTAGGAACTTTTTTCTTTTTCATTGTTTTGGCTCTGTGGGAAGAAGGGGGGCATCACAGCATTCCGGGGGGG
>ERZ1036435.162-NODE-162-length-56605-cov-15.637701_pt1 | contig 56605 bp, 51 predicted proteins | sample MGYA00514223_ERZ1036435 | MGnify/ENA primary metagenome ERZ1036435 (study PRJEB33795, sample SAMN09464927) | human gut metagenome | host: Homo sapiens | place: USA: Stanford, California | collected 2016-08 | study: EMG produced TPA metagenomics assembly of the... | reverse complement strand
TACTGCACCATAGGCATTTGAGGTATTGCGTGTACTATTTCACGTCCTTCACGCAGACCCAGAGTTGCGGCATTCTTCGTCGTGTTCCATACCTGAGGGGCGTATTCTGCCGCTGCAGCTGGTACATGGCGTGCTCCCCGATATGCCATCTGCATCGCAGATTTAGCGCTTTGATAACCGCTGGCTACTAGCTGTTTTGACGAAGACACCACCTGCCGAGTTCCCGCTAGCGCACGAGAATTCATGACTGCTTCTCGGGTAGCCTGCACCTTTGACATCCCCTGAGCCGCTAGCGAAGAGCCCTTAAACGTTTTATACCCCCACTGCGCACCCTTCAGTAGTCCACCAAGAATCATTCCCTCAACAGCGCCTTTGATACCATCAATTCCGACTTTACCCCAGGCGACGCGACCATTCTCATCCATATTTTGGTCTATTGAGGATGACACCGCCATCATCCCACCTATAGCAGCACCACCTGCTATTAAGCTCGTGCCTCCGGTAAATGGGGCAGTAACAATAGCTATTGTCGCAGCACCCGCAATGAATGCAATCTTTAGTTCCTGAGCATTACGATTAGCCCAGCCTTCAAAGCTAGTATCCCGAGCTAACTCGTTTGAGACTTCGCGAGTTCCCCACGGGTCCATCAGTCCTACCGGGTTGTTCCCGCAGAACGCATATACATCCGCGAAGAAACCAGTACCCGGCACCTGAGCCAACGGGTCCGTCGAGAGAAAACGCTTCGAGACACCATCAAAGACGCGGGCACCCATCACATCCAAACCAGCAACACACACAGAACCGGCACCGGTAAACGAGAACCCAGCGGGAAGCATAGATCCCCACACACCGCTATCACCCGCACTCGGGGTACGCGAAAGACCGGGAATATTCATCCCCTGAACATCCGGTGCAGAACCTAGCATGGACGGCACCGCCCACGGGTCAAAACCACCGGCAATACCAACCTGGGAGAAACCGCCGTCAGACCCGGGAGCAGGCATGCTGCCAGCACCTAAAATCTGTGGCATAGCAGCATCCGGATCCCATAACAATGGCACCGAAACACCATTCACCCCGGCTACCTGGGCAAGTTCACCGGTAACATCCGTTACTAAACGCACTCGTGAAGAAAACCCTGTGATCCCTAAAGGATTAGCGTGGAAGGCATCGGAACTAACCGTATCAGTTACTGTTGAAAGGGCACCAAAAACATCCCAGTCATAGTCATGGGTGGAACGCAGACCAGTATTCGAAGCAGTATGCGCACGGGTACGTTCACCAGCGGCATTGTATTCGTAGGTAGTTACGGTACGGTTTATAACCTCCCGGTGTAGACCCGCAAATTCTGGAGCAATAGCGGCGGCGTATTCTATGGCAATAATTTTGGTGAGTTGGTTCAAACGGTTATATGCGAACCAACGCTCACCCGCTAGCACCCGCGAAGTCTCCTCAGGCTCGCCCGGGCCACTGGAATGACGCCAAGCGCGCTCAGACACCATAAGCCCGGCCTCAAACACCCACTCAAACTCCAGATCACCAGCACGAGAACCCGTGAGCTGACCGGCAGCATCATAGGTATACACCACCAGCCCATCGGCAGAATCCAAGCCCACAATACGACCCTGCTCATCACGAATAACCTCGGTACGCTCAACCGAATTCGCCTTCGCCGTGTTCTCACGCGAGTACGAGCACACCAGACCTGACTCACTATCAAACTCCCAGCGCGAGAGAATGTCGCCTAACTGGGCACGTATCAGCCTGCCCATCGCATCGTAGGAATACTGCGCCGCCGGGCTCTCACGGTGAGCGTCTTGATCAGCGCGTGACATACTCACCACGCGGCCAGCACCATCGTAGGCAATCGCAGTCTCACCGTACGGGGTCACCATGCGCGTGCGGTAACCGTCGGCATCGTACCCCAACGTGAGTGTATACGCGCCCGTGTTCGTGAAAGTATTCAACGCCTGAACCTGGGCATCTACATCCGCCGCGCCAGAGGGCTCACCCGCAGTATCGGTCATCACGCCCGAACGTGAACGTTCCGTCAGCAAACCGCGTGCATCATACACAAACCGATGCTGTACAAACGCATCCTCAGACGCGCCAGCATCAAGGGCCTGAGCACTAGCATAATCACGCACCCACACGGTACGGCCCTGATCCTCGACCCCAAACTCGGCAGCCTTCACACCATCAACACAGGTATGTGACAGGCGACCACCGGCAGCGTAATCATAAGTATGCGTATACTCGCGTACACCATCATGAGCACGAATCAGACGACTGGCAGCATCATAGGCGTACTCCTGCACCGACTCATCATCCGTGCCCGCAGCCTTGATAACACGCACCAGACGATCTAGCGCATCGTACTCATAGTCGGTCACCTGGCCGGCAGCATCGACAACACGGCAAACCTGCCCGGTTGCGGTATACGAGAAATGCGTGCGGAACCCCAGGCCGTCCGTTGCCTGGATAATCTGACCGGCAGCATCGTACTTAAACCTTCGCTGCCCAAAAGAACTATCACGCACACCAATGAGGCGACCGCACAAATCGTACTCGTACGATGCCACACGTGCACCGGCTTCCACACCGGTCACTCGACCACACACGTCATACGTGATCTTCTCAACCGTACCGTCAGGGTTAATACGCTTGATAATCTGCGAGGCGGCATCATACTCCAGGCGAGTTATCGCCCAGGCAGAAGGCTCAACAACCCGCGAAACCCCCTCTTCATCGGTGTAACGCTCAGGAGCATCCAGACCAACAGCATGAGAGATCACCCGCCCGGCAGCATCATACTCATAGGTCTCGATACGGCCTTCAGCAGAAATCACCCGCAGCACACGCCCAGCACCGTCACGTTCACAACGGGTCAGACCACCGGCGGCATCAAGAATCTCAACCGGGCGACCCGCGGCATCATAAGTGATAAACTCACTCTCAACATCGGTCTTCTTCGTCGCAGAAGACCCACCCCGGGCACGCTTCTGCTCAGATGTAACTCGGCCGAAAATATCTGTATGAATGAACGAGGACGAGAACGCATCCGCGATCTCCTCAATACCGCGCTGACGATCTACCCTGCGTTTAATTTCAACACCGGTCGCATCCGTCACCGAAGACAATTCGCCGTTCAAATCATAGGAATACCGGGTGACAGCGCCGCTCGGATCGGTAGCCTCAACCAGCTGAGACAAACCATCATAAACATAATTCCATGTGCCGCCGTTAGAATCTACAATCTGTGTGAGGTTCCCACGAACATCATAGATATTCTGCAGAGTATGCCCCAGTGGATCGGTCACTGAAGTAATATCGTTAGCACGGTTATAAGTGAACATAGTCGTATTGCCGTATGGATCTGTCAGAGCAGAAGGTAGAAGGCCCTGAGTCAGACCATCCATCGTCACAGATTGTTCTGTACGGTGTGGATTACGGATTAAAGTAGGAATATGTGAACCCGTATGAACCTGAGGGTATATCAACGTCCATCGCGCACCTGAGGGTTCCTCAAAACTTACAGGAACACCGGACTCGTTGTAACGGATCGTAGATGCATATCCCAATGGGTTGGTGGTGCGAATAATCCGCCCTTGGGCATCACGCGTGTATGAGACTGTATTTCCAAGACCGTCAGAAACGGCGATCAGATCACCGTGTTCATCGTACTCAAATGTATTAATGACACCGGTAGGATCAGTGATTCGTGTGGGATAACCTTGATCGTTCCACTCGTAGCGTGTTACAGCTCCAGTTGCATCGGTGAGGGCTACAGGATTGGGGTTTGTATCATCTGCATACTCGTATGTCACCGTCATGGATGGACCTAGATTGACGGTATCACGTGCGTCCCGTACAGACACATCAGTGATACGGTCATGTTCATCCCACCCGTAGGTATAGTCGGTACCCTCGGGAGTCCGTTCTTTCACTAAACGTCCGCGGGTATCGTATGAACGAGCAACAGTTGTTCCATCACGATAGGTCTCGCTGACGCGCTTATTAAACGAGTTATAGCGCATAGTGTAACGAGTACCATCGGATGCAACAGTACTTACAAGCCGCCCCTTAGCGTCACTATAAAAAATATTGGGAGCTATTCCCGCATTTTTTCCGGCAATAACAGTTTTACCATCAGCCAAATACTGATATGAAATTTCATAATCGTATTCACTAAGCTGGTGTACTACACGTCCATCTTGATCGTAAGTATTGGTGACTTCAACATGTCCGTTTACATCTGTTACCTCATGAATTAGGTGCTCAGGAGTGTGCGAATATGAGCGGGTTCCGGCAGCAGTTGCGACAGAGACTAAATGACCATGTGTATTGTACCCATATTCTGCAACAAATAATGGGATGTTAGCGTGGGAGCCGATGGTGTTATAGGTATATGCCTGTAGTGGACGAGTCGTTGTACCAGATTTATATGATGAATAATCAATATGGATGCCCCGACCAGCAGCAGGATGAATTATCTCAGTAATAAGGTTGTTTCGACGCAGAGCTACCACTGTGTTTGAGGGATGCCCTATTGTTGTGGAAAGCCAAAAACCGGAGGGTGTAAAAGCATGTGAAACATGCTCCTCATTACTGATGACCCAGTAATACTGATCTGGAATCAAAGATTCCTCTGGGCGCGTTTGCTCCCATGCCTGAGTATGTGCTCTCTGAATACGTTCATATAGCACATTCTCAGAATCAATTTTTTCTATCCACCAAGGTTCTCCTGGTGCACGTTCAAATTTGTTGTCCTGACGGGGAAAGCACAAAATACGACCATCATCGGTGTACCACTGAGCTTCTTGATTGGAAAATACTAATTTGGCATCAAGAGTAGATGACCACCCTGGACCAAAAACCCCCGAAGGGAGCCCATGTTTATGTACCACAGCAACGCTGTTATACATGCGTTTTAGCTTGAGAGAACGCGCAGAGGTGTGATCGAAAGCGAGGTCAACTTCAGGCTCAATAAAGTTACCTGTAGCAATATTTACCGGATCATTCTTATAACCCGAACTGGGAACACCACCAGTAATCTGTGCAGAGGGAACATAAGCAAGATAACGTTGAAAAGAAAGGTCACCGATAGATTTAATAATTGTGTGAGTATCTACAGTATGAACTTCATAGGGGTTTGAAAGATTAGGGTTTGAAGCACTTAAATCTCCATTGCTCCCAGCTTTCCAAAGCTCCTCAGAAGCTTTTAGAGCCGTACCAGCTTCTGTGTATGTGTCTGCGATCCAGCCTTTAACAGCAGTAATGAGGGCAACAGCATCAAAAACACCCCATTCAGTACCCTCGATAAATACTTCGTAGATTATTTCCAGCGCACCTTGATTCTTCTCAACTTCAGGATTGAGAGTAGTTATTTTTTCGTAATACTCAAAAAGATTAGCAGGAATCCCTGAAACCGTACCTTGACTCAGCAATTTTGGGTTACTTTGAACCTGCTCAGTCAGATCCTTGGCCAAGCCCGATGCAAACCCTCCACGGCTCCGAGCTGAGTCTGATACATAGTTACTGTAGTTTGGGGGTTCAGTGTTCCTTGGAGGTTCGGACATTTGTTTTTTATCTTTATTAAGGTTGAAAGTACCCGATGCGCCAGTAACTCCTCCATGGCTCCTCTTAGATTCTTCTTGTTCTTCCCACTCTTTAATCTCTCGTCGGATGCGTTCTTCTTCGTGTGCAGCTTCAATATATTTCTTGAGGTTTTCTTCGGCGTTACGAAGAGCTTCTATAAGTTCATGTGCATGCTGCATTGATTTACGAGTATTTTTCGTAAAAAGATCAGCATAATTACCCTTAAATTCTTCTAGGGCATGTTTAATAGCGTTTTCACGCTCACCCATCTGATTCTCAATTGACGTCCGGCAGTATCTAAAAGAAGACACCAGGGTATCTGCCATACCAAAGTCAAACTTTACGGGGTCAGTATTCGCATGCATATGATCAGCTCTGATTCTATGTATCGGTGAAGTTGTCAGAAATAGATACTAAAATGGGTGGGAAGCAGAGGTACTTTTCTGCTTTCCACCCACCAGAAAGAGTTTTTGACTATGCGCCGCCACCCGCTCGGAAGATATCATCAGAAATCTGCTGAACCTGAGCACGCAGGTGATCGAGTTCCTCTTTCACTTTATTGAGAGCAAGACGGGTATCTTGCCATGATCCACGGAACTGGGATGCGAGCGGACCGTCCCAGTTATTTGGGTCGGAAAGAACTTCTCCCTGCCTGTTCAGTTGCTGAATTTGCTCTTGAAAGCCGCCGTTGATGATGGTCTGCATTTGGCTGATAGCCTGTTTAGCGGTATCGGTACTAAGGACGCGTTCACTCATAATTGTTCCTTCGTGGTTGGAGGTGCTCCACGCCTCATGGTGGAGGTCTGGGACCCAGACTACCCGAGTTTGAAGATAAGGGTCAAGGATATTTACAGTGTGTTTCAAAATATCTTGAAATTTCTGTCATAGACAACAGAAATATGAATCTATGCTACATCGAGAACTTTCTAGATAACTCCACTTATCAGGCTCGAGCGTATGGTGCTACCGTAGAGAAAACAGTCCTCCACAAGCGTCAGAGCTATACTGCCAGTTGTTATGGATTGGTAGCGCGTTTTGTTGAGAATAAAAGGAAATGAAGAGTTCATAAGCTGCGTCGAGAAACAATGTACAGTCAACTATTGGCTGGACCAGTCTGCTTCACAGAAAAGCCGCATCAGGAGGAGTTGTCAGGATATGAATCAACCGTCTGGGGGTTCCGTGGGGAAGCCAGAGAAGCAACCTCGACCAAGTACCGCCGAGAGCAATGGTGCTGATAAAGCTCCACAGAGTATGCCGATTTCGTCTGATGATCGTGTTCAGCCGGTGTTATGGCCTACTTTGCTTTCCATAGGCTTCTCTCAACTAATGGTCGCTATCCCCGTACTCTGGATGCTCATCGATGCCGTAGAACACCCTAAACCATTAGCATTCTATATAGCTGCTTTACTTCTGCCCCCAGCAGGAATCGCCTGGACCGTTCTTTTATTCTCTAAGCTCAGACTGTACCCGGCCTGGGGAATCTATTTCGCTTCGTTCTTCCTGCTGCCTTTTCTGCTAGGAGTTGTTCTTGGGATACCCTGGGGTATTTCCCAAGAGGTGTTCTTGCTCAGTACTTTTAGTATTGGTGCTGGGTATTATTCGGGAAATGTGCTTGTTGTTTATCTTGAAGTGCTTAAGCTTTCCCGAATGAGTTCGGTGGAGTACGCTGCGTATGTACAACAACAAAAAGCGGAGCAGGAGGTAGAAAAAGCCAAAGAGCCTGCCCGAGATAACATAGCCCTCGTCTTTATAATTACCATCGGGCTAGGGTTTGTAATTATGTTTTCCTCCGTGTTCCCCATCTATATCTATGGAAAATCATTTGATGTGGGAACACTCATGCACCCAGCAGCACTGGTAACCGCAGGGATGATGCTCGTATCCGTCATAGCTAAACGAGTCTTGAAAATACATCCAGCCATCATGTTTGTGCTGCTCGGCGTAGCGGTAGTGGCTGTAGTAATATGGGTGGGCTTTCCAGGGTGTATGGTGATAATTCCAGGTTTAGTCGGGTACTGGACAGCAGAAGCATGGTTCTTGGCGGCATCTGGATGGGCTGCTTCGATACGGGAGCGTATCGCTATGCAAATCATCAAAGTCCGTCATGATAAGTAACAGTCTTTCCCAACGTTCCTATACTGCTGTACGGTAACGAGCCTGTGTTTGTGCAGCAGCCTGCAGTGCAGGAACCGGTGCCTGATCCTCGTGCGGGAAATCCCGCTGGTAGCCCTGTGGTGCCTTCACCGAACCCACGCCCGGAACCAACAACCAAGTAGTGAGCACCCATAAACAAGATTCCCCGAATAAGGATCAATCAATGGATGATTATATGGCTTCCATTGAATCGGGAGGGTATTACAAGGTGTACTTGAAGAATGTGCAGCTTGGTTCTCCGGGGCTGACATCGGTAACTCGGTTAGAAAAAGCGGAGCGTCCCTAAAAGAAACGAGGTTTTTATCTTTTAGAGAGGAGGGGTGTGTTCGTGTATTCTACACGAGCACACCCCAGGGCGTATGTTTTTGGTAACTTATTTTGCTAGAAGATTTAAAAGCTACGGTGAAGAAGGGTGTTGGGTATGGGTCCTGCGTTTTATGGTCTGCTCGGCGGATTCCTGGTGAACATCATGCCCGGGGCCAAACGTAAACAAGGACTAGAAACCCTAAATGTGGAACAGCATCGCCCGCCGATTGCCTATATCATCAGCTACGGGATACTCTTCATCGCGTTCATTGGACTCCCTATCTACTTTTGGATCAGATATGGGCTTACTGTAGAGGCTTACATCATTTCTGTGGTGATGGTCAGTCCTGCTGGTTTTATTTTTGTGGCTCATTGTCATAACTATTACCACTGTTTCACGGAAACTGGCATCCGCTGGCGTAACTGGCGACGGAAAGTGCGGTACTTTGACTACCACAGCATCTACAAAGTCTCCTATGAGCAGACGAGTAAGAACGGGTGGGTGAAGATCAGAAGTACCCAACTGCCCAAACACATTAAACTGGGGTTTGATACGAACCAGTTTGATGCCACGATTCTTTATGCTCAGTTGCAGTACCGCCTGGAGACTGGGGTTTGGGTGCAGGTGTGGGAGGATGAACGATTCCAGCAAATCCTCTCTGGTAGGCCGGGGGTGAGGTTTTTACAGGATCATGTTTGGGTTAAACCCCTCGAATTCCCCCGTGAGAATGGGTAGGGTTCTGTGGGTTCTGATGCTTCTATCCTGTTTGCGATGGTTTTGTCTCGGGTGGAGCATCAGGAATGGCCGCGGGATCTGACTCCTGAGCGGGTTGAGGAGTTGGTGGCTGGGTTTGGGTCGTATGAGAAGATGTTTGAGCGTATTAAGCGGTTGTGTTATGAGAGGAAACTCAAACTAGACTAACTGAGTTAGCGCCTACTGACCCCGTTTTGTTTGGGGCGAGGTGGCAGATATTAATTGTGCGGGCACTCCGGTCTTGTCTCGGAGCGCCCGCATATGTCATGTACGATGAGATCCGGTGTGGGTTTTCGTAGGAAGGTAAAATCAGCCCTGATAGGTTCCGTCAGAAGTATATCTCTGTGATAGCTCCCGTTTAGTAGATAATTTTTAAATATGGTTTTACATGATATGGGTTATATCAGGATAGAAAGATAGGTAAAATATCATGCTTGATAAGATTCTTATCGGTGCAGCAGCTGGGGCAGCTACCCAGGCGATGCCTGGTGTGAATAATCAAACAGGAACCCTGTCTCTAAATAGAATACAGGGCAGGCCCACCCTTCTTGGTGTATTCGGGTGGGCGGGTATAGCTTTATCCCTTGTCATCCTGCCGTTGTATTTTGATATCACCACAAAGTTTGATATTGCAAATCATGTTATTAGCATTTTTGTGGGCATAATACCTGCTATTGCTCTTATTAATTATTATATTTTCTTTATATGCTACCAGAAAGATCGTATAATTTGGAGAAATTGGAGGGGCAAGAAGCGTTTTATTCGGTATGACAGTATCAAATATTTTAGTTTTGCAGATACTAATAAAGGAGGATGGGTACGCTTCAAAAGCTACGAGCATCGTGTGCTGTTTCGGTATCTAGTTTTTAAGTTTTCCCATGCTCAGTTTGATAGTGATGTTCTGTACGGACATATTATGTACAGGTCAAAGTGTGGACGATGGCCTATGTCATGGGAAGAACTCGAAGAAAGCGGATTTCTTGCGCCTGGGGTTGCTTGTGATTATGTGCGGTCACAGTTATATTTCAAATTCTAAAAAATCTAGGTGCAAAAAGGTAGCGGGAAAGGAAATAGGTTGTACCTGCGGCACATATAAATATATATGGTACTATTTATAATAGAATAAAAAATTTAAGAAGGTGATTACACAATGATAAAACTATTAAAGTCAAATCTTTCATGGTTCCGACAGAAATATATTATTGTGCTTGTGCCGTTGGGATTTTTATTATTTTTTGGTATATATTTTGGGGTTTCGGCTCACAATAAGAATAATCCAATCATTAAGGAATGCACTGTTACCAAAACCGAGGTCAAAAGACATGATTCGGTATCAGCCAACTCTCCAGAAACCACGTATAGTCTGTATATAGAGTCATCGGACTGCCCTCAGATGGTATGGTCCGATATCGGTGAGAAAGACGCAAACTATTATCATAATTTACTAAAGGAAGGGAAGAGCTATAAATTTGGGCTTCCCAGGATTGTCCTCTTTCCTGGTACTGAAAATAGTATTGTGAGGATCTATGTCAACAGGTCTTAGAGATTTATGAGATGTAAGAATATTAAAGAAACGTTGGTAACAAGTATTATTTTTGTCGTTGCTGTAAGTTTTATGCGTTTTTATATTTTCTTTCACGTAATGATAATGCAGGGATTTACAAGTACTGCACCCTCGAGCATGTTGATGTGCACGATCGGGGTGGTCTGGTCTCGGGGAATACGGATTATAAGCGTGTAGCAGATTTTAAGACAAAAGAGTGCGGGAACTTACATATGTCGGATTCTCCTGATCCGAAGAAGTCTATGGACGAGTATGCGGGATCTTTGGAAGTCTGCGGGTACTATAAGGTGACACTGCTGGATTTTCAGGTTTTAACTCTGGGTCTACGTCTGTGACAAGGTTTGAGAAGGCAGAACGTCCTTCATAAAAAAGGGAGCAGGGATTTGAGGGAAGGTAGGTTGTGGTGCCTCCTGCGTTGATTGGGTTGTTGGCGGGGTTGTTTATCCGGAATGTACCCTCGCTGAAACGTACGATGGGTCAGCCCGTGCTCGGGGTCAAACAACACCGACCTAAGCTTGCTTTCATGATTAGCTATGCATGTTTGATAGGAATATATGCCATACCTACCTATCACTCGGTAATAAAAGGTTTTGATATAACGTTCTATATCATCACAACCGTTCTGGCAGGTCCTTTAGTATTTTCTATGGTGAATCATTGTCATGCGTTTTATATCCAGCAAACCCTCTCGGGGGTGTACTGGCGTAATTGGCGGTGGAAGATTCGGTATATGCCGTATGAGAGTATCAGCGAAGTACTCTTGCAAAGTAATGGGAAGAACGGGTACCTGAGGGTACGCAGCCGCAACATCAAGAGGGTACGGCTGAGTTTTGATCCGTGGCAGTTTGATGCCTCTATCTTATTTGCGATGGTTTTGTCTCGGGTGGAGCATAAGGAATGGCCGCAAAACCTGAACGCGCAACAGGTTGAGGAGTTGGTGGCTGGGTTTGGGTCGTATGAGAAGATGTTTGAGCGTATTAAGCGGTTGTGTTATGAGAGGAAACTCAAACTAGACTAACTGAGTTAGCGCCTATGACCCCGTTTCGTTTGGGAAGAACTCGAAGAAAGCGGGGTTCTTGCCTCTGGGGTTGGTCGCGATTATGTGCGGTCACAGTTGTATTTCAAATTCTAATCAGGGAGTGTTAGTGAGCCTCATTGACCTTACAGATATACTATCGGCAATACCCGACCTTATTGGTGACATCATATTCAGCCCATACAGTAAAAAGCGTAAACGTTCTGCCATTGCAAAGAATATCGAAAATATACCTGATTATAATATTGAAAAATTTGCAAAATCCATCATACCCAAGAAACGACGACCTTCCTTAATTTTATTCATAGTGGGAGCAGGTTTGTCCTTGTTTTCTCTCGCAATATTTATATTTACAATCTACTTATATTTTGAAGATAAAACCCTGGACTCGACAGATATAGCAGGATTAATCATGTATCCCATCCTTATAGCATGCGGTATTGTAGGAATGCGAGTTGGAGGCTGGCCCTATACGCATTTCAGGCTGCAAGGGTTCACCTACAGAAATAAACCGTTTAAGAGCACCCACTTACAATACGATGAAATACTGGGATACACTTACACCCATGACTCTAAAGAAGAAATAACCTTATATCACAAAAACAATAACGTGATACTGTCTATCGGTAGTCAAGATTTTTCATATCTGATGAGCCAGATAATCTTCCGTCAAACTCATGGAAGGTGGGCCGTGATGAACGCGCGGGAAGACCTGCGAGAGATTATATACACTATGGACGACAGCATTTATGCACCATGGCTCATCAGCCACCCCAAAGCCATGTTTTCCTGAACATCTAGGAATACCGTCCAGAGGTGAGTCATTCAGTATCTATGGAAACCTATGTTTACCCAAGTGAGAGTACTGTTCTTCTGAAAACCTGATAGTTACACACAGAAACTATACTGATACATATAAATATTGCGCACCTTCCACCCCTAAAAGGTATCTCTGATGGATCTTGAGACCAGAATCTATAAGTACAGCCTCATGATCGGAGGGGCAGTACTCACGATATTATTTCTCCTTTGCACCATATTCTGCACCTTTATGGGTCCAGGGATAGGCTGGGGCGCGTTGATGTTTGTGAGTATGCTGATCAGCATCGGGGTGTTCTATACCGGTTGGGATACAGGCCAGAACCGCCCGGAAGATCAAGAACTTCAGAGCCAAGAAACCACTAACGTAGAGCATCGCGAAGAATCATCATGAGCGTCTAATATCGGCTAGGGGTGTGTTCGTGTATTCTGCATGAGCGCACCCTCTTGCTCTATTTATGCCCTGATGAGGCCACCAAAGCTCTCTGAAAGTACATGATGAGCATATAAGGAAAAGGTACAGTTGAAAAGACGTATCAGCAGATATGGCGGGTTAGAAAGAGAGCTATGAGATGGAAAACGGTATTTTAGGTGGTCTGCTTGGCGGCCTACTCGTCGGAGCTATGCCCGGCATCCAACGTAAAGGTTCACATGTCTCCGTCGGGGTGAGGCAACACCGCCCGCGCTTTGTCCTCTACCTCGGATGGGGAATATTACTTTTTATCCTGATACCCTTTCCTCTTTTTATAGATATTATGTTTGGGTTCGACCTTGGCATGCATATTTTTATATTTATATTAGGTGCCCCTATGGGGCTGGTAGTCATTATTAATTACTATGTACTCTATATCCGGTTTGATGAACACTCGGTCACTTGGCGTAACTCCCTCGGACGCACCTATACCGCACCGTATACCTCGATTGATAGGCTCACGTATCTAGATAACAACCGCAACGGGTGGATTCGTATTATTTTCCAAGACCAGGGTAAGCGTAAGCGGCTGAGTTTTGATCCGGGGCAGTTCGATGGCACGGTGATTTTTGGTCATATTTTGTATAAGGTGCGTACGGGGGAGTGGGCTTCTTCGGTGCAGCAGTTGTCGGAGTCTGGGTTTTTAGAGGGTCGGGAGTCGTTTGAGGCGTTACGAGAGATCCGATTCGTACGCAACTTACAAGCCTCAGCACCTCATACCGCGTAATCCCCAGGTACATCAGCAAAACCTGTAATCTCCCCGCACCCGCACCCGTGGAACATAGTTTGCCCTAAATGGGTTCTTCCGATGTATGCACTCTATAATAAATAGGCAATAATCACCGACTGAAAGATAACAACATGCTGACTACTCCTGTATCCCGCCGCGGTGCTCTAGGCGTCTTGGGTCTTGGCTCTGCCGCGTTCTTGGCGGCGTGCTCCTCCTCTAACTCGAACGGCAACGGCGGGGATTCCGGCACATCGGCTTCCTCGACGAGCACCCGCAGCGACTATAGCGGCGAAGCTAAAATTGACAAGTTCGATACCTCAGCTGGCACCTACGAGCCCGCGACTCGTGAGACTCCCGCTAAGAATGTTCCCAAGCCCATCAAGCCTGAGAATATGAACGAAAACTCAGTCGCGGGTCTGTACTCTTCGATCGCATTCATTGGCGCGGCTTTGCAGTACGCACTGCAGACCGGCGATATGTCTCTGATTAATGAAAGTGCTATGAGCGATGAGGATAAAGAAACCACATTGTCGAGCTCTCTGTTTACGGCTATCCAGAATGAAAAGAACTGGCTTGCAGACCCTAAACTTGTGATGAACTTTGTGGACGCTCAGCCTAAGGAAGAGAACGGCACTTACACGTGGCCAGTAAACGTGAGCATGTCTCAGGGGGAGTATGCCGTGCACGATGGTGAGGCTGTAGACCTTCCTGAAGATCGTCGGAAATATACTCAGAAGATTAACTTCACGGGTAAATACGACAATAACAAATGGAGTGTTGGGGGTTTCTACGGAACTGGTGGATCTGACAGCTCCGCATCCCACGATACCCAGGACAGCTAATCACTAGCTCCGAATATAGAGCGGTGTCCCCCGGAATCTTCATACGTTCCAGGGGACACCGCTTTTTGCATTAGGGGTCCAGAACCCTATGTGTAGAAACGGGCGGCAACCCGCGCTACCGCAAAGATTCAATACCTAACGCACCCGTGTGATAAGCCTTCTTGCCTTACCACAGGCTTGCGAAATCGAGCACCATACGCCCGTTAATCTTGCCTGCGTTCATCTCCTCGAAGATCTGCGGGGCCTCATCGACCTGGCGCAGCTGCACTACGGGAACTACTAGCCCGTCTGCGCCGAACTGGAACGCCTCAGCAAGATCCTGACGGGTGCCGACCAACGAGCCGAGCACGCGAATACCGTCAAGAACGACCTTTGTGATAGATAGTTCCATCTTCTCAGGCGGAAGACCCACAGCTACTACGCTGCCTCCGGCACGTACGCTCTCAACCGCCTGGTTAAAAGCGACCCTCGATACCGCGGTCACCACGGCAGCTTGCGCCCCGCCGTCGGTTACCTCACGAACCTTCGCCGGTACATCCTCAACCTCACGACCGTTAATCGTGACGTCGGCACCGGTTTCGGCGGCAAGTTGCAGCTTGTCATCGTTAATATCGACGGCAATAACCTTGGCACCGAAAACCTTCTTGGCGTACTGCACCGCCAGGTTGCCCAGCCCGCCAGCGCCGTAGGCGACCAACCACTGACCGGGGCGTATCTGCGATTCCTTAATCGCCTTATAGGTGGTTACGCCCGCGCAGGTAATCGAACTTGCCTGCGCCGCATCCAGACCTTCGGGGACCTTCACGGCATAGTCTGCCGTGACAAGGGCATACTCACTCATGGCACCGTCCACAGTGTAGCCCGCATTCTTTACGGTACGGCATAGGGTCTCCCTGCCGGAGGTGCAGTATTCGCAGTGCCCGCATCCCTGGAAGAACCATGCAATAGAGACACGGTCACCGGGCTTGAGCGATTCAACGCCTTCACCGACTTCGGTGACAATACCAATACCCTCATGCCCCAGGATGCGCCCCGGAACCTTACCGAAATCACCAGCCGCAACGTGCAGGTCGGTGTGGCAGACGCCGGAGCACTCTAGCTTCACGAGCGCCTGACCGTGCCCCACCTCGGGCACGGGAACATCGGTGACATTTATCGAGCCATCAACAACGTCAGGGACAACTACAGCCTTCATGGGAACCTCCCGTGTACTAGCTCACTATCAATGTTCGTTTAATCGTAAAGCTCGCATAGAGATTTTTCTACAGTCCAGTGATATATTCAACCGCTAATACGGAATGGTACTCATGAGCGATTTTATGCCGTGCTGCAGCGCCTCTCTAGGAAGTCCACATAGAGAGCAAATAGATAACGAAATGATGAAGACGTGTCTAGGAGCCCGGGGTTCAATAAAGCTCTAAGATACAATCGACGTAATGTCTCTGGTATGGAGCAACAAACTGGGAAGTTGAGGCTTATCTTCCGCCCCTGACTGCGCAGTTTTGGGCAAAAAGATGTGCTGAGACCCGGAACCTCGCTCGTAACCGCATCCCTTGAGAGCACCGATGAAAGGGCAAACATGCCAACCCGTTTACCCCACCATATCTCCCGCCGCGCCGCCTTGGGTGTGTTGGGCGCAGGATCTGCCGCTGTCGTTGTCGGATGCGCTCCCGCCGTCAAACCCGCGGACCTCGGGCAGGGGAGCTCGTCCTCCGCGAGCTCATCGTCGTCAAGCGCTTCATCCTCAAGTTCGTCATCGAGTGCATCTACTCTGCCCGGCAACTCGAAAAACACCGGCGATGTAAAACTCGAAAAGTACGACACTTCCGCTGGCGAGCACCAGCCCGCAACCCGTACTGAGAAGCCGAATAACGTTCCCAAACCCCTGCTCTCTGATAAAGCCAACGAGAAAACTATAGACGGACTTTACGAAAACATCGCCTATATTGCGGCTTCTATGCAGTACCTCTTCCAGACCGGCGATATGGAGCCTTTCGAGAAATGCGCTCTGGTGTCATCCGAAAAGTCGAGTCTGTCCAGTAACACTAATGCTTCAAAGATGCTCAAAATGATCAAAGAGGGCAATGCCTGGCTGGACAACCCGACCGTTGTGTTCTCGCTGAACACCTCAACCCCGAGCAGCAGCGGCAGCTTCTACTCCTGGGATGGCACGATGAAGATGAATATGGGTTCCTACGTTGTCGTGAACTCCATGAGTAAAGATGTGGAGTCCAGTAAACAACACGTTGATACGGATATTACTTTCGAGGCTCTCTATTCGGGCAGTTCGTGGACTATTCGCAGCAGTGGGGGTGCTGCTGGAAGCGGCGGATTCTCCATCTAAAACATTGTTGTTTTTGGAGAGGTCGGGGTTCTGAACCTCACTAGATTTATGCCTTATTCGCTCTGAATGAGGCACATAGGAAAGGAAAAAAGAATATTATGTCATCGTTGATCGTGACTCGCCGTAACGCAGCGCTGGGCGTGCTGGGTGCTGGCACTGCGGCCGCGCTCGCAGCATGTTCTTCGTCGAACTCAAACTCGAACTCCAGCGGCGGTTCGTCAAGCTCCAGCAAATCGGAACCCGCTAAGGATTACAAGGGCGAGGTCAAGTTCGACAGCTTCGATACGTCGGCAGGGGAGTATGTGCCCGCAACTCGCACCGAGCCTGCAAAGAACGTTCCTGTTCCGAAGCTGCCGGAGAACGCTAACGAAAAGTCCGTTGAGGCTTTCTACGCGCATATTGGTTACTACGCTGCATGCATGCAGTATTTGTTCGTTACGGGTGACGACGGGCCTTTCCGTAAGGGAGCTTATAAGGAAGATGAAGTCCAGATTATATATCAAGACCCCACCTGGTCTCAGGTTCTTCCGAAGGTTAAAAATGGGGAGATGTGGCTGGGTAATCCTACAGCTACGATCGAGACTCTCACCGCACAGCCAGAAATTAACGGGGATCGTTATAAGTGGTCTATTCAGCTGAGCATAAACATAGGCGAATTTACGGCTACTCCTGAGGAAGTGAACGATATTCCGCCTGGGGAAGGATATGCTAAGGCTCCAGGGACATTCATCGGTACTTACTCTGATAACAAGTGGAGCATTACAACCGCTCAAACTGGTAATCCCGAAACCGTTAGCCCGAAAGCTAAGTCAAACGGCTAATTTCTGAAGCCCCGCAAGATTTCTACAATCTTGCGGGGCTTTTTGTAATCTCAAGAAAATCGGGAGCGCTGAAATGCCCCGGCGCGGCGCATCGCGCGAAAAACTACCGTATTCTAAGACCCTAGAACGGCAGATATGCGAGCTCCCGCAGCCCCGATACACTAGAGTAGAGAGAAACACCCATGGCGAGTTCATGCGCTCGCCACCCGTGCTTCCCGCAGTCGCCTGCCCTGCGGCGTTACGGAAGCCCCGAAAGGAACAACACCATGTCACCTCATGATGTAACCCGCCGTGCCGCCCTAGGTGTCGTCGGCGCTGGCTCTGTCATTGCTCTTGCCGGATGCGCCGCCTCCGTAAAACCCGTCGATGCCGCCGCTAGCGGCTCTTCAAGCTCTTCATCGTCCGCGTCAAGCTCATCGTCCTCATCCTCTGCATCGGCATCACCCTCGGAGAGCATAAAAGACTACGGTACTACTATCAAAAACGATAAGTACGATACGTCGGCTGGCGCGTATGAACCCGCAACGCGTGAACATCCAGCAAAGAATATCCCTAAACCTGTTTTAGATGATAAAGCTAAAGAGAACTCAGCAGATGGCTTCTACGCTAATCTAGTCTTTATGGCAGGTGCATTGCAGTACCTTTTTGAGACGGGAAGCGACGAAATGATCAATAAGTCTGCATTGGCACAAAGCGAAAAGGATGGTTTCTTAAAAAATGATCAATCCTCTTTCGATAGGATCAAAGATGGTGAGATTTGGCTTGGTAACCCTCAAGTAACGTTTGCCATGCGCTCTCCCCGTCCCTCAAAAGCAAGCGGTGGCGGCTACAATTGGGGCGGTATGATAGTCATCGATTTAGGAGAGTTTCGTGCCTTCCCTGATGGAACTAGCGAGGACTACACCGATGAAAAACAACGTAAGACAGAAACTTCGGTGTATTTTCAGGGTAAGTATTCTGATGGTGCCTGGCAGATCAAAACATTCTAGGTGTTAGTAATTGAATGAATAGATGTGTTTTTCGGAGCATATAGCTGATCCCGCATGCATCGTATTGATGCATGCAGGACCAGCTTTTGCTATCAGTACTATGCGCACAGAAGCATTCCAAAGACAGCTCTTACCGCCATAAAGAAGAATAAAACCGCCGCTATGTACACCTTGACGTGCCGCTATTGAATACGTGCACAGCACGCCAAATTTTTAGACAAGGTACCTTTGTACAGGGTCGATAACATCGCGCGGGGTGCGTGCCGCACCGGGCAGCGGGTCTCCAATAGCCCGAAGCTCCCAGCCGCGACCTACGCGTGCCAGCAGGGCTACCATGAGCCCCGTATGCGAGCCCTTTTCCGTCATCGAAAAACGTGCCATCTCCTGGCGGGTAGCAACGTTTTCAACGCGCACAAAGGCGTTGTCAACGTTGCTAAATTGGTCCCCGGAATATGAGGTAATCACCAGTGCCAAGAAAGCAACGCGCGCATCCACGCCTGGGAGGTTAATATCAATAACCTCGTCGTCGCCTTCGCCTGCACCCGTCAGGTTATCTCCGTGGTGAATAATAGAACCATTGACCGAGCGTAACGACCCGTAGAAAACGACCTCAAGCAGGTTACCGGCTGCATCATAGCCGATCACGGAAGCATCCAGATCGACCGCTTTCTCTTTGATACGCCCAAAGAGCCCCTTGGTTTTAATGGGATCCCAGCCTAAGCCCAAACGAACCTGGGTGAGCGAGCTGTCTTTCGAGAGATCTAGTTTCTGGCCTTTTGACAGGTTAATAGCCACAGTGCCTGTACCCTTCGTTAGTTATGTAGTTATGTGGTCATAAAAATACGGTGGGCGGATGCGCGGCGCACGCTGCGTCCGCATCGTCGCCCACCGTGTTGCTTGAGGGCTATGTGCCCTTGATACTACGGTTATGTGCTCTGCACCGGAGCGTCAGGTTCTGCAGTCTTTTCCGCTAGTGCTGCCTCCGCTTGGTTTGCCTTGCGGGAGGAGATAATCGACCCGGCGATAAAGACGATGCCGGAAAGGCCGATCACGTAGTCGGGAATATCCCACTTGAGGGTTGCCAGAAGCATGAGCGCGAGAACGCCGATAGCCCAGTGCGCGCCGTGGTCCAGGTAGCGCAGCTCTTGAAGGGTTCCCTTTTCGACCAGGTAAATGGTCATCGACCGCACGAAGAGCGCGCCCACGCCCAGACCGATAGCAATAATAATGGGATCTGAGGTTACCGCGAATGCGCCGAGAACGCCGTCGAAGCTGAAGGAGGCATCAAGAACTTCTAGGAAGATAAACATGGAGAATGCTGCTTTACCGGTAAGTACGGCAACATTCGCCAGGGATTCTTCTTGAGATTCGTTTCGGTCTTCCATAAAGGTTGCCAGGCCGTTGGTCGCCAAGAAGGTGAGCATGCCCAGAAGCCCCGAGAGCAGAATGGTGTACTGTTCATGATGCTCGGCACCGAAAAGCTGAGAAGCCGTCACTAAGATAACCCCGGAAACCAATACAGGCATGGAATCAAAGTGCCCGGCTTTGGCGAGCGGTTTCTCGATCACGGATAGCCAGTGGACATCCTTACCCGCCTCGAAGAGGAAGGAAAGGAAGAGCATGAGCAGGAACATGCCGCCGAAGGAAGCGATGGTGTGGTGGGCGGATTCCAAAATGTACCCGTAGGTTCCGGGTGTATGCGGGTCGCCGCGTTCCATTGCAAGGTTCCAAGCTTCAACCGGACCTACGTTGCCTGCCAGGCAGACGATCAGGAAGGGGAAGATAAGACGCATACCAAAAACAGCGACTAGCACACCGACTGTCAAGAAGATATTGCGCCATGCATGCGACATTTTGTCTAGGTATTTTGCGTTCACACCCGCGTTGTCGAATGAGAAAACGATCTCAAGGACAATCAGGATCGCGGCGGATACCATGCCGACAATACCACCATAAAAGGCGGCACCTATAAGTGCCGCAAGGGTAATCAAGAGATCGTATTTGAAGAATTTTAATAAAGCCATGAGGGCAGAAGGCTCTCCTTCGCGTTAGAGATAAGGCAGGTTGTTAAACGGTGAAACCGTAGGAGGTCAGCAGATGCGGCAGACCACCGGTGAATGGATCTTCTACGGCTTTGAAACGCCATTCGCCGTTGTGGCGGTACACCATTGCGAAGAGTACAGCGGGCGCTGCCGAGCAGTCTTCGGAAAGGTCGTAACGAGCGATTTCTTCATTCGTGTCGTCGTTTATTAGACGTACATAAGCGTTACGCACTACACCGAAATTCTTACCGTTTTTTTCGCCTTCGTAGATAGAGGCGAGGATGTGAAGGCGCTGTACCTTTGGGTCTACTTTATCGAGGTTCACGATAATGGTCTCATCGTCACCTTCAGCATCGCCAGTGCGGTTGTCACCGGTGTGGACGACCGCGCCGTCAAGGCTGGTGGGATTGTTAAAGAAGATGAGGGATGCATCGTCAAAAAGGATCCTGTCATTTTCGTCGGTGATCATGACGGATGCGTCAAGGTCATAGGCTTCACCCGCGAGGGATAGGTCCCAACCCAGTCCGATGGTGAGGTTTTTCAGGCCCGGTGCCTCTTTGGTGAGATTGATGGGGTTTCCTTTGGTGAGCTTAATAGCAGCCACTATATTTTCCTTTCTATTTATGGTGTTGATATTCGCTGAGAAGGGCGATGGCACAGGTAACGTAACCATCCTCACTTAATATTAGCGTACCCTCTCCTAAATCCCGGGTTATGCGTATATCGGGATTAGTGAGCTGAAGATTCCTGCCGATCAGTTTTAAAGATCGCAGTAGCGTCAAAGATTTAGGGGGAATTGTCAAAACTGTGCCTGCTGCGTTGAGCGATATTCGGGTCATCCGAGAGACAGCATCAGTTGGGGGAGCGGATGAACCCGACAGCATAGCACTCTCACCATCCCAGTTCAGCAGGAATGCAGTCATATCGGTTCCAGTAATACGCAGCTCTCCTACGGCGGCTTGTACCGCATCGAGCATAAAGAGACGTTCGCTCGGGTGAGCGTCGACGATATTGGGGATGTGACCCCACCAGTGCGGTTCACGCAGGTGTTCGGATGGGGGAGTTATGGTTTTTGCCGTGTCTGCAGGTTGAGAATGCTGCCAAGATTCAGCCGATTCCGGGGTGTAGGTTGCCGTCCCGCGAGATTTGCTCATATTTGGGGGCTTAATCTGCCGGTGCTGCATCGGCTGCGCTGTCCCGGATGCGCTCGGCGTTTGGTTCGCCTGGCGGCTTATACTCCGCTGAGTATGCTGCGCCCTCCGGTGCCCTTGCTGGTCAGAGGGAATATCTGCAGACTGCGGCCCCCGGTTTGCTGCTGCGGCAGCAGAGGGGGATGCTTGAGGATGCGCCTGCGGCTCAGGGTCCGCTATGTAGGCAGTGATAAAACTGTAGCGACTCATAACCCGAACCCTTGAAGCATGGCGGATACACTATGCCATTCATCGCACACAGCCCGCACTTTCCATTCACCGCGGTGCCGGTACACCTGCATCAGCCGTACCGCCGCGCTGCGACCTACCTGCACGAGTGGGGCACGGAACATTGTTTTTCCGGTGGCGGGGTTTATCATGCGTGCTCGAATCCCGCTGGCACGGTTGAGCCGCACGGTACTTTCCCCGTTTGTGAAGAGCACAACTTCCAGGGAATCTACGTCTTGGGGCACAGTGGGAAGGTGCAGATCGAACTGCACCTGATCGTCGCCCATGAGTTCGCGGCGGCGAACACTGCCCGCACGGTCTAAGACCTGGTGAGCAAATACAAAGTCTTGCCGCGAAACAAGTTTGCCGTTCGAGGTGAGAAGTACCCCTGCCTCCAGAGATTCACGTAGAAGCGGTTCGTCGGTGCGCCACCGCAGTCCTACCAGCACGTGGTCGAGATCGGGTGCTTCCTGGGTGAGATTGACGTTCTGACCAATGCTCAGTTCCATTTATACCGCCATTCTCTTGCGCATGAACAGGGTGTGCGTTTCAAGTTCAAGGCTGTTATCTGCCCGCACAAGGTTAAGCGCTGTGACGAATTCCTGATTTGCATCAGTAAGAGCCTGCACCAGCTCGGAGGTTTGCTCCGGGGTGGGGTTGTGCGTGCGGGTATAGACAGTCAACAGATTCGGTACATAGGTGGTTAGCGCCGTCTGGAGCGTGTATTCCGTCGTTGAGGGCAGGGTCGCGCGGGTATCACTGCCCGTTTCTGCCTTTATTTTGCGGTAGGTTTCGACCATCTCGAAGGCGGGTACGAGTGCGCGCGGGGGTACAGACACGGCAAAATCCGCCAAATAATGCGAGGCATCATCCAACACATGCTGGGACTGGCGCAGGTACGTGGGCTCCGGGGCAGAAGAATGAGCCGAGGCATACTCCTGCGCCGGGGCATCCGTGACGCTTTCTTGTTGGGAGCGGATCGGGGAGTCGTCCGGCACACCGAAAAACCGTTTGATAACGCCCACGTGTGCCTCTAATTCTGGGTGAGCGCGCGGTTTGTGGGAGTTCCGCTGGCGTGTGCAGGGGATTCGGGGGCATTATTCCTTCGTGTAACGCGTTCAAGAGATTCTGCCGTCAGCTCGCGCAGCATCTGGTTCGACTGGGCGAATGCTTCTACCGCCCCCTGGCGGAATGCGGAAACTTCGTCGAGCGCTTGAAGTACTTTTCCATGTGCCTGCGCCAAAACCTGCGGGTCGATTGCGGGTTGGGACGCCATCTGCTGGATGCGCGTAGCCTGCGAAGACAGCATATCGGCATTGCGCATAATAGCATTCTCGGTGGTCTGCTTCAGGGCGCCAAGCTGCTGCAGAACCGCTTCCTGCATGCCTAAGGAACGGGCGATATAGGCGGTCATTTTGTATGCCCATAAGGTGGTGTCTTCGGCGCGGCGGATACCGCGAATGAGTTCTTTGCCGTTGCTGGAGACAACATCGCTTGTCAGGTACGCCTGCCCGGCAATTTCAAGTTTAGTGAGCAGATCGCTGATGCGCTGTTCGGTCACATACAGAACCTTCTCGGTGTAGATGCGCGCGGTTTCTTCATCTCCTTCAAGACGAGTTTCTTCGGCGGCGGCACGCACCATATCGGAGAACTGTTGAAGAACTGCGATCTTCTCGTTCAAATCCGTCATGCCTTCCTGAAGTTTCTCGCGCAGTTTCACGAGTTCCGCCTGCTGCATGACGAGTGCATCGGTGGATTTTTTCAGTTTTTTGCTGATACCTTCGATATTTCTGTTGACGCTGGCGTACTGGTAGAAGAATTTCTCGATTTTGCTTTTGCCGCGCCCTATCAGGCGTTTTGCGATGCCGCGTTTACCGGGGGTACCGTCAATCGCGCTGTAATCCAGCGAGTTGATTTGTGCACGCAGTTCCGCCAGATTTTGAGATGCTTTGGTTTGTGGGGAGTCCGGCGCAAGCTCAAGCTCTTGCATATTGAGCAGGCGCTGGGTAACCATGTCGATGCCGTTGAAGGTATCGGAACCGTAGCTTGAAATCGTATTTTCGAGGGTATCGAGAAGTGAAGGCGACTTCAGATCGGTGTTGTTGAGAGTGATAGCCAGTTCGTCTGCTTCATGACTGATAGTTGCAACTTCAGGGGCACGCGTTTCCCGTTTTACAAGGTCGATAGCTCCCGCTTGGTTAAGTTTAGGCGGTGCTTGAGTTACGACCGGCGGGGCACCAACTTGGGGTTCGGAAGTAGGGATTTCAGCCATGAGATATCCTCTCGTCATGTCGGAACATACTCTTCTATGGTACTCAGCGCAGTGTGCAGAAGAACGTCCTTTCGTTAGAAAGCAATAAAAGTTGCATAAAAAAGTACCGGTATGCCTGTGGATAACTTCTCCAGTTTCTTCGTTGAAGAACGTAAAAACCTCGTTGTTTTATGGGTTATCTATAAAAATACGTGGAGGTCAAGATCGGTCTGCGAAGCACCGCTCCCGCTTTATCCTCTGGCAGAATCGAGCGAAATCTCACAGAGCGCATACCGCTAAAATCTGCTATAAACCTCTACTTAAGGTGGATAATGAAGGGACTTCCCGTATTTTGATGCCGCGCGAAAGGGGATTCACGGTGGAATATGTGCTAACACGTCGTTCCGCGCTGGGTGCTGCGGGTGCCGGTGCGGTGCTTTTTACGGTTGCTTCATGCTCGAATGAACGCAGTGACTATGCCGGAGAAGTCAAACTCGAAAAATATGATAATTCTGCCGGTAGTTTTGAAGCCGCCACACGAGACACCCCTCCCAAGAACGTCCCCAAACCTATCAAACCTGAGAATGCAGATGAAAAGTCCGTTGCCGGGTTTTACGCGAGCCTAGCCTATATCGCCGCCGCTATGCAGTATATGTTCGCCACCGGTGACACCGGTCCTTACGATGACAGTGCGCTCACCGAGGATGAGAAACACTATGTTCATAATTCCTCAAATGAGCAAATACTGGCGCGTATGAGGGAAGGGCAAAACTGGTATGAGAACCCGCGTGTCACTATCTCCCTGAATACCGCGCAGCCCGCGATGGAAGGTGATACATATACGTGGGAAGGGAAGTTTTCTATGGAGTTTGGGAACTACCGTGTTGATCGTGGGCAGGTAAACGACCTAACGGAACGGCAAAAAAGCAATACCGAAGACATGGTTTTCAAAGGAACGTATACCAACGGGCGCTGGAGCATTGAAACACGGTCAAAGACCGTAGCCTCACAGAGCTCTACAGCTACACCATAGCGTTGTACCGTGCTTGGAAGGGATGCGCTCGGCGCTGGCTCTTGGGCGTGTGCAGGGATGATGAGAAAAATATAACAGCTTATGATGACGTCATATAACGCATGTTTGTGCGGGTTAACGGCACAATAGTAAGGTACCCAGCCACATCACAGGGGTCTTAATCGTTGACGATTAAGACGCCGAAAGGAATGAAATATGTCAGAAAGATCCTATGATTTTTCGCGCCGAACCGCTCTTGCGGCAGCCGGTGCGGTGGGCTCGGCGATGGTGCTGAGCGCCTGCGCTCCGAAGGTGAGAGGAATCGCATCCGAGCAGCAGAGTGCGGGGGCAACCGCATCCAGCTCTAGTTCCAGCTCTCCATCTAGTTCCAGTTCAAGTTCTTCGTCCAGTTCCAGTAATTATGCAGGTGAGGTTCGCTTCACGAGTTTCGATACCTCGGCTGGCGCCTATGAGCCTGCCACGAAAGATCATCCGTCAAAGAACGTGCCTAAACCGACGAAACCCTCAGATATAAACGATAAGTCGGCGGCAGGATTTTATGCGGCAATTGGCTATACGACGGCAGCAATGCAGTACGCCATGGAAACCCTGGACTTTAGCCTTGTGGCGGATGCGTTTCCACCAGAATACAAAGATGTCCTGGAATCTAAATTTAACCAGCTGAAACAACAAACCACGAACAGTAAATCATGGTTTGGTGGCCCCAAATTTAAGGCGATTCTCAAGAGCCCGGAACCGACGATGAACGGTACGAGCGCCACCTGGGAGGGAACAATATCGTTTTCGCTGGGTACCTTTTACGGGCCGAGTGGAGTAAGCCGAGAGTCTGAGACAGAGACATCAGATACCCTCTACCGCGGAACCTATACGGAAGGGCGCTGGTGGGCTATCTACGGCAGCTCCTCGGGTTCGTCAGGATCTGGATCGTCTCAAGAATTTTCACTCTAGAAACACCACACAGATATTCGGGCTAAGAAGTCCGCACCATGAAAGGAAAAAGAATGTCCGCTCTACATATCTCACGTCGCACCGCGTTTGGTCTGGCGGGTGCTGCCTCTGCAACCGTGGCGCTTGCTGCGTGCTCTGGAAACGTTAGCGGAGTCAGCTCCCCGAGTGAGCGCACCGACTTTAGCGGCGAGATTAAGTTCGATAATTTTGACACTTCTGCGGGAGAATACAAGCCCGCAACTAAGGATCACCCCGCCGAGAACGTGCCGAAGCCGAAGAAGCCGGATAACGCTAACGATAAGTCGGCGGCAGGTTTTTACTCGTCTATTGGCTACCTTTTCGCATCCGTGCAGTACTTCCTCGAGTCTTTTGACCCCGAACCCATGATGGAGGTTATTGCAGACAACACCGGGCAGAAGATGCCTGCATCACAATTTGAGCAGCTCAAGCAGATGGGCGCCGGGGGAGTCGTGTGGTTTTATGACATAAAAATTACCGGCAGCCTCAAGACCCCGCAGCCGAAGATGGACGGCGACACCTACACCTGGGATGGAAGCGTTACCATGAAAGCTGGCGGTATGGGCGGTCGTGGGGGCATGGGCCGGGAACTGAACCAGGAACAGAGCCAAGACGTTACGTTCAAGGGAGTTTATAAGGACGGTAAATGGATGATTACGGACCCAAATCAGGATTCGACCTCGTCTAGTAGCGCTAGCCCGTCAAGCTCCAGCAGCTCCGGTTCGCTGTTTGGCATCTAGCGAAATTTTACGGTGAGAGTATTCATTTCTCGTTATCGTGATGGATAGCGGGTATATGCGTATGCTGTACCTCCGATGATCGATACCACCCGAGTGTCAGGGCTTGGGTTCCGAAAGGACTAGCATGTCTTCATTGAATATCTCTCGCCGTTCCGCGCTTGGGCTCCTTGGCGCCGGTTCCGCGGCGGTGGCTCTTGCTGCCTGTTCCGGGGCAAATAATGCCGGCGGGTCAGGCTCCTCCGCATCCGGTGGCCAAGACCAAAAGGACTACAGTGGCGAGGTGAAATTCGACAACTACGACACCTCTGCAGGCAAGTACGAGCCCGGCACCAAGGAACAGCCCCCGAAGAACTTCCCCAAGCCCCTCAAACCAGAGCAGATGGGTGAGAAATCCGTCGCTGGTTTCTATGCGGCTATCGGGTACATGGTTGCGTCATGGCAGTACTTTAATAACGCCAATGATCCTGCCCCATTTATGGAAGTTGCTCTTGATCCTCAGGGGAATAAGCTCCCTGCCGATCAGGTTCAACAAGCTGTTGAAGAACGGAAAAAGCAAAAAACCTGGGCTGAGGACCATAAACTGACTGCCATTCTAGACTCCCCGCAACCCAAGACTGACGGTGACACCTATACTTGGAACGGAAAGATGAAGGCTACCAACGGCTCCTTTGTTGTGATAGGGGGTCAGGCTATAGATGTCCCTAAAGAGAAGATGACAGAAGAAGCGCCTGCGGTCTTCAAAGGAATCTATAAAGACGGTACCTGGTGGTTGTCCTATCCTCAGCAAAGCAGCGGAGGTTCTTCAGACGCTCAGGGTGGCTCCCAGAATCAGCAGCAGGGACAGAACCAGGAGCAAACCCCGCAGCAGCAGGCTCCGCAGGAAGGCGCATCCGGCAACGGCGGGGCACAGTAGCAATACCGCACAAGCTCGTTTAGGAGAACCGAGTGTAGGTTCCTCTTCGGCGAAAACCCGCAGGAAGCATAGTGTTCTTGCGGGTTTTCCGCGCTCTTAGCTGAATCTTTGCTCAGGGAACACTTAAACCTCGCATGAATTTCTACATCATGTACACAATGGGAATATACCCAACCACAGTTTGCGCCTTGATGCACGGGTAAAAGGCGCTGAAAGGACACCATTTCGATGCCCTCCCATACCTCCCGTCGTTTTCCCCGCCGTGCCGCGCTCACGTTGGTGGGCATAGGTTCGGCGGGATTTATTGCCTCTTGCCTATCAAGAAACCAAGGATCTGCCACAAGCTCTGATGAAACCCGCACCGACTTTGCGGGTGAGGTTAAATTCGATACATATGATGAATCTGCGGGAGCCTTTAAACCTGCAACTCGTGATCACCCGGCTCAGAACGTGCCTGTGCCCATCAGACCCGAGCATATGAACGATAAATCGGTCCGGGGGCTTTACAATACGATCGCCTATATTTCTGCCGCCCTCCAATATATGAACGCCACCGGCAACACCCGACTTTATGATGAAAGTGCCGCCGCAGAGCCGGGACATAGTGTCATGCGCGGCGAAAAAGACGAAAAAGCGTTCTCTTTAATGCGTGAAGGGCGCGTCTGGTTTGATAACCCTGCGGCCACAGTAACCCTCAAAACCTCCGAACCGACTATCAAGGGTGATACCTACACCTGGGAAGGAAAGACCACCCTCGATTACGGAACCTTTCAGGTGGGCGAGAAAGAGACCGTAAACCTTTCTCTCGCGAAACGGTACGAAGTTGCCCAGACCACCTTCACCGCGGTGCATCGTGACGGCCGCTGGTGGTGTAAGGTGAGCGTTCCCGAAAAGATTGTGGGAGCACCCGAAAGAACTGACCTTTTCTCACATTTTAGGATGCGTGTAGAAGACCTAACCCCCACGCCTGTACCTACACCGGAGGCAAAGAAATAAAGGCGCTGAGGGTGTTCACAATTACGAATGCGCGTACACAGCAAATATTCAACTGAACGGCCTCAACCTGGGAATATGCAGAAATACCTGCGGCAATCCCAAGCATAAATCATGACACATGGCAGGATAGTTAGAGGTAACCCAACCACAAGGAGCGCTTAAGCTCTCTGCCCTAATACACGGATATCTTATTGTTATCCGGGCATAAGTAAGGCGCCGAAAGGAATACTATGAATATCCCAGCACATTATCTGACCCGCCGTTCCGCTCTTGGTGTGATCGGCGCCGGTTCTGCGGCGGCTGCTCTTGCCGCATGCTCAACCAGTAATTCTAATGGCGGCGGTTCTGATTCGTCGAAACGTGACGACTACAGCGGCGAGGTCAAGCTTGAGAAGTTTGATACTTCCGCCGGGAACTATGAGCCCGCAACCCGTGAGCATCCCGCAAAAAACGTTCCGAAACCTATTAAACCCGATAACCTGAATGATAAATCGGTGGAGGGCTTCTACCAGAATATTGCCTTTCTTGTTGCTGGTATGCAGTATATCTCTATGACTGCAGATGGCAGCGCTCTTAAGGAGAGCAATATTAAAAACAAAGAACAAGTCTCAACGCTTGAAGAACAGATGAAATCTTCTGGGGCACCAGATAAGTCTTGGTCTGAGGACTTCACTGTCAAAGCTTCTCTCGATACTCCGCAGCCCAAGATTGAGGGCGACAACTATACCTGGGAAGGAAAGTTATCGATAAATCTGGGCAGCTTTATGGTTCGAGATGGTCAGGCGATAGATATCCCTGAGAAATCGCGGCATCAGGAAATGCCATATACCTTTACGGGTACCTATAAAGATGGTACCTGGGAAATTGACCTGAAGCCCAAGACTTCCGCGTCTTCTGGTGCCAGCGGTGGCGCATCCACCGGTTCCGGCAGCGGCGGAGGATTCGGGTTCTAAACCTCTTTCGTGCTGAACCGCATCGGACGTAAATATGGGTTAAGCCCGCAGAAACACGTGCGTTTCTGTGGGCTTAATCTATGTCTGCGGGGCTTGTTGCTGTGGCAGGAATGTCATAATTACCTGTACTGCGGCTCTACTCCGGGATAATAGAGGATGCGCCCGTCACGGTAACATCACTCCCCGAACGAAAATACCGGTAACGACGCCGTATTTTCCGCTTCCATGAGAAAGGTACCCGCCTATGACTTCCTCGTCCTTATCCCGCAGAGCCGCCCTCGGCGTGCTAGGCACCGGTTCCGCGCTCGCCTTCGCCGGATGCGCCTCCCGCGTGCAGCCGCTCTCGGCGGACGCATCCACGAGTTACCGTGCCGACTATTCGGGTGAGGTCACGTTTAACAGCTACGACACCTCCGCAGGAGAATACGTGCGCGCAACCCGTACCCAACGCGCGAAGAACGTGCCGAAACCGGTGAAAACCGCCATGATGACCGAGAAAAGTTCCGCCGGGCTGTACTCTCTGTTTGGATTTCTTGGGGCAGCCTTCACCTACGGAATTATGACCAACGATTTCTCCCCCTTCAAAGAAATTACCTTTGTGGGAGGAATAAACGGAGCCGAAGCCTTTGAGGAAAGCAGCGTGAAAGAGCTTGAAAATATGTGGTTTGAAGACCCTAAAATGACGTTTACGCTCAAAGATCCGACTCCCACCCAGAACGGCGACGTCTACACATGGGCGGCAACGACCACATTCTCAACAGGTAATTTTGTAGTGTATGAGGGCACTGCGGTAGATATTCCCAGCGAGGCAAATAAAGACGTTCACGACGGAGAGTTTAAGGCACGATATAACAACGGACGCTGGCTGCTGATCGATATTCCCACCAATACCGACTTGTCTTCTAGCTTTGGCTCAGCGGGCAATCTGAGTGCCTAATTCCAGGGATAGTACTGGCCGGGAGTATCCGGGATAATAGTGTTAGAACAATAGTCGCCATCGATGAAAGGTCTTTCTCATGACACAGTCGTTTGTATCCCGCAGAACCGCCCTCGGCGTGCTGGGCGCAGGTTCTGCGCTCGCTTTTGTTGGATGCGCATCTAACGCCGGCAGCGTGAAACCGCTCCCGACGGATGCTACGGCAAGCTACCGCAGCGATTTCAGTGGCGAAGCGAAGATTGACGAATACGATACCTCGGCGGGGGAGTATCGTAAGGCGACCCGCACCGAACGCGCGAAGAATGTGCCCAAACCCATCAAACCTAAGAACGCCGACGAAAACTCGGTGGCAGGGCTGTATTCCAGTATCGCGTTCTATACTGCGGCGACCCAGTACATGATGGAGAGCGGTGACGATAGCCTGATCGAGCAGACCGCGCTGAATGATACAGATAAAAGCTCCGTTAAGTCGTCCTCGTACCAGTTTTCAACGATCTGGTTTGAGGACCCTACGGTGACGGTCAACCTCACCACGCCGAAGCCCAAGGAATCCGGCGGGGAATACACCTGGCCTTCCCGATTCACCATAGGGTTGGGCAGCTTTATCGCCACCTCAGGAAGGGATGCTGATGTTCCCTCAAGCTCCCGCAGCACCACGCTCGACGTGGATATAACAGGGAAGTATGAAAACGGGCACTGGGTTATTGGCGGGTTTGCCGCAGCCTTCCGCAGCCAGGTAGGTTCAGGCTCTAGCAGCAGTAGTGGATCGAGCATCTAGCCTTCTGCTCTGAGGTTTTGCGGAACATGGTGAGGTACAGCAGAGCGTACTATCTCATCCCGGCGACGGCGCTTTCACGCATAGGCACCGTCGCCTACACCATTGTGGTGACCTGGTATATCAGCCAGCACGCCGGTCAGCAGATGGTTGGGGTGATGAATGCGTGTAGCGGTGCGGGCATATTCCTCGCCAGCATTCTTGGATTTGTTGTTATTGACAGGTTCAAGAAAAAGTCTCTGCTGATTTTCTACGATATTTTTAATAGCCTCTGCTGCCTATGCGCTCTTATTCTTTTATTGTCAGCACGCGGAGAATTTATCGTTTATATACTGATTATTCTTTCGGCTCTCATGTCTTTAGCCGCGACCGCATACAGCCCCACAAGCCGCGCTATTATTCCTGAAATTCTTGGACATCGAGAATTTGAAAAATACAATAGCACCTATTCGATGGTGGGGGAGCTATCCCGTGCCGTGAGCCCTCTCGTGGGAACCATGATTCTCATGCAGAATTTTGCGAATGCTCTGGAGCTTTCAATCATTGTCAATCTGGTGTCATTTATTCTGTCTTTAGTGCTCACTTTTATGGTGCCCGCTGGGTCTGTCGCTACCCGACGCTCGGAGGGCTCCGAAGTATTCCAAAAAACGCATATACTTCACGATTTAAGGATTGGACTAGTATATATAGCCTATAGTACATATTTTAGACGCGAACTTTTCTTCGCCGCTCTCCTCAATATGTGGGGTGCCTCAACCCTTTTCCTGCTTCTAGGGCGAATTGCTTATTTGGGGTTAGGGCAAGAAGTTTACGGTCTTGGTATGTTTATGGGAACTATGGGAGCCGTGGCTGCATCTTTTATTCTCAACCGCATGCCTGCGTTGAGGCGATGGGCGCATCCACAAATATTACTGCTGGTTATCAGTGGCGCGTATGTATTGGCACTTATACCCGGAATTATCAGCGTTATTACTGCACAAAGTATAGTGAGTGGAATTATTGTTATCTATACTATTGGTCTTTTCTCGGATTTGCAGAAGAAGAGCGATGCTGGGCATATTGGAAAAGTAATGTCTGTCTTTAGTTTAGCGGCAGCGCTTTTTGCATCGTTGGGAAATTTACTCTTCTCATATTTAAGTGCGTGGGCAGATACCGGAACATATGCGTTCGTATGTGCCGCATCCTTAGCCCTCACAGCTACGGTGCTTTGGGCGATGCGGCGCTTCTTAACTCCCACGAGCAGATAGCAAATCGCTATCTGCTCGCGCTATTGGGAGCTGGCAGGCGGTTACCAGATACGCACGCGATCCTCAGGCGCTAGGTACAGTTTGCTGCCCTCAGGAACATCGAACGCATCATAAAACTCGTCGATATTGCGCACCACGCCGTTCACCCGGAACTCGTCGGGGGAGTGCGGATCCACCGAAATCATCATCTCCGCATGCTGCGGGCGCGACTTAGTGCGCCATCCCTGTGCAGTGGACCAGAAAAGGCGCTGCGCAGCCGTCATACCATCAATAACCGGCGCATCCTCCAGTGAGGTGATGCCCTGCTCGGCAAGCGCAATCTCATAGGCCCTCAACGCAATCGACAGACCCGAAAGGTCGCCGATATTCTCGCCCAGAGTCAGTTCGCCGTTCACCCGGAACTTCTGCGGGTCAAGGTTCGCCGGGGTGTAGGCGTTATACTGCTGCACCAGCGCGCTCGTGCGCTTGGTAAACTCGGCGAAATCCTCCTCAGTCCACCAGTTATTCAGCGCGCCGTCGCCGTCATAAAGCGCACCCTTATCGTCAAACCCGTGGCCGATCTCGTGACCGATCACCATGCCGATGCCGCCGTAGTTTGCTGCGTCGTCGGCCTCAGGGTCGAAGAAGGGCGGGCGCAGAATAGCCGCGGGGAACACAATCTCGTTAGCGGGCGGCATATAGTAGGCGTTCACAGTCTGCGGAGACATCAGCCACTCGTTCTTATCCACCGGATCGCCCGCGCGATCGATCATGAAATCGCTGTTAAAGGCGGCGGTGCGGCGCAGGTTCTCGAACAAGTCACCGGGTACCAGAGTCAGCTTCGAGTAGTCGCGCCACTCATCCGGGTAGCCGATTTTCGTGACAAACTTCGAGAGCTTTTCCAGCGCCTTCTCGCGGGTGGCTTCGGTCATCCAATCCAGGTTTGTGATGGAGCGGCGGTATGCTTCCAGCAGGTTATTGACCAGCTTGAGCATTTTCTCCTTGTGTTCCGGCGGGAAATGCACCGCCACATATTCCTTGCCGAGCTCCTGATCGAGCGCGTTCTCCACAGCCGCAACGCCGCGTTTCCAACGTTCGCGCAGCTCTTCGGTGCCTGAGAGAGTGCGACCGTAGAAATTGAAGTTTTCCTGTACGAACGCATCCGGCAGGTAGGGTGCGCGGGAACGAATAGCGCACCACAGAGCCCAGAGTTTCCAGGTCATCAGCGGGGTGGACTGCCACATGTTCGCCACGCCCTCCAGGAAAGACGGCTGAGAAACAATGACCGTGCCCAGCTCTTTGGGGTCTGCCCCCAGCGCAAGAAGCCACTGCTGGAGCGGGAAACCGGGGAACTTCTCGTCAAGTTCGGTGGCTTTGACGGGGTTGTATTTCGCCTCTGCATCACGGTTTTTCACGACATCCCAGTGATGCGCGGCGATCTCGGTCTCGTGCGAGAAAATGAGCTGTGCCGCCTCCATAGGGGTTAGGGTGAAGCTCTCGGTAAGACCGGTCAGCTCGAACATGGTGGCAATATGCTCGATATAAGCGGCGCATACCTGTTCGTACTTCTCTTCGCGATAGTAAGCCTCGTCGGGCAGGCCCAACCCGGCCTGGGTGAGGTAAAAGACGTAGTGCTCGGGGTCTTTCTGGTCGATGCTGGTGTACCACCCGAGAAGCTGCGCCAGCCCAGCCCGTGAGAGGAGCGCTAGAGTGACGGCGAGCTGCTCGCTTGTGGCGGCGTTGAGAATAGGGGCAACCTCGCGCATAAGCGGTTCTAACCCGTCGTACTCAATCTTTTCGGTATCCATGAAAGAGTTGTAGAGCGCGCCGATGCGGGATTCAGGCTGTTCCTTGGCGATACGCTCAACAATCTCACGCACATGCTTTTCGGCATCATCGCGTAGGGTGTACAGCCCGCCGTCTTTGGAACGGTCGGCGGGAATTTCATAGGTATCGAGCCAGCGGCCGTTCACGTGGCGGAAGAAATCATCGCCCGGTTTAACCGTATTATCGACCCATTCGGTCGTAATTCCAGAGTTCTTTGCATTATCCATGACCCCATTCTAGGGGCTTTATGGCGCGAGAACCTTGAAGATAACACCTCTTCGGCATATTCCCTCAGGGGCGTAATTCGGTGAACGCTGGCATCCTTTGTCCTTAAAAGGTAACCGCGAGCAGGTAGGATTTTGCCGATAAGGTAGGATTTTCCTACCTGCTCGTATCAAAAACCACCTGCTCGCGGAAACTGAAATTACGCCTATGCGTTTTCTGCAGCGAGTTTCTTATCCCTCTCAGCCATCATGCGCTTCTCAGCCCCATTAACAAGCCAGAGGAACACAATAGCCAGTCCCGAGCACACGATCATGAAGATGAAGGCGGTGCTCCAGCCCCAGTGATCCACAATGATGCCGATACCGGTAGAAGCCAACGTAGCACCCAGGGCATACCCGAAAAGACCGGTAAATCCTGCGGCGGTACCCGCGACATGTGAAGGCGACAGGTCAATAGCCTGCAAACCAATCAGCATTACCGGCCCATAAATCAGACCGCCAATCAGGGCCAACGCAATATAGGCGACAATGAGCGGAGCATCGGCTGGAGGCAGCCAATACAGCAAAATAGCGCCTACGGTAGCAATCAAGAAGAGAATACCCGCGGGTGAGCGACGCCCCTTAAAGACATAGTCAGAGACGAAACCGCAGAGAATAGTGCCGCCAATACCGGCAAGCTCCAGGATTGAGAACCCAGCGATACCGCCCTCAAGGGAGGCGTGGCGCACATCGTGCAAATATTTAGGAGCCCACACCAGCACACCGTAGCGCAGAGTGTACACAAAGACATTAGCAAGAGCCAGATACACCATGGTCGAATTAGTCAGCACATGCTTACGAATAGTCGTCCATGTTGATTCAGAACGGTCTTCGTCTGTGGACTCAACCTTGTGGGGATCGTTGCGGTACACGTCAATAGTGGGCAGACCCTCAGCCTCCGGATTATCGCGAATCAGCAGCCACGCCACAAAAGCAAGCACAAAGCTAATCACGGCGGGGAACCAAAAAGCAACCTGCCAGGTTTTACCGAAGAGCGTGAAACCCCAGGCAACCAAAAGACCCGAAAGCGCGCCACCAACGTTATGTGCGGTATTCCAGAGAGAAACCTTAGACCCGCGCTCGCTCGTTGAGAACCAGTTCACGAGCACGCGGCCTGAGGGCGGCCACCCCATACCCTGGAAGATACCGTTGAAGACCATAATGGCGGCCATGGTGGATGCGATTGCGGCCCCGTATCCTGCAGCTGCCGCACCGGATCCCATGTACCCGGCGATAGCGAGCAGAACGTTTGCAATACCAGAAAGTACTAATCCTATGGGGAGGAATAACCGCGCATTAGAGCGGTCAGAAATCATAGCGGTAAAGAATTTGCTGAAACCATAGGCTAAAAGCAACGCCGTAGAAAGCGCACCAATAGCCGCATTACTAAAACCGAGCTCATGAGTCAGAATCGGCGTAACAAGCGGAACGTTATTGCGAATCAGATAAAACGTTGCGTACCCGATAAAAATACCCATAAAAACCTGAAAACGTAGGCGTGGGTACTTCGATGCGACCTCTGCTGTGTTCAGTTGAGGTTTTGCTGCCGGGATAGCAAGCCAGCGGGGTACAGAACCCTTCTTCTTTGGAGAATCTGTAGTAGTCATGCTCGCATTTTAGGAATAGATACCTATAGAAATAGTAATTTTAAGAGCATATGTACAGGTTACTTAAACTAGAAGTGAACATATGTTCAGAATGATTATTCTGTGAATAACAATTTTAGGCTGTCAAAACAGTAAATTTTTTTATTTATGTGAGATAGGACTATGTCCTAGGGAACATAAATGCCTATGTTGGATGCGCATACCCTCTATATAACCGCGAGCAGGTAGGATTTTGCCGATAAGGTAGGATTTTCCTACCTGCTCGAATCAAAAACCACCTGCTCGCGGAATTATTTTTGCGAATGAGGCACAAGAAACGCCGCTTTATTCACGCACTTTTTATAGGGGGTAGGGGAGAGGCCCGCGTCAGAGACTACAGGCTTGCCCGAACCTTCTTCGTGGCGGCCACTACGTTCTTGAGCGTCCTCTTTGTCTCCTCGTAGTCGCGAGTCTTCAAACCGCAATCCGGGTTAACCCACAGGTCAGAGATGGTTCCGTACCCAATCGCGGCACGGATCAGCTCCTCAACCTCAGCCTGCGAAGGCACACGCGGCGAGTGAATATCCCACACGCCCGGGCCCAGCCCCGAAACATAGCTTTCGGGAATATCCGCCAGCAGCTCCATATGCGAGCGCGCCGCCTCAATACTGGTCACATCCGCATTCAGGGCATTAATCGAATCAATAATCTCATTGAACTCCGAGTAGCACAGGTGGGTGTGAACCTGAGTTTTATCCTCGACCGCGCTCGTCGCCAGGCGGAACGCATTCACCGACCACGCCAGGTACGCGGGCTGCTCATCACGGCGCAGTGGCAGAAGCTCACGCAGTGCCGGTTCATCCACCTGAATAATGCGGATGCCCGCCTCTTCCAAATCGGTGATTTCGTCGGCGAGCGCCAACGCCACCTGATTCGCGGTTTCCTCGCGCGGCTGGTCATCACGCACGAACGACCAAGCCAGAATAGTCACCGGGCCGGTCAGCATGCCCTTAACGGGACGATCGGTGAGCGACTGAGCGTAGGAAATCCAGGGCACGGTCACGGCCTCGCCGCGCAGCCCTTCACCTGAGCGTTTCACATCGCCGAACAGCACCGATGGGCGGGTGCAGCGTGAACCATAGGACTGCACCCAGCCGTGCTTCGTCGTGGCGAAACCATCGAAATTCTCGGCGAAGTACTGCACCATGTCGTTACGTTCGGCCTCACCGTGCACGAGCACATCCAGGCCCAAATCTTCCTGGAGTTTAATAACGGAGGCGATCTCTTCACGCAGGAACTCGTCAAGCTGCTGCTGCGTGATTTTACCGGCACGCGCCTCTGCACGGTGGCGGCGAATATCGCCGGTCTGCGGGAACGAACCAATGGTTGTGGTCGGCAGCTTCGGCAGATTCAGGTCAGCCTGGGCATCCCGGCGGATTTTCAGTTCGGGACGCTCAAAATCCTGCGGTTTCACGGATGCGGCACGCTCACGGATTGCCGCATTATGCTTACGCGGATCCGCCGTGAAACGTGCTAGCGCTTCGTCGGCGGTCTTCAACTCTGCCTCAACCGCAGACTCACCGTCGGCAAGACCGCGGGCAAGAGTCACGATCTCGGCGACTTTCTGGTCGGCAAAAGCCAGACCGTCTACGGGCACATCGGCGGGGTCTTCAAGGTCAAGATCGTGCGGCACATGCTGCAGCGAGGTTGAGGACGCAACCGCCACCGCACCGCCATTAATGTTCTGGAGTGCGTGCAGGAGCGCTCGCAGGTCGGCGCGCCAAATATTGCGCCCGTTAATGGCACCTGCCACCAGGGTTACGCCGGAGTCTTTGAAGGCGGTCAGCGCCTCGGCATCGTAGAGTGTGGAAACCAGGTCGAGATGCAGCGCCTCAATACCGGTGTCTAACAGTGCGGGCAGGTTCTCGCGCAGGTTGCCGTAGGGGCTTGTCACCAGGATTGCGGGGCGGTTCGTTTCGGCTGCCAACGCGGTGTAAGTTTTACGCGCCAATTCGGCGATTTTGGCGTTGGGAATGTCGCGGTCCACGGTCAGGCCGGGTTCGTCGAGCTGCACCCACTGCACTCCGCGTGCCGCCAGCTCGGCGAGCACCTGCTGGTAGGCTTTCACGAAATCGTCCAGGCGATCCAGCGGTGTGAACCCTTCGGGCGAACCCTGTTCGGCTTTTGCCCCGAGAAGCAGGGTGAGCGGGCCGACCAGCTGCGGGCGCACTGTCACCCCGTGCTCCTTGGCGACTTCAAGCTGCTCGTCAATAGCCTCAAGATTCAGCTTGATCTCGGTATCCGGGCCGATCTCGGGCACTAGATAGTGGTAGTTCGTATCGAACCATTTCGTCATCTCCAGCGGAGGCAGCGTCTCGGTGCCGCGTGCTAGAGCAAAGTATCCAGGCAGATCGAGCAGGCCGCGCGCATCCTTGGCGTCGGCAAGACGCTTGGGCACGAGGGTGAAAAGGCGCACGGCATCGAGCACCTGATCGTAGTACGAGAAAGTCGCCGGAATAGACGAATCGGTTGCGCTAAGACCGCGTTCGATCACACGGTCATAGTAGGTGCGCTGCACATCTGCGGCCGCCTGGCGCAGTTCATCCTGCGTGATTTTGCCTTTCCAGAACGCTTCCTGTGCCTTCTTCAGCTCGCGGAAACGGCCCACGCGGGGGTAACCGACGATGGTTGCTGCGGGGAATGGGGTGTGGGTCATCCTAGTTCCTTACTGTGGGAGGGTGTCAAATAAAAGGGGAGTTTAGAGGTATTGAAGATCGCTTAGGGGGAGTTTGAAACGGTTCGAGTAGCGCGGAACGTCGAGTTCTTCGAGGACGTCCAGCACAGCCTCATGCTCGTTAAATGTGAAGAAATGCAGGCCGGGGGCGCCAGCATCAAGCACCTTGCGGCATTGGTCGAGTGCATGTTCCACGCCGATTCGGTGCAGCTCACGCGAATCGCTCGCGGTTTCCAGGCGATGCGCCAGCTCGCGCGGTACTTCAAGCCCGGCAAGCTCGCACAGCTTCGTCAGCCGGGTCAGCGAGGTAACGGGCATAATACCGGGAATAATGGGCATCTCCACCCCGGCAAGGCGCGCCGCATCTACAAGCCCCGAATAGCGCTCGGTCTCAAAGAAAACCTGGGTGATGGCGAAATCCGCCCCGGCACGCTGCTTTGAAAGCAGAATCTCAATGTCTTGAAGAAGCGAGGACGATTCGGGGTGCTTATGCGGGTACGCCGCAACCCCAATCGACACCTTCCCCGCGGCAAGATGCGCGAAATCCTCACGTTCCACCCTGCGAATCAGCTCCACTAGGTAGCGGGCAAAAGGCAGCTCAAGCGGGCGCTTGTTTTCGGGTGGAATATCGCCGCGCAGCGCCAAGAAACCGCGCACCCCAAGCCCCAGAATCAGACGAACCGAGCGTTCCAAATCAGCCACGGAATGCCCCACGCAGATGAGATGCGCCAGCGGATTCAGCGAGGTTTCATGCACCAGGTGATCGAGCAGAGCCAGCGTCTTTTGGCGGCGCTGCGCATCGCCCGAATAGGTGACGGAAACGTAATCCGGGTTGGTTTGCTCAAGCTCGGTAATGGTTTTGAGCAGGGAATCGCAGCTTGCGTGCGACCGTGGCGGATACAGCTCGTAAGAAAGAGCCGGGTGAACTGTCGTCATTTTCATTCCTCCGTGTTCACCCGATAGAAGCGTGCCCGAAGGTACGCCGAATCTTAGCAAGACGCGAAGGGAATTCACTTCTATCGGTTCTGGCGGGAGCACCTTGTCCGTCCACCTAACGGGTGGAGGCTGGCGAGGTTGCTGCGACGTCTAAGAGCCAGATCTCTCGGTCGCTCTGGATAGATAACGTTCCTATTCTAGGCAGGATGCGCGGTGCCAGCAAGAATATGTCGGCACATGTCGTCGCACGGTCATAACCGCTTAATATTGTGGGATGCGGCGAAACAATACGTTATACGGGTTCGCGGCAGGTCGGACTAGCGCGTTGAAACCTCCACCTGATTTGGCCGCGAGTTTAGCCGCGAGCAGATAATATGTCGACGAGCAGATAGAGGAATGTTATCTGCTCGTCACAAAACTATCTGCTCGCGGGGGAATACAGTACGCTGATCGGCGGCGAGAGGGAGAAGACATTCTACAAGGAAAAACCGGGTATTGTTCTGAGAAAACATGTTGTGTAAACTCTATGCAAGAGTCCCCCGACCGCCTCTGCCCGTGAATCTGCAGGTTCACAGGATATGCGCATATGTCGGGGCCCTCCTTTATTTGCTTCCGGTCTTACTCTGAGGAAAACCAGCGTTGGTTATTGAGGTTTTTTCTGCACGTCATCTTGAGCTATTAGCTCCAAGTAATTTCTCTTCTCCGTACAATTTACCCCCTCAGCAACGTAAGAACTTATTCTTTATGAGTGCTGAGCGTTTGGACGGATACATCGGCAACTATGTCGTTCTTTCGCAAGAACCCTATCAATCCGCCGGTCTTGCTCGCATTATCGAGCTTGATATTCAATGCGCTCAACTGGTTTTTGGCAGATTGATGCAGGCGGAATTGCTTTTGCGCAGACTCACCGTTGAGTCTTATGAAAGACTGTCACAAACCCCTTATGACTATCTCAATCCTCACTATTATCTGGAAACTAGTCCAGGAAGTGTCACAAGACTTCTAGAAGATCTTGATGGACAATACCGCAGAACGAACCCTCATCACCACGAGGCACCTGTGCCGTCCTTTGAGCAAGTAGTCGATAGCTTTTCACTGGGTCTATTAAGCAGATTTATCACACAGTACAGACCGGATGCGCAAAATCCGATTCTTTTCTGGAAAACCATTGCCCACGAGCTGGAAATACCTGTCCCTGCTTTTGAAAGCAATCTAAAATCGTTGACGGTTTTTCGTAATCGGGTGGCACATCATGACAGGTTATGGGCTTCGACAAGCCCTGAGGCGGCACGAAAAGCTCGGCTTTTTGCGAAACGTTTGCGCAGCAGCCACCCACGCTCACTGCATGTAGCTGTACTGAATCTTGCGTTGTTTTTAGGACCGGGGGAACGCGAGGAATGCGCCCGCGAGTTTGAAAATTTTATTGCGCAGGATGAGCTGTATTACATAGGGGCTACGACTCTTCACACAAACTCGCACTAGAAATCTATCGACTGCTCGCGAGGGAGTTGCAGGGTGCCGTGAACGTCATGTTGCGACCACGTACTGTCAAACACGGTAGAGTAAATGTATGGAACGCATCGAATCTCCCGCATATGCACGCCTGGGTAACTCCGGGCTGGTCGTGCCCTCCGTCGGTATCGGCTGCAACAATCTGGGACGCCCCGGCACCCCCACTCAAACTCAGGAAGGCACCAACGCCGTGATCGCCGCCGCAGTCGAGGCGGGCATCGGCTTCTTCGATATTGCCGACCTGTACGGTGCCGAACCCGGGTTGTCAGAAACCATGTTCGGTACCGCGATGCGCGAACTCAATCTCAACCGCGATGACCTGATTATCGTCACCAAATTCGGGCTTCCCACCGGTACCCTCAACGGAAATGACTGGGATGCGCGCGGCTCACGCCGATACATCATGCGTGCCGTCGAAGGTTCACTGCGCCGCCTGGGAACCGAGTACATTGACCTGTATTTCTACCACAGCCCCGACCCGAACACCCCGCTGGAAGAGACCCTGTCTGCTCTCGATACGCTCGTGACCAGCGGAAAGGTGCGTTACCTGGGGCACTCCAACTTTGCGGGGTGGCAGCTTGCCCACGCCGAACATCTCGCCCGCGAACTCGGCACTGAGCGGTTTATCGCCGCCGAAAACCACTACAACCTGCTTGACCGCCGCGCCGAACTCGAAATTCTGCCCGCCGCCCGCCACTTCGGGCTCGGGGTGCTCCCGTATTTCCCGCTCGCCAACGGGCTTTTGACCGGAAAATACCGCCGCGACAGCATCCCTGCAGGGTCGCGCCTGTCGCATTCCAAAGCGCAGGTACTCGCGCAAGCCGACTGGGAACAACTCGATGCCTACCGCGAATTCTGCGCCGATCTGGGGATCTCTGAGGTTCAAGCATCCATCTCTTGGCTCAAACAGCAGGCTCCCGTCGCCAGCGTGATCGCCGGGGCAACCACCCCCGAACAAGTACGCGCAAACGCGCAGGCCGCAAGCGTGCGTTTCAATGATGAAGAACTGGCGCGGCTCGACGAGATTTTCCCAGTGCCCGAAAGCATCGCGCTTTTCTGATAGTTCTCCTTCACCACTGCAAATATAACTAATCGGAAATACACCCAAGCCAGCAAGCGTTTAAAAACTGTGCGGTATCTCAACCTGTGCCGTGCAAGACCCCCATGAAAGGCAAAAATACCCGCATGAGCATCACCACCGAGCCGCCGAACCGCGCCAGTGCACTACCCCCGCTCGGGCAGGGCGCACATACACGCCGCCTAGGCGTTATCGCGCTGGTGGCAACCTTCGGCGGGCTTCTCTTCGGGTACGACACCGGCGTTATCAACGGTGCCCTCGACCCCATGAGCCGCGAACTCGGCATGGACAACACCATTCAAGGCTGGGTCACAGGCTCCCTCGCCTTTGCTGCCGCCCTCGGAGCCATGATCACCGGGCGCATCTCAGATGCTCTCGGACGGCGCAGAACCATCATCGGACTCTCAATCCTTTTCATCGCGGGCGCGCTCGCATGCGTTTTCACTCCCAGCATTGCTGTACTGTTGATGGGGCGTACGATGCTCGGGCTCGCCGTGGGAGGCGCATCCGCGGTCGTGCCTGTATTCCTCGCCGAACTTGCACCCTACGAAATTCGCGGCTCACTCTCCGGGCGCAACGAACTCATGGTCGTCGGCGGGCAGCTTGCAGCGTTCATCGTGAACGCCATCATCGGCAACCTCTGGGGTGAACACGACAGCGTATGGCGGTGGATGTTCGCCGTCTGCGCTCTGCCTGCGCTCGCGCTTTTCATCGGTATGCTGCGCATGCCCGAATCCCCACGCTGGCTTATCGCCCAGGGGCGCACCGAGGATGCGCGCGCCATTATGCGGCGCATCCGCCCCATCGAACGTGCCGATGCCGAAATTGCGGACATCGCGCGTTCACTTGAGGAAACCCGCACCCAAATCGGCGCGGGGGCTAAGGGCAGCATGGGTAAAATCCTGCGTGAAAAATGGTTTGTGCGGATTCTGTTGGTCGGTATTTTGGTAGGTGCCGGGCAGCAGCTCACCGGTATTAACTCGATCATGTACTACGGCATTAGGGTGCTTAAAGAGGCCGGGTTTGACGAAGGTTCGGCGCTCATTGCGAATATCGCGCCGGGCGTTATCGCCGTAGTCGGCTCAATCTTGTCGCTGCGTATGATGGAGCGCGTGAACCGCCGCACTATGGTGATTGCGGGGTATTCGCTGACCGCGTTTTTCCACCTGCTGATCGGGGTAGCGTCTATGCTCCTGCCGGAGGGCAGCCCCGCGCGTCCCTATATTATTCTGGCGCTTGTGGTTGGGTTCGTGGGGTCGATGCAGACCTGCTTGAATGTTTCGACGTGGGTGCTGATGAGCGAGCTGTTCCCGCTTCGGGTGCGGGCGGTCGGAATGGGCCTTTCCGCATTTTGCGGCTGGATGATGAACGGCATGCTTTCCCTCGTATTCCCGGTCATTCTGGGAACGTTGGGACTGACCGGCTCATTCTTCGGGTTCATGATGGTGAACATGCTGATTGCTGTGCTCATGTGGCGTAACCTGCCCGAGACCCGCGGCAAAACCCTGGAAGACGTGGAGACGGGCGTTATCTCAGGCACCGCCTATCCGTTTGCGGCTACTCGGTAGACGAGGCTTCGCTAGGACGCGAGCAGGTAGGATTTTCCGACCTGTTCGTGTCAAAAACCACCTGCTCACGGAAGAATAAGACCGCTGGATGCGGTTTACGGATTCTGTTGTAGAAAGTCTTCAAGAGAGATGCGATAACCATCATCTTCGGCACGGGCTTTACGCAGAGCCTCAATATCAAGTAGCTCTTCGTATTCTTCTACGGGGTCTAGACCAGTCATATGTCCTACTCAAGGTGATGTTATTGATAGAGAATGCTTGTGTTAGTCTTAACATATCTTCGCAAAGTTACCTGCGTACAGCGGAAGACTCAGCAGCGGCAACTACTGAGCCTTCCTGGTAGGTAGAGCACTACTTCAGAAGCTTAATGAGGCTTGAAGCAAAGCTCATGATGTACGAGACGGCCTGAGCAGCTCCATCGGTAAGGGCAAAACTTACCAAGAGCGCTTGGGCCGTTTCTACGTAGTCGTAGAAAGACATCGTATCCCACCGCCTTTCCGCCCCGGGAATCTCCACAGGATATTCTTCGCAAAGTGGCTGTGGGATTACCCTGCAGAAAGGGCATTTCTAACTTTACTGTACGCATATGTTAAATCTGCAAACGTGCGGTATATGACCGTCTTACGGGAGTAAACCAGTGATAGAGTTCTAGGCTTTAAGAACCACTCAGCAAAGGCATTCCTATCCTGCGAGGGTGCGGGTTAAGTGATAGTGTCAAATATGTTATAACTATCCTTCGGTTGTGGTGCCGTCGCGCGATATTCCCGCTGCCGAACCCACGGATAGCGCACAGTCGTGCATACTTGATGGTACCCGCATACCTGTGACTTTTAGAAGGCAGAAAGTCGTGGCAGACAACGTAAAAAATGATTGGGATTTGCGCAGCGAGAAGGTTCAGAAGAACCAGGTGGCCGCTTATGACGAGATGCGCCGTCGCTGCCCCGTAGCGCACGACGAGTTCATGGGCTACTCCGTGTTCAAGAACGCTGATGTGCAGCATGTGCTCGACCATCCCGAAATTTACTCGAATGTCGTCTCGACGAGGCATATTGCCGTGCCAAACGGTATGGATGCACCCGAACACACAACGTTCCGTGCCGTGAACGACAAATACTTCACCCCCGAACGCCTGAGGGAGTTCGAGCCGAAAATCCGTGAGGTCGTCAAGAACCTGGTGGCTGATCTGCCACGCGGCACCGAGGTTAATGTGATGGATGGGTTCGCGCAGGATTATGCTATGCGCATTCAGAACGCGTTCATGGGCTGGCCCGCGAGCCTTGAGAGGCCGCTGATCGAGTGGATTGAGAAGAATCGCGAGGCTACGCTGCGCCGCGACCGCGAGCAGATCGGCAAGGTCGCCCTTGAGTTTGACACCTATATTCGTGAGCTTCTGGATGCACGCCGCGAGCAGGCTGCCGCCGGGAACCCACAGGATGTGACCGCCGAGCTGCTGACCGACACCGTGCAGCTGCCCGGTCAAGAGCCCCGCACCATGACCGATGAAGAGATTGTGAGCCTGATTCGTAACTGGACGGTGGGGGAGCTTTCGACCGTTTCGGCGTGCGCCGGGATTATCGTGAACTTTTTGGCGCGCAACCCGCAGGAGCAATCGCGGCTGCGTGAGTCGCTGGGGGAGGGGCATGCAGAGATCGCCGCAGCGGTTGAGGAGATTATGCGCCTTGAAGACCCGCTGGTGACGAACCGCCGCGTGACTACCGAGGATACCGTGCTGGGTGGGCGCACTATTCCGGCGAATTCGCGGGTGACGATTAACTGGTCGAGTGCCAACCGTGACGAGGACGCGTTCGAGGATGCGCTCGCCTATAACCCGCATCGTAACCAGTCCCGTAACTTGGTGTATGGCGACGGTATTCACGTCTGCCCGGGTGCGCCGCTGGCCCGCTTGGAGCTGCGCCTGCTCATGGAGGAGCTGCTGAAGGCGACCGAGAGTATTGTTCCTGGTGACGAGTCGGATGCCCCCGCCACCGAGAACGCGACCTACCCGATCTCGGGCTATTCGACGGTCCGGGTGGTGTTGGGGTAGGGCTTTGTAACTGAGGTTAATTGCATCATATTTAGCTGCATGCAGTTTCGCCCAAGGTGCTTATTAGGTACTTGTGTGGATAATCCTGGGTTGATTCCGCTCCTACACCCACTAGAGAAGTTGGTTACCCATCAAGCGTCCGCCATATAACAGGATAACCACAGTGCTTTCTTATGTTTTTTGGCAGTGTCGAATCGGACTAGGCTTGCTTCACTTCTTCTTTTATTGAGGAGTAGCCTTAGAGCAATCGCGAAAAAGGGAAGGGCTACGTGCGCTTACCTTCCTTATATAGGAAGTATGACTGTATGGCCATCAGCGCGAAAATTGCCCAGTAGAGGCCTGTCGACTGATTGTGCTGAGGTCCCCAATACGCCGCACCGAATAGGGTAACCGCAGCGAGGATAACTGAGAGCGTCAACCACACCCTGCGCAGTCCTGCATTCTTATTCTTCTTCATGACACATCATCCTTAGGGGTAAGTCTTGGTTTGTTGAACCCGTTTTTGAATACTACCAGACGGGGAACTTTAATCAGGGTATTTGACCCCGTAACTATGCTGTTTAAGAACGGGTCATGTACCTGTTAACCTGAAGCTGTAAAGCTGCCAGAAAACCAGCACAAGACCCGTTACGCCAATACTGCTAGATACATCCTCAACTCACCTGAGCCTCACTATTGGACACTGTCGCACAGGCGTGCTGCCTGGGCGACAGCATCCAAATTTTTTTGGTGATTTTTCAAAAACCAGCGCGGCAAGTTCTCTGTAAACCGCATAATATTTCACCTATAAAGTTTAAATTTCTAAGCAACAATACTCAGATTTCTTGGGAATTTTTAATGATTTTGTTATCTTAAAAATGATACCAAACCGTTACAAAAACTTTTTCAAAATTATTTTTCTAATATAAAAACAAAAGTTACTGTAAATAATAAAATACTTTCCAAGCGTTTTATTTTCTGAGTAAATTAACCAAATCCCTTGAAATTGCAGCCCAAAATCGTAATGACTATCATTTTGAAATATGTTTAAAATACTTGACATCAATATTATTTACCATTTTAAAGAGTGCACAATAAATTTTTGACCCCTAGAGTACATCTTGAAACACGTTTATCAAGTTGTTACTGTAGAGTCACCGATTTCAATAGAGAGAAAACCGACTCTGATAAGGACTTTTGTTCCATGACCTTGCCGCATGATGAGAATAGAAGATATATCTCACCACCCCTATATGTCGCAGCCCGCGACGAAAGTTCATAGTCAATGGAGATGTGAGGCTTTTGTTGCTTGGCACCTGTAGCACACGCGGCATCCCCACATAATTCTGATGACATAGCTCTGGCAGTCTGTGTCTAATAGCTATGTTTACAGTGCTACAGAAAATAAGTAACAGATTTTACAAACTTCCTTTTCTTGGGGCGTTAGTGCGTCGTAAGGAAGGGTAGTGGGTTCCAGGTGAATACTGTGGAAAAGCAAACACCTGGAACCCAGTCAGAGAATAGTTTGATGTCTTCAGCATCAAACTAAACACCGATAATACTATTCCTGAACGGATCAGGAATATTTAAGGAGGATAACCATGGCTAAGGATATCACGCTCCTGGAAGAGATCTCGGACCTCGACCTGGACCAGGTTAACGGCAGCGGTCACGGCGGCGGCGGCTTCTCCGGTGGCGGCTCCACCGGCGGTGGCAACGGCGGCGGCGGCAACTACTGCGGTAACGGCTGCGGCAACTACAACTTCGGCTTTGGCTTCTGGGGCGGCAGCTCTTCCTAAGTCCGGGGAATAAGTAAATACGATAGATAAGGAGATACCAGGTGTTAATCAGGGAACTTCTTCCTGAACTGGATGATGAGCAATTCCGACGCCTAGAAACGTATGTATCTAGCACTTCGTTGTTAGAACGTTTGGGTACCGCATCCAATACTCCCGACTCCGAGTCTATCGTACGGTTGTCGGCTCCGGTGCTCAAAGCACTGGGGCCGATGGCCGAACTCTCCATGTTTCACGCGCTCATCGCCCAGCTTGCCGAGGGTGAGCGTGACAATGTTGAACGTGCTGTTGCCGCATCGGGCTACGCCGCACCGTCGCGGCTTCCCCTCCTAGTTAGTCAGTTTTTGGAGAACCTGACCGCGCGTTTGACTAATTTCTACCTCAGACCGCTGGTTGCGCACATCAAAAAGATCTCTTCGCAGGGGCTTCTGCACGGGAGTACACCCGAAGAACGGTATGAAGACTACTGCCGACGTTGGGGCGAAGAATTTAGTGATGATTTTTATGCAAGCTACCCGCTTCTGCCCGGTGTTCACGGCAGGACTATTGAGCAGTTTCATGCGATGATTGCCGAAATTTTTGAGCGTGTGAGCGCTCGTGAAGATGATATTCGCGAGCTTCTTAACGTCAAAGATGACGAACCCCTCAAACTCGAATCCTTCGGTCTGCCCAGAACCCGTTACGGTGGTGGACGCGCCGGTTGCCTTCTCGAATTCACCCGGGGCATGGTGGTCTACAAATCCCGCAATGTTGAAGGCGAATGGGTCTTCTGGAAAATCGTTCAAGACCTTGCCGCGCAGGGGGCGCCTTCGATGCGTGCAGCCCGCGTGATTCGGGGTGACGGCTATGGCTTCATGGAGTTTATTAAACGTGAAGACGCAGACTTTTATGCCGAAGATTTCCTTGGAGCTTGCGGGCGGCTGGCGGCTTTGCTCTACACCCTGCAGGCTAAAGACCTGCATGCCAAAAATCTGATACCCCTGCGCACGGAACCCGTTCCAATTGACCTTGAAACTATCCTCCACCCCGTACATATTTTGACGGAGGATATTCAAAGTCCCCCCGAAGGCAGCGTTTACCTGCGTTGGCTGCGCGGAATCGCATGCAGCGCATTTCTGCCCACCCGCCGCACACGCCGCGATATCTCGTTAGGGTTCCGCGACGTAGGCTTCCTGCACGGCGAACAGGGGACGAACCCCTTCCACGAGGTAACCGTCGCAAATCCCTTCCGTGACGATGCTGTGGCACGCATCAACCGTGAACCCAGCCCAGAGAACCCGACCACGGAAGACACAGATCGCGCCGAAGAAGCTAACGCCAGCACCCCAGAGGAGCGGCGTATTTCTGAGGCAGCCCGCGCCCGTGCCTTCGAACGCGGATTCACGCAGATGTACCGGTGGGTCTGCGAGCATCGCGAAATCATGACCGAGATAGTTCGCACGAATTGCTCTGGGCTGACGCTGCGTGCCCTGCTGCAATCCACCAGGTTCTACACCCGAATCCTCAAAATGCTCAGCAGCCCCGAAGCGCTGGCTTCCGAAGACGTCTTCGCCACAATCGCGCTGCGTGCCGCAACGCTGAGCAATAACCGCCCCCTTGAGATGATCGGGGCCGAAGTAGAAGCCCTCTGGAGGTTCGATATTCCCTTCTTCATGCACCGCACGGACGGTTCCGAGATCATATCTTTCGACGGGCATGCCATAGGACTGACCATCGACAGCAGCGCGCTCGATGAAACCCTGGAACATATTGCTGCCCTCGACGAAGCAAACCTTGAAGAGCAGATTCAACAGATCTGGTCAGCCTTCGTATCACCTTACCCGCCGGATCGCATACTCGCGGACGCATCGGCAGAGCTACTGTCAAACAGGCAGAGTGTGCAGCATGAACGAGAACTCTGCGAGAGTATTGCCGACCGGCTAACAGCGACGAACCACCCGGGCGGCAGAGAGGAAGACGCCTGGACCTGGCTGGCACCCACCCCCGGCCTGTGGCAGCAGCACCTTAGCCTGTGGAACACCGAAGTCCTCGGCATAGACCTCTACACCGGCTCAACCGGGGCTGCACTCGCCCTCACCCAGGCCGCGCGGATGCTCGAAAAACCGGAATACACGCAGACGGCTCGCCGGGTACTAGACCCCATCGCGCAAGATGTCTTCGCTGACAGGCTTTTCAGCATTCCCCCCGAAACCTGCGACGGCATATCCTGCGGCGAAACAGGCATCGCCTTCGTGCTCGCCGCTGCCGCAGAAAACCTTCAGGATACCCGTTTTGCTGAGGCAGCCGTCAAGGTTGGCGACCGCACCGCCGCGCGCCTGGCGCAGGTTGAGCATCCCATGCCCGGGTACCTGGATCATCAGGTAGGGGCTGCCGCCCTGCTCCTGGGTTATAACCTCGCCACCGACCGCGCGGCTCTGTTGGCGGTATTAGACAGGCACGCCCAAGACATTATCGCCGGTATGGTAGAAGAAAACTGGTGGCACCGCAGCGGATTCGCCTACGGAATCAGCGGATCAATCTTCGCGCTCGCCCGCTGGAACCACGAGATGCCCTCACCCGAACGTGCTCGCGAAGCCGTCGAAATTCTTCTGCGCCGCCTCAACGACTTCAACACCGGGGACGAATGGCGAGCTCAGCTCACCGAGCATGACAGCGGCGAAGAACATGCCAGCGGCACTTGGTGTTCCGGCAGCGCGGGCATCGCCCTCGCGTTCGCGGCACTGCATCTGTGGATGCCCGAACTCGCCAGCCGCACCAACCTCGACCGCGCGGTACAGCATGCGTTCCGCACCGGAACCCGAAGCAACCTCACCCTCTGTCACGGCGACTTCGGCACCCTGGATGCGCTCGCCTGGATAGCCGACCGAATCCCCGACGTGCCGTGTGCAGAGGCTATCCGGGATGCCATCGAGAACGGTTACAGCGCATCGGATATTCGGGCGGTCCTCGACGATAAATCCGTGCGCTACTCGCTGACTCCCTCGTTCATGGTCGGTACCTCCGGTGTGCTGTCCTGGCTGGCTCGCCGGGCAGAGAATACTCGCCCGTACAGCCCTCTTATCCCCGAGCCGTTCGAGGTTCGATAGTATGGGTTTTCCTGCTGTTCTTCAGGCGGCGAAGACCGAATGCGGGCTGGGCGTGGGGGCGTCCGTCCTGCAGCACTACGGGCGCTATCAGACTATTTCAGACCTTCGCCTGATTGCCGAACCCGGTCGTGAAGGCCTCTCAATGCGCCAAGTGCGCGACCTTCTCGTCGAGGAAGGTATGGAGGTCAAAGCCTTCAGGGCGCCCTCTCTCGAACACCTTCGAGATATTGGCAAGCCGGTCATTCTGCACTGGAACAATTCCCATTACGTGGTGTTGGTGCGCATCCGTAAGGATCGCGTGCATATTATGGACCCCTCCACGGGAATGCGGGTTATGGATCTTCAGGAGGCTGAAGAGTCTTTTTCCGGCAGTATTCTGGTGCCGTCTCCGCGGAAAGATTTCAAAAAGAAATCTCGCAGTGTCTTTCAAGATTGGCAGTTGGGCACCTTCTTCACGAAGAAAATGTTCGGCCAGTACGCGCTGTTCCTGCTGCTTCTCATCATCACCTACAGCGTTACCTTTGCTGTGCCTATGGTCATTCAGAGGGTTGTGGATGCGCAGCTTAATAACGAACAAAACACCGTCGCGGTAACAACGGTCGGTGTGGTAGTCGGTGTTATTGGCTACTACCTGGTTTCCATTGCGCGTGCCGCAACGTTGGCGAGTATCGTCTCGTCCATCGGATATAAGCTCTTGGGCAATATGTTCGACAGGCTGCTGAGGCTGCCGCTGACCTATTTCGCGCTGCGTTCCCCGGGCGATATTCTCTACCGTCTCTCAAGCGTGAACACGCTGCGCAACTTCCTGTCGACAAGCCTGACCGAGTTCGTGATCAACATCGGCACGATGATTGTGATTCTCATCTTTATCGCCCAGCAATCGAGCCAGGTTTTGATAATCACCTTCGTGGTTCTTGCCGTGCTGATGCTGATCTGGTTCGTCACGGCGCGCCCCACCTCCCAGGCACTCGACGCCGAGTATGCGCACGCCTCCGAAGCGCAGGTGGTTGAGCTTGACGCTATCAACACCATTGCAGCCATGAAGATGACGGGTTCTTCAACGCCCACCTATAACACCTGGCGCGAAGCCTATATGCAGTCGCTGGCGTCGATGCGCCGCCGCATGGTGCTGCAGCAGGGTGTGCTCGGGTCTGCCGCATCCGTGGTGCAGCTGGGCGGTCCTCTGATTCTGTTGTTGGCGTCGATACCGCTGGTGAATGATGGAACGCTCACGCTCGGTCAGGCTATTGCGACCGAGGGTATTTCTGCGCTGTTGTTTTCGTCGGTCGCTTCGACGATGTTCGGCATTATGAGCATTATTGCGGTGGACCGTGCGGTTGCGCGTATCGTGGATATTCAGCGTTATGAACCGGAGAAGAGCACGGGATCTGTCACCGATATTGCTGATGGCGACCTTGACCTTGAGAACGTGAATTTTACGTATCCGGGTGGTAATAAACCTGTGCTGACGGATATCTCGCTGCGCGTGCCAGAGGGCCACGATGTTGCTCTCGTGGGTTCGTCAGGTTCGGGTAAGAGTACCTTGGCTAAGCTGTTGTGTTCGTTGTACAGCCCGGTTTCTGGCACGATTCGTGTGGGCGGAATCGATGTTAAAGATTATTCTTTGGACGAGTTGCGTTCCCATATTGGGTATGTGCCGCAGCAGCTGCAAACCAGGTCGGGAAGTCTCTACGATAACCTCACCGCAGGTCTGGATGACGGGCGTAGTCGTGAAGAAATCGAAGAGAGTATTCTTGCGATGGGCATCCTGGATTTTGTTAAGGATTTGCCGATGGGTTTCGATACGATCATGGCGAGCGGCGGCGAGAACTTCTCGGGCGGTCAGCGTCAACGCATCGCGATTGTCACGGCTCTGCTGCGGTACCCGCGGATTTTAGTGCTGGACGAAGCTACCAGCGCTCTAGATACCACAACCGAGCGGCAGGTGACGGAGCTGATTGCCCAGTATCAGTGCACGAAGGTTGTGGTGGCGCACAGGCTTTCAACGGTGCGCAACGCCGAGAATATCGTGGTCATGGAGGATGGGCGCATTATTCAGAGCGGACGCCACGATGACCTGATGATGGTTGAGGGCCGGTACCGGGAGCTTTACTCTCAAGAAGAGCAGAGCAGCCAGGCGGGGTACATTTGGGCACAGTGGCCCCCCACGAAGGTTTCTCGCCACGGCTTCGGTTTGGGAATGTTCACCTCGTAGCTCACGACCCTGTTGGATGCGCGGTGCACGCGGGGGTTCTGTGCAAGTGTTTCAACGCACTGGTAGAACTGGAAGCGATTGCCCATCATCTCCTCTTGTGTGAATGTCCTGCAAAGGGGAGTGCAGGACTATCCTGTGACTACTACAAAGCCGCGCCTGCCGCCGATGTAGTGGGAGAGCACCATGAAAGCAGCCAGAACAAGCTCTTGGAGATTATCATCGAGAATTTCGAGGGCGTAGTTGTATTTCAGAACAAAACCCGGGCGAGTAATTTTGGCGATGATCTTATCTTCCTGGGTTATCGTGAATTTGCCGGATCCGCTGCTTCCGTCCAGGAGGAATTCTGCATCGGCTGTTTTAATGCTGATGCTCGGGTGGAAAGGTTTCCACTCTAGCCTTTCTAGAGAAGCGCTGCTTCCGTCAGCGAAGTCTGCGGTGTAGTGGTGTTTGGCGTCTGGTACACGGCTGACCGTGATGAGTTTTTCTTCGGTATCTGCCTTAGTGAAGACGACGCTTTTCCCACCGAGTCGGAGCCTGCCATCGGTTTCATAGATTGGTTTGAAGTCAGTGTTGAGGATGTTGTATCGGTATTCGGGGTATGCCATCTTTGACTTGGCGTAGAAAGTAGTCATAGGTTTGTGTCTTTTCGTAGAAAAATTAGTGGTCCTGGGGTTTATTTTTCTGCGCGGAAGATTTTTTGTGTTCTCGGTACATTATCCAGAACCCGCAGACGATAAGAACCGCGCCGAGAACAAAAGAAGTCGTGAGATCGAGCGGCAATATATGACCGTCACCAATACGGGGTAGCGCTAAAACGAAAGTTGCCAGGGCAAAGACCCAGAGCGAAGACGGAATTTCTTTACGTTTTGACTGTTTATCCGGGTGATCATTATGCGCCATGTTTGCTCTTCTCACAGGTTGCCGACTAGGGGTTATGACATGTTGAGAGAATACGCTCACTATTACATTATATTGTTCAAATTTATAGAAAACAAGGAATTTGTGCATCATTTATATTTATTGTTATGTACAAAATAGTTCTACTTATCGACTGCTTAAAAATATAAAAATATATTAGGGTTTACGCGGTGTATGTGTGATGTTATTGTGGGTCAAATAGATGTAAAACCTTTTACTAGATTCTTGTACATTTATGAATAAGCGCAGGTGGTTTTTCGTGAAGGCAGCTTATCCGGGTACAAAGTGTGCCGCCCTCGGGGTGTTGCTCGCGTTATGTCTTACGACGTGTGGCACACCGAAGGCACAAGAGTCTAAGAGTCCGGAAGAGTCGTTGAAGAATAGCGCCCTAGCGGTCTCCGTTGCTGGTGACTATCGAGAAAGTGAGGATCCTGGAGGAGGTGTGGGCTTCTACGATCCGCACACCAACTCGTGGACTAAGCTGTCCAATGAAGGATCTCAGACCTCAGAAATTGACTACTATAACAACAAGCTTTATTTCGGGGATAAAAAGAAGGACTATATTTTAGGAGACTCACTGCAAGGTTACGACAGGAACTACGAGTCTGTTTATAACGAGGAGGTATGGGGACTGGATAATGGTGGATTTATCGCAACCAAAAATATTGGCTATACCGAAGATAAAACCTCCTATATTTATAAAATAGTCACCCATGATGGGCAGAATACCGAAGTTCACACCTCGAATCGTAGTATTAAGAACCCTGCACGGTGCGCTAATGGCAGTGTATGGACTGTCAATAATGAATCACACAATTCTCTTGGGCAGAAGCAGAAAGAGAACCAAGGCGATACAAAAGATAAAAACGAACCGACTAAACTGATTCGCCTATACCCTAACTTTTCCGATGATCCTGTAACCGAGCATACGTTTTCTCTTCCCAATGAAGGAATCGATGGCATCACGTGTGTTGGGAATAAAGTCGTTATCATACGGGATACCTATCCTCCCGGCAGCGACCCACAGAGGAGCAGCTCAAAAGATGTTACGGGTTCCGTTCTTGAGGTATTTGATACAGATACCAGTCAGGCACATGAAGTTCCTATAAGCGGCGACCATGCAGTGCGTGTGAACAATGACATGTGGCAGTCGAAGGAGGGGCATTACCATGCAATCGGTCGCGAAATATGGTGGCAGTCGGGCGATGGGACTATTATTTCTACAGATGTAGAAATCGGAAAAAATACCCGACATTTCACCCTTAAAGACTATAAGAGGTCAAAAGATCAGGGTCTCTTTTATTGGTCCGATAAGTATCTCTACAACATAAACTCAACGGACAATAAGGATACTCTGCGCATATACAGCCTGCATGAGAATAAGCTGATTAAAGAAAAAGAACTCCCCGACATGAAGGCTATCCTGTCGAAGCATCAATTTACGTATGCCATGGTGGTCACAAACGAGGAAGAGCTTCTCAAGCTATAAAAATAAGAAGGCTTATCCATAGGGTCTGTGCGCCCCAAACCCTGCCTTCACCCCATCAGCGTGCATCTTTGATAGGCTTCCGGGTAAATGCCGTTTGAAGATTTTGCCAGGATAAAACACTCATGGAAGGGCTGCTTATGGCTGTTAAGCGTATCGTTACTAACCTTGCCGCTGATAAACCCGAGTCTGCCGCTACTTTTTATCGGGATGTCCTGGGTCTGGAGCTGCTCATGGACCACGGATGGATACAGACTTACGGCAATGCGGAAACTATGACTGTGCAAGTCAGCATAGCCAGTGAAGGGGGCTCAGGTACACCGGTTCCTGATTTATCGATTGAAGTAGATAATCTTGATGAAATCCTCGCTCGCATTCATGCGGCAGGTATTGCGCTTGAATATGGCGTTGCTGAAGAGCCCTGGGGAGTGCGGAGGTTTTTCGTTCGCGATCCGCTGGGGAACCTTGTGAATATTTTGCAGCATGTGTAGAGGATTCGCCATCAAAATTATCGCCAGAAAATGGGTTATCAAATCGCTGGAAGAGCAGCTAAACCCTCATAAATTTAGCTTTCCTTAGATCCGGTGTGCGAAGACGGCACTACGGCATGTATGGAGTCTGCGGCGAGAGCATCCGGAGTGGTGGAGTCCAAGCCGAACCCAGCGCAAGCCGAAGACCCCAGCCAAACAATTTTTAAGGTGCCCTTGCCGGGTAGAGCGTGAGACCCCGCGGCGTCGGGGTCTCGCTTGTGTGGTGCAGGCTATCAATGGCCTGCTTGCTCTGTCCTGTCGTCCTGTTGCCTGTGTCTGTCGGTATTGCTTGTTTGGGTTGTTTTCTCCGGGGGGATGTCCTTTTCTAATTCGATGTCAGCAATTTTCCACTGTTGCGTATCCCAGCG
>ERZ1036435.160-NODE-160-length-57083-cov-21.514817_pt1 | contig 57083 bp, 66 predicted proteins | sample MGYA00514223_ERZ1036435 | MGnify/ENA primary metagenome ERZ1036435 (study PRJEB33795, sample SAMN09464927) | human gut metagenome | host: Homo sapiens | place: USA: Stanford, California | collected 2016-08 | study: EMG produced TPA metagenomics assembly of the... | reverse complement strand
GAAGGGGCCCATGAGCAGCGGGCGCACGAGCTTCTTGAGATCCTCCGAGCCCACGTGCACGCCGGCCAGCAACTTGTCGATCGCGGCCTGCTCTGCCTTCGTGTCGTGCTCACCCTCCACGTCCGTGAAGTGGTCACGGGGAAGATTGTGCGGGCTCAGTGTGACCCCCGTCATACGACCGGTGTTTGCATTGCTGTACTTGATCGTCCCGCGCAATCGACCATCCGAGTTCGTCGAGCCTTGAGCGATGACATACTTGGTCGCGGCTGACAGAGCGGCCAACTGCTTGCGCTCAACGGCCTCACGGACCTCGTCCGGGAGATCATCGCGCTCCAGGAGCTCGGCGACATGGGCCTTGTCGATGGACTCCATCTCGAAGCCCTGGTCGGCGAGCCACCCCTTGAACTGCTGCACACTGTTCGGGTTGTCCAGACCTGTGATCTCCTTGACACGAGCCAGGTCCTTCTTCTTATTGGCCTCGTACTGACGGTGAGCGGCACCCGCCAGCGCCGCGTCGATCTTGATGCCCCTGTCGTTGATCCGCGTGGCGGTGATCCACGCCTCGTACTCCTCGGCCGACGGGAAACCCTTGCCGAGCCTGTAGATGTTGTCCCGCATGGAGATGACGTCCTGCCGGTTGTACTCGACATAGGCGTCCCAGTCCGCGGGGCGCTCCTCGGGCAGCGTCCTGCCGCCCTTGCGGTTGGGCACGGAGAACATGTTGATGAGCCGTCCGCCGGCCTCATCCTTGGCCTCACCCCCGACTACCTTGCAGAAGCCCTTCAGGGATCGGGGATAGCCCCACAGCGAGGCGAGTACGGCCGTGTCGATGTACTCCTCGGGGTCGATGTACGTGCCGACAGGGAAACCCTTCAGTGCGCTGAAGTTGATCCGCTCGAAGTCGCTGTTGTGGGCGATCTTCTTCACCGTGGGATCGAACAGGCCGGGGATCGCTTTGATCTCCTCGTGGCCGTACGCTGTATGAATCTCGCCCTGGCCGATGCACCACGAGCAGATGAGGATCATCCAGTGTTCGTCCTCGACATATCGATAGACAGTGTTCTTCTTCAGATCGACAGTCGAGTAGGTCTCGATGTCCAGATGAAGCTCGGATCCGTCGAAGATATCCTCGAACCCGTAGGTTCCCGAGGAGCGGCCCTCGGTCCTCGCCGCCCTGTCGAGCTGGTCGAGCGTCCACGTGCCTGGGGCCCCGAAGGCCCCCACAGTGAACCTGTTGCCCGGCGTGGCTCGTTCAGTGACCTCGATCGGACCCTCGATGCCTGCGTCCTTCTTGGCCTGCTGGAGCGCAACGAATTGCTCGCCCGTCAGGCCGTTGACGTCTGGTACCAGTATTTGCACAGTTCTCTCCTCACTGGTTGGTACATATGTATAGTACACAGAGAGAACCTCGGGCCGCAACCCGAGGTTCCCATGAGTCAGTCTCGTTGCTTGAGTGAGACCATCCTGACTTTCTTCCCTGCTTCGTTTCTCACAACTGGTACGGCGAGACGCCCCATGCGAGCCCCAGCATCGACGATCTCATCAGCCCGTCGAGTATTGTCGATTCGACGGAGAAGATGACCCAGCACTGCGTCACGCGTCGCTGTCTTGTTGGGCTGAGCCGCCAGGAAGGCTTCGACCTGCGCAACATCCTTGCTGATGTCGGAATCCGCAGCACAGGTGACGAACGCCTCGAAGGCCTTCAGGTGAACTTCTGCCAACTGAATGGCCTTCACCGCATGGCGCATCTTGACCGTGTGCTGCTGCTCAGCAGCAGCGATCAAGGCCGCCATACGAAGGATCGACAGGCCCAGACGTTCAACGCAGGGGACTAGGTACTCGCTGTACAGCGGGTGCTGATCCGCGAGAACTGCGCACATGTTCCCCGCGTCCCGGATACGATCCAGGGCCTTCTCCTCGAAGGCGATGAGAGCACGCGCGTCTTCACCCTCAACCGTGAAAGGCTCCAAGGCCTCGCGCTCCTGACGCCAGTGGTGCTTGGTGAGCGTCAGAATCCGAAGGTTCAGGTTGAACATATTGTCCTGCCGTTGGAGCGTCTTGTCGTCCGTGTCCGACAGGACGGTGAAGTCGTCCATGGTTCTTGCAGGATCGAACTCCGTGGACTCGGGCAGAACGGGCAGACACCTCGGGACGAACCCCGAGGCGATCTTCTCCACCTTCAGGTTTCCCGCAGTCTGGTCCAGGATCCCCATGCACAGGATCGACAGGGAGAACGGCGTCTCTCTGCGGTACTCATGACCCTTCTGCTTCCGGGCTATCGAAGGGATGTAGCCATCGTAGGCCTTTGTGAGGAACCCGATCTCGCCGTCCATGTACGAGCCGGAGCGCATGGCGCGGGCGAATAGGTCCTGCACCTCGTCCAGGATCACGAGGAGTGACTCTCCGGGCCGCTCCCCGCAGTGCTGAGCCAAGGCTTCGGGTGTGTGATCCTCAGGGCCGATTAGATCCAAGTTGAACTCCGCCCCGACACGACGAAGGAAATGCTTCACATAACTGGCCGTGGTTGACTTCTTGTCTCGTGTCGTTCGTCCAAGGAGGAGCGTATAGAGGTTGCAGCCCAACCTGCCGAACGACGTGCGGATCCGGATGTCCGACCCGAGCACTGCGGAGAGAATCGACATAGCCGCCGCGTAGTTGAACTGCTTCGATGTGCGTGACGACATGTCGTTCATGTACTGGGCCAACGAGTCCACCACGGTATCTTGCGGGACATTATCGAACTTCTCGTTGATCAGATGTACGTCACCCCAGAACAATCCATTGCGCTCGTCCTGCAACCGAGGAATGCGCATCGTCTCCCCGTTGATCGCCTCGATAGCAATCGCGTCAGCAAGACCCTCTTGAACTTCCTGGTCATCATCCCAACGTGCCTTGTCGCGCTGAATCTGAATCCACAGGTCACTGTCCGGACGGCCGTCACGTTTGTACTTGTTGCAGCCAGCGTCCTGAACAACAGTAAAGACATCGGCGAGCTCGACACCGGCCTCGAACAGGGAACACTCTAGGGAGTACATAAGAGCCGACCAGTCGTCTGATGGCAGAGGATCATCTGCATACAGCGCCGCGATCTTGTTGTCCTTGAGGCGATTAATGATCGCCATGGCCCCGTCCTGATCGACCTCGGGCATCTCCATGATGAGATCGACCTTCGGTGTCGAGGCCGGGGAGTACGCCGCTGTGAACTCCCTAACCGAGTAGGACATCCTGTCGTTGAACTCGACGGTGACCTGGATCGGGAGCCCGTACTTGGGCTTTGTGTTCATAGTTCCAGGCACGCGGAGCTTCTTCGCCAATGGCCAGCCTCGGTCCACGCCCGTGTCAGCATGCGTCTGGTAGACCCCCCGGTTGAGCTGCTCGATGTCGAGGTTCCCCTGTGAGCGGTAGTCCGACAGCCGCCAATAGGCGTGGTAGTGCTCAGGGCTCGACTTCACGAGCACTGTCGGTTCCAGGAACAGGTCGTCCGGGTGGAGACCATCCAAGTCAGCATAGACGCAAGCCAACTGTTTCACATTCTTCTTCGTCGCGTGGCGTGCGGACGATAGAGTGGAGGGCTTGTGGAAGAGCATGGGTGACCAGTAGACGTCCTCGTCGGACATCTTCTCGACGACCTCGCGCATCCGCTCCGCTTCGGTCGGCCAGTGGTACCACTGGCAACGAGACAGTCCGCCGCCGGGGCCCAGGCTCATAATGGGCACCCACCCTTCATCATCGGGGAGGATGCGCTCGAAGAACTGTTGTAACTGGCTCATGTGTACCTCGATTCTGTGAGACGACTCGCCGCTACCCACAACGCTAGCAGCCCCCGACGATTTTGTCGAGGGCTGCTAGCGTATCAGGCGATCGTTACAGGAGCGTGATCTTCGCCGAGGAGGTCTTCTTCGGGTCGAAGGTCAGACGCTTCACCGAGTTGGACGGGTTCCAGGTGTCCTGAACCGGGTTCCCGCTCTCATCAGTGATGGGATCTCCGTTCTCATCCATCTTGTAGACGGGCTGCCCGTTCTGGTCGAAGCGCTTGCGGCCCTCGTCCACGGCGATGTCGAGCGTAGCGCCTACGCCCTCCAGGCCCTCCTCGACAGACTGCACGGTGTTGTCGATCTGAGCAGGGGAGAGCTTGGCCTTGAGCTCGGCCGGATTGCTCGGCCACTGGCCAGCCGCACCGAAGTACTTCGGGAGGTTGAAGTGAATCTGCTCCTTGCCGGTGCGCTTGCTCTTGATGGTGAAGACCGTGCGATCGAGCACAGTCTTGCCCGCCTCGGTGTCGTCCCCGTCTACGGTCCACTCGACAACGAGCATCGGCTTCCCGCTGGACTTGGACTCGGTGACCTCGACACTGGAGACATAAGCGTGGTGCTTGCCGGGCTTGATGAGCTCGAAGGCACCACCCTCACGAGCGACGTCCATGTCGGAGAGGTTGATAGACAGCATGCTGGTTCTCTTTCTGTTGTTGGGTTGCTGTTCGGTCAGTTAGTCTTGCTCAGGGCCTGTTTGATGAAGCCGTAGAACTTCGACATGGTGGGGCTCCCGATGGCCTCGGGGAACCCGGTGATGCGCTGCTTGGTCAGGGTTGACTTCTCCTGCGTGAACAGCGCGGGCACGAGCACATCATTCCCTTTCTCGTCCTGCGTGTCAACCCAGGACATGTATCCGACGAAGTCGAACATGGACGGGAGCTTGCGGATGGACTTCTTGCCCTCGAACGAAGGGCTCACGAGCGTGGCGCCAGTGACCTCGTTGGTCTCCCGCTCCGCGTGCGTGATCGCGATGAACGACACGCCCTTGGCGTCCGACAGGGCCTTGATGATGGAGCGCGGTGCCTCGTAGGCGGCGGCCCATGCGGCGAAGGTGTCCTTCGGGTTGATGGTCTGGAAGTGGTTGACCACGAGTTCCTGAAGCTGATCGAGCGTGTCAATCACCACAGTCCTGAACGGGAACTCGCCCTTGTCGATCGAAGGCTTGATCACGTTCTCGAAGAGCTTGACGCAGTCGTTCCATGAGTCGCAGTGAACGATGGTGGTCTTGTCGAGATCACCCCACTGACCCAGCGGCATGGTGCCATTCTCGAAGTCGATGTACAGAACGGGCGCCAGGTCATCGCACTTCGATGCCGTAGCCGCGAGCGAGCTCTTGCCGGTTCCGGCCAGGCCGAACAGGAGCAGCGAGAACGTGGAGAGGTCCTCGGGTTGCACCTCCCTCAGCCCTGACTTCTTGAACAAGTCGTTGAATGTTGACATCTCAACCTCCGAAGATGACGGTTCCGATGACCAGGGTGACTACCCCGGCGAAGATGACGCTCCCGATGACGATGCCCTCACCGATCATGAGAAGCCAGTCGTCCTTGTCGGGACGCTTCCGATTCTGTCGTGCGTGACGCATCTCAGCCTTTCATGTAGTGGATCGGTCTGTACTTACTACAGTAGAAGCACTCGGGTGCGCTGTCAAGGTCTGTGATCAGATCGTCACTCTCGAGAGCCTTCTTATAGATCAGCCCTGCGCGCCCCAGAGCATAGACGGCGAGGTCCCTGTCGTACGGCATCGACAGGGCGGTGAGCTCGGACTCGACCACATGAACCGTGGCGTCCCGAGGCAGGAGCACCAGCGTGACAGTGTTCACGTCGTAGCCTTGGTCCTCCATGCCTTTCCCGTACAGACAGAGCTGGATGTAGTACTGAAGGAACTGTGCTGCTCCGTAGTCCTCAACGATAGCGTCAAAGCCGTCTCTCCGGGATTTATGGTACAACCGCTTGAACGCGTCCCGCTTTTTCAAGGAGACGAGCTTCCAGTCCATCACCTCCCCTGCCTCGATGTCGAACCTGTCGAGCGTTCCCTTGATTGGGCCGTAGCCTCCGACATCACCGACATGGACCGGTTGCTCCACGAGAACCTCGGCCTCCCGTTCCATGTCGCGACTGCGCTTCTCGCACAGCAGGTGGAACGCTGTCCCGAGCAGTGGAGCGATGGGTGTCTTCTCGTTCTCGCCGGGGCGCTTGATGCCCATTAAATCCTCGGCGAGACAAAGATCACAGCACTTGCCTAGACCTGATGGCCCGACACGGCGCTGCTTGTCCCGCTCGGATCGTGCGGTTAGGAGACGGCGGGCACGATCAATGGCTGCGGTAGAAGTCAAGAGCCTCAGCCTCCTCGATCGCGGTCTGTGCCTCCTTGATGAGCTGGCTCATCACAGGGTCATCGGAAATCGTCTCGGCCAGATCCTCGACGAACTCAAGTCTCGGGTCCCCGATATGGACACGTTCAGTGACCAGGTACGGCCCCCTGATCGCGGCATCGAGCGCGTTCGGCAGAGACTTGAAGGACCAGGCGACCTCGTTGATCTTGTCGAACCAGACGTCGTATCGTTTCATAGGAAATCCTTCCGGTAAGTGCTCCCACCCTACGAGGTTTTGGCTCCCAAGTCAAGGGAGGAAATCACCTCGCGAAGCCGAAGTTTTTCGCGGGCCGTGGGCTCCCAACTCGGCTGGGTTTTTCAGGCAGAGCAGAACCGCCCGGCCCCGAAGGACCAGGCGGTTTCCGCCCCACAGTTACGAGGATCACACTGTGTCGAAGAGCACCTCGACGGGGTTCTTCACCTCGTCGAGCACCTCCCCCTCCCAGGCCTCGATCTCCTTGCGGTACATAGGCCCGAAGATGTTCGTAAGCTTAATGTTCTCGATCCTGATCTTCACTCGGAACACTCGGAACGGCTGTTTGTACTCCTGCCCCCGCGAGATCGCATGAGCCAACGTCGGGGTGAAGAACAGACCACGGTTCAGCGTCGTGCGCTTCTCCTCCGGGATCGACACGGTCTTTCCGACCTCCCACTTAGTGGGCTCGCCATAGAGTTGACCCGTCAGGCTGTCTGCACTTGTCGTCTTGTAGACGAGGTACTCGGTCTCGAAAGAATTCAACGGGAGGGCCAAATGATTCAGAAACCCCCGAGTGGCAGTGAAAAGACTTCCTTTATCTTCGTTGCTCCCGAAGCACTGAATCTTCCCGTCGCCATGAACAATAGCGCCCGACTCGTGCTGAACAACTGACATATCGGAGACGGCGTTAACCCGCGAGCTCTTGTATGCAATAGCTCGCGAAGTATCGAGCAGAACACCGGATGAATTACCGTAGAAGTCTCCATTCGCGCGATCGAAGAGCATCACACGTGAGCCCCTGTCAGCCTGGAATCTAGCGGAATCGTAAGCCTCCACCTGTCCACAGAACCAGAGTTCGGTGTTGGTGAGATCATAAAGATCAACATTTCTGCACGTCACGAGGCGGCCTGTTGACTGCCCGATAACGCGCACTCGCTCACAAGCCGTGCAGTCGAAAAGGCAACCCCGAGTAGTATTGATCTCGACGTCGGAGACATCTTCGAGCTTCACGTACAAATCACCGATGAGGTCCAGTGATCCAGCCCAACCCGAAATTTTCAGTTCCGCGTCCCCGAAACCCTCTACCTTGAGACGCTCAACGGAGTCTGGAATCTCGGAGCCATCAATGCATAGGTATTCACCTCCATACAGCCCCAATTTTTTGACTTTCGCATTCCCGAAATGCTTCAGGTTTTCCAGGATTTCGTCCCGGCTTCTCTTCCCACAAGGCATGAAAATGTTACCTTTCTGCAATGTTCGGAGCGGTTGTGGTAGCAATTTGATGCTGGTAATGGGAGCCCAAGGACGCATCTCCGTAAGGAACCAGCGGCGGCGTGTCGAGTTCCAGAATCGACAACTGAGCAATGGCGCAGCCGGTGGGAAGCTCCAGCGGGCGAGCCGCGAGATTGCAGAGCTCCAACGTGATCGTGCCGTAGAAGCCCGGATCAATGAAGCCAGCTGTGATGTGCACGAGCAATCCGCGCCGAGCCCACGATGATTTCCCCTCGACACGGGCAACGAGATGCGCGGGAATGCCCACGCACTCCGTCGTCCGAGCCAGTGCGAACTCCCCGGGCTTGAGGAGAACGGTGTCCGTAATCCTATCGTCGCGATGCTCGGTGGGCAGTCCGACGTCGCGAATGACATCGCGATGCAGGTGCATCTCGACGCTCGCCGGCTGAATGGCGCCGGTGGATAGTGGCGTAATGGTGAGGACTCCGCTGTCGAGGAGTCGTGTGATGGTAGTGGATGAGAGCATGCTCATGCGGGTACCTTTCTGCCCCGGACGAACGACCGGGGCGTGGTTGGATCGGTTAGGTCGTGTGTCGAATCGTGAGTGCTTCAGGTATCTCGGTCCTATAACTTCCTCTCGTCATCCCTATCGCGCGCATTGTCGGTACGGACAGTACTTCATGCTCGGCCAGTGCTTTCAGTTCTCCTAGCGTCCAGACTGCACCGCGGTCAAGCCGCGCCTGTAGGGTCCCTTTCCTCCAGCCGACAACGCGCGAGACCTCAGCCGCGCCGCCTTGCCGTTTGATCTCTCCTCTCACTAGCCGGGCTATGCGCTCGTCCTCCTCTGCTACTGACTCTGATAGTGCGCGCCTCACTGCATCTCCGCATCGTGCTGTCGAATCTTCTCGTCGTCCTGTCCGATTACGTGCGCCTCGAAACTTTGGTGCTCGCGAGCATCCTGGTCGGCCTCGTACTGCACACGAGTCATCACGAACGCCTCACCGGTACCGTCGCCGTCAACGGCCGGATCCCAGACGCACACGTCCTCACCGTCGGGAAGCGCTCCGTCATCCGACAGGCAGTGCGCGATGTCCTGCACCTCCATCGCTCCGGTCCGCGAGTGGTGCACCGTCCCCAGTGCAATGCCGATGATCGTGCCGACCAGGGCGGGGACGATGATGAAGGCCAAGATCTTGTGGGAGAGTGTCATTTTCGGTTCCTTTCGAGGGTTGGGGGGTTCAGTTCTGAGTGAGGCAGGCGACGACTGACTCGATGTCTTCGGCGTCCACGATATCGCGGTAGATCACATCGCGCAAGGGGTTGTCGGTCTCGATCTCGACACACACCGGAAGACCGGGCCCGTCGTACCAGATCACGAACAGACTCGGATCGGAGCACTGCCAGGACTCGATGTAGGTGGGCTCCGCGTCCGTCGCCGGCGTGCATGCCGTCTGCCCGATCTCAAGGCCGGGCATCATGTCAATGAAGATGTCCTGCGCCTCGCCTAGTGTCAGCATCATGTGCTCCTTCCTGTTCGGTTCCTGCGATGACTCAATACTGCCCCACATCATGTCGTCGCGCAACCCTTCACTACGTGACACCGCTCACTTATCAATTGCTGGCCTTGATCCGACATGGGCGCTCTGTCGTCACCTCTCAGCCGCCCTGGACTATAACTACACGCTCTGCACAGTTCACATACTGGGATTCTGCACCATGTATTGTGTCAAAAGTGACCGCGACCACTGAAATGAACAGTTCAATAGGGACTGTGGTCCTAGGTACTGCGTCATATTTCAGGCTCTGATCAAACTCTCTCGTCCGCATAATGAGATTTCTCCCCATGGTGTAGCACTACAAACCCCTGAAAACCACTTATAAATCGGTAGTTCAACACTCAACAACCGCAGAATTCCAACGAATTTGACAGGCATGGTCCTCTATAGGCGTCCAACCGAATCCCGAACCGAAAGGGAACCCACCATGCACGCTTCCATCTCCTCCATCATCGCCCGCCTCGACAGCGACGTTTACCTCGACCGCAGCGACGCCCTCTTCGACATCGAGACCGGCGCCCGGCACATCAAGCCCGCTGACCGGGCCGTCATCGTCGGCCGCCTCGTGGGTCTGCGCGAGCGGACCATCGAGGGTGCGCTCAGCCGCGGTTGCCCGAGTCGCGCCGCCGCCGAGGAGCAGGACCTTGGCGTCCTCCGCATCGATGAAGTGATCGATTGCCTCTGCTGAGCGCCTCACCAACAGCCCCCGCCGGGTTTCCGGCGGGGGCTTTCTCGTGCCTGCGCGCCTAAGGCCACAGGAGGCCCGTAGGCGGCACAGAAAGACGCCCTCAGTACCTAGTACTGGGGGCGCCCTAAAAAGCTCTCAGATGAGCCCAGAGACCTTCAGATCGGCATACCGCTGGTCGAGCCTGGGGATGACCGACTTGGTATCGACTGTGCCCGGGCACTGGAGCAACCACCTGACCACGGTGCTGGTCTGGCCCGTGCGGTGCAGCCGGCCCTGTGCCTGCACGCAGCGCACCACCGACGGATCAAGTCCCACCCACACTTCATGCCGACAGACCCGCTGTAAGCCATCCACTCCTTCAGCCACCGCGGGGATCACCGCACACAAGATATGAGGACCATCTTTGTCGAGGAAGCTCTGCCACTCGTCCTTGTGCTCGCCATCCACGCGCGCGCACGAGTAGCCGGCCTTTTCCAACTGCGCGACCAGCGGAACCTGAAATTTCTTCGACGGCGAGTAGACGATGACTTTCTCATTACGGATATCGCGCAGGATATCGAGCAATGCCGTGATCTTGCCGCTTCGCGAGCCCGGGTCGAAATACCACTCGTCGTCCCCGCCCTGCACGGAACGCACGCGCATCTGCCCCAGCGTCACCTGCCTGAGTCTCATATCGCGCGTCACCGGTAGTCCGACAACGGCAGGATGATCATCCATCCACGCCACCGCCTCATCGCGCAGCATCTTGTACTGCCTGCGTTGCTCCGCAGTCATCGCGCAATCCACACGGCGAATGTCCACCGGTGGCAGCGCCCCGGCTACATCCTCGATTCGCATGTCCTGCCACTCGCCCCGCGCCCGGTGACCTTTCGACAACAGCCCCGGTCTCTTCTCCGCGCCGTACGTCACCGAGTACGGCCCGCCGAAATAACAAGGCTCACTCGTGAAGAATGCTTGCGCGAACTTAGTGAACCCCGGATATTTTTTGGGCCACAAGAATTTCAGTGCTCCGTAGATGTTCTCGGGCTGGCCGCCCGCCGGCGTCGCGCTGAGCGCCAACCGGTGCTTTGCCTTCACCTTGCATAGCGCTTGCGATGTCACTGTTCTGAAATTGCACGCGCGGTGGATCTCATCGCCGATGACCCAATCGAACTCCACGCCTCCGAGCACTCGTGTCGAGGCCTTGCTCTTCACACGTCCCGCTCGTGCGTCATAGCCCTTCCTCTTCGACACGCTTGCCAGTAGTTCCCAGCTGATGAACGACACACCCCGGGGCTTGTCGCCGTTCAGTAGTGATTCAAGCGCCTCGCGTTCAATCTTCCTGCGCTTGCTCAGCACATTGAACTTAACTTCGTCATCGGGCCAGACCTGTCCCACCGCACGACGCCATCCGCTCTCCGTGCGCAACGGCGCCACGACGAGCACCGACAGATCGCCGAACTCAATACCCTCCTGTCGTGCCATCCGATCAATAACCCATAGCGACATGAGCGTCTTACCGCATCCTGTTCCCGCGCTCACAAGGCCCGTGCCACCCGCAGTAACCAAGCCGCGGACGGCGCGTTCCTGAGCCTCAACCGGCTCAATCATCGATGCTCCTCACCCACGCGTACGCCTCACTGGCCATACGCCTCACGTCCTCCTCGTCCTCGGGCAGCATCTCGTCATAGGGCGTCCACTCCCCGGTTCCAATCCGGTGCTCCAGTTCGATCCGGCCCTCCCCGTAGCCGACACTCTCGTAGTACGCCCGGCGGCTCAGGTTGTACGTGATCGCAGAGCGAGTCCACACAGACATCTGGTCCTCGGACGAGCGCACGGCCCAGTCGTCCTCCGCGGTCTCCACGGCGACTGTCTCAACCCATGCCTCGACCATCGGGTCTTTCGCGCACTCGATCATCGCGTCGATCACCGCGTCCGCGTCGTCCGAAACATCGCCGTCGCGGTAGTCCCCCGACTCGGGGTTCACCACCGACCACAGGAACGCACCGTCAACGGCGTAGTAGCCCTGCACCGTCACTTCGCCCCACGTGATCGTCCAAGAGTCGTGCACGTCCTGCGGCCCTTCGAGGTGATAGGCCTCGTTCCGGTGCTCCAGCCACGACACAACTTCGTCGCGAATATCCGCATCGCACCAATGCTGCCACTCCATTGTCGTTCGAGCGGCGTCCTTCACAGCATCATCGAGGTGCGAGTACCCGTCCGCATCGAACAACTCACTGTCCACCGACACGTTCACCGCGACCCAGTCCTCCAGCCTGTCGCTGTACGGGTCGCGCTGCCACTCCACCGACACGGGCCCCATGCGCAGCCAGCCCACCATGTCGTCGTCAGCCCAATCGTACTCGATGCCACCGAGCACGTTCGCCTCATCGGTCCACTCCAACACCTTGCGCGTCTTCTCGACAGCGTCCGCAATCGTCTCCGTCATTATCTTCTCCTTCGCCTTTCGTAAGTGTTCAGTTCTCGTCGTACGCAGCGGCGTAGAGGTACTCCGCGGCGATCTCGACATCGGCCTCATCGGTGATCCAGCCTTCACCTTCATCGCCGCACCTCCACCAAGCACCGGCCAGCGCCTCATCGCCGTGCTCCCCGCGGTCGTCGCCCAGTGCCAGGCTCGCCGTCCCCAACGACACGCTCGTGGCGCCCTTGGTCACCGGCTCGCCCCGGTCCTGCATGTACTCGTAGACAGCCTCAACGCTGCGCTCCGCGGACCACTCGCTGTCGAGCTCCACCGACAGTCCGAACAGGCCCGTCGCGTACTGCCTCGCCTCGTCGGTCAGCACCGGTGCGCACAAGTGCTCGCTCAGGCACTCGGCCTCCTCGACATCGATGTCGTAGTAGTCGTGCAGCCAGTCCTCGAGCACGACACGCGCCGTGCTCGCCTCATCGAGAATGATCGATCCCGCATCGCCCCGCGTGTCGGTGACCACTCGTCCGGTCCACTTCATCCTTGGTTCCTCCTCGGTTCAGGCTCTGTGACAAGCCCTCTTGCTGTTGTCGGTATCTACTCTAACTACATCATGTCGTCCAGGTCAATCTCTCACCCTGTGATACTCATCACGGTCCATACCTCTCCGTCCGGCGTCTCGTCCGGGAGCCTCCTCATGTCTCTTCCGAGCTTCGACACAACCGTCGAGGCCATCCTCAGCCACGACAGCATCTCGGTCCACTGGAGCATGTACAACTCATCCGCCTCGTTCTGCTCCATGGCCTCGACAACCGCCCGAACATCGCTCAGGTCAACAGCCGTACCGCCCCGCATCACGAGCACGTGCCCCCCGTTCACCGGTTCTCCCCCTTCATGATCATCTCGACGGCCTGCACGATCACCGGCCCCGGTACGCACGACAGGTCCCCGCCTGCTCTCTCCCGCACCTTCATCAGCGCCTCGTCCCTGGTCATCCCGTGCTCCTTCCTATGGCTACCAGGCAGGGCCCCTACCTTCGGCCCCGCTCAACCGGTACCTCTACTCTTCTACATCATGTCGTCCCCGTCAAGCCCCTCTCCTGTGCCCCCGCTCACACTCGCTGACTGTCATGACACAACCCTCGACAGAGACCTCTGACCTCTGTGCACTAGCCCATCGGGACCAAGGTCCTATGAAGACTGTCTACCTAGTGACGACACGATCTGGGGCTGACTTGGGACTAAGGTCCTATGTAGATCAACTTGTATGCACAAGTGGAGGATGTTTGGGACGACACGGACGGACAGATGTAGGTACATCCGCCGGGGAGGGTGTGGGGGAGTACGACAGGCCCGGGATTGCAACGATTATGTATCAAACAGGTGTTCGAAAGAGGGGTTCGAGAGGGGTTCGAGAGGGGGTGGAAATGGGCGATGTAGGTACGAAATCGACCCTAAAGTGAACCGACATTCACCTTTATTCTCTTCGTAATATAATATATATATATTTATATTATATAAATATTATATACAGAATATAATGATAGTAGTATAAATACCTGGTATCTAGTATAGTATCTTGTACCATACATTAATGTCATAGTAGTATAATATTCTATACTACTCTTATATATTCTGAGTACGATATATACAAATGCATATTTAGGGTATATAGGGGGTTCTGGTTCGCCATCGCCCGTGTCGTTGCCCGATCGATCGTTCGCTCGTTCGAACACGAGAACAAAAGAACAAAAGATGAACACACAGGACTCATCGCCCCTGTCGATGCCACCCCACGGGCCCCGTAGGGACACACCGCCACCGTGTAGGGGGTCTCCCGTCCTGTCGCACCCGGCTACCGTCCCGCCTCAGATGCCCCTAGGACGCGTTGTAAGCCAATCTGAGACGATTTCAGCCCTGAGTCAGTGCAGGGCACTGGAGAGCCCCTTAGAGGCCGTCTACGGGCCTTACAGCACGTCAGCCCCCTGCACGATGCACAGCACGAGACGAGACGACAGGAGCACGAACGAGGACGGAGACTGAACAGCCCCTCTCGCCCGTGTCGCCAGGGCCACGAGGGTTGCGATCTTAACAGCGTTAACGAGACAGAAATCACACCGCGCGAAGCCGAATTTCGACACGAAGGAAATCGGTTGCTACCAGTGACGGGGCCGGGGGAGGGGGTGCGACCCCACCCACGCGCACCCGGGAGGGGCACCTGTAGACACGAAGGCCGCCTTTCCGCCGGATCTCAACGCTATGGAGTTGTCAACGAACCCTGCTCCGGCCTTGTCGGCCCCTGCTGCTGGACCTCCTTTCTATAAATAGGTATAGGCTCGAAACCTACTAGGGTCAACCTCTGCGGAGCCCCGTTACACGTTCGTAACAAAAGCGATGTGCTACCCTTGTAGATTCCTTTCGGCTTTCGACACCGCGCCCTGTGGCCGCTGCAACGGCCCCGGGTACGGCACCGCCCCTGTCGTCTTGCAGTAGCGACAGGGGCGGTGCTTCGTCGATCACCGGTTATCAAACCAGGTGGAGGGCTCGGAACTTGCGGTCCCGACTAACAGTGGTGCGGAGGTCCGAGTGATCGTCACAGCCGCCATGGACGTACTCCAGGACGATCTCGAATTCGGTCAGTGAGACCGGCTCGATCAGTCCAATGCGCCAAGAGGCGTTGGCCCACAGGACAGTGTCGCCTTTGATCAGGCGCTCGACCCGGATCAAGATCGAGTCTTCAGTCATGTCAGTTCCTCTCGCTCGGTTGCGGCATCAGTATCTCATGTTTCTTAGTCGTTGTCCACCCCCTAGACTGCGACAGGTGCTCGAAGAACACCGCCGTGCCGGTAGCCCTCGGAAGCGTCGATGTCCTCGAGGACGTAGTCGTCGATCGATTCACGCCGACGCAGCCGCAGGCGGGGGAACGGGTATACCCCCCGCGAGAGCTGCTCTTCAACGACATCTCGGTGGTTGTCGTAGATGTGACAGTCTCCACCGGTCCAGATGAGCTCGCCGACCAAAAGACCTGTCTGCTGGGCGAGCATGTGCGTCAGAAGGGCGTAGGACGCGATATTGAACGGGACTCCGAGGAACAAGTCCGCTGATCGCTGATAGACCTGGAGCGACAGGCGTTCCTCCCCGCTGACGTAGCACTGGAAGAAGGTGTGGCAAGGGGCCAGGGCCATTCGGTCGAGGTCGCCGACGTTCCAGGCCGACACGAGGTGACGGCGGGAGTGCGGATCCTGTCGAAGATCCTGAATCAGCCGTTTGATCTGGTCGTGAGCCCGACCATCAGCGCCGATCCAGGAGCGCCACTGCACCCCATAAATAGGTCCGACAGAGCCGTTGTCGTCGGCCCAGTCGTCCCAGATGTGCACGTCGAGCAGGCGGAGCCAGTTGATGTGCTGCTCGCCGCGGAGGAACCACAACAATTCCGCTTTGACGGGCTTCATGGGGACGTACTTGGTGGTGATACGGGGGAAGCCCCGGGACAAGTCGTACCTCAGCTGACGGCCGAAGACGGAGCGGGTGCCGACACCGGTGCGGTCGTGGCGGGGCTCACCGTGAAGGAGGACGTCCTTCAGGAGGCGCTCGTACTGGTCATTGATCTCGAGCATCAGAACGGACTTCCTTGATCAACAACCTTCAGCACCCGATCGAGCAGGACGCGCCTGAAGACCGCTGGTAGTCCGTACCTGTCGCGGTATTGGATATACGTGCCTCCGTTGCCATCAGGCCAAGTAAAAATAACCTGAACGGCACCATCTATCTCATGGATAATTTTGTCGCCGGGCATGATCTGCCACGGAAGGACGGATTTGATTCGCATCAGAACAGGGCCTCCTGGGTGCCCCAGACCTTGAGGGGGTTCGAGGCGTCGTAGGTGTCGAAGCGGGGGTTCTCCCCCGCGAGGTCGGTGGTGCGGAGCGTCCAGGCCGCCCCCGCATGCGTGATGTCGGTGATAATGCGGCTCTCCTCGTTCCGGAAGAGGAGGATGTCGCCGACACGGCAGTTGCGGGCTTGCTTGGTAGTCATCGGAGGGTTCCCCCCGTGTCGTTGATGGCGGTGAGTCCGCGCTGGAGCATGAGGCGGGCCTGGAGTCTGACGACGGCGTTGCCCGCGAGGCGTCGCTGAGCCGAGACCGACAGGCCCATGGCGTTGAGACCCTGGTAGGGCAGTCCCATCATCCAGTGCATGAACTGGCAGGTCCGTCCTGTCGGAGGGGCATAGGCGCCTGTCATGTTCTCCCAGGTCTGGATGAGGCGAATCTCCTCGTCCTCAAGATCGCGCGACAGGACCGAGGCGACGGTCTCGCCGCGCCCGTTGCCGTTTCGGTGCTTCTCGCGGTATCGGCGCTTGACGTCATCCCACTGCTTGGGGGTGAGGCCCCGGGCACGATCAACGACGGAGGGGGTCGGAAGCAGGCCGGCGGGCGCGACCTGACGAATGACCTCGATGCAGCGAGGCTCAAAGCGCCTGCGGGCCGCGACGAGCATGATGCGCTCGCGGCGGTGTGGGGCCCCGACCTCCCAGGCCCCTCCGCTGGACACCGTGGTGCGGTAGTCGTGTTCCTCCGACAGCCAGCGGGCGAGGTCGAGGTAGGTGCGGTGGTCGCCGGGGACGTTCTCCGCGATGATGAGGTTCGCACCGCCGGTCACTGCCATGTCGAGGGCCTCGTGGATGAGACTGCTACGAGTGCCGGAGCCCCGTTCGGCCCCGGCGCGCTTACCCGCGACAGAGAGATCCTGGCAGGGCGCCCCGATGGCGACGATGGATCCCTCCGGGATGATCTGCTCACGGAAGTCGCGAGCGACCTGAACCCCAAGGGTGGCTTCGAGGAGATCGTCGGAAAGCATGAACGCGGTAGACTCGTGCGGACCGTAGGCGATGTGACCGACTGCTTCGGTCTCCAGTGGCTCCACGTCAGTTCTCCTTCCAGGTGAGGGCCTTCATGCGGATACGGTCGGGGTCGCCGCTATCAGGCTCCCAGTAGTCAACGTCGTCCGCGACTGCGACCGACACGGGCTCGAAGTCGAGGCGCTCCCGCATGTCGATGAGAGCGGAATCATCGTAGAGTTCGCGCTCCGTGTCGGCCCTGAAGACGATCATTGCGTCGTCGTCGAACTGTTCGAGGTGCTGTTTGAGGTCTGCAATGGTGATCATGGTCGGTTCCTTTCAGGTTGTGCAGATGGTTGAATTCAGTCGTTCTCGGGGCCGGCGATGATGAGATCGACGATGTCGTCCGGCTGCGCGAAGAAGGAGCTGGTCAGTTTGGAGGGCTCGGTGGAGTAGACGATCTCGTTGTGCTGCGCCTCCAGAACCCGGTGGGTGTACCCACCATCGCGGAAGGTGTCACCAGACTTAAGGAGCCGGGCGGCTATCGGCTTGACTGTGTAGATAATGCTGGTTCCTCTCAGTAGTAGATGCGGGTGACTTCATCGGTCCGACGGAAAAGCTGCCAGGAGCGACCGGCCGAGCCTTCCTCCTTGGTGTTGAGGCAGAACCCGACCTCGTTGCCCAGAGGGACCAGGTTCTTGTCGAGAACCTCTAACACCTTGCCTTCGAGGCGGATGCGGTCTCCCGTGAGGATGCACCAGACAGGTGCGATCTCTTCCAAGTCGGCTCCTTCGGTTAGGTTGGTGCCTCCAGCATAGAGATATATCGAGCGTACGTCAAGCCCCGGGTTCGTTACGCTTGGATCACGACGACGAGAGGAGGTCGTATGGGCAACGTGGCGCACTACGCAGCTGCCTGCGCGAGGTACTACGCGATGGCGGACGTGGGGTACAGCCAGCCCGACAGGTGGACGTTCTACGACAGGAGCGACTGGGACGGCTGGCTGGTCAGGTCCCCGGCCAACGCGGACTGCTCGGCGTTGGTGTCTGGGTGCTACAACATCGCAGCGCACCACGAGTGGGGCGAGCCGTTCACCGCGGGGTACTTCCCCCGGGACACGTGGACCGGAAACATCCGGGAGTACGCCCTGGAGCGCAATTTCGCCGATATCAGCGACTCGTGGACGGGTAATGTCCCGGACGGGGGCTGGTACGCGGGCGACATCGTGCTGTCGGAGGGCGCCAGCGGTGGTCGTGGCCATGTGGCGATGATCATCAACGGTGGTTCCGGGCCCGACAGTGACGGGGCGCTGCTGGCCGAGGCGTGGATCGCTGAGGACGGCAGCATCGATGGCTGGGAGGGAGACCAGACGGGTGACGAGGTTCGCATTATTGCGTACAACGACCATCCGTACACCCGAGCAGCCGCTTGGACCCACGCCTTGAGGCGCAGGGACAACCCGAGCCCGCTCACTGGGGGCGACGGGAGCGCTTCCGCACCCGCACCGACCCCGCGGGCGAGCGGAAATGAGAGCGTTCAGGCCGCGGTGCTGAGGGCAGCGGACGATGTGGGGCTGCACTGGGCGGTGGCGCTGGGCCTGGCCGACCAGGAGAGCAACTGCACGAACGTCTACGGCCATGACGTGGGCGGGGCGTGCTCGGGCTGGGGCGAGGTGACGAGGGAGAACTTCCTGAACCACTTCCTGCCCGCAGTGCTGGACTGGGAGACCAGTAATGGCGTGGGTCCGACGCAGGTCACGTACAACGGGTACTTCATCAATGAGCCCGACAGGGCATGGTGGGACCCGCACGAGTCAAGCGTTGTGGGACTGTCGATCCTGAGGGACTACCTCGGAGGTGACTACAGCGCCGACAGCATCCGGAGGGCCGGCAGCCGGTACAACTGCGGCAATGAGAGCGATCAGTACTGGGGCTACGGCGAGAGCCTGCTCCAGCACGTCAACAGCTGGTGGTACTCGGAGCGCCCCAGCGGTGGAACAATGGATGAGGTTGAGAGGATCATCATGGCTAACGGCGATGACATCGTGAACGCGATCAACGCGGTTCGTGGGGAGTTGCGGTACGGCAAGGCGAATGAGCGCCAGGCCGGAGACGTGATCTGGGGCGTGGAGCAGAACAGGCTGCTGCTGACCCAGGCGGTCGCGGCTCAGAAAGAGACCAACGGGCTCATCAAAGAGCTCGTCGAGGCGATCAAGAAGGGGAAGTGAGAGCGAAAATGCTCACGACTATTCAGAAGCCCGAGGTCCGCAAGGCCTCCTACAGCGTTGTCGCGGCGGTCATGGCGCTGCTGACGGCGCTAGGACTCGTCAAGGCGGGCGCCGCGGCGCAGTACCTGGACTCCATCAGCCAGGTCGCCGGTGTCGTGTTCCTGCTCATCGCCCGATACTTCGTGCCCTCGCCTGAGGAGAAGGCGGCTGCGGTGACCCAGGACGGCGAGCTTGAGCGCCCGACTGTGGTCAACCCCACTCGCTACGGCGCCGGAGACGGCCCCGAGAAGGCGTGATATACTAGGGCTCTTCCTTTCTGAGGGGTTTGGGTCGGAAGAAGCCCCCGAGGTCTTTGAGGACTTCGGGGGCTTCTTCTTGTCGTTTTCACTTGGCGGAGTAGCGACCTCGGATCTTGGAGGGGTCGTAGCCGCCCCAGATGTTGCCGTGGTCGTCCACGACGACAGGGGCGGAGGTGTAACCGGCCTGGACGGCCTTGGCGAGGATGTCCTGGCTGTCGGCGAGGGCTCGCTCGACGTAGGGAACCCCCATCTTGTCGGCGTACATCTTGGTCATTCGGCACTGCTGGCAGTTGGGCTGGGTGTAGATGGTGAGCATTCAGTCTCCTTAGAAGGCCGCCAGAATAGCGGCGACGATTGCGAAAGGCACGGTAGAGATCCGGACGATGGTGGTCGCGAACCTATCCTTGTCCTGGTGGGAGTACATCAGCCCTCCTCTGTGTCGATGGTGATGAGACGAATGTGCTTCGGAAGGCTGTACTTATCAACAATGCAGTACTCGAAGGCGTCGCCATTGTCCACGAGAGCGATCACATCACCGTAGTGGGCAATGTCACCGTTCTCGATGGGGAGTGAGCCGTCGCTGCGGATCGAAGAGCCCACGTAATCCGCAACGATCTCCTTGTGAGCACTGGTGTAGACAGCCACGGCCAGGATGTTGGAGCCCCTGCCGTCGCAGGGTTCAACGGCGAAGATCGGGACGGTGACGCAGCGGAACAGGTAACCGGGGTTGCGGAGGACCTCGACACGGGTGAGGGGGCCGTCGCTGAGGTAGGGCTTGATGAGCAGACTGGCAACGTGCTCGCCGTCAACGGTGAGACGCTGCTCACTCACGACGTGGAGCGTGTTCGTGTAGATGATGAGGTCGCCGACCCAAAGCTCGTCAGCGGTCTTGAGAACGGATTGCATATCGATTCCTCTCGGTTGCTTGGACGGCTCCAGTATAGCCCGATCGACACGGGTGGGGCGATAGACTGCGAGTGAGTAATACCATCTTGACTTCAGGAGTCTGTGATGCTAGGCACTGAGCCGCCCCAGGCGCCCTATGCGAGGGTCGTGGGGCAGATTCTCACGCCGGACGACATGCGCCCGGCCGGCGACGTCACGGTCGTCTTCACGTACGGGCCCTATGTCGTCTCCTACGGCACGGCCTACATCGAGCGCAGGGTCGAGGTGGGTGTGGACCCGTCCGGAGCGCTCTACGACCCGGCGACAGGCAAGAACTACGTCGATCTGATCGCGCCGGGGGCGGGGGTGACGCCTGCCGGGCAGTGGTTGTGGCACATCGACGTCGTCGCGAGCGGGGACTACCTGCTTCAGGGCGACCTGGCACTGCGACAGGGCACGGTGGTGGACGTTGCGAGCGTCCTGACGAACGGGGACGGCATGCTGGCCAACCCGTTCGCCCGTCAGAGGCCTGCGGCTGGGGGCGCGGGGGCCGCTGATCCTGCGCTGCCCGGCCCGACACCCCCTGCGGGGGACCTTGCAGAGCTCACGGCGCGTGTCGAGAACCTCACACAGGCGCTGAACGGGCTGAAGACCGAGATCGCGGACAACAAGAGAGCGATCGACGAGCTGAAGGCGCAGCCTCCGAGCGGTGGGGACGGCAATGAGGTCGAGATGATCGACAACGGTGACGGAACAGTGACGTACAAGGACAAGTCTGTGCCGCAGGGCACGCCGGAGGGCTGAGGAATGGCTAAACAGTTCGTAGGGAAAGCCACAAGTTACACGGTTGACGGCGCTGAAGCGCGTTTCATCGACAACGACGAGCAGACGCAGGCGCTCAACACGCTGCGGAACGAGGTGCCGGACCTCGCCAACGCCCGCATTGAGGCTCGCATCGAGGCGTACAAGCAGGAGGTCAATGCGAAGTTCGCCCTCAAGAGCGCTCTGGACGGCCTTCTGAAGGCTGCGGACGCCGCTGCTGCCTACGCCCCCAAGGCGGCGCTGGAGGGGCTCCTGAAGGCTGCTGATGCGGCCGCCACGTACGCCTCTAAAGGCGATCTGTCGGCGGCCAAAGAGGCGCTGGAGAAGGGCCTGAAGGAGAACACGGACGCCGATGCGAGGCGTTGGAGCGTCATCAGCGCCAACAAGACGGATGTCGCCGACCTGAAGACTCGGGTGAAGGCACTTGAGGACAAGCCCGCCGCCCCCGGCGGTCAGGGCGGGGGCGTGCAGGCGGGCGACACGGGCTGGGTGGACATCGCTCAGGGCCAGGTCGGCGCGGGGCAGTACCAGTACCGAGTTGTCGGGGCCACGATGTTCTTCCGGAAGAAGGGCGATGAGTGGCGGCCGCTGCCGAAGCCCGCGACAACCGTGACGCACATCGCGACGCTGCCGCAGACCTACGGGAAGCTGGAGCGGGCGAGCACGCTGGTCGTCAAGAAGGGGGATCCGGCCCAAGGCAAGGGCGATGAGTGGACCTCGGACGGCTCGATGGTCGAGATCTGGCCGAACTGGGCCGTGAAGTACACCTGCATGGACCTTCAGGGCACCTACGCCATGGACCTGCTCAAGACCACGGTCGAGAAGCCGCTGCTCACCCCGGCTCAGCCCGGCGGTGGAGTCACCGAGGAGAAGCTCAACGAGCTCAAGACCAGTCTTGAGGCGAAGATCACCGCGACCATGTCCGAGATCGCCTCCACCAAAGCCACGATGAGTAGCGTGAGGGACAAGGTCACGACTCTTGAGACCTCGGTCAAGGATAATGCCGACAAGATCGCTGCGCTGGAGAACAAGCCGGGCGGCGGTGGCGCGACAGTGCTTGTGCTCGGGCCGACCGAGAACCTTCCGGCGGGCACCAAGCCCGGTACGGTGATCGTCCGGAGGAGCAACTGATGGCTGCGCCCGCATGGGTCAAGCAGATCGAGGTGACCGGTGGCCCGGCGAGACAGCCCGCCCCCGTGTCGTTGCTCACCGCGGGCGAGAAGGGCGTTGCGCACGACGACTGGGTCGTCATCATCCAGGGCGGTCAGTTCGGCTCGCAGGGAATCCCGGAGTTCATCAGCAAGGCGAACTCCGGGTGGTTCGGCAACCAGACCGCCGGTGTCGCCAGCCGGAGCCTGGGCGTGTGGGTCAAGAAGGTCGATGACATCGAGGAATTCTCTCGGCCCCTCGCTGTCGGCGATCCCCGCTCGTCCTACACCGGGCGCCAGCTCGCTACTGTGCTGGTGCTGGACGGTTCTGTCGTCAAGAGCTTCAACCGCTCGGACGGCGTGACGATCAACACGCGGAACAGCAACCAGATCAAGACGGCCGTCGCCAAGCAGAACAAGCCGCACCTGGTCGTGTCGCTCCAGCACTACACGAGTGGGGACCACGCCAGGCCGTTCGAGGGCGCCATCCAGACGATCGACGACGGGCAGAAGACGGTGCAGCCCGCACCGAACTCGTCGAGCTCGATCCTGGTGGGTTGGGCCGACAAGGACTACGCCTTCTCGGACGCGTCAATCCAGACCTGCGTGGCGACGTGGGCGTTCACGGCCGAGGGACTCGATCCGATACCGCCCACTGCGGAGAAGCACGAGAACTGGTACATCGTCGGTGAGGACGACACGCACAGGGATCAGTACGCCGCGCTGACGGTGGTCAGGGACAACGGCCAGGAGCAGGGCACCCTGTCGATGGCTGCGATGCCGAGGGGCCTGGCGACCTGGCAGGAGCTCATCGACAGGGACAGGAGCGCCCAGAACGGCCAGGGCAACAACACGGACGGGTTCTTCGTGGCCCACCGGGGCGGCAGCCGGTCATGGGTGGAGCACACCGAGAACGCCTACACGCAGTCCGTGTCGTTCGGAGTGGACGCTCTGGAGTTCTCCTGCAACGAGTCGAAGGATGGTGTGTGGTTCGGTCTGCACGACAGGACCTTCGAGTCCCTGGGTGGCCCCACTACTGACCCGCACACCATGACCTGGGAGGAGATCAAGGCCGCCCTGCCGGCGAACAAGATCCCTGCCCGGTTGGACTGGCTGCTCGACAGGTACGGGCAGACCCACTGCTTGGTCATCGACCCGAAGTACCGGGCAGGTGAGTGGAAACGGCTCCTGAAGTACATCACCGACAGGAACGTGACTCCTGCGCAGATCGTGATCAAGTACTACGGCGACTCGAACTGGCTGTTCGAGCAGGCGAAGGCTGAGGGCTGCGGGGCCTGGGGCTATGCCTACACGGTGGATACGACCGCGCCCTGGTACGAGACCTTCAAAAGCTCGACAGGGCCGTTGGACTTCCTGTCGATGCAGTGGGACACATCGGCGAACGTGGTGAACGACCTGCGGGCCTCGAACAAGCCCGTGGTCGCTCACATCCTCGACGATCGGACGCAGTACGTGCAGGCCGCCCGCAAGGGCATGCGCTCCGCGATCGTGGCAGGCATCAAGGGTGTTCTCCAGCGCCAGTGCTGATCACCAGAGGCTGACGACGAGGTCGGACTTGTTGGAGTGTCCGGGCCGAGGCTGCGTGTCCCAGGTCCGGGCGCCCCAATAAGTTTCACCGCACTCGTAAAGATCCTCGAGCATCGAACCGCAGACGTTGACACGTCGGAAGCCATCCTCGGGATTCACGATCGACACGGGCAGGTCGCCCTCATGCTGTCGGACCTCTTCGAGCTCTGCGATGACGTCGGAACAGGTCAGTACGCGATCGGGCACGGCCTTCGACTCCATCGAGTCCAGGCAGTACGAGCGGTCGCAGTCCTCGTTGCAGGGCTCGACAGGGGCGGGGGAAGGGACGTCCTTCGTGGTGATGATCGGAGAGGCGTTCTCAGCCTTCTTGGCAGGCTTCTGGACCTCGACACGGGCAGGATCCAGCTGGAGCTCCATGACGGCCTTGGCGAGCCTGCCGAGGGCCTTCTCGTACGACGACAGGGCGAACTCCGTGAACGACAGGGGCTTGGTCTTGCGGACCTTCCGGGCGCGCCTGACGACCTTGAAGGGGCTGACCCTCAGGTCCATCCTCCGGCCGCCCGCGGTCTTGATGGCGGCGGTCCGGTCGAGGTTCATGTGGAAGAACGTGTGCTTGCGCTGGCCGAAGTAGAACTTGTCGCCCTTGCGGAGCTCGCACATCATGACGCGCTCGATCTCCTCGGTGAACTCCTCGTCATCATCATCGACGAACTCGACAACGTTGAGGTACGAGTCCTCCGACAGGGCGATGAGGAGGGGCTTGTAGGTTGGGGTCATGACCCAGAACTGGATGATGTCGAGGCTCTCGCACGAGTACCGGGGGTCCGACAGAACCCGGCAATCGCCGAGCCCCTTGATCTCGATGAAGTCCCGCTTCACGATGCCCCAGCAGTGGACGGGGCGGACCTTGCGTGCCATTTGGTGGTTCCTCTCGGTGTCGAAGTCTGGCGTCGGTCGAGTGATGGCGACATCCGGTTGACCGACAGGTGCAACCCTAGCACGGCTCTCCGACAGGGGCAACACTCAGGAGCGTGACGTGCCACACGCGCCCCTACGCGTACGCGTGTACGTGCGCGCGCAGGAAACCCCAAATTCGCTTTTATATACTCCGCATAGAAAAACATGAACTCCGTACAGTATTCTATACCTACAGCACAGAACTTTACGTAAAAAATTATACTAAGTTCTCTAAATATTATATACTAAATATATACTATATACATATATATATTATATACTACGAAGAGAATTTTGAGAGTAATGTAGGTACGTACCTACCTTTATTTCTCCAACCTCGACTTCCCCCTGTCGTCCCAATCAAAAGTCCCTGTCGGGTTCTTCCTCGGCCGACCGATCGGTTGAATACAATGAATGCTACAAAACTGAAATTTTCGGGACTCAAGTCCTAAAATTTCAGTTTTCGATCCTTGAACCCTGAAAATGAACAAGGGTAAATTTCTATATGTCAAGAAAACTTGACATTTACATCATGTATTCAACCAAGTGGTCAGTATAAGCCTTAGAGTGTGTGCAAGAGCACAGAAACCTCTCGGCCCTGTCGCACCATATGTGGTACAGTTCTATCTGCGACATCCGGGCAACCGGATCAGAACCAGCACAACTTTGGAGAGGAACCGACATGCCATTCGTAGCCGGGAAGGACCAGCGGGCTGAGCGCGCGCGGTACAGGGAGGACGAGCTCGTTGTCGAGCGGGCCAAGTACGCCGCGGAGCTCCTCAGGAAGCGCATCAGGCGTGAGGGAGTCATCCAGTCTCAGTACTGCCAGGTCTTCGGGTTCAAGGCCCAGCAGACGATCCACAACCACTTCCGCTCCGGGAAGGTCACGCTGATCGACCTCATCCGCATCGTCGGCACACCGGGGTTCGACATCAGCATCGACGACGTGCTCCGGACGGCCATCAGCATCATCCAGGACACCGCGGATGTCGAGCCTGATGAGGATGGGGAGCCCGTCCCCAGGCCGAGGAAGCGTCGGAAGCCGAAGAAGGACCAGGCGGCCAAGCTCACGACGGAGAAGGCCCCTGCGAAGCCCGCGCTGAAGGGTACCGAGGTCGATGAGGAGCTCTTCCTGTCGAAGGACTACAGCCGGTTCGCCAACCTCTTCAAGCAGGCCTCCGGCGAGGAGGACGACTGATGGCGCGCAACCTGGAGGACGACCTGAATGAGAAGATCGACAGGGCCATCCTGGAGGAGGCGCAGAAGCCCCGCAGGGAGCGCATGTCGAACGTTGCGCTGGGCCGGATGTTCGATGTCCACGAGACCACCATCAGGAGGCACAAGCAGGCGCTCCAGAAGGCGCTCAGACTCCCTGTCGAGCAGGACAGGGACGAGTTCTTTGACATCCCCGTCAACGCCATCACACAGCGCAGGCGGACCATCAGGCTGGAGGACGGCTCGTATGAACGGGTCACCTACAACCCTGCTGTCGCTGTTGCCGAGGACGTCCGAGAGGCCTCCTACGAGGAACTGGAGAAGGTCTTCGACCGGGCCGTCCTCGCGGTGGCGCCAAAGGTCGAGGAGGGCCGACCCAAGACGCTGGTCGTGTGCTTGTCGGACTTCCAGGTGGGTAAGACGGACAGTCTAGGTGGGACGCAGGAAACCGTGAACCGCGTCATGACCACCCTCAAGCGTATCACCGAGTGGATCCAGGCTGAGGGCTCTTACGAGGAGATCATCATCGCCGATGTCGGGGATGTCTGCGAGGGTTTCTGGAACGTCACTTCGCAGCAGCAGACCAACGACTTGTCACTCACGGATCAGATTCGCGTCGCTCAGCGCTTGATGGCCGAGGCGGTCGTCATGCTGGCCCCGCTGTGCACCCGGATGACCTACGTGTCGATCCCTTCGAACCACTGCGCTGTGCGAACAGGCAAGGGCAACGACAATCGAGCCAACTCACCGGACGACGACTTCGGGCTCCTGATCGCGGACACTATCCAGGCGATCATGTCGGGTCGGGAGCCGTTCAGCCATGTGAACTTCGCTAAGCCCCAGAAGTGGGAGGAGGCCGTTACGGTGGAGACTGCTGACGGTACCGCTGTGGGCTTTACACACGGTCATCTGGCGGGCTCCCAGGCGAAGATTCCGTCCTGGTTCCGGGACCTCGCCTTCGGGCACCGCAGTGGCCTTCACGAGGCCTCGATCCTGGTTCACGGACACTTCCACAATTTCGGCGTGTCGCTCGTGGGGGATAACAAGTTCATCATTGGTTGCCCGACCGCGGACAATGGCTCTTCGTGGTTCACGAACCGCACGGGCGATGCCACTGATCCGGCGCTGTTGACTTTTGAGGTTCAGGACAAGAAGGCCAAGAGGTGGGTGCTCTGGTACGAGTGATCTTTGTTGTTGGTTTCCTCATGATAGTGGCGTTCGTTATGATCGCTGACGAGTACGGAGATGATCAGTGATGTTGTGGACTCTCTCAGTTCTCGCAGCCTGCGTCCTGTCGGGCGGACTCGGGTACTTCGTCGGGTCGGAGGTGAAGGGGTTGCGCGATGAGGCTATCTTCGTGGCGTTCCTCAAGGAGGTCTCCGACGAGTCCGAGCAGATGAAACTCCTCCTGGACTTGGATGACTGATGAAGGGTCGTTCGATTCCGGCCCTCAGCGCTCTGTCGTACGCTTACGGCAGAGGGCTGGGGGCCGAGTCGGTCGAGGAGCTGCTGGGCTTCTGGGCCTGTTATGTTTTCGGTTCCCAGTGGCGAGTGATAGGAATTCTCAATGAAAAGAACCGCAGAAGAGCAGAAAGCCATTGATCTTCAGAGGAAGAGCCTGGTCATCCGAGCTCTCCTGAGGGGCAAGCCGCGCAGCGAGGTGGCGGAGAGGTTCCAGCTCTCCGAGGCCGAGGTCTTCCGCATTGAGGAGGACTACTACTCCAGTCAGGAGTCGCTCTCCGAGCACGCCCAGCTCATGAAGCAACTCACCCGTCTTGAGAAGCTCTTGGATGCGCTCTGGGACTCTGTCGTTGAGAACCCCCTGGCGACCAATCCGGACAACGTTAAGACGGCTCTGGCGACCATCGAGGCGGTCAGCGATCTGGCGGGGCTGAAGAAGACGAAGGTCGAGGCGGAGATCAAGCTGATCCAGCAGCAGCAGATTCCGATCATCGTCGCCTTTGTCGAGTCCGTCCAGAACAACATGGAGCAGCATTTGTTTCCCCTTCTCACAAAACGGGGGCAGAAGCAGCTCGAAGCGCACCGGGAGGAGTGGCTCGCTGACGCCACCTCCAGTTCGGCCAGCATCTTGGAGGAGCCCAAAGCCGATATGACCATCTGAGCGTGAGCAACATCATACTCTGAAGTGTCAACGGGCTTCTAAGGTGTGCTACTATTATCCATGCAGGCAGGGGGTTGCGACCCGCTTCGGCGGCCCCTGGAGCGTTTAGCCTTTCGGCTCTCGCCCATCTGGTGTTTTCGGTTCCGCCAGATGGGCGATCCTGTTTTTATAGACTTGTCTCGAAGGAGGACCGATGGCGGAGAAGATAGACTTCCGGGCTGTCGCAGATCAGTTCGGCACGCGCTCGCACGAGCGGGCAATGCGGGAGGACCCTGTTCTCTGGGCTCAGGACCGGCTCGGGGACCACCTGTGGTCCAAGCAGCGTGAAGTTCTTCACTCTTTGCAGACTAATAAGCGCACCCTTGTCGCGTCTTGTCACGCCTCGGGTAAGACTTTCTTGGCCTCTCGGGCTATCGGGTGGTGGCTCGATGCGCACCCTCATGATCCCACTGAGACTCGCGTGATCACCACGGCGCCCTCGTGGAACCAGGTGAAGAACGTCATGTGGTCCTATGTCGAGGACCTCCAGTCCAAGGCGAACATGCCCGGGCGAATTACCGGTAAGGCGGAGTGGACCTTCCCCGGGTTCAAGACGGCCACCGCATTCGGGCGCAAGCCTGCGGACTACGACGAGTCCACCTTCCAGGGATTCCACTCCACCTACGTCCTCGCTGTTGTCGATGAGGCTGGTGGTGTGGCGGAGAACATCTTCACCTCTGTCGAGACCATCACCACGAACAAGCACGCCCGCATCCTCGCCATCGCGAACCCGGACGACCCGAACTCGTACATGGCGAAGATCTGGCGAGACGAGTCGAAGCTTCCTCCCTCCGAACGGAAGTGGAACCTCATCACCATCTCCGCATTTGACACGCCCAACTTCACCGGGGAGGAGGTGCCCGAGAAGGCTCAGGACAATCTGCTCCAGAAGGAGTGGGTCGATGATGCCGAGCGTCGCTGGGGCAAGGATGATCCCCGGTACGTGTCGAAGGTCCTCGCTCGGTTCCCCGACATCGGTGACGATGGCTTGTTCAACCTCGGTCGGGTGCTTCAGTCCATGAACGAGTGGGCAAACGACGAGTGGAACACGACCGCTCCGATCCACATCGGTGTTGACGTCGGTCTGTCCACCACTGGTGACTTCAGCGTGATCTCCACCTGCCAGGACGGCCATGTCGAGGTCGTCGAGCGGGTGAAAGGCTACGACGGGAACAGGCTCTCCAGACTCATCGGGCAGCATGCCAAGCGTCTGCGGGCGGAGGGCCTCGACGTGGACATCCGTATCGACGCCGTGGGTGTCGGGCGAGGCGTCCAAGCGGTCATCGACAACCACGTGCCCGAGGAGATTCCGGTCTACTGGATCGTCGGCAACGCTGCTTCGCCGGACAACCTGAAGTGGTACAACTTCCGCGCGGCGATGTACGACTCCGTCGCTCAGGCCATCAATGTTGGCGAGTTGTCGGTTCCACCTGATGAGGCCGCTGGTGAGAAGACCGAGGGGCTCTTCGATGAGTTCCGCTCGATCCTCTACGAGTACAGGGGTACCAAGCTTCTGATCCGCGGAAAGGACGAGTTGAAGAGGAAGGGCGAGCCATCGCCTGACGTTCTGGACTCGATCTGCTACGCGGCGATGCCGAGCAGCCTTCTAACAGACGGAACGGACTCTCTCATCGAGGCTGATACCCTAATGGAGAGTACGGATTCCGAGTACTCACCTATAGACGAGTGGGGTAACGAGGAGTGGACCTTCGCCCCAGCCTGAGGAGTTGAACTGTGAAATTTGGCACATTTCAGATTGGCGGGTCCACCCAGCGCGTCCAGGCCCGACTGACTGAGGCATCCAAGGCGTACGCTGCGGTCACCCGCGGGGCTGTCGCATCTCTCAACCGGGAGGACATCGGCTGGTCCCGCTGGGGTGATGAGGACGCTACATCTGATGTGGTATCCCTCACTGTCATCAAGGAGCACTCGCTGAGAGCACGCAGGCTCGCGGCTTACAACCCGCTCGTCAAGCGCGGCATCGGTATTCGTAACGCATATATGTGGAGTGAGATTCCTCGCATTTCCGGGATCAAGACTCCAGAGACCGCGGCGCTCTACGACACCGTTCTCTCTCGCACGGCCCGTGCACGGGACGAGGCGGCCTTCTGCACCGACGGCATCGTGCTCTACACCGTTCGCCGGACTGACAAGCGAGTGGCGCCTGTGCCCCTGTCGCGTATCCGCGGCATCGCCCGAGCCCTCGACGCCACCGACGAGGCTGATATCTTCGCCTTCCTGATCGACCCCGTGCCCGTGTCGGACACCCTCTCCACAGCGGAGCAGGAGCGGCGCAAGCCGGAGTGGCACGTCGTCAACGGCAAGGACTGGGCTCCAGTCAAGGATGAGAAGGGCTACAGGACCGTTCACGACGACCGAGTCGTTTACGAGATGGTCAACCGACAGATCGGGGAGCAGTGGGGCAAGCCCGAGCTCATGGGTGCCGTGTACTGGGCACAGGCCTACAAGGAGTTCCTTGAGGCCAGTCACGTCATGACCAAGGCCCTAGCAAGAATTGCGTTCAAAGTCACATCTGCCACGGCCAAGCAGCAGCAGGCCGTCATTCAGCAGATGTCGAACGCCCAGGGCATCGGCGGCCTCGCCTCGCTCGGCGCGGGCCAGGAGTTCACCGCTGTCTCCAAGGCCGGGGCGGGCATCGACTTCGGGGCCGGTACACCGCTCGCCTCCATGGTCGCCAGCGCGCTCGACGTGCCCCTGTCGGTCCTCCTCACGGACGGCTCGGCCGGTGGACGACAGGGCGCTGAGACGGCCCTGGAGGACCCCACCTTCAAGGCCTTCGAGTTCCGCAGGCAGATTCACAAGAGCCTTATCCAGAAGATTTTCCTGGCGCTCGGCCGGAAGGTCGAGGTCGAGCTCGCACCCCTGTCGAACGAACTCATTCAGCGCTGGGGCCAGGTTGTCACTCTCGGCCTTCAGAACGGAATCCTCCACAAGACTGAGGCGCGCAGCCTCTTCCTCGACAGGCTCCAGCCGATCAACGCCAGGCCGATCAACGACCTGCCTGTGTCGGAGGAGATTCTTGCGGCGAAGAGCCTGGCCGACCCCAACGCCGTGCAGGACAGCGTCGCCAAGAAGAGCAACTCTCGCACTGGCGTGGGCGCCATGTCGGACGGCACGAACGCCAACCGTGACGAGGCCGGTGGCGAGACTCTCGCCTGAATGAAAAGGAGTTCCTGAAATGCGCACGGAGTACAGGTCCGCTTTCCACGGAGGGGTGACCGCTCTTCTGGAGGCGGCCACTCCGGACGTGCTGTCCGGGGAGAAGCCCGGCCGGTACCGCATCCGAATCATCTGCCCGGGACAGGGCTCCAGTGGTACTTACTCGGAGGCCAATCTCGCCGCCTCCGTCGGGCACTTCCCTGCCGGAACGCAGATGTTCATGGATCACCCCTCGAAGGATGAGGATGTGAACCGCCCCGAGCGGTCTGTGAAGGACCTCGCGGGGCGGCTGGTGACCGACGCCGTTGTCGGTCTCGATGGAGCACTATACGCCGAGTGCGAGGTGTATCCGTCCTTCAACGACATCATTCGTGAGAAGTGGCAGGACATCGGAGTGTCGATCAATGCCTGGTCGGAGAACGGTCTGGACGCCGACGGCATTGTACCGGTATTCGATGGAGTCACTTCTGTAGACTTCGTAACGAAGGCGGGCGCAGGTGGCGCTTTGCTGGAGGTGCTGGAATCCCAGCGCGTCAGTTCCGATGAGGAGAACCATATGAACGAGGAGACGATCCGTCAGGCCATCGCCACTGCGGTGACCGAGGCTCTCGCCCCGCTTCTTGAGCTTCTCGCCAAGGACAATCTTCCGGGAGAGCAGCCGGTCGCCCCTGAGGCTCCCACCGGCGAGGCCCCGGGCGAGGATCCTGAGCGGAAGCCCGAGGAGCCCGCGGACAAGCCCGAGGCCCCTGAGCCGACCCCCGAGCGCAAGCCCGAGGCGCCCGGCGAGAAGACCGACGACAAGCCGCCCGCTGCTTCGAGCGAGAAGAAGCCCGAGGACGATGAAGACGAGAAGAAGCGCAAGGCCCGCAAGGAGTCCGCTGCTGAGGCCTTCGTCATCGCCACCCGCCTGCTCGACTCCGGTCTGCCCTCTGTCGCCCAGAAGCGGGTCATCGACGCTGTCGAGTCCGGTACTGAGCTGAAGGAGGCCATCTCGGCCGAGCAGCACTACCTGACTTCGGTCAAGGCATCTACGGCTGGGGAGATTCGCGAGGCGAGCTCCGAGCCTTACAAGATCAAGAACTTCAAGTGAGGTAAGGAGATCACAATGGTACAGATCAACTCCTTCAACGCCAAGAAGATTTCTGACATCCAGGTCTTCGAGTACTCCGACACCTTGTCTCTTCCTGTGGACCTGTCGCAGTACGGCAAGAGCCACATCGGCGATGTCGTTCAGGTCGGTGGCCTGCTCGGCGTCCTCGTGACTGAGATCGCTCCGTCCGCTCAGGACCAGGCCAAGCTCGGCCGGGACCCGCTGTGGAACCCGCTGACCAAGCCGACCTGGGGCAACAACGGCCCGGGCTACGCCTCGGTCCGCATCTCCGGTGGCGTCTTCAAGCTTCAGGTGACCCTGACCGGGGCCGGTGTTGAGCCGGGCGCCCTGATCTACGCGAAGCCCGCTGCCAACGGCAGGATGGAGCTCACCAACGACAAGGCCGCCGGCACCGCCGGGCTCGTCGGTTACGCCTACTCCAAGATCACTGGTACGGGTGCCCAGACGGTTCCCGTCATCCTCGCTCGCTGAAAGGAATGATGGGGCAAAATGTTCACTTCTTACACTGAGTTCGCTAAGACTCTTGAGTCCGCTATCGGTGGTGACCGCGCGGCTCAGGGCCAGCTGAAGAACGCGATCCTGGAGGCCGACTCCTCGCGCGACCGCGGCACCTTCCGTGAGGCCGTCACCTCGGACATGCTCGCCCCCTGGTTCACCCAGGCTGTGCAGCCCGCCTTCGAGGACGCCTACAAGGACCAGGAGGAGACCTGGAAGGAGTTCGCCAGCGAGGAGCTGCTGAACGACTTCCGCCCGGTCCAGCTCCTGTCGCTCGACCACGACATCGACGCCACCCTCCTGCGGGACAACGGTGGCTTCGTGGCCCCGGCCGGCACCCTGCCTAAGATTCCGGAACTCACCCCGTACCCGACCTTCGGCTACAAGGCCTCGGGCCGCTGGATCGACACCGCCAAGCATGGTGCTCGCCTCCAGTTCTCGTGGGAGGCCTTCATCAACGACGACTACGGCCTGATCGAGCGGTTCCCCTCGGACGCTGCCAAGCTGGCTGCTCGCACCGTTGACGCCGCTTGCTACGGCGCGCTGTTCTCCCTCGACCCGAGCACTCCGGGCTTCAACTCCGGTGTGATCTCCGACTCGCTCGGCACCGTCCTGAAGGCCCGTGCGGCTGACGGCGTTCTGATCAACAACAATGTTCCGAAGAACGCCCCCCTGTCGTACGACGCCATCAAGGCCGCCATGCAGCAGGTCGCGGAGACCAAGGTCGATGGCCGGTACGTCACCGTCCCGTCTTACGTCCTCCTGGTTCCTCCGGCTCTGGAGAACCTGGCGAACATGGTGGTCAACACCCGCACTGTCGAGCGCGTTGTCGCCGGGCAGAAGGCAGGCGACCAGATGAAGTTCATCGAGGAGAACGGCTTGACTGCCAAGGTCAAGGTTGTCGTCTCCGACCTGGTCGCCATCCTCGGTGGCGCCGCGCAGGGCGGTACCAACTGGGTCCTGGCTCCTGCGGGTGGTCGCACTTCGGCCAAGCGCACCATCGTCCGCACCGCGCTCCGCGGCTACGACAAGCCCGAGCTGCGCGTGAAGAACGCTGGTGGACTGTACCTGGGTGGCGGCGAGGTTCCCTACACCGCCGGTTCGTTCGACAACGACGACGCTCAGGCCCGCGTCCGCCTCACCACGGGTGCCGGGGTCCTCAACGTTGAGGGGATCGTGGCCTCCACCGGTAGGGGCGTCTGATCTACGCGACATCCCTAATCGCGGTCCCTCGGAACCCCGCTCCTGTCGAAGGGGCGGGGTTCCGCTGTAAACTACTGTAAAAGCGTTGACAGAAGGAGACACCATGGCGTCCCTGGACTACAGCCAGCCGGTCAATCAGGTGCGCCTGCTGATCCCTGACATTGTCAAGTTGGAGGACCCCAAGGACCTGCGGAAGCCGCCGTCCTACATCTTCAGCGACATGGAGCTCTTCGGCTTCCTCGTTATCGAGGGTGGCAACGTCAAGAAGGCCGCCTCGCGAGCGCTCATGGCGATCGCCACGTCCGAGACGCTGATCCTCAAGGTCATCTCCACAGACAACAAGTCCACCAACGGCGCGACGCTGGGCGCTGAGCTCCGGGCGCAGGCCAAGAGGCTGTGGGACGAGGCCAAGGAGGCCGAGCTCAATGACGTGGGCTTCGACTTCATCCCTGGTGTCGTACCTCCGGGGGAGGACTGGGCATGGCACTGAGCGTTCTGCACAACAAGGATCCCCGCTTCGACTCGGGGGCGTACTGGCCGCTGGGCTTGTTCTGCAACTGTCTCGTGGTCGTCACGGAGCCTCCGGGCACGAAGAGTCACGAGTGGACAGAGGACGGCCCTGTCGATATCCCCCCGAAGGAGCTTTGGAAGGGCTATGCGGCAGTCAACCCGAACATCGCCTGGCGCGCTCGCGATCGTCGATCGGCCTACGACGACACCGCAGTTCACGCTTATTATGTGCACTTGAATCACATCGACAAGAACCTGCTCGTGCCCAAGGAGAAGTGGGGCGACAGGTCGCTGCGGTTCGTACCGGGCTACGGGCAGATCGTCCGGGTGCTGGAGAACAACTCCGACCCGCGGAATGCAGGCCTGCGCCTTGTCGTGCGCAACGCCCCGTCGGACTCCGACTACTGGCAGCCGACTCTCTTGTGCGACATCGATGTGGACGACTCCAAGGGCGGGACGCACTGATGGATCTCGTTCGAGCCTCCTTGAGACGAAAGTCACAAGACTTCAATCAGGTTACGAGCGGACTCAGTCGGTTCCAGGAGAAGGTCATCACCGACGCGTTCCGTGCCACCGAGGCCGCTGCGAAGGTCGGAGGTGATGTCGTCATCAGGACGGTGGATACATCGGGTGCGGGGATGCCCTACAAGCACGACCCTTCCACGGACGCCCGTGTGTGGACCGGACACATGCGCTCGACCGCCGGGGACGGAACCGGGTACCGCGTGAATGTGAGAAACATCTCGGGCGGGAAGTTCTCCGCTTCTGTCGGATTCACCGATGCCGACGAGAAGTACATCGGTTATCAGGAGGAGGGCACCTCGAAGCTTCGCGGGATGCTTGCCCTCCAGTCCGCGCGTACAGCCACCGACCAGGCGATGAAGGAGGCCGGATTCTGATGCTCGAACCTTTCGAGGGCGCCACTGTTGAGAAGTTCGACGAGGCCGCCATGAAGGAGCTGGAGACCCTCAAGGGCGTGCGGGTCTTTGACTCGCTCCGCCCTGACGGCGATAACGACGGCAAGGACTACGTTGTCTACATGCCTGGGGACGTGACGCCCGGTGCCATGAGGAAGTACGGCTCGATCGTCGGTGTGACGCAGGCCGCTGTGATCCACCAGTTCGGCGTGCTCATCTCCTCCGTGTCGCCCAAGGCCCGGAACCATCTGCTCGCCGCTGTCCGCAGGCGGTTGCTGGGCTTTCAGATTCCGGGCACGAGCGAGGCCTTCGAGACCGGGGCGCTCAACTCGTACGGGAACACGGATAGTACCGTAAGGCCAGTTCGATACACTTCTTACGTCACCTTCCAGGTGACGGTGGACAGGAGTGTGTGATGCCAAAGTACGCGACCGTTGAAGGTGTGGTCTTCGAGTACACCGAGGACTACGCTAATGCGATTAACACCGATGGCCGCTTGACTCGTGTCCCCGACGACACCCCTGTGTCGCCCCGGGAATGCTGCGGGGGCACTGGTTGGATCGTCAACGGCGAGGTTGTTCATCTCGGCGATGGCGCCCCGCACAGCAATTATGTTCCTCGTCATAGGAAGGACGACTGATCATGGCACAGGCTGCCGTTAAGAAAATGATGCCCCCGGGGACCACGATCTGGTGGGTCCCGATCGCGGACGCCCCGACGGTCAAGGATGTCGTCAAGGCCGCGCTCTACAACTCCACTCCCGCTGGTGGTGGTGGTACCCCGACTCCGGCGAAGGCCAAGGACATCTCTTGCGCTGTTGTCTCGGGCTTCACCCTGAACCCGACCGACTCGGAGACGGATGACACCACGACCATCTGCGACTCGGCGGCGTCCAACACCCCGACCCGTGACGCCTACGAGGCCTCTCTCACCTTCCTGCGTGAGGCTCTCGATGAGGCCTCCGGCAAGGGCAACCCGGACTCCCCCGCCTCTGTCGCGTTCGAGCTGTTCAAGAAGGGCGGTGTCTCCGCCAACGTCACCGGCTGGCTGGTGAAGCGCATCGGCTACAAGAACACCACGCCCGCCAAGGCCGGTCAGCTCGTTTCCGCGTTCCTCGTCATGCCCGACAACCCGCGTGACGAGGTCGGTGAGGGCAAGCAGCCCATCCAGATGACCGTTCCTTTCCTTCCCCAGGGCACTATGGTCATCAACGAGCCCCTCGTCTGATCGTCGAGTTCTGGATCAAAAGCCCCGCTCTCACAAGGAGCGGGGCTTTTGGTATACTCGTCTGGACCGATTGACGAATCGAAAGATTGGATGATTGATGTCTGATGACAAGCTGACTTCTGCTGATACCGAGGACGAGCTCCTCGACCTTGATGGACTTCTCGACAACGTGAAGCAGACCCAGCGAGAGGTCACCGTCTACCCGGACGCCACTCTCGCTCAGCGAGCCATGGAGCTCCAGGAGCAGATTCTTGAGGAGCGTCAGTCCACCGAGAAGCCGGTGCGCGCGCTCAACGAGAAGACTCCCGAGACCGAGCTCGCCGAGATTCTGGGGAAGATGGAGAAGACCGCCATCGTCTTCACTCTCCGCGCTCTGGCCTCTGCTGAGATCTCCGCCATCCGCAACCACATCGTGGCGACCGTTCCGATCAAGAAGAACGCCACCGCTGATGAGACCAACGAGCTCCGTGAGACCCGACAGCAGATCGCCTACGAGCACTACCTGTCGCACTCCGTGATCGGCATCAAGTCCGGGGGTAAGTCCAAGAAGGGTCTGACTTCCCGTGAGGCTGCCAAGATGCGTCAGCGCCTCCCCGAGGCCGAGTGGGTCAAGCTCATCGAGGGCTTCGACAAGACGCAGGTCGCTACTGCGGCTCTGGAGCAGGTGATGGCTGACCCCACGTTTCGTTGGGCCATCACTGACGAGGAAGAGTAACCAGAAGTTCGTCATCGCCCTGAAGACCGCCTGGCACTCGCACCTTCCGCCCACGCTCTACCTCCCCTCTGTCGGCAGGTACAGCAGGTCTGTCCCGGTCTGGGATGAGATCGATAACGACTGGAGGCGTGAGCCCCTGCCGCAGGACTTCAGGAACGAGCTCGACGTCCGTCTGGAAATGGCCTGGCAGTACTACACTGACTCCTGCTGTCCCAAGTGCGGGACCCCGGTCTGGTACGGGCGGACCACCGACAACAGGGTTCAGTTCGACATCCAGGACACCATCTGCTACGGATGCGAGACCTTGGAGAAGGACGAGGCGGACAGGGAGCGCCGTAAGGAGCGGAAGCAGCCCGGTGTGACTAAGATCGCCGTTCCTGTCGGAGTCTCCTACGATGAGACCGGCGAGTTCGAGCCGCTACCGACTCCATGGGAGGCTATGGCCTCCGTCCCAACCTGACGCGGGGCTATGAAACCCGGATTGATATTCTTAGCAGTATCAATCCGGGTTTTCTATTAAGGGGACGACAGTGGCCGACCAGTCGAAGCTCTCGTACGAGGTTGAACTCGACGCCTCCGGTTTCATCCAGGGCTCCTCTAAAATCCAGTCCTCCGCCGCACAAGCCGTCAATGCGGTCGGTGCGATGGGCGCCGCCATGAAGTCGCTCACACAGGCGAGCCGTGGCGGCTCCTGGATGGACAAGAACATCATGTCTTCGTCCGACGCGAAGGCGATGTCCACCAACATCCAGGTCTACCAGCAGGCCGCCAAGCTCACCAAGGACTTGACCGCCGCTTCCCAGGCCCTCGGGCGTACTGATGTCTCCTCGACCATCAAAGCCACCACGAGCGCCATCGAGGGCATGTCGCAGGCCCTCAACAACGCCACCATCGCCGACAGCAAGCAGGTCTCCGCACTCAAGGAGCAGGTGGCTCTCTACGAGCGTATGGCCCGTGTCGCCAAGCAGCTCGGTACCGACATGAGCGGCATGTCGAGGAACTCTGGCATCGACAGCAACCTGGGTGGGCGCTCCAAGACTGAGATCGAGGCTCAGCGTCAGCTCAACGAGGTCCGTAAGCAGGCGCGCGAGGCCGCCCTTGAGCAGGCCGTCACCGAGCAGAAGGCCACCGCTGCCACGACCGCGGGGGCTTCCGAGCGTGTCGCTGCCCTCCAGCGAGTCATCGATGCGGAGCAGAAGCTCGCGGACGTCACCGACAAGGCCTACGCCGCGCAGTACCGCAAGGCTGCGAACCAGTCCGCGATCCAGACCAACCAGGCTGCCGTGGACACCGGTCGGGCCGCTGCGAAGCTTGAGGCTGCCGCTGAGCAGGACCGGGCCGCGGCCCTTCGAGCCTCTGTCGCTGCCGCTCATGAGGCTGTGCAGGCGAACACCGCTCACATCCACTCGCTGGAGAACATGCGGTTCGCCTCGCAGGAGGTTCGCAACAACCTGACGGTGCTGGCCGCTGGTGTGACGGCGCTCGCCACCTCTGTCGTCAAGGCCGCAGCCGATCAGGACCGCGCCTTCGCGGACATCGCTCGTACGACCCAGCTGGATCAGACTAGCGGGGCGCTCCAGGCCCTCCGCGACCAGTACAGGCAGATGTCTACTGACATCTCCAAGTCGTTCTCCGAGCTCTCGCAGATCGGCACGCTCGGTGCGCAGATGAACATCCCCGCGGAGAAGCTTGGGGACTTCACCCGGGCTGTCGCAGAGTTCTCCATGGTGACCGGTACCACGACCGAGAAGGCCTCTGAGGACTTCGGCCGACTGATCAACACGTTCAGTCAGGCCGGGATGGCGCTGAATGGCGGCGACAAGGCCTACGAGCAGATGGCCTCCCAGGTCGCCGAGCTAGGTGCGAAGGCAGTCGCCACTGAGGACGAGATCCTCACAATGGCGAACAGCATCTCGACCACCACCGTGTCGGCAGGCATCGGGCAGAACGCCACCCTCGCCTACGCCACGGCCCTGACCTCCGTCGGTGTGAAGGCTGAGTGGGCCCGCGGTTCGCTCCAGCGCATCTTCGGGAACTTCAACAAGGCCGCCGCTCAGGGCGCTGAGGGTATGGCCGACTTCGCCCAGCAGATGCACATCTCCAACGAGGAGGCTCTGGAGCTCTGGAAGAACGACCCCTCGAAGTTCTTCAACCAGCTTATCGAGTCCATCTCCAAGGCCGGGAACGGTGTGGAGATGACCCAGATGCTCTCTGACATCGGTCTGAAGTCCACTCGCGACATCGAGCTCGTGAAGCGCCTCGCGGTGAACTTCGACCTGCTCAAGGAGACCATGGACAACTCCGCTGAGGCCGGATCGAACACCGGCTTCCTGGAGCAGTCCATGGAGAAGCTCAACGCCACCATGACGGAGACCATCGCGCAGACCAAGAACGCGCTGGAGAACATGATGGCCTCCTTCGGTGAGCCCTTCCTGGCTCCGCTGAAGCTGATCCTCGACGGTGTCCAGGCGCTCGCCAACGCCCTGTCGAGCCTGGGCGAGACTCCGGTCGGTCGAGTCATCGCGGCCTTCGCCGGTGGTGTGACGATCTTCATCGCCCTCCAGACCGGAGCCAAGCTCCTTCAAGCCGGGGTCCTGTCGGTCGCCTCTTCGATGATGCAGGTCCGTAAGAACATGGTCGAGGCGGGCCTCTCCGGGCAGTTGTCCTGGAGCAACATCGCCAAGGCCATCCAGCAGGCCAACGCGGCCCTGGCCGAGCAGCCCGCTCTGTACGCCCGAGTGAAGGCCGCTCAGGCCGAGGTCGCCCAGCAGCGCCTCACCGGGAGCACTGCGGGCACATCGGCCATGTCGTCCGGGGCGACTGCCTCTGAGGCCGCCGCTCACAACGCCGCTACGACAGCCATCAAGGCTGAGACCGCCGCTCAGGAGAGCCTGGGCGCAGCGCGCAGCGTAGCCACTTCTGCGGCTTCCGCATCCACCGCGGCTACCCGGACCCTGGGTGCGGGTATTTCAGCCGTCTCCGGGGCTATGGCGGCCGCTGGGACCGCTGTGAAGGGCTTCTTCGCTTCCCTCGGTCCGGCTGGTTGGGCATCCCTCGCCCTGTCGGCTTTGCCTGCGATCGCGGAGGGCTACAACCAGATCGCCAACGCTGAGGAGATCGCCGCAGAGAAGGCCCAGAAGGCCGGTGCGGAGATGTTGTCGGCCATGGGAGGTGCCGCAGAGGTCCAGAAGGCGGTCCTCGCAGACACGCAGGACATCGCCAATGGCTCGCAGCGCAGCCTCGGTGACCTGATGATCTCCGCCGATGGTGCTGGTGATGCCTATAAGACGGCTTCAGAGAAGTCTTACTACTTCGTGAACGCTCAGGGCGAGATTGTCCGAGCCACGCGCGAGGTCGCCCAGCAGATGGGCTACACCACGCTCCAGATCGGTAAGAACACCGCTGAGCTCATCCGCAACGCGATTGCCGGGTCCGAGGGCTTCAAGAAGCTCACCGGTGACCAGCTCAACGGACTGAAGGAGCTCGGCTTCGACTGGGGCGAGTACGCAAGGAAGGCAGCGACAGAGGGCCAGGGCGCAGCTTCCGCATACGTGCAAGGTTTCATCGACCAGTTGAATCAGAAGAAGGCTGACCTTGATGCCGCTCAGTCTCAGACCTTCAAGGACCCGAACGCGGTCACGAGCACCAAGGCGCATACTCAGGCGACCGACGACCAGACGAACGCGATCAACAACCAGATCAACGCTCTGAAGGGTCTTCAGGACGCCAACGATGGTGTCGGAGCTGCTGTCTCGCAGGCCATGGGTTCCCAGGACGCCCAGAAGCAGGTCCTCCAGGGTCTCGGCCTGTCGGCTGACGAGGCCAATGGCGCCCTTGAGGGGATGAACGGTACCGCGGACAGTAACGCCAGCGCTGCCGACAAGGCTTCGGAGGCCTGGGACAAGTGGAAGTCCGCTGTGGACTCGGCGATCGACAGGGCCTTCGGGTTCGAGAATGCCGAAGCCGCCATGTTCGATGCCTTGGACAAGTTCAACCAGGGTCTTCAGGACAACGGCAACGTGATCAACACCACGACTGAGGGCGGTAGGCAGAACCTCCAGAACCTTCAGACCTACCTGAAGGCTGTGGCGGAGAACGCTATGCAGGTCGCCCAGAATCTGGGTCTGACTGGTGCTGAGGCTCAGAAATACGTTCAGGAGTACGTGCAGGCCGCCATTGACCAGATCGGTCAACAGGGTATCGACACCTCGCAGGTCCAGCAGGCCATGAACAACGTCGGGGCCATGCTCGGCCAGACGATGCCTGGGCCGCAGGTGGACAACACACCGACGCAGCAGGGTGTTGACCAGGCCCAGCAGATCGCCCAGCAGGGTGTTGACGGGGTCGCTGCAACCACTAACCAGACAGTGCCAGGTATCGAGATCGACCCCTCGGCCACCCTGTCGAGTGTTCAGGAGCAGCTCGGCATCAGCGAGCAGGGGATGTCGGATATCTACAACGTCTTCAACCAGACGATTCCCGGTGCGAACATCGACGGCTCGACGACGTTCTCTGACCTTCAGAAGATGCTGAGCGCCTCCGACCAGGACATGGGCGTTCTCTGGCAGATCATCTCCAAGAACATCAACGGTCCTGGGGTCAATTACAACGGACTCAAGGTCGATCTGAAGAACATGAAGGTCGAGACCGACTCCGTTGTCGGGCAGATCATTCAGCGCCTGTCGCTTGCCAAGGCGATGCTCGCGGGCGCCAAGACCGGTGCGGCTGCGGGCAAGATCGGTGGTCAGCTCACTAAGAAGGGCAACGGTCGTGGGCGAGGGGCTGGAAGTGCTGCTGCCGCCTTCCAGTCCGCTATGGGTCGTTACCAGCCGACGCCCCGCAAGTCCCGCGGTGGGGGCGGCGGTGGTGGAGGCGGTGGCGGCGGTCACACGCCCCGTCAGCATACGCCTCGTAGGTCTTCGACACCTAGGTCTCACACGCCCAGGTCTCACACGCCGCGATCCTCCTCGCCCTCTGGCGGTTCCTCCAAGGCGAAGCAGAAGGAGAAGTCGCCTGCCGAGCTCTTCAAGGATTTCCTGTCGCGCCTTTCCACCGCGATGAAGGAGAGCATGGAGAAGTGGTGGAAGTCCCGCTCTGCGAAGGACAACTACCACTCGCAGCTCAACACGATGAGGAAGAAGATCGAGGACGCCCGCAAGACCATTGCGGACGCTAAGAAGTCGATCGAGGACCTCAACACCACCCTGTCGGAGCAGCAGCAGGAACTCCGCGACGCCAAGTACTTCAACGAGATCGCGAAGAAGTATGGCGACAAGGAGCGCATTCAGTCCACCCAGACTGATATCGACAAGGCGAACAAGAGCATCAACGACACTCGCTCCCAGATCGCTGACAAGGAGAAGGAGATCGCTGAGGCCCAGAAGGGCATGTTCGCCCTCAAGGGCTACACGCAGGCCGCCATCGAGAACAGGGCTGCACTGAAGCAGTTGCAGTCCACCATGATGGAGATGATCGAGGCCTACGCCGCTACGGGCGCCTCGAACGAGCAGGTCGCGGCCTATGCGCGCCAGCTCAAGGAGGAGTTCATCAACCAGGCAGTTCAGATGGGTTTCAACCGCGGCGAAGTCACTGAGCTCGCCGGTGGGTTCGACAGTCTGGCATCCACGATCCAGAGCGTTCCCCGCTCTGTCGAGGAGAGCGTCACGGACAACGGCACGGCCGCTGCGACCCAGCAGGCTATTGAAGACGTCGCCAACGGTGACTACGGCCCGGCGGAGATTCCGACCGAGCTCGATGAGCCCTCCGCCGCGGAGACCGGTGGAGCCCTCGACGACATGGCCGAGCCCCGCGAAGCGGAGTACAAACCCGATGTCGTCAGGGACGCTAAGAGTTTCGTTCTGGAAGAGCTCGATGCTCTGGCTAACGGCGACAAGGCGAATGCTGAAGGGCGCCCTGTCCAGTACATCCCAGAGATGGACGAGACCGGTAAGGCTCGTTTCAATGCGGAGGCAAAGGAAATCGCCTTCGATATGTACAAGCGGTATATTCCGACCGCCGCGAACGAGGAGTTCGACGAGACCAAGAACTACCTCGAAGAGCTCGCCAAGCCGGAGAACAAGCAGTACCTCCCTGAGATCAATTCGGAGATGTTCGGTCTCACTCAGGAGGACCTCGACGCCCTGTCCCAGGAGCGTACAGCGAACTACAACTCCGATGTTGATGACGAGACGTACAACACCGCGCTTGAGCAGTTGAACGCTGCTGGCGAGGATCAGAACGTCGAGTACAAGCCCGAGGTCAATGAGGGCGACAACCAGGGGACTAAGGAAGAGCTCGACGAGACCGGCGAGCCCCGGGAGGCCGAGTACAAGCCGGACGTCAACGAGGGCGATAAGAACAACACCGACAAGGAGCTCGACGAGACCGCTGATGATCGTGACGCGGAGTACGAGCCCAAGACGAACGAGAGCAAGAAACGCTCCGTCACTGAGGCTCTGAATAAGGCCGCTGAGGACAGGGAGGCCTATTTCAAAGCGAAGAAGGATGAGGGCTCCTACTGGGGCGTCATGAACGCCTTCACCCAGCTGGCCACCACGCGTACGGTCCAGTTCGTCGCGCAGCAGGTCGGCTCGGCTTGGAACACAGTCAAGTCCTGGTTCCACAACGGCGGTCAGATTCCGGCCTACGCTAACGGTGGCCCGATCCGGTCCCGTGTCGGAATCGCCCTGGGCGCCCCGATTGCCGGGTTCGCTGGGGGAGGTCCTGCTGGTGGGATGATTCCGGGTAACCCGGGCGGCAACTACCACACGGACAACCTGCTCGCGATGAACCCGACGGGGTCCCTGTTCGCGATCCGCAGCGGCGAGTACGTCATCAACCGCAGCGCCGTGGAGACCTATGGCTCCGGGATGTTCGACGCGATCAACGCCAGGCGCTATGCCCCATCCGTGTCGTACTCCGGTGGCGGGATTCCGCGCGGGGGAGTGGACCTCTCCTCTCGGACCATCGCGGCGCTCGCTCGGTCCATGTCGAGCATGATTACGCTTGACGGTCGGGTGATCTCCACCTCGGTTAACCGATACAATGCGGTTAACGGACAGAGGGGGTCGTACTGATGGCAGTCCTGGATAACCGGTGCGTGCTCGGGGTCGGAGACAAGAATCTTGTTCTTCCGGCCCCGGCCAAGGACGCCGCTATTCAAGCAACGCCTTGGGGGCAGGTCACCCAGCTCGTCAACGGAGCGAATGGGATGACCCCCTCTCGGTACGCTTCGAAGGCGTACAAGCTCGCTTGGAACGTGATGGCCCCGTCGGACTACGTGGCTCTTATGGACCTGATCTCGACAGCGGGCTCGAACCCCATCCGGTACGTGGACTGCTTGAACAGGCCGGACCTCAACGTCCTGTCGCCCTTCCTCGGGAAGCCGTTCCTCCTGGTGGACACCCTGTCGCCCATCGCCTTCGCGAAGGACGGCACAGTGCTCGCCCAAATGGACACCCGCTCCGGCACAGGTCCAGAGTATGCGCTGCGGATGACGGGCAAGGCCACGACGGCCCCTGCCTCCTACACGGAGACCATATTGATTCCCCCGGGCTACACCTTCTACGTGCAAACCGTCGGGGACGACACGGACAAGTTCGTCTTCAAGGACGGCTCTCCTCTCGCGCCTTACGTGACGAAGAGTACCCCCAACATGTCGGACGATGTGATTCGTACGACCATCAGCATCAAGCCTGCTGAGGCCAACGGGGCCGGGCTCCTGCACTGGGTGCGCGGCGTGCTCGATGCGGGCACTGGTTACACGGACAATGATCCGCACGCCCCTTGGTCGCTGTTCACCAACTCGGAGATGAACCCGGGCGGCGTGCTGATTGGCGAGGACACGAGCGAACGTGCCCCTGTCGGAAATGCTCGGCTGCTGAACGTTCGGGACCATTACATCCCTGAGGAGTACTACTCGGTCCTGAAAGGCGGAGACAGGATTGATATCGAGGTGAAGGCCAAGGTCCTCAAGGGCTCGAAGGCCTTCAAGGGCGGTGTGAGGTATCTCAAGGCGAACGGTACCTCAGGGCTCACCGACGTCGGTCTCCAGAAGCGCGAAGAGCTCGGTGACGGCTGGGCCCAGTGGTCCGGCGGGTGGACGGTTCCTGTTGACGCCGTTAAGGCCGGCCCTTGGCTGCACATCGACCAGGATGCTTGGACGCCGGACACCCAGATTCTCGTGTGTGACCTGCACGTGAAGAATACGTCCTACCAGCAGCGTCTAGGCGCGGCCCCAGATATCACGTCCTACGCTCCGCCGATGGGGTTCACGACGATGATGGTTGATCCGGGTTCAATTCAGGTGGAGTCCAACAAGAGGTTTCACAAGGTTGAGTTCTCGGTGAAGGAGGTCTGGCCGTGGCTGTGAGGTTCACCGGAGTTGACAACTCCACGGTCTCCTCCTGGTCTGTTGCTGAGGACGCCACGTCACTCGACAGGGGCGCCTCGGACACCGGAGTTCCTCAGTTGCAGGTGCAGGGCATCGGGTATCAGCCGAACCTGATGACGATGCTCGGGCAGAGCATGACTGTGATCTCGAACGAGTACGGCTCAACCGAGTTCCGCATCACCGACATCGAAGGATCCGAGTCGGGATGGACTCTCACTGGGGGCTCGCCCCTGTCGGCACTCGTTCAGGCGGGCACCATCCCCAGCATGACTCAGCAGCCGATCGAGGCTGTTATCGAGATGTTCTTCAACGCCGTGGGGATCAAGCGCTCGCAGTACATCCTGGAGATCGACAAGTCGTTGCTGAAGGAGAAGTACGACGTCCCCACTCAGCGGGTTGTCGTTTGGCAGGCTATGAAGCAGTGGCTCAGTGCCAACGAGATCGACATGTCGTGGGAGGTCGGCAGGCTCCGGTTCCAGCCGCTCCGTAACCGGATCATGTACGTGAATGACGTGGTCTCCGGTTATAACCACACGATGAGTTCTTCGCAGAAGGTGAAGAACATCGATGTGAATGTCTACCATCGCCGCGCCTTCAGGCATGACGTGATCTGGCCTCCAGCGCCCCTGCTCTACCCGGACGCCAAGACGACGTTCGGGCAGACCGACACGCCCGTGATCACGGTGAACGCAGGAGAGCAGACGGTGACCACGCTTCAGCTCCCTTGCGAGGTGTCCTCCGTGCGCCAGCCCCGTCAGGTCATGGCGATCCCCGTTGTCAACAAGGCACCCCTGGTGGACAACCAGAACACGCCGAATGGTATCTACATGGTTGTCGGCAAGGACAACAAGGCGATCACCCCGGCTCAGTGGTACGACATGGGCGGAGGTCTTGAGGTGCGCCTCAACAAGGACAAGCGCTCCGTCGATGTCATCGTCACCGGTATGCTGTTCGACGAGCTCAGCCCCTACCGCATTTGCGAGTCCGACGGGAAGACCGACTACAACGGCCTTTTCCTGCTCGGGGAGAACGGCACCTACGTCGATATCGAGACGGTCCCCTTCCACACCGGTACGCCCGGTACGGACGAGGAGCAGACGATCGACAACCAGTGCATCACCACGCGCACTCAGGCCTACCATGCTGCTCAGTGGGCCGCGGACCAGTACAGTGGGCACGCCCTGAACTCCACGTGGCAGGGCGCCAACCCGCTTCGGGACACCGAGGCTAATGGTGAGCGTCAGGTCTTCGGTCGCCTTGCGGGAGTCCGGTACAAACAGGATGGGCACTGGTGGCGTGTATCGAACGCCTCCCTGTCGGATAATAATGCTCAGTTGACCTCCGCCAGAGACACGACACTGGGCGACGTACAGCGCGTGTACCCGAAGGTTCGGATGCTTTCCGGCGGTGGCCAGACGCTTCAGCAGATCAGCGACAAGGGGATTCTATGAGCCGGGACTACGAGGGTCACCTGTACCCCGCACCGAATGTCTCGAAGCAGACGCAGTCCTGGACTTGCGCCATCGAGCGGAAGATCAACAAGCTGGAGCAACGCACCAGCGACGCTATCGTCTCTGCGAACCACGCAGCGAACCGCTGGGCGCCCATGGCCGGTGAGATCGCGCAGATGCGCGACAAGCTCGCTGACAACGAGTCCATCGAACGCGTGTCGCGTCTTGCCCAGGACGCGGTGACCTGGTCCACCCGTCCGCCGGTGAATCGTACTCCAGGCGTGCAGAAGGAGAAGCCTGACTACCCTCTTCACCCCAACGCGGTCTGGTACGTCTACGTTGGGGACAAGAACAACGTCACCGAGATATGGCGCTGGGAGCAGGCCTCTATGAAGCGCGTCGGCGACAAAGCCGAGAACTTCAAGCTCGACATGGCCGGGAAGTGGGTCAGGCAGACCTACGGCACAGGTACGTTGGGCGAGGGCGCCGTTGATCTGAAGAACCTTTCCAAGTCCCTGTCGGACAACCTGGAAGAGGCCCACAACGGCGTCGTCCAGCTTCAGAAGCGCGCCGATGAGGCCGACAAGAAGTACGACAAAACCAAAGCCGACCTTGAGAAGCAGATCAAGGACATCAAAGAGAAGGCCGGTAGTGACGGTCGCGTGATCGTTTCGCCGACTGAGCCCGCCGGAGCCGACCGTGTCGAGGGAAACCTGTGGATCAACACTGCGGACGGGAAGAACGAGCCTTATCGCTACGACAAGTCCACGGACAAGTGGGTTCCGATCAAGGACCCTGACATCGTCGAGGCCGCTAAGAAGGCTGCCCAGGCGCAGACCGAGGCGAACCAGGCGCTGAAGAAGGCTCAGGGCCTGGAGGACATGGCGACGGCAGCCAAGCTCGCTGCGGAGCAGGCGCAGAAGAGCGCGGATGGTAAGAACACCATCTTCTACCGGCCGGACAAGCCACCGCTCGCTGGACGTAAGCAGGGCGACTTGTGGTTTGATACGGACGATGGCTACAGGATGTACTCCTACGACCAGTCCCGTCAAGACTTCGTAGACGTCACTCCTAAGACATCCATGTCGGATGAGGATCGTGCCGCGCTGGAGCGCCTTCGCTCAGGCACCTCGGACATTCTCGACGCCACGTTCCCCGTCGCCTGGACCACAGCCGCGACGCCATCGAACTGGCGGATCGAGACCGACTATCCGGGTCGCTACCACTGGGTCGGCGGTGACACGTCGGGTGGGGCCCGTCGTCTGCTTATCCTTCCGCCGAAGGTGAAGCGCGCTACGAAGAACGATTCGTACACGTTCGCGTTCTCGTTACGGAACGAGTCCACCCAGACCGCCCAGTTCCAGGTGGGCTTCGACTTCTACTCCGACAACGCTTGGAAGCGGAACGTCAACCCGAATCCGAACATCTTCGTGGTTCCCCCGGACGGGCAGTCGCACATCTTCAAGATGACCATCATCGCGGCCTACGACCCCAACAACCGTGAGAACGTGGTGGTCCCGTGGATCGATGGCCTGTCGTCACTGGCGAACAATGTCTGGCTCATGGGCGTTGAGATGACGAACAACGACAACCTTCAGGCCAGGCTCGCCCAGGCCAGTCAGGGTGTCGCCGACACGTTCCGTCGTATCGAGGGTCAGGTGCTCACGTCCCCCTACCCACCGTCGAAGGGTATCGTTAATACTTCTGTATGGATGTCTCCCGACGGTAAACTGTTCCGCATGAGGAAGGCGGGGAAGGAAGACTAATGCCTTACGATCGGAACGCGAACTGGGTTGACGGCGAGGGTGCTCAGGCCACGCCCATCACCGCCGTCAAGCTGAACAAGGTCGAGGACGGCGTTGTCGCGGCGTCCAAGAATGCTGAGGCGGCGGTTGCGTCAGCAGCCGAGAACAAGACCGCAGTGGTCAAAGCCCAGGCTGACGCCACGCAGGCTTTGAAGAACGACGCGGATCACTGGAACTCCGCGCAAGCCACCTTCGCCAAGTCCACTGAGGTGAAAGCCGTTCAGGACGCCGTCAACACACTGAAGACCTACATCGACAGCAACGAGTTCCTGATCAAGTTGGAGCAATACTTCCTCCGACCCTTCACCAATGGGCCCACCGTCCCTGTCGGCGCGGTCTTCGCCTGGGTCGGAGTGCAGGTTCCGGAGAACTATTTCCTGTGCGACGGGCGCAAGGTCAATAAGTCTCAGTACCCTCGGCTCTACTCGGTGTGCCGTAACCTCTATGGCCCTGAGGAAGGGGGCAACTTCGTGCTGCCCAACCTTCAGGGTATGGTCCTTGTCGGGCGTGATGAAACCAATCCAGTGTTCCGGAACCTGAACAACAAGGGCGGCGAGATCACGCACACTCTGACTGTCGCGGAGATGCCATCACACGAGCACAAGCTCGGTAACCCCTCGGTGGCCAACTGGGGCGACATGGGTATCTGGGGATCGAACGTGTCCGGGGGTACTCAGTGGAACATCGCCTCGGGCACCGCTGGCGGTTCTATGGGTGAGCTCAAGGCCCAACCCGTCGGTGCAAACAACCCGCACAACAACATGCCACCATATACGGTCCTGAACTACATCATTCGGGCGAAGTGACATGGGCTCTTACGAGTACATCACTTGGCCCGGGAATCGGACGACGCCGGGCCCCGACCTGTTCCCAGGCTGGAACCCCTCCGCTCATGGTTCTCAGGTAGTGCATGGGCACAACGGCTCGGAGTGGGTCGAGGTCGATCCGAAACAGGACCCCGAGGCGTTCAACATCGCCAAGCGTGCAGACAAGCTCCGCAACGACATCCTGGAGATGGTCCGACAGGACGGCGGGCGCGTCTTCTACTACGACGGCGCCGGCTTTCCCCCTCTTCGTGGGTACAACCCAGGCGACACCGCGCGTGGTCGTGAACCCAAGACGGGCTCCATCCTTGTCGAGTATCGTTGGAGCGGACTGGAGTGGATTCAGCAGCGCTTAACCGATGGTATGATCTCCACTCTCGATGTCGGTAAGCTCACGGCAGGTACGGCTCAGATTCAGAAGGCCGTCGCTGACATCATTTGGGCCGGGATTATTCAGGCGAAATCCATTGTCGCCAACAAGATCACCGGCGAGCTCATCGAAGCGAACACGATCCGTGGTGCGCACATCGCTGCGGGCTCGATATCCGCGGACAAGCTCCAGACCGGCACCATCACCGCTGAGTCCGGGGTGATCGGGAGCCTCGACGCGGGTACCATCACGACGGGTCTGCTGAACGGCCAGCGTATCGCAGCAGGCTCGATCACTGCGGCTAAGCTCGCAGCAGGTACCATCACTGCGGACAGCGCCGTGGTCGCGTCCCTGGATGCGAACAAGATCGTCACCGGTACGCTGAACGCCTCGCTGATCGACTCCGACACCTTGAAGGGTCAGACCTTCATCGGTGGGCGGTTCATCGGCGGCGACTTCCTGCTCGACCCCGAGAAGACAAGACAGAATATTCGCTTCGGTACGGGGTCCAACCTGCCGGTCATCGACAGTAAGCAGTCTATCAACGGACGCATTTCCGGTCTGCTCGCGTACGACCCCGAGACCGACAAACCGCAGATGGCTATCGGCATCTGGTCCAGGACCCCGTTGGTGAACCTCTACCACACCTTCGGCGATACCCTCCGTGTCGGTACGCAGCTTACGCCAGGTCGTATCGAACTCACTCCTTACGGTGGGTACCCCGGGCAGTGCTCTCGCATCTCGGCCATGAATGACGGCTTGCGTATCAACGCCTTGGACTTCAACGCGAACGAAAAGGACCTCGCGCAGCTCAACCTGTCGAAGCACACATTCCTTGTCGAGGGCAGTTACGACTCGAACCGCATCCGTGGCTGGCACCTCTCCATGTCCCCCACGAACTCGTACTTCATTACGAAGGGAGTTCTCAACTTCCAAGCGGGTAAGGCTGTCCACTTCCGTGGCATGGGGAACTTCCTCGACGGGCTGACCGTGAGCGGAGGATTCCACGCCAACCAGCCGAAGACCTTCGTGGAGGCTCACCCGCTCGACAGGGAGAAGATTCTCGTCCACGGGTGCACCGAGTCCCCGCACGACGGTATCGAGTACTGGGGCAACGAGACCCTTCCGGAGTCCGGGCGTATGACCGTGTCTCTGCCCGACTACTTCGAGCCTCTTCACCGGCCGGACGTTCCCATCTCCGTGTTCGCCTCGAATGGCGTGAAGGTCCTCGGTCCTGTCGAGGGCGGTGAGTTCGAGGTCGAGGGCGAGGCGGGCACCTGGTTCTCGTGGCAGGTCAAAGCAGCCCGTCGGATTCCCGGAGGCAACGTCACTCGTGCGGAGATTACCCGCAAGGAAGCGATAGACTCGGGCTATCTGAGCAAAGAGTTCGTGGAGGGTCTTACATGGGAGCCATAGACAGCAATGGAGTCTACAAGTACTCCGCGGACGACACGGTCAACACCTGGGAGAACTTCCTCAACCTGGGCATGAACTCCGTGTCGAACGCCATCCAGAACCTCCGGTACAACGGGGTCTACTGCGTGACCAACATCCAGGGCGCCACGACCAAACGCATGGAGCTGGAGCGCACTGGTCTCAAGCCAACCACCGACAACCCGTTCCTCTTCTACCTGAAGAACAACGGTAAGTTCATCACCTGGGACGGCGCCGGCTGGAAGATGAATGGTGATTCAATCGCCTCCTGGATGGTGAACGGCAATGAGACTTTCACCCCCGCTACGCCCTGCTACGGCAGAATCCTGTGGGGCAAGCAGGGCGAGGAGTCGAAGTTCCGACAGGAGATGGGCGTGTCCGTCCTGAGGATCACCGAGTGGTCCTACTACGGAAACGACCAGACCACGGACTCCGCCTTCGCCTACCTGCCGTTGAAGAACACCTACACCGGCGTTGCGGTGACCTTGATCACCAACGGTAACGCGGAGGAGTGGCCGGGCGCCTTCAGTGCTGACAACAACAACTGGCACCAGTTCTCCGAGAAGGACGGCACGATCAAACGGATCAGGATCATCGTCCCCCGTGGCATCGTCGGCCACCTCATCACGACGAACTACGTCATCTACGGGTGGGTCAAATGAGTGCCTACGTCTCCGCTCCACCCTGGCAGCGCCACCTCGATCGGTTCTCCCGCGCCCTGTCGTACGGCTCCCTGTCGGCCTACGCCATCTCGCGGCTGCATGGGCCTCGGCACTTCATGGACATCCCCGAGCTCGCGCTGCACTACCACATGCTGTTGTTCCTGGGGACTTTCGTCACGGCCTTGTTCGCTATGATCTTCGTCCTCCAGCGTCTGTCGCAGTTCGAGTATGTGGCTCTGACGCCGCTCCTGGGCTTCATGGCGGCCAGCGGTATCATAGCCCTGAACGGCCCTGGGTCCCGACCTCATGCGCTCCTACTGTGGGCTCTGTGGTTCTTCCTGGTCGCGCGGTGGAACGTCCTCCACTCTGCTGTGAAACGTGCTCGTTCAGTCCAGGACGCGAAGGATGCGATCGAGCGGAGGCCCTGAGGTGAGCGCCACAATTACATCAATCATTGCGCTCGCCACAGCCCTTGCTGCGTCCGTCCCTCAAATCATGAAGATCCTGGCCGACAGGAAACGGGGCATCCGGGAGTCCGAGCTTCAGAGATCCAAGCAGGACACAGAGACTTGGGCTGAGATCATCAAGGCCAAGGACTCCCTGCTCAAGCAGTACACCGATGAGTTGACCCGGCTCCACAAGCGCGTCACTGAGCTTGAAGCAGAACTCGATGAGGAGTGACGAGAAGACCCCCGGCGGCAACCGGGGGTCTTCTCATGCAAACCAGGAAGATGTCAACACGCTTCGAGTGCTGGACATGCTCAGTGTATCAACGCTCGATGGCCTTGTCCAGGTACCACCTCGCCTTCTCCAGGTCCTGCTTCCTGTCGTCCTTTCGCCCGGCTCGCAGCAGGTACTTACCGACCTGCCACAGAAGCGGGTCCTTGTCGAACGCAGCCATGAGCACGTGGAAGACTTCGACATCCCCGACGTTCTCGACCTGCTCGGCCAGAGCGTTGCCCAGCCACGAGTAGTGCTTCGGAGCGTTCACGACGTCCGGCTTCTCCTCGACAGGGGTCATCTGCTCCAACGGCATCCGCGCATAGCCCGAACCGGCGCACACGAAACCGAACTCGTTGACGTACAGGTAGTTGTCGATCTGCAAGCCGCCCTGTCGAGCGTCCCAGGTCCCGACAATGTCATGTTTCGAACCCATAGAGTCTTCTTCGGGTTCGATGTGTCCGTTGATCACAGCATCCTGAACTGAGACCATCTGAGAGATCATCGCCTCGATGTCGTTCTTAACCACACAGCGCGTCTTGCGAGAGAACGTGTAGCCGTTGTGCTGTACACACCCGACGAGCACGTCGTTCTTGTAGTTAATCGCCATGACGCAGGGTGTGCTGGTGATATTGAAGTCATACCGATACATGAACGGTTTGCCATCGACGTCCTCATGCTCCTGCCCGGCGGCGTAACCGAACTGGTCATCGCCGATCTCGCGGAACCAGTCGAGTTTAGTTGCCATGACGACCTCCCATTCGGGCTGCCAGGCTGGCGTCGTGGCAGGTCTTGATCGAGTAGTAGTAGAAGTGACGTGCTGCGTCCCGCACGTCGTCAGCGTCCGGACAGCCGACGTTCTTGCCGGTGGGCCAGAAGCCCAGGACCTTGAGCGCCTTATCGGTGATGACGCCTTTGGCCTGACCCGGGGTCTGCCAGATGATGCGAACGTTCGGGTTCCAGGCTGTCGCGCAGTACGACAGGGCGCTGTTGACCTTGACGGTGGTGAGATCCGCGCGGAACTTGTTGTTGGGTCGCAAGTCGAACTGCTCGATGACGAGCGTGGTCGGCTCGCTGGTGAGCTTGGTGAGGAGCTCGGTGACCGTCTCCTCCCAGCGCTCGCTGCGGAACTGGCCGAAGTCGAGAATCTCAGAACCTTCGTCGTACGGATCACTGGGCTGCTGACCCAGGACCCACCCCGTCGAGACCCCAGCATCGACAGCTAGGATGCGTTCACTCATCGGTCTCCTCCTTTCCGGTCACCTTGTTCACCGATGTGTACCGGGTGCTGTACGTGTGGAATCGGACGTTGACCTCGGGGAACTCCCAGGTCACCTTGCACAGCCCCTTGTCGTTGGGCGGCTCGATGGCGATGAGAGTGGCAGCCAACTCGACTGGCATTAGCACCTTCTCGCCGATCTTGAGCGATCCGAGAGCCTGCGGTTGTGTCTTGAACTTCATCGGTTCTCCTTCTTGTGTTCATTGATCCACTGTGAGATCGCGGCAGATGCGGGCGGTACGGGCTGCCAGATGGCCCACAGTCGGCAGGCGTCTGCGACGACCTGATCGCGCCCGGCATCCGTGGTGGCGTTGTTGTAGTTGTCCTCCAGGACAGCGATGAAGCGGTCCACTGCGAATGGGAGATGCATCAGAGGTGCTCCGTCTCGAAGGTGGCGTCCAGGTCCTTGTCGGAGTAGAACTCGACGTTCTTGTCGGGCCAGATCACCATCCACTGTCCGTAGAAGAACTCGGGGTCACGAAGGCTGACACCATAGCGACGGGCGACAGTGCGGGCCGCTTCGATGGAGCGCTCCTCGATCTTGATGGCCCAGCAGGTTCGCGGGCGCGGACGAACAAAGCGTTCGACCAGTGTGTCGTCAGGATGTGCGGGGTAGTTCATGGTCAGTCCTTCCGGTATCTCTGTGTCGTGTAACCGGCCGCCTCGACCGGCAGTCCCTCTGCCCAGTCCGGTAGGTCGCACATGAGCGAGGATAGTCTCTCTACGGTCAATCCGCTAGTAGTCTCTGTAACGATCTCATCATGAACGTGCGTGATCGTGCGGAATCCGGCCCGCTCGACGTTGACGAGAGCGTGTGTGAGCAGGTCCCTGCCGATGGCCTGGATGATGTTCTCGACCTGCGTGGGTCCACCGACGATGCGTCGCTGCGTCCCGTTGCCTACGACCGCATCGCAGACCCATGCGCGGCGTCGGTAGGGCAGCGGTTTGCCGTTTCGGTCCTTGGGCTGCACGTACTCGCGGCGGCAGTTGTGGTAGACGAGCGCCCTACCCGACGGGAGCCAGACGTAGCGGTCGTTGCCAACGATCTCGACATCCACAGGGATTCGCCGCGATGCGGGACCACCCTTGTCGAAGGCGGTGTGGACTTGCTTCCACCAAGACACGATATGCGGGTGCGCAACACGCCAGGTCTCAACCAACGAAGTGAGCCCTTCCCAGATCATGTCATCCGGCGTGCCCTTGGGGTAGATCTTGGCCCCTCCGAGGTTGAGCAGCGCTCCTGCGCCCCCACCGAAACCGCAATTGTGGACGAGCACGTCGGAGACGGTGAATCGGTGTCGCGGCCCTGCGTACAGGATGTCATAGACCGCAACCGTTGTTCGATTGTTCTCCAATTCTTGCGCTTCTCCTTTACTGCAAGATGTGCGTGCTCGATGATCTCCTCTCGTGAGAACCCCTGGCGAATCTTCTTCCGCACTACACCCTCTGCATAGGGCCAGTCCTCGGGTCGGTACTCCCCCAGAACGGTAATCCGCCTGTTTGCCATGTTCTGTGAGCGCGTCGCCCACCGAAGATTCCCTGGCGCATACCCCCTGTTGTTGTCCACGCGATCGAGTTCGTGCTTCGGTGGCCGTTCCCCCAAGTTCTCCAGAATCCAGAGTCCAGCCTCTGTCACCGACGGGAAGTCGAAGGTGATCCCTCTCGCCCCGTAGTGCTTCCAGTTCGGGTCGTGCGGATTCGTGCATCGCTGCTTGGCCGCAGTGAGAATCTGATCCAGGTACCTCGGGAGCGCGCGTTGACTGCTGCACGATTGGCAACCCTTCGAGCGACCCGAGCGCAAGCTTTCCAGGTTCGACCACTGCTGTCGTCCACACCCGGTGCACTCGGTCAGCATCATCGGTGTGTGCCAACCCTTTCGGGTGTAGCGCACCTCCGGATTGATGATCTTCACCCATCCGTACTGGAGCCCCACTCGATCCGGTGCGAACGAGACGTGCTCGGCAGGCGGAGGCGTAGTCGAGTCGTACCGGCCGAGGTTCCCCCTCGAACGAGGCCCATACTTTGTGGTCTGGGGTCGCGGTGAGTCCGTCATAACGCATCACGTCTTTCTGTCCTTTGTAAACGACACCTTCGTGCCGCACAAACTCTACCCCATCCCAGACCTTGTCTGCAATACCAACGTTCTCGATCGGCACGAGACCTCGATCTGTGAGAACCAGCGACCCTTTAGCAATGCAACCAAGAGTAGCGGATTTCCCGCGCTGACGATCGAACCCCGCCTTCGCACCGCCCATACGCTCTGCGGTAGCGACGTAAATGTCCTCACCATTGCGGAAAGACTCCAGGACGCTGTCCTCGCCAGCGGCCCAAGCGGTCAGGCGGGCCTCGATGGCGCTGTAGTCCGACACTGTGAAGGGGCCCATGAGCAGCGGGCGCACGAGCTTCTTGAGATCCTCCGAGCCCACG